>ERZ791930.1411-NODE-1411-length-9928-cov-2.769270_pt1 | contig 9928 bp, 10 predicted proteins | sample MGYA00510128_ERZ791930 | MGnify/ENA primary metagenome ERZ791930 (study PRJEB30046, sample SAMN00792057) | human gut metagenome | study: EMG produced TPA metagenomics assembly of the A metagenome-wide association study of gut microbiota in type 2... | reverse complement strand
AAAAACGCTGTACTGATCTGCTGTTTTCAGAAAAGAAAAATCGTACAGTGTCTTTGTCTTTTTTTCTCCCATATTATAAACAACACGCAGTTTATCCGCCGGCTCATAAATCTCAATTTTGTCTGCCTGTCTGGCATAATTTATTTTTGCATAAGTTGTTCCATAGAAATCTTTACTGATGCAACGGAACTTCTTTTTCCCCTGTGCCCTCTGAAGATCTCCACCAACCGCCTTTGTGTATTGTTCATAGGCATACCATGCTCCCAGCGTCGTCCAGTGATGGTCTGTCCGGTAATAGATTTCTTCCTCTTTATGTGCATCCAGTACGGGCTCCACGGAAATCAGTACATCCTCTTTTTCCAATTTCTGCTGCAATGCATCATAAAACTTCTGCTCCTTATAATGAGGGGCAAATGCCGGAAGTTTTTCCCGGAGTACCCACGACTTTGTCGGCACCATCATCACATGGACATCCGCGTTCTGTTTTGCTTTTCCGACAAACTTCTCCAGAGCCTGCAGATTTTTGGAAATCTGCTGCGGATCAAACTCTTTTTCTGTATAGTGTTCCAAAAGGTAATGGTTCTTTCCGATGTAAACATTATGAATTTCATTTTTGCCCATAAACAATTCCATGTCTGTCTGGAACGAAACCCAATGATCCCTTCCGGGAAACTGATCCCGCAGATACGATTCATATTTTTTCTGGAATCTTCCATCCAGAACTTTCGTTATACTTATTTCCGGGCGTGTCTGAAGTTCTCTTTTTTCAACCGGAGAATAGGTTCTCTGATGCGACAGTGCTTCTTTTCCTGCCAGGCCGAGGAGAAGCACCATAAAAATCACCCCCGGCAGCCGTTTGAATATCCGTATCATAATTTTCTCTATTTGTACAGTTTACTGATGGCTTTTACGGCCTTTTCATTCTGCTTTTTATATGCAGCAATCACTTTGTCCTCGGACTGTTCCTCCTGCTTGTTGCTGATTGTTCCAAGCATAATAAAGCATACATAGTTTCCTTTTACATAAACTTTGGAAGCCTGAATCTTTAACTGGTTCATCGGGTACTGACAGGTATCCTGTATCAGTTCCTCCCTGTATTTTTTTAATGCCGACCGGATTTTCTTTTTGGAAGCTGCATTCTTTGCTTTTACAATAACCAGTGTGTCTGCATTTGCACTGATCATCGGTACCTCCGCAATTGCAGCACTGTACCATTTGGAAGAAATTCCGTAGCGTTCCTTCAATTCTTTCTTTGATACTTTTTCACTTGGGATATAATCATCCCCATACGCTTTCTTTACAGCATTGTATACTTTTTGTATGGATGGGGTTTTCTTCCCTTTCTGCGTGGATGCTTCTACCGTCACCGGTGCTTCCCATGCATTTTCCGGTGCATATATTCCTGTCACACAGGCAAGCACCAGTATCATTGCCACAATTTTCTTTTTCATTCGCCATTCTCCTTCCAGATCCTGTATATTTTCATTCTTATCGTGAAACCACCTGTAATCTGGTTTCCGCACTATCCTACTACAGATCTTTTGTTTTTGTCAAAAGGGATTTTATGGAATTAATAAAAACTTCCGCTGTATGATACAACCGCGTTGTCTGTACCTGATTGGAACGGTCTTTCTCCAGTTCTCCCTGCTCTTTCATTTCACTTTCCCTCCGGATTCCGGACATCTCAAACTGCGACAAAGAAAGATCCGGTGTATATGCAACATGGATATCTGCCGGTTCCTGCATGGCATCCTGCAGTTCCTGCAGGTGTTCTTCGATCTGTTTTGCGGTCTCTTCCTCGCTTGTCACAATTGTTCCAGAAATACGGTCTGATTTTACCTGAAAAGATGCCGTAATCTTTCCTGCCTTTTCTCCATCCAGAAAAATATCCACAAGACCCTTTTTCTTTTTTCCTCTTACGATTTTTAAAGAAACCCCGGTGACAGAATCTCCTGTCTGCATCGGAATCACATAACATTCTTCCTGCGATTGTTTCGCACCAATCTGAAACTGTGCGGTCATCTGGCGCATTTCCCGGATATCAATCGTGCGGACATCCGGATCTTCTACGATCATCGTATCCATCACATGCTCTGCCACATCCGCAAGCGTCTCCATGGCATCTGCAAGATCCGAAGGATTCTCAAGGGCTTTTGAAAACTGTTCAAGTACCTGCTCTTTCATCTCTGCAATCTCTGTCATGGAATCTTTGGAAACATGATCTTGCTGAAACAACCGCTCCATCATCCGGTTTGGTTTGCGCAGCATTTCCGATGCTGCCATGACATTTATCATACTGTTTGGAATATCATACCGCTCCAGATAGGTATATACGTCTTCCGGTGTTTCTGCAAGCTGCTGATACTGCGCAAGCTGTTCCTGCCGATAGCTTTTTTCCGCTTCCTGTTCCCCAACGGATTCATCCATCTGCCGGAGTGCCTCTGCCAGTTGTTCCGGAGACATATTCTGCCACTTTTCTTCTCCCAGACGGGAAAGTTTTTCCGGTGAAATATGTTCCATCACATCGCGCAGACAATTCTGCTGGAACGCAGCCGAGATCTGCTCGTCAATTTTCGGACCTTCTGCTGTGCTGTCAACTCCGTCAAAATCATCGTCCACCTGATAATCCAGACCACTCTTTTTTTCTGAACGCACAGCACGCAAAAGGTTTCGCATCGTCACGTCCGATCCCTGATTCATCAGAAATCCAAGTGCTGCCCCATCTCCTTTTTCCACCTGTGCGATCAGACGGTAAATGCCGATATAACTGCTGCGCTCTTCCTCAGAAATCTCATGATTCTGCTCCAGTTTCCACAGATATTTGCTAAACCGTTCCTGCTCCTGTGTTCCGTTCTCCTGCTGAATCTCCTGTGCCGCCTGATTCAGCTGCTCCATAGTCATATCCAGTGGATTTTCCCCACGGCGGATCATTTCCAGCGTTACTGCCGGTTTCATATTAGAAAACGCATGCTGCATCTGCTCATCCAGTGCTTTTACTTCCATAATATTTTCTGGTGTAATTTCGGTATTGTTATATGCCAGTATCCGCACTGCACGGCGGTTTGTTTCACTTGTATCCAGCTGCAGATCCTGTAAAATATCGTCCACATTGGAAAATGCCTTTGTTATGGAATCCCCCATGTCACTGCGCGGAGCAGTCATCAGTGTTTCATAACTTTCATTTGCCTGCGCAAATGCGCGCTGCATCTGCGCTCCGGCATCATGAATCTCCTGAACGGAATCATCCGCATCCACCTGCCCGATTACATATGCCGGCTGCTGTTTCAGTTCGGCAAACACATCCATGGTTTCTGCCATAAGATCCACATTTTTTTCACTTGGCTCAACTCCGGCACCGGCAAGCAGGTCTTTATAGTATTCTCTCTCCTGGGATTTTAAATCCTCGACCAGATCCGCCAGCGGTGTCAGATCCATCTCTACGCCTGCTTTTTCCATCGCCACGGATGCCTCACTGGTCATTACCAGACGTGCTTCCTCCATCTGTCTGCGTGCAGTAATCATGGAAGCATCTGCCGGACGTTTTCCTGCCGCAATTGCCTTCGCCATGGAATCCACGATCTGGTTCCAGTCTATATGATCGGTCTGCAGATCGTCCGATAATCCCTGCAGATCTGTCAGATACTGCAGATTTTCCGGTGTAAGGGGAATCTGGTTTGCCACCAGCCACTTGCTGTTGTCCACCGCATGTTCGTCATCGGAAAGGCCTGCTTCTGCAATAATCTCACGAATCTGCGGCATCAGGGACCCAAAATCAATTCCGCTCTGCTCCGGCTCCACAATATTTTCTGCGCTGCTGCTGTAATTGGACAGATACAGATTGCGGATGGTCGGCTCCATATCATTTTTCAGAAGATAACTCATCGCCTGTTTCGTGATCTCTGGAATCGAGGCAGCCTGTGCCAGTGCCTCCGCACTGTCCTGCACATTTTCCTCCGTCGCCGGCAGGTCGTTTGCCGCAAGAGAGTCCATGATCTGCTGCGTCACAACCGGACTTCCGGTGATCTCCTCTAACTGTTCCTTTGTGAGTGTTCCGCCCATGGAAGACACATCCACTCCGGCTTTTGCCAGTGCCGCTTTAATCTTGTCTGTCACGGTAATAATGGTATGGCTGTCTGCATCGGAAATGGAAAATCCGTCCTCTTCCATCTTCTTTAAATCTTCTGTGGAAGTGGTATTTGCCACTACAGCGATTTCGTTGCTGCGCGCCTGTCCCGAAGAAATCTCCTGACCTGCAATTTTTTCCGCTACTGTCTTTTCTTCCTGCCCCTGCTTTGCTGGGTTGGAATACGTTGCCATATCGATATTTCCAGCCTCGGACACCGCAGTTTTCTGCTGCACATAGGCTTCCTGTCCGCCAAAAGCTGCAACCGCTCCGGCATCCGGCATATTTGCCTGATAAGCCGCAATTGCCCTGTTACTGTTATCGCGTTTTGCATTCCGCGTTACATCTTCCCATATATTTTTCTGCTCAACCTGCATGTATTGCCTCCGTACCATTACATTTTACGCTATAACATGTATCGGCAGGTTATCCCGGAAGCTAAAGGGGAAGATCCATATAAAAAGATCCGGAGTTTTCACCAGATCTTTTTTCCTGATTTACGATTGTTTCATTGCCTCTTCATATTCTGCTAATGTATATTTGATAAGAATTTTTTCTTTTGGCACGCCAAGTTCGACCATGTTTCGAATGGATGATATGCGCTCTTCACGCCGGCCTGTTTCCCGACCTTCACGCAATCCTGTTTCCCGATGCTCTTCCCATGCTTTACACAAATCTACCACCTCTTTCTCATCCTCACATGCTATTTCAATCCCGGTAAAAAGACAGATCGCCGCCACAGTTTCTGAATCCAGCCGGGAAAACTTTTCCGGATATTTGCCAAGCAGTTTCTGCACTTCCTGCTCACTTTCGGATGCCCGGATAAACTGCAGCAACTGTCCAACTTCTGTCCGGAATACGGAAAAATCTTCGATTTCCTGTGGAGCCAGCAGATTGATCCGGTAATCCGGTATCCACGGCTTTAATTCTTCATCTAATGTGCCAAACATCTCGTGCAGGCTTCGCGGTCCATCCCATGCTTCTGCTCCAAGATACACCGTAATCGTAATAACCGGAGTCAGGGTGTCATTCCTGTGAAACCCTGACAAAAATTCTGGTTTTGTTCCCCATTTCTTTTCCTTTTTGTGTCGTTTTCCAGCCTCCCTGACCTGTGCCCCATAATTTAACCCGGCATAAACCATGTCCTTTACCGGCATTGCATAATGAATATCGCTTTGCAGCTCTGCCCCAATCAAAACCAGATAGACATTTTGATTTTTCTTGATTATAACACGTTTTAATAAATCTCTCCACTTCTGAAACGAAATTTCTTTTCCATCCATTCCAAGCACCGATAACAACTCCGTTGTGTCAGTTGCTTCAAGTGCTTCTGGCAGGATGACCGTTCTACCTCCAAACAGTACCGCATTACACATATCTGCAAAACGTCTGTTATCGGCAAAATACTCGTTTGCCTTTCGGTCTTTTGCCCCCATACATCTTCTCCTTTGTGATGTCCTGCTATTTAATTTTCTGTTACACTGGGTATATCGGGATGAAACTCCCATGACTGATTCCGGTCATAAAATATACTTTCCTTTTATGACCGGAACCTATGTGATAAGATTACCGTATTTTCCTGCTGCTGTCAATCTTTTAGCGTCTTTTATTTTCCAACAAATACAATTTTGTTATCCTGCCAATAGTTAATATCGTATTCCAGTTCAATATGTTTGGAGTCTTTCGGGACTTCAAAATAAACCGTTCCTTCCGTCTGTCTTCCTGCGGATAAGGTTGCGTCAAGACCACTGTCATCCCCGATCCACTGCTGGTCTGCCTTGCTGTTGTCTGCATAACATTCCCAGTCCATCATTGTCGACACATTCTGATCGGTATCCGATGTATTTTCAAACTTAAACTTGAACTGCCAGTATTCGTACCCTTTTTTTGGTGTGATGTATTCATTATCACTCTTATATTTTCCTGCCGAAACAAATGTAATTTTAAAATCTTCTGTTTCTACAACATCGCCCACCTGAAAAACATTGCTTTTGTCCTGAGTTTCTGTATCGTCTGTTTTCTTATTTTCAGAAGATGTCTGCTTGTCATCCGAAGGTGTCTGGCTGACCTTCTGTGGGTTCTTATCCTTATCATCCCCACCCCCGCTGATTGCGGCAATGACAATGATCACAATGACTGCTATCACAATCCATTTTCCAATCCCTCCCTGCTTCTTCCGGCAGTTCGGACACACCTTCGCTTTCTTTGGGATTTCCGATTTGCAGTATTTGCACACTTTTGTTTCCTTTTCTTCTGACATATTCCTTCCTCCTCGTTTGTAATTAACTGACTCTATTATACTGTATCTGTCTTTCATCCATTCGGTTCTCAACCATAAAAAATAGCTTCCGCATATGATTGGCATCCGTCATATGCCAATCATACCAGAAGCTGTTTTTTTATGGTCTGCCCACAGCAGACATTTTCTATTTATTTTCCCACAATGTGCATGACATCCACGCGCAAATAGTTCTCAATTGCATACCCTCCCACGAAAAATACAAGGCTAAGCACCAGTTCCAGAATGATTTTTGCTGCCACAGGCATTCTGGAAAACGGATAGATTTTTTGATTCCATGAGCCGTAATTGGTCAGCACAGCCATCGGAAGCCAGAGATAGATACCCAAAGACAAAGCTTCCAGCAGCATGGTCGCAGTATTTTTATTGCACTCTGCGATACTGCCAATACTGTAAATTCCCCAAAAGGCATATCCCAGACAGGCAGTCACCTTTTTCCATGTTTTTCCTGTGCGGAAACCGGGAAGCGGCAACAAAATCTCTGACAGTTTCTGCTTTCGCTTTTTTGTGGCAAGTGCCCTTCGCATTTCATCTGCGGTCTGAAACCGCTGTTTTGCATCTATTGCCGTTGCTTTTAAAATAATTTTCTGCATATTCTGCGAACCATTGTATAAGCCGTCCCCCGGTAATTTCCCGGTCAGCATTTCATTGCATAGTACCCCTACAGCATATAGGTCTGTCCTTGCATCCGACTGGTGAAATCCAAATTGTTCAGGTGCTGCATATCCAACGGTTCCAAGTACCACGGTATCTTTTCCCTGTTCTTTTTTGACTTCGCGGGCAATTCCAAAATCAATCAGTTTTACAATGCCGTCATCTGAAATCATGATATTCCCGGCAGTAATGTCCCTGTGGACAATGCCAAGCGCATGTACCTGTCCCAGTACTTCCAGAATATCCGCCATATAATCTTTCACACGTTCTTCTGCAAACACGCCATAATATTCCAGATACTGCTGCACGGAAATCCCCGAAATATAGCCGGTAATCAGAATTCCCCTTTCCTCTCCTGCTGCAAAATCGTATATGTTTTCCAGATGCTCATTGCGAATGGCAATCAGCTTTTCATAAACAGGGATTACAGAAGCTGCTACATATTTCTTTACAAAAATTCTTCCGTTATCACGGTTTTTTGCAAGAAAGATATCCTGTTCCCCAAGCGGACAAATCGTTTCATACGTTTCATCCAGATACCCATATTTCATATCCTGATTCATATTTGACAGTTCCTCATAATTCTATATATAATGTCTGTTGTCATTATAGCAAAAAGGACAAACCATGTGATGAAAAAAACCGAAGAATTACTTAAAACGATCCAGTCGTGTAAAAATTATCAGGATTTTATTTCCGAAAGCAGACAGGAACTGATTTCCGTCCGGAAATTAGGGGAAGCCTTTCAGGAAATCCTGACACAGAAAAAACTGAAAAAAAGTGATGTTATCCGCAATTCCGGAATCGACCGTGGATATGCTTATGACATCCTTTCCGATAAAAAACAGCCTTCCCGCGACAAAGTGCTTTTGTTATGCCTGGGAGCCTCTTTCTCTTTTGAGGAAGTACAGACCCTTTTAAAGCAAACCGGCTATCCCATGCTTTACGCACGGATAGCCAGGGATAGTGCCATCATATTTGCATTCCGGCATCATATGTCGCCAATAGATACCAACGAACTGCTGTATGAACTCCAATTTGACCTTCTTTCATAATAAGCAGTTATGTTATATTTTAAACTGTTCTATTATTTTTTCAAGTTCGCTGACAATTTCCCGGTTGTTCTCTGAAATCCGCTGCGCCGCAATCCCTGCTGAACTTTTCGCCATCTTTTTAGATTCTACGTAATTTCCGGACACGTATTCCATCCTATTTCTGTGCAAACGCAAGCAGTTCTTTTCTTACATCTGCCAGATATTTTCGTCCTGCCACAATCCGCGTTCCATCCGCCATGTAAATCAGACTTCCAACTATAGAATCCACGTACACGATATTTATAATATATGATTTATGACAACGAACAAATTGCGGAGGCAATCGTTTCTCCATCTCCCCAAGGGAAACTCTCTCCGCATATGCCATATTTTTCATGGGAGACCTTATTTTATGTCTCATCTTTTATCACATAGCCTATTTCACTATCTTTTACTATATTCTAACACTATCAAAACCACTCCACAAAATAGTACTATTACAGAACCTATTAGAAATGGCCACAACCCATAATTATTTATAAATCCAATAAAATGATTTGTATCTTCATACATTACCCTGTCAAAGGTTGAAATTGCACTCAATACTATAATTTCCAAAAACCCAAATATTAAAAAAATTGTTCCAAGATATTTTTTCATTCTCATTTTTCTCCTAATTCATCTCATTATACATCTTTATCTTTATCTTTTTCCTATTTAACAAATCTATTCCATATAAAAACTCGGCAGAAATTATCCCCATAAAAACAGCATTCCCTAATTTTACATTGCAAAGATTTAAAAATATCATACAAACTACTCCACCTGCTAATATAACAACACCGATTTTACAATAGTTTCTCTTATAACCTTTCAAGTTTTCATCATGAATGACAGGTTCTGTAAAAATATTAATCAATAACAGGCCTCCAATATAATTCCGAAGTATTAAAAACATCACACACCAAATCAACATTGGGATCAACATTTTAAAATACCATGCACACACAAATATAACCATAAAGGGAATACTCATATTTATTTTCACCATTTTTCTAATATACTGCTTTCATTATATCATATATACATAAAAATGCTGTTCTTCCCTCTCTTTTTGTTCTGTCGTTTAAAGCCAATATTTTGCAGTTCACACCAATTGCACCAATTCTATTGCTTTTTCTATACAAATATACTAGTATGGAATTAAATATATTTTTTAAAAAATATTATGTCGTCAATTAACTATCTATCAGGATACCAAGTCATACACTATTAATGGCACTTTATCAGATACAATTTCTGATATCACGGATTTAATTTTGAATTTTTCTGCTTAAACAAATGGTTCTATAAAGGATATACACCACAGAATTGGAAGAATGGAGATGATTGAAATGCACCGTATTCCACTTAAAATTGTGACAAGATTATCAGTTATATTTACGGTCATAGGTTTACTTCTTGGGATCATAGGTATTTGCACAGGAACTATGATAGGATTGATAATATTAGGAGCCGGGTTAGTGGAACTTGTTGGAACGATAATTTTTATTGCTGTGTTCAGAAGATGTCCTCATTGTGGTAGTTTTCTTAAAACAGGTTGTAATCGATATTGTCCACATTGTGGTAAATATGTGGACGAGAATGATTATATTTACTTCTAAGCAATGATCCTGTTTTTAAGTTGTACTTGAAAAGACTGCGCTGTGGTTTATGGTGTTGTCCGGGCAGATATGAATATCCGTACAAGACGCGATGTCAAGAAATTTTTAGAAGGACTCTCTACCGGAAGTTCCAGCCTTCTTAAGAATGTAACCG
>ERZ791930.1403-NODE-1403-length-9981-cov-2.339613_pt1 | contig 9981 bp, 9 predicted proteins | sample MGYA00510128_ERZ791930 | MGnify/ENA primary metagenome ERZ791930 (study PRJEB30046, sample SAMN00792057) | human gut metagenome | study: EMG produced TPA metagenomics assembly of the A metagenome-wide association study of gut microbiota in type 2... | reverse complement strand
AAACGATATAAGGAAACGAGAAGAAATCATCCTTTAGCGGGCGGCGAGCGCGTGGACAAGGGAATTGAAGAGGAAAGAAAGCGTCTGGCGTTTTTAAAGGAGCGCGCAGATTATATTATAGATACAAGCCAGCTTTTGACGAGAGAGTTAAAAGCGGAGTTGGACAAAATATTTATACAGAATCAGGACTATAAGAATCTGTTTATCACAATTTTGTCATTTGGATTTAAATATGGAATACCGGTCGATTCGGATCTGGTATTTGATGTCCGTTTTTTACCAAACCCGTATTATGTGGAGGGCTTGCGGGCAAAGACCGGAAATGATAAAGAAATTCAGGATTATGTCATGCAGTTTCAGGAAGCAAATGTTTTTTTGGACAAACTTGAAGATATGTTAGAATTTCTGATCCCGAATTATATCACGGAGGGCAAGAATCAGCTTGTGATCTCCATAGGATGTACGGGAGGAAAACACAGGTCTGTAACACTGGCAAATGAATTATACAAACGTCTGTCAGGGAAAAAGGGTTATGGACTGAAAATCGAGCATCGTGATATTGGCAAAGATGCTTTAAGGGGAAAATAAAAGATGTCTTTTTCAAGTGAAGTGAAACAGGAGTTAGCAAAGCAGAGTGGAAAGAGCAGACATTGTCAGATCGCTGAACTTGCGGCGTTAGTTGCTTTTGACGGAAAGCGTCAGCAGCTGATCGGGGATGCGGGAGATGTGCTGGATTCGGAAAATCCGCTTCTGCAGGAAAAATATGGACTGTTACTGGCACAGCTGTTCCATGTTAATATAGAAGAGATAGATACATTGCCACCGGAACGCATTCTTGAGACAATCAAGATGTGGAATCAGTCTTTAAGGTGTGCAGACATCACAGAGACGGTAAATGGTATTTTACTGCAGCAGACATGCTGCAGGCGGGCATATATCCGGGGAGCATTTTTAGCAGGTGGATCGATCAGTGATCCGAATAAGTCTTATCATTTTGAGATTGTCTGCCGGGAAATTGCGCAGGCGAAACAGCTTCAGGATGCAATCAACAGTTTTGAGATGGAAGCAAAGATCGTAGAACGAAAGAAACACCAGGTCGTATATTTAAAGGAAGGTGCCCAGATCGTGGATATGTTAAATATCATGGAAGCACATGTGGCACTGATGAATCTTGAAAATGTGCGTATCTTAAAAGAAATGAGAAATTCTGTCAACCGAAAGGTAAATTGTGAGACGGCAAATATCAGCAAGACTGTGGCGGCAGCCGTAAAACAGCTTGGCGATATTGAATATATTAAACAGAATGCAGGCTTAGACAGTCTCCCTGAAAACCTAAAAGAAATGGCGTTGCTGCGGTTAGAGTATCCGGATACACCGCTTAAGGAACTGGGAACATATCTCGATCCTCCGGTCGGAAAATCGGGAGTGAACCACAGGCTGCGCAGGATCAGTGAGATTGCAGATGAGCTGCGTGAAAAAGAATAATGTGGAAATATATTATTGATACGTAGCAGCTGTATTGGAGCATAAACATAAAGTGTGTAAAAAGCAGCACAGGAATGGAGGGTAGTGTGAAAAATAAGATTTTTCACACGTAAGATTTGTGCTAACGCACAAACTTGAGATGCGCAAAAAACAGCGCAAGAATGGAGATTATCATGAAAAAGGGTGTAGTGGTAAACATGCAAAACGACTTAGAGGCAAGACCAATTGCGCTTTTAGTGCAGAAGGCAAATCAGTTTTCCAGCCAGATCTATATGGAATCCGGGGATAATAAGAGAGTCAATGTCAAAAGCATTATGGGCATGATGAGTATGGCTCTTTTAAATGGAGAAGAGGTTGTGATCGATGCTGAGGGTGAGGACGAAGAGGCTGCAGCTGCGGCAATCGAGGAATTCCTGACAAAATAACAGAACAGGTGTAGGGAGCGTATGGAAGAAAAGAAAACATTACTATTTATTTTCAATCCGTTTTCCGGAAAAGCACAGATCAAAAATCAGCTGATGGATATTGTGGATACCATGGTAAAAGCTGGATATGAGGTAACGATTTACCCGACACAGGCACCGGAAGATGCGATACATAAGGTGGAAGTGGACGCAGAGAAATATGATCTTGTTGTATGCAGCGGAGGGGACGGTACACTTGATGAAGTGGTAAGCGGTATTATGCACAAAGGGCTTACCGTGCCTTTGGGATATATTCCGGCGGGCAGCACGAATGACTTTGCAACATCACTGGGAATCCCGAAAGATATGGTCAAAGCAGCCGATGCAGCGGTGAATGGAAGAACATTTCCTTGTGATATTGGTGCATTTAACAATGATTATTTTGTCTATGTGGCAGCGTTTGGTCTTTTTACGGAAGTGTCTTATAAGACAAGCCAGGAGTGGAAAAATGTACTTGGACATGCGGCATATATCCTTGAGGGAATGCGCAGTCTGCATGATATCCCGTCTTTCACTATGCAGGTAGAGTACAATAATGTGCGGATCCAGGATGAATTTATCTATGGAATGATCAGCAATTCCACATCGGTGGGTGGATTTAAGGGAATGACCGGAAAAGATGTGCTTTTAGACGATGGCGTGTTTGAGGTTACCCTGATCAAAAAACCACGCAATCCGATTGAACTCAACGAGATTATTGCATCACTCATCAATCTGGTGGATGATACGGATATGATCTATTCGTTTAAGTCAGATGAAGTAGAGTTCATGGCAAGAGAGGAAGTTCCCTGGACATTGGACGGGGAATTTGGCGGAGCGCATGAGGAAGTTATCGTAAAAAATATCTGCCGTGCTGTCGATATTATGGTTCCGGCAAACAAATGAGAAAGATTGTTATAAATTTAACTTTATTTTTTGAAAGAAGTAATATATAATACCCATAGGGTAAAAATATTAATTTTATGGAGGAATAGCATATGTTAGTATCTGCAAAAGAAATGTTAGACAAAGCAAAAGCTGGTCACTATGCAGTTGGCCAGTTCAACATTAACAACCTGGAGTGGACAAAATCTGTTCTGCTTACAGCAGAGGAGTTAAGATCCCCGGTTATCTTAGGTGTTTCTGAAGGCGCTGGAAAATATATGACAGGTTTCGGTACTGTAGCAGCTATGGTAAAAGCTATGCATGATGAGTTAGTTCCGGTTGCATTACACTTAGATCATGGTACCTACGAAGGATGCTATAAATGTATCAAAGCAGGATTCACATCCATCATGTTCGACGGATCTCATTACCCAATCGATGAGAACGTTGAGAAAACCAAAGAGCTCGTATCCGTTGCCCATGCAATGGGAATGTCCATCGAGGCAGAAGTTGGTTCTATCGGTGGTGAGGAAGACGGAGTTGTAGGTATGGGCGAGTGCGCTGATCCGGAAGAGTGCAAGAGAGTTGCAGATCTTGGCGTGGACATGCTTGCAGCAGGCATCGGTAACATCCATGGTAAATATCCGGCAAACTGGAAAGGATTAAGCTTCGAGACTCTTGATTCTATCCAGAAATTAACAGGCCAGATGCCGTTAGTACTTCACGGAGGTACAGGTATTCCGGAAGACATGATCAAGAAAGCAATCTCCCTTGGAGTAGCTAAGATCAACGTTAACACAGAGTGCCAGTTATCTTTCGCAGATGCTACACGTAAATATATCGAAGCTGGTAAAGATTTAGAGGGTAAAGGATTTGATCCTCGTAAATTATTAGCTCCAGGTGCAGAAGCAATCAAAGCTACTGTAAAAGAGAAAATGGAACTGTTCGGTTCTGTTGGCAAAGCTGAATAATATTGTCGCACAGACGGAAGTCCACTTTCCATAATGTTATATTTAACAAAGATTTCAGACTTTACATGAATTTATTGTTCAATATAGCAAAATGATAAAAAAGTGAAATTTTCTCTTGCATTTTGGAGAGAAAAGTATTATCTTAAGTTCAACAAAACAAATGTGAGAGATGAACAAGGGCGTTCCAAGTAGCTTGGAATGCCCTTTTTTTATAAGAAGTTGTCACACAATTTCTCATAAAAGCCATATAGGAGAAATTTCTTACTGACATTCATCCACTTTCAAGGTACAATAAGAAATGAGAATTTAAGATCTCTTACATTTGTTCAAAAAAGCAGGGAATAGTCTCAGGGGATTAGACCGGTGAAGAAGAAAGGATGTAGAACATGAGCGAAACAGGATACTTAAATGTAGCAGAGATTTTTGGCGAGAACGTATTCAATGATGCAGTGATGCAGGAGCGTCTGCCAAAGAAGGTTTACAAGAAGTTAAAGGAAGTAATTCAGGAAGGTCGCGAGTTAGACCTTGAAACAGCAGATGTTGTTGCGCATGAGATGAAAGAATGGGCAATCGAAAAAGGTGCAACACATTATACGCACTGGTTCCAGCCGCTGACCGGAGTAACAGCAGAGAAACATGATTCATTCATTACAGCACCGATGGAGAATGGCAAGGTACTAATGAGCTTTTCCGGTAAAGAACTGATCAAAGGTGAGCCGGATGCATCTTCTTTCCCATCCGGTGGTTTAAGAGCTACATTCGAGGCAAGAGGATATACAGCCTGGGATTGTACCTCACCGGCATTTGTAAGACAGGATGCAGCAGGCGCAACACTTTGTATCCCAACAGCTTTCTGTTCTTACACAGGAGAAGCACTCGATCAGAAAACACCGCTTCTTCGTTCCATGGAAGCTATCAATGAACAGGCATTACGTCTTGTAAGATTATTCGGTAATACGACATCAAAGAGAGTGACTCCTTCTGTTGGACCGGAGCAGGAGTACTTCATCGTAGACAGACAGAAATATTTACAGAGAAAAGACCTTATCTTTACCGGTCGTACTTTATTCGGTGCAATGCCTCCAAAAGGTCAGGAGATGGACGATCATTACTTCGGTGCGATTCGTGAGAGAATCGCAGCATTTATGAAGGATGTAAACGAAGAACTCTGGAAATTAGGCGTCAGCGCAAAGACACAGCACAACGAAGTTGCACCTGCACAGCATGAGTTAGCTCCGATCTACGCACAGGCTAACATTGCAGTAGACCACAACCAGTTGGTAATGGAGACATTAAAGAAAGTAGCCGGACGTCATGGCTTACAGTGCCTGCTTCATGAAAAACCATTTGCAGGTGTCAATGGTTCTGGTAAACATAACAACTGGTCAATTACAACGGATGATGGAATCAACCTGTTAGAGCCAGGTAAGACACCACACGAGAATGTACAGTTCTTATTAGTACTTACCTGTATCTTAAAAGCAGTTGACAAACATGCAGATCTTTTAAGAGAATCCGCAGCAGATGTCGGAAATGACCACAGATTAGGAGCAAACGAGGCACCGCCAGCAATCGTTTCCGTATACTTAGGAGAGCAGCTTCAGGATGTATTATCACAGCTGATCAGCACAGGCGAAGCTACACACAGTCTTGCTGGACAGAAATTAGAGACAGGTGTTAAGACACTTCCTGATTTTATGAAAGATGCGACAGACCGTAACAGAACATCACCGTTTGCATTTACCGGTAATAAATTTGAATTCCGTATGGTAGGTTCTCAGGATTCTATCGCTCAGCCGAACGTTGTATTAAATACAATCGTTGCAGAGGCATTTGCAGAGGCATGTGATGTTCTTGAAAAAGCAGATGATTTTGATATGGCAGTACATGATTTGATCAAAGAATATGCAACAGAGCATCAGAGAATCGTATTCAACGGAAACGGTTATTCGGATGAGTGGGTAGCAGAAGCTGAGAGACGCGGACTTCCAAATATCCGTTCCATGGTAGATGCAATCCCTGCATTAAATACAGAGAAATCTGTGAAATTATTTGAAAAATTCAAAGTATTTACAAAGGCAGAGTTAGACTCCCGTGTTGAGATCGAGTATGAGACATACTCAAAAGAGATCAACATCGAGGCAAGAGCTGCAATCGATATCGCAACCAAGCAGATTATTCCGGCTGTTATCAAATACACAACCGTACTTGCTGAGTCTATCACTTCTGTAAAAGCAGCATGTGGTGCGGATGTCAGCGCTCAGACAGAGATCCTGACACAGGTTTCCTCTTTACTGGCTGATTCCAAGAAGGCACTGGCAAAATTACAGGAAGTAACGGAAAAAGCTGCAGAGATGGAAGAAGGCAGAGATCAGGCTGTATACTACAGAGATGAAGTTAAGACGGCAATGGATGAGTTAAGAGCACCGATTGATAAACTTGAAATGTTAGTTGACAAATCTATGTGGCCAATGCCATCTTATGGTGATCTGTTATTTGAGGTATAAACATATCTCAAAACAATAATAGATGTGTGAATCCTGGATTTAACAGCGGGTTTGGCAGCAGATGAAAATCTGCTGTCATGACCGCAGACAGGATGGAAAACAAGGAGGAAAATCCTCTGCTCCTGCAAAGGCAGTCGCATTTTTCTCCGAAAAACAAGGAGGAAAATCTTCTGCTCGCCAATGGGCTCGCATTTTTCTCCGAAAAACAAGGAGGATTAGTATGAAGAAATTAGAGATCATTATTAAACCTGAAAAATTAGAAGATCTTAAGGCGTTGCTTGACAGTGAAGAAGTAAATGGTCTTAACATTGTAAATAGCATGGGTTATGGTAATCAGAAGGGTATTATCAAAAATTACCGTGGTGCAGAGTATGCAGTCAATCTATTGCCGAAAATTAAAGTAGAAACAGTTGTGACAGATGAAGTTGCTCCAAAGCTGATCGACAAGATCGTAGAGCAGATTAATACCGGTCACATCGGTGATGGTAAAATTTTCATGTATGAGGTGGAAGACGCGATCCGTATCCGAACAGGCGAGCATGGTGTAGATGCACTGTAAGTTTTTGGATGAAATGAGGAGTCATCTGAAAAATAAGAAAAGGATCATGAATATAACATTATGAGAAAAATTGAATCAGGAAGAAATTATTATCAAAGGAGATAATTGTGACACAGGGAGAACCTGGGGTCGTGATTATCTTTTTTTATTTCTTCGTAAAACAACGAGGAAAACAAGGAGGATTTGATTATGGATATGAGTGTATGGTACCTTATGGGTGCAGCGTTAGTATTTTTTATGCAATGTGGATTTGCTATGGTGGAGGCTGGTTTTACCAGATCAAAGAATGTTGGTAATATTACGATGAAGAACCTGATGGATTTTTGTATTGGTACAGTAGCATTTTATCTGTTAGGATACAATCTCTTATGTGGAGATGGCGGATTCGTCGGCTGGGGCTTAAACCCATTTGCTCATTTTGGAGAGACAGACTGGTCCGGATTTGTATTTAACCTGGTATTCTGTGCAACGGCAGCAACGATCGTTTCCGGAGCAATGGCAGAGCGTACCAAATTCATTACCTATTGTATTTACAGTTTTATTATCAGTGTATGTGTTTACCCGATCGAGGCTCACTGGGTATGGGGCGGAACACCTTGGCTGACAGATCTTGGATTTACAGATTTTGCAGGTTCTGCATGTATCCATATGGTAGGTGGTATCACCGCTTTCATCGGTGCAGCAATGTTAGGACCTCGTATTGGTAAATATGACAAAAATGGAAAACCAAGACCAATTCTTGGACACAACATTTTAATCGGTGCACTTGGCGTATTCATTCTCTGGTTTGGCTGGTATGGATTCAACGGTGCAGCAGCAACCGATACGATGCAGTTATCACAGATCTTTGCTACAACGACTGTTGCTCCTGCAGTAGCAACCTGTACAGCAATGATCTATACATGGATCAGAAATGGTAAACCGGATGTTTCAATGTCGTTAAATGGTTCTCTTGCAGGTCTTGTAGCAGTTACTGCTGGCTGTGCAAATGTAGATGTGATCGGTTCTTTTATTATCGGTGCGATCGCAGGTGTGCTTGTCTGCGTAGCAGTATATTTTGTTGAGGATAAATTAAAAGTAGATGACCCGGTTGGTGCAGTTGCAGTACATGGCTGTAACGGTATCTGGGGAACAATCGCAGTAGGACTTTTCGATTACAAAGATGGACTGTTCTATGGCGGCGGTGTTCATCATCTGCTGATCCAGTTACTTGGCATCCTCTGCATCGCGGGTTGGACGATCATTACAATGGGAATCGTATTTACCGTCTTAAAGAAAACGATCGGTCTCCGTGTAACTGCACAGGAAGAAATTGAGGGACTTGATTCCACTGAGCATGGATTAGAGTCAGGTTATCCGGATTTCGTATCCAGAGAGTTACATTAATATGCACTAATCTAATTTGATTAGATTGGTGAAATCTAATCCCCTTAGTTAGTATATACATCAACAGTGAAAACCCCGAAGGCGACTTCGGGGTTTTTGCTGTCTATATAGGGAAATCAATGGTTGAGAGGATTTTTTTGCATATGAAAAATTAGAAAAAACCGCTTGTACGAAACTGAAAAAATGAAGTGTCTGGGAATTCTCTGGGAGTTTTTTATAATTCTTATTTCCAGTAACGGGAATTTTGAACAAAATCAATTAAATCTGCTTTTTCAATTCGGAAACTTCCTGCGATGATATGTGCAGGAATTAAATCTTTGTGAATCAAATCTAACATTTTTGATTTGCTGATGTGTAACAGATCTTGGCATTGCTTACGTGTTAGTAAATCAGGTTCATTTTTAAACATTTTTTGTTGTCTCCTTTTTTCAAATAGTGGTCTATATTGGATGAAATTGTATTAAATAGGAGAGTATCACCCGGAATTAAAACCGACAACAGTGCAGCAGTATAGATTTTTATATGACTATTACCTGAAAGGATTTATTGGAAAGATAAAGCTAAAAAATCTTTTACCATATCATATACAAAAAGTTTATAATAATCTGGTAGAAAAAAAGATGAAGCAGGGTACAGTGAATAATGTAAGAAAGATGATCCGTACTTTGCTGAATGAGGCTGTAAGGCGTGGAATGCTTTCAGCAGATGACAATCCATACCCGAAGGTAAAGGCACCAAGTAACTTGCCGGTAAAGCAGCAAAGAAGTTTTACGGAAGAGCAGAGAGACCAGTTTTTGCAGTATGCGGGAAAAAGTTTATATGCAAATTTATATAAACTGCTGCTCTATACAGGAATGAGGGTTGGAGAGGCTTTAGCTTTAATGATTTGTGATGTTGATTGGGATAACCATGTTTTGCATGTTACCAAGAATTTGCAGAAAACAACGCAGGGGATGTTTTATATAGAAACACCTAAGACGCGGGAAAGTATCCGGGACATCTATTTAGTGCCAGAAGCAGAGGAAGCGTTCAAAAGCCAGTTGGAGTTACGAAAAATTATTGTCGAACCGATACAAGAAGATATAAAGGGCGAGTTTGAAAACTTATTATTTGTAAATACTAAGGGAAAACCCGTAAATGTCGGTTCGGTCAGACAGAGCATCAATCGGATCGTTGCAAAGATTCGTGCAGATGGGAATGATTGTCCGGATATATGGCTTCATGCTATGAGGCATGGGTATGTATCTATTGCGGTGGCAAGAGGTGTGCCATTAGAGGTAGTGCAGGCAAACGTCGGACATACGAGTATTGAGACGACAATGCGTTATTTGGAATTGCAGCCGGATTATATTAGGAAGCAGAGCATGAAGATATCAGATCTTTATCAGACGGAGAAAGCTGATAACAAGTCTATTGAATAGTTGCAGAGATTCCATTATAATTTTAAATAGGAATGTAGAAGGAAAGGGGGGAAACGGAATGCCAGTGATTATGATGTTTTTTATATTGCAGTAAAAAGCGATACAGAAGAACAAATAGAGGCAGCGGAAGAAATTATACGTTTGGTAGAGGAATATCTTGAAAAAGATGCAAGTAAGCCCAAATAGGATTTATTTTCAAAAAATTGTCTGGGGAATACTATGAAAAATATTATAATTGAAGATAAGAAAAATGTTTAAGGAAAGGAGAATGACTACATGTGCACATATACACAGTTGCATCAAGTTACAAATCAGATGGCGCAG
>ERZ791930.1384-NODE-1384-length-10160-cov-2.092726_pt1 | contig 10160 bp, 10 predicted proteins | sample MGYA00510128_ERZ791930 | MGnify/ENA primary metagenome ERZ791930 (study PRJEB30046, sample SAMN00792057) | human gut metagenome | study: EMG produced TPA metagenomics assembly of the A metagenome-wide association study of gut microbiota in type 2... | reverse complement strand
GTGATGAGGTACTTGTAAAGCGATACAAGGAAACGCGAAGAACACATCCGCTTGCAATGGATGATCATGACAGAATAGATAATGTAATAAAGCTGGAAAGAGATGAGCTTAAGTTCTTAAAGAAAAGAGCAGATGTTATCATTGACACAAGTCAGATGCTTACAAGGGAACTTAAGGCAGAGCTTGAGGGCATATTCTTTGACGATAAGAATTTCAAGAATCTGTTTGTTACAGTTCTTTCTTTTGGTTTCAAATATGGAATACCTGCAGACGCAGATCTTGTGTTTGATGTGAGATTTCTGCCTAATCCATATTATATTGAAGAACTTAAACACCTTACCGGTAATGATAAGCCTGTACAGGATTATGTGAAGAAAGCTCCGGAGACAACAGAATTTCTGGAAAAGATAGATGATTTATTGAAGTTCCTTCTGCCTAATTATGTTAAGGAAGGAAAGAACAGCCTTGTTATTGCAATTGGCTGTACAGGAGGAAAGCATCGTTCAGTTACTCTTGCTAATGAAATCTATAAGCTTATAAGCAGGACTGAGTATGGATGCAAGGTTGAGCATAGAGATATTGAGAAAGATTCTAAGAGATAAGGTTAAGTATGTCATTTTCATCAGAAGTAAAAGAAGAGTTAGTTAAGAAAACAGATTCCGCGAGGCATTGCCAGATTGCGGAATTTGCTGCGTTTATGGGAATGTCTGGCAATGTAAGCGAGACAGATAATGGAGAATTATGTCTGGAATTCGTTACAGAGAACGAATTGTCAGTTGAGAAATTCAGTGACCTGTTATTGAGAATATTTAGCATTAAGATGGATGCTGATACGAATAAAATGGTTAAGAATGGCAAGGAAACTATTATAAGGATAACCAGACAGAGTGATGTTGCTAAGATATTGCAGACATTAAAATGGTGCGACGACCGGTTTACACAGATTGAACCGGTGTTTGTTGACGCAAGAATTGTAGCTATGGACTGCTGTAAGAAAGCATTTATAAGAGGAGCTTTTATGGAACGAGGTTCTATAAGTGACCCGAACAAGTTCTATCACTATGAGATTGTGTGCAAATATGAGGAGGACGCTGATATTCTTATGGATATGCTGCGTTTTTTCGGACTCGATGCCAAGGTTATTGTAAGAAAAAACAGTTTTGTTGTGTATATGAAAGAAGGCAATAATATTACTGATACGCTTAATCTTATGGGAGCGGTTGTATCACAGATGAACCTGTACAATGTCATGATTCTTAAGGGAATCAGTAATGATGTCAACAGAAAGGTAAACTGTGAGACTGCTAATCTTAACAAAACAATTGAAGCGGCGGTCAAGCAGATTAAGGATATTGAACTTATAAGAGATACTGTCGGGCTTGACAGTTTAAGTGACAGTCTGATGCAGGTTGCTCTTTTAAGACTCGAGAATCCTGACATGAGTCTTCAGGGACTGGGTGAGCTGTTGGACCCTCCGGTTGGTAAATCGGGTGTAAACCACAGGCTAAGAAAGATTGGCGAGAAGGCAGATGAATTGAGACAGAGCATGGGAATCTCTGTCTGATTAAATATTTTTAATAAAATTTTACATTTTCTTTTCAAATAGGGATTGACAAGAAGTGTATAATTGAAAATATGAGATAAAAGGGCAGTCATATACTGCAGAAAGGTTGATTAAGATGACTAAAGTAGATATAATTTCAGGCTTTTTGGGAGCAGGTAAAACAACTCTTATAAGTAAGCTTTTAAAGGAAGCCTTAAAGGGAGAGCAGGTAGTTCTTATTGAGAATGAGTTCGGTGAAATCGGTATTGATGGAGGATTCCTTAAAGATTCTGGTGTTGAGATAAGAGAGATGAATTCAGGATGCATCTGCTGTTCACTTGTTGGTGATTTCGGAACTTCTCTTAAGGAAGTTGTAGACAAGTATCACCCGGACAGAATTATTATTGAGCCTTCAGGAGTAGGCAAGCTTTCAGATGTTATCAAGGCTGTTAAAGATCTTCACATTGAGAATGAAATCGTTCTTAACAGTGCTTCAACAGTTGCAGATGCATCTAAGGTTAAGGTATATATGAAGAATTTTGGTGAATTCTTTAATAACCAGATTGAGCATGCAGGAACTGTTATTTTAAGCAGAACACAGAATGTTTCTGAAGAGAAGTTAAAGACAGCTATTGAGCTTATTAAGAGTGTTAATCCTAATGCACATATTATCACAACTCCTTGGGATGATATTGACGGAACTAAGATTCTTGGTGCAATGGAGAATGTTACTAACCTTGAGTTAGACATGCTTGCAGAGGCAGCGCAGAAGGCTTATGAGGAGCATGAGAAAGAGCACCACCACCACCATCATCATGAAGATGGAGAGTGCTGCTGTTGCGGCGGACATCATGATGATGATGACGAGCATGAGCATCATCACGACCACGAGCATGAGCATCATCACGACCACGAGCATGAGCATCATCATGACCATGATGAGGAACATGAGCATCATCACGACCACGAACATCATCATGACCATGAGCATGATCATCACCATCACCATGCAGATGACGTATTTACAAGCTGGGGAACAGAGACTCCTAAGAAGTATGAGAAGGCAGAGCTTGACAGCATATTAAAGAAGCTTTCTGAGAGTGAAGATTATGGTAAGGTTCTCCGTTCTAAGGGTATGCTTCCTTGCACAGATGGAACATGGATGTATTTCGACCTTGTACCAGAAGAATATGAGATTCGTGAGGGAAGTGCTGATTTCACAGGAAGAATCTGTGTAATCGGTTCTGAACTTAAGGAAGATGCACTTAAGGAACTTTTTGAAGTTTAATCAGTGCTTAATAGAAGAACACATTTTTACAACGCATTTATAATGAAATGATAGCGCAAATGCGCGGAAATGAGGATAAATATGGCAAATGAGGAATATCAGATTCCGATTTTCTTGATTAATGGTCAGCTTGACAGTGGTAAAACAAGATTTATCTCCGATACTATAGCAATGGGACAGTTTGCAGACGCTAAGAATAAACTTCTTATTGTGTGTGAAGAAGGTGAAGAGGAGTATAGCGAGAAGCTTCTTAAGGACAACGGAGTTGATATGGTTGTTGTTGAAAAGGAAGATTTTAATATCAAGACTCTTAATGAACTGGACAAGAAGTATGATCCATGGATTGTTATTGTTGAATATAACGGAATGTGGGATCCTGCACTTATTCTTGGAAGTGAGAAGCCAAGAGGATGGCAGGTATACCAGTCTATAACTTTAGTTGATGCTAATTCATTTGGCTTACAGTGGGCTAACATGAAGTCTATTATTGCAGAGTCTGTTAAATATGCTGATATGGTTATCTTTAACAGATGCAAGTCAGGTATGGATCTTGGCAGCTACAGAAGAAGCATGAGAGCATTAAATCCTGCACTCCAGATTATCTTCGAGGACGAGAAGGGTGACCAGGTTGCTATATCTGAGCAGCTTCCATACGATATCAATGCTGATGTTATTCAGGTTGATGACGAAGATTATGGTATTTGGTATATGGATGTGTCTGAAAGACCGGAAGTATACGCAGGCAAGAAGGTAAGATTTAAGGGACAGGTTCTTAAGAACAAGTACTTTAAGGATAAGAATTTCGTTCCGGGAAGAAAGGTTATGACATGCTGTGCAGAAGATACACAGTTTATCGGTTATATCAGCTTCTACAACAACATAGCTTCTCTTGAAAACAGAGAATGGATATGGGTTACAGCTACTATTAAGTATGAATTCCAGATGGCATATAAGAAGAAAGGTCCTGTTCTTTACGTTGAAAGCGTAGAAAAGACAGGTGCACCTAAGGAAGAGATGGTGTTCTTCTGATATGATACAGGATATATGGCCAAAACATTTGGACAACCAGTATAAGAATCTTAAGCCGGGCAATGGGGATACTGTGTTTTATTTTCAGGGTTCCTCGTTGCTTGCAAGACCATCAGGACATTTTAATTCACAGAATCCTGAAGAAAATGTATTAATATATCCACAGTATAGCGAGTTCGTTCAGGGGATAAAATCCTCTTACGGAGATAAAACTGTGGATAACTTTGAATTCATATATCTGTTGTCAATTGATGAGGAACATTTTTTCCTTGCAAGAAAGACTGGAAGCCTCGAAAGAGGCACATTCTTGGGCGAGATGGCTGATTCAGCTGTACACAAGGATATGTATTCTTTCGTCAGAGGATATGAATTCATAGGCGTTGATTCTTTCCGTAAGGCACAGCCAAGAGAGCATGCTTATGCGGCTATTACTGCATTTCATCTGTATGGCTGGTACAGGGATAATCATTTCTGCGGAAGATGCGGAAAACCACTCAGGCATGATGACATGCAGAGAATGTTACGCTGTGACTGCTGTAAGAATATGGTGTTTCCTAAGATATGTCCGGCTGTTATTGTTGCAGTTACAGACAAGGACAGAATTCTTCTTACTAAATATGCGGGAAGAACTTACAGGAATTATGCGCTTATTGCCGGATTCACCGAGATTGGTGAAACAACAGAGGAAACTGTAAGCAGAGAGGTTATGGAAGAAGTAGGTGTGAAGGTTAAGAATATTACATATTACAAGAGCCAGCCTTGGGGACTCAGCGGTTCTCAGCTTCTTGGTTACTTCTGTGAGCTTGACGGTGACGACACAATAACCCTTGAAGAAGATGAGTTATCGGTCGGCACATGGGTCAAGGCAGATGATATAGATGTAATTGACGACCATATCAGTCTCACAAGGGAAATGATTGAGAAATTCCGCAGCGAGCATGTGAGTCACAATTAATTGTAATCTTTAAAACTAATATTAAGATCTATGGTATTACCACTGACACCGTCTAATTTAGCGGATTCAGTGTACTGCCATATAGAGAATTCATATGGGAAGTAAGGTGTGTCTGAATAATAGGCAAACCACTTCTCATATTTTTCTAAGCGGGTAAGGTCAAGTCTTCCAACGAAGCCCTTAAGGTTGGAATATATCATTGGCTTATAGCCTGCTTTTTCTATCTTGTCGCAGAATGCGATTATGATATCTGTAAGTTCTTCAGTAGTCAGATTCTCCTGTCTGTATGAATCGCCCGAAATCTCCTCAAAGTCAATCACTACAGGATATGTAATCCTATAAGGTTTGATAATATCAAGAACATAATCAGCCTCTTCTATAGCTTCTTGCTTTGTAATTGCAGATGAAAAGAAGTATGCGCCAATCTTAATATTATTCTTTATTGCGTCTTTTGCAAATGTATCAAATGAAGAATCAGTGTTCAGGATTCCATTGCCATAGCTTCTGAATCCACATCTTAACATAGCAAATTCAACGCCCTGTTCTTTTAATTTCTTAAAGTCAATTTTCCCCTGAAACTTAGAGGCATCAACACCCATATGTGTTGTAACTTTACCGTCTTCATTGTATGTAATAATTCCTTTATCGTCCTGCTTGAAATTCTCGTCCTTATAATTATTCTTGGCAAGTTCAGGAAGTATCTGCGCAAATACATACTGATTCTTATTGTTCACATAGACTATATTATCAGGGAAATAGCTCTTAAGTATGGAAAGAGAACCTTCACCATTAGTGAATCTTAATTTCATATCAGAAAGAAGATCCTCTTTCTCTTCTGACTTTAGTTTCTCAATCTCGTCATTGCTAAGCTTATCGGTATTAGCTGCAACGGTTGCTTTTCTGTATTTAATAATGACACCGGTGGTCAGCAGACCAAACATTACAGTTGTCATAAAGAATATTAAAGTTGTTATCACAAAAGGATTGGTTTTCTTCGATTTCATAGTGCATCACCTCTATAATAATTAATTATGAGTTATTCATAAAAAGTATTTCTTGTATAAATGGTATATTAGCTTTCGCAAAATGTCAATTAGAATTCGTATGATTTTTTAAATAAAAATATACAAAAGGTATTGACAATTTATTGAATAGAATATATAGTATCTGTACAACACAACAATTCTTATAGAATCAGAATCCAGACGTGGATAACTGAGATTCTTTTGCCTTTGCAAGAAGGTAATTGTACCGTTTCTGTTCTGAATTAAGCTGGTAGATATAACAGTCTATCAGGTCAGGATCAGTAACATTATCAAGATTAGAATAGGCAGTATACATTGCCTTTTTAGTCATCATAAGTTCCTGTAGCAGGTATTTTTCATCATATGTAGCAGGACTCTTTTTTTTACCAAACATTTTCAATAGAATTACTCCTTAATGCTCAAGATTAGGGGCATCATATGCCTTTATTAGAAGTATAGGCAGTAAATGGTAATTCTATACATGTTTTTTAGGAGGTGGATATGTGCCATACGATATATCAGTAGTGATTGCACTGGTATTCATTATATGGTCAGTGAGGGAAGATGTAAAAGCTTTCAGAATACCGAATTATCTGATTATAGCAGGGTTAATTGTGGGAACAGGACTACTCGTTATAAGAGGATTGGCAGGTGATAATATAAGGGACTACATACTTGGCACCCTGGCGGGATTAGCAGGAATGATGCTTCTTTATATAATCAGGGCTGTTGGTGCGGGGGATGTGAAGCTTTTTGCAGTGCTTGGACTGCTGACGGGGTTAGAATTCGTGGTACAGCTTATGGTTGTGTCATTTATCACAGGGCTTTTTATAGGAGTTATTGAGTTGTGTTTTAAAAGGACAAGTTTGGTAAGGGTAGGAAGCACAGGGATAGAAGGGCATGGATTTCATTATGCGGTTGCGGTTCTGATTGGATATGTTGTTGTGTTGGGATACAGAGTTGTTGTGATTTTATGAACATATAAGGGGAGGTAAATAATGGGGAGGAATAGCATTTGTGTTATATACGATTCAGATGAGAATTATGCAAAGCGTCTGATGTCAGTAATTAACGATGATAATGATATTCCTTATAATGCACAAGTGTTTACACAGGAGCAGGAGCTTGATAAGTATCTGCAGGAAAAGAAAGCGGACATGCTTATGATATGTGAAGGGGCATATGAGTATGATGCGACGAGAACAGGGAATAAGACAGTTGTGTTGTGTGAGGAAGAACAGGATGCCGATGAAATCAATTCTAAAGAGGAGAGAGGGCTGGTAGGAATATGCAAATACCAGCCGTCATACCAGCTTCTCCAGTCGGTTATGAGATACGATAAGAGAGAGAATAGCCAGAGGAGAGAAAGTCTTAAGGTAGTAGGTGTGTATGGATTTAACAATACATCACGCATGGTATTATCACTGGCAGTTGCAAAGCAGCTGTCAGAGAAGTGTAATACATTATTCGTGAATTTTGAGACATTTGGCGGATTTAAAGGAATATTAAAAGGGGAGGAGGAACAGAACCTTTCGGATGCTTTATATGCATTCAGACAGAATCATAACCAGTTTCATAAGAATATTGTTAATGCGATAAGTCATTATGACAGGCTTGATTATATACCGGATACATCCTGTGCAGATGATATAGATGATATTAAAGCAGATGAACTTGGCACATTTGTTCAGGGAATTGGAAGGGAGCTTGGGTATTCATATATTGTGGTCGACATAGGGGATGGGTTGAGGATGCCGTGGAATATGATGGATTGCTTTGATGAAATATATATGTGTGATGGGGATAATTACCTGGAAAAGTCTAAAGTCAGAAATTTTGAAAATATGGTTATGGAACGTGGAATGGATAATATTGTCAGTGCATTTAAGAAGATTGCAGTAAGAATTGAAGACAATATTCTTAATCCGGATATGTGGAACAGGCTTCCTTTCTGCAGTTTTTATGATGAACTGTGCTCTTTAATTGAGACTGGAGAGACATAATGGAAGAACTATATATGAATATAAGAAAACTGGTGTATGAACGCCTTGATACAGGCAGAGATATTGATGATGCTGAATTATACCAGGTTATAGATGCATGCATATATGAAGAGAGCCGTAATGTTGTAATACCTATAAGGCAGAAAGAGGAGTTAAAGAAAAGGCTTTATAACTCTATTAAGAAACTTGATATTCTACAGGAGCTTTTAGAGGATGACAGTGTAACAGAGATTATGGTAAATGGGAGTGACAGTATCTTTATAGAGCGGAATGGTCACATGGAAAAATGGGATAAGAAGTTCGAGAGTGTTGAGAGGCTGTCAGATATAGCACAGCGTATAGCAGCCATGTCTAACAGAATGGTTAATGAAGCATCACCTGTAGCAGACACAAGATTGTCAGATGGTTCGAGAGTCAGCATAGTATTGCCGCCGGTTGCTATTAATGGACCTGTAATAACCATAAGAAAATTCTATGATACACCGCTTACGATTGAGAGACTTATTGAGCTTGAATCAATTACGGCTGAGGCTGCAGAGTTTTTAAGCCGGCTTGTTAAGAGCAGATATAACATTTTCATATCAGGAGGTACTGGAAGTGGCAAGACAACATTTTTAAATGTGTTGTCAGATTATATTCCAGAAGATGAGAGACTAGTGACGATTGAGGACTCAGCGGAATTACAGCTTCATAATGTCAGTAATCTTGTCAGGTTAGAAGCGAGAATGGCTAATCTGGAAGGCTGTAATGCGGTGGGGATAAGAGATCTTATTAAAGCGAGTCTTAGAATGAGACCAGACCGTATTGTTGTCGGAGAAGTCAGGGGCGCAGAAGCAATAGACATGCTCCAGGCGATGAATACAGGGCATGACGGAAGTTTGTCTACAGGGCATGCAAACAGCCCCAAAGATATGATGACAAGACTTGAGACAATGGTACTTATGGGAATGGAGATGCCGGTAACAGCAATCCGTTCTCAGATATCATCGGCTATAGATATTGTTGTACATCTGGCACGATTAAGGGATAAAAGCAGGAAGGTGATGCAGATTGCAGAGGTTGGAGATTATATCGGAGGTGAAGTTGTACTTACACCATTATATAAGTTTGTTGAAACAGGTCAGGACAAGAATGGAAAAGTATTTGGAAAACTTGTCAGACAGGAGAACAGCCTTATCAGAACTGAAAAACTTAAGGCTGCCGGATATATGTGATAGTGGTGTGCGTTATATAGCAGAGGGAATAGTTATTGTCTGTGTTGCAGCTTATATCTTCTATGAAAATATATTGATGGCATTCATATTGTCACCATATGTATATCTTCATTATAAGCAGAGAAAAAAGGAACGTGCGAAGAAGGATAATAACGAATTCTGTAGGAAGTTCAGGGATGGAATTATGTCAGTATCATTTGCATTAAATGTAGGTTATTCGATAGAGAATGCATTTATACAGGCAGTTGAAGAGCTGGAACTGATATATGGCAGAGATTCGGATATTACTATTAAATTCAGATATATTGTTGTAAGGCTTGGACAGAATGAGAATATTGAGGATATATTTATGGATTTTGCTGAGGAAAGCAAAGTGGAAGATATTATATATTTTGCTGAGATATTCAGGTATGCCAAGAGAAGTGGTGGGGATTTAATATCAATTATCAGAAATACGACACAGATTATACAGCAGAAGGAAGAGGTTTTATCAGAGATAGACACAATTATAAGTGGTAAAAGAATGGAACAGAGAGTAATGAGCATAATACCGGCTGCTATAGTTGTATATCTTAAGTTTACTGCGGCTGAATTCATACAGCCGTTATATGGCAACGTGTATGGTGCAGTTATTATGACAGTGTGCCTTATAGTTTATGTTATCGCTGATATGTGGGCAAAGAGGATTGTTAATATTGAAGTTTAAGAAGATTGGGAAAATACATCTTATCATTATTGTTAGTATTGCGCTGACAATAATCAGTGCAGGTATGTCTAAGATACCCTCTACAATTGATGGTGTTATTAAAAGACCTGAACCGGGCGAGAACGCTAGTAGTAAATATATTGATGTAATAGGCGGGGATGGGCAGCAGATAGCGACTGTTAATCTGGCGGTTAGTCCTAGAATAATGTCAGCAGATGAGGTGTATGAATGTTTTGACAGAGCATACGAAGAAGTAATAGTCACCATGCTTGGAGATAATAAGAACTGTGATTATGTAACCGGAGATCTTGTGTTGCCGGAGAAAGACCAGAGCGGTGTGATAGAGCTGTCATGGTATTCATCAGATTACCAGCTTATTAACTATAACGGCAAAGTT
>ERZ791930.1381-NODE-1381-length-10203-cov-46.575286_pt1 | contig 10203 bp, 8 predicted proteins | sample MGYA00510128_ERZ791930 | MGnify/ENA primary metagenome ERZ791930 (study PRJEB30046, sample SAMN00792057) | human gut metagenome | study: EMG produced TPA metagenomics assembly of the A metagenome-wide association study of gut microbiota in type 2... | reverse complement strand
CTGAACTGCAACAACAGTTCCTTGAAGAGTTCGAGGCAGGTTTGTACGGTTATACTTATCTTGAAGATGAGTAAGTCCTGTGTTACTTGAATCCGCTTAATTTAGCGGTGATAATCCGCCACAATTTATTGTGACAAATCCAACCCTTCCTCGTCGGGCCTAACGACGCGGAAGGGTTTTTTTATATCGACTTTGTAATAGGAGTCCATCCATGAGCACCTTAGGTCATCAATACGATAACTCACTGGTTTCCAATGCCTTTGGTTTTTTACGCCTGCCGATGAACTTCCAGCCGTATGACAGCGATGCAGACTGGGTGATTACTGGCGTGCCGTTCGATATGGCCACTTCTGGTCGTGCGGGTGGTCGCCACGGTCCGGCAGCGATCCGTCAGGTTTCGACGAATCTGGCCTGGGAACACAACCGCTTCCCGTGGAATTTCGACATGCGTGAGCGTCTGAACGTCGTGGACTGCGGCGATCTGGTATATGCCTTTGGCGATGCCCGTGAGATGAGCGAGAAGCTGCAGGCGCACGCCGAGAAGCTGCTGGCTGCCGGTAAGCGTATGCTCTCCTTCGGTGGTGACCACTTTGTTACGCTGCCGCTGCTGCGTGCTCATGCGAAGCATTTCGGCAAAATGGCGCTGGTACACTTTGACGCCCACACCGATACCTACGCGAACGGTTGTGAATTTGACCACGGCACCATGTTCTATACCGCGCCGAAAGAAGGTCTGATCGACCCGAATCATTCCGTGCAGATTGGTATTCGTACCGAGTTTGATAAAGACAACGGTTTTACCGTGCTGGACGCCTGCCAGGTGAACGATCGCAGCGTGGATGACGTTATCGCCCAAGTGAAACAGATTGTGGGTGATATGCCGGTTTACCTGACCTTTGATATCGACTGCCTGGATCCTGCTTTCGCGCCGGGAACCGGTACGCCAGTGATTGGCGGCCTGACCTCCGATCGCGCCATTAAACTGGTACGCGGCCTGAAAGATCTCAACATCGTTGGGATGGACGTAGTGGAAGTGGCTCCGGCATACGATCAGTCGGAAATCACTGCTCTGGCTGCGGCGACGCTGGCGCTGGAGATGCTCTATATTCAGGCGGCGAAAAAGGGCGAGTAAGCACCAGATGCGATGCGCACGGGTAAAACGTGCCATTAATGTCGGATGCGGCGTGAACGCCTTATCCGACCTACGTTCGGCACCCGTAGGCCGGATAAGATGCGCCAGCATCGCATCCGGCAATGCGCACAAGGTAACAAATGTGCCATTCATGTCAGATGCGGCGTGAACGCCTTATCTGACCTACGTTCGACACCACCAGGCTTTACTTTATCCCATCCGCGCTCATACGATCGCGAATATGCTGGGCGCGTTCGGCGGATGCAGGATGGTCGTCAAACATTGAGCTTTGGCGACCTTCTTCCAGTTTTGCCAGTTTTTCAAAGCTGGTGGCAAGACCTGCCGGGCTGATGCCGCGTTGGCGCAGAAGATCGTAAGAATAATCATCGGCTTCTGCTTCCTGGCGCTGGGAGAATTGCGAATTGACTAATTTCTCGCCCAGATCACCGAGTTGTGATTGAGATAAACTGCCGACAATCCCGCCCGCAGAGGCCGCAGCTACTCGCACGGCATTTGTACCAAGTGCCACCTGCATTCCTTTTTTCACATGGCCTAACGCCACGTGCCCCATTTCGTGACCGATCACCGCTTCGACTTCGTTATCCGTCATCATATCCATCAGCCCGCTATAGACACGGATACAGCCGTTAGCCATTGCAAAGGCGTTCACATCCTTCGCCATATACACTTTGTAATTTACCGGCTGACCGTTGATATTGTTGCCTAGCGCATTGGCAATAGTTGTCAGACGTTTAGCGTATTCGCTATTGGCTGGCGCAATCGTCGCCTTGCTGTCCATCTCCTGACATGCCTGATCGCTCAGGGTTTTCACCTGCGCATCACTCAAACTGTAAGCCTGAAAAGCTTCCGCTCCTGATGAGAGCAGTCCGTTGGAGTCCATATTCTGGCAACCGGTCAGTACCGTTGCCACGCTCATTGCTACCAATAAGGCGCGAATTTTCATGTTTTCTCTTCCGCACAAGGTCAGGATTATTCTAAAAATGCGCCGTTTGCAGGTGAATCGACGCTCAGTCTCAGTATAAGGAAAAGCGCAGCGGACGGGCGAGTAGATTGCGCAACATGCGAGCATGATCCAGAGATTTCTGAAGCGGCAAAAGGATGTTCCATGTACATGACGCGCGGCTTGCGGTAAATTGTTGGCAAATTTTCCGGCGTAGCCCAAAACGCGCTGTCGTCAAGTCGTTAAGGGCGTGCCCTTCATCATCCGATCTGGAGTCAAAATGTCCTCACGTAAAGAGCTTGCCAATGCTATTCGTGCGCTGAGCATGGACGCAGTACAGAAAGCCAAATCCGGTCACCCGGGTGCCCCTATGGGTATGGCTGACATTGCCGAAGTCCTGTGGCGTGATTTCCTGAAACACAACCCGCAGAATCCGTCCTGGGCTGACCGTGACCGCTTCGTGCTGTCCAACGGCCACGGCTCCATGCTGATCTACAGCCTGCTGCACCTCACCGGTTACGATCTGCCGATGGAAGAACTGAAAAACTTCCGTCAGCTGCACTCTAAAACTCCGGGCCACCCGGAAGTAGGTTATACCGCTGGTGTGGAAACCACCACCGGTCCGCTGGGTCAGGGTATTGCCAACGCAGTCGGTATGGCGATTGCAGAAAAAACGCTGGCGGCGCAGTTTAACCGTCCAGGTCACGACATTGTCGACCACTACACCTACGCCTTCATGGGCGACGGCTGCATGATGGAAGGCATCTCCCACGAAGTTTGCTCTCTGGCGGGTACGCTGAAGCTGGGTAAACTGATTGCGTTCTACGATGACAACGGTATCTCAATCGATGGTCACGTTGAAGGCTGGTTCACTGACGACACCGCAATGCGTTTCGAAGCTTACGGCTGGCACGTTATTCGCGACATCGACGGTCATGACGCGGCATCCATCAAACGCGCAGTAGAAGAAGCGCGCGCAGTGACTGACAAACCGTCCCTGCTGATGTGCAAAACCATCATCGGTTTCGGTTCCCCGAACAAAGCCGGTACCCACGACTCCCACGGTGCGCCGCTGGGCGACGCTGAAATTGCCCTGACCCGCGAACAGCTGGGCTGGAAATACGCGCCGTTCGAAATCCCGTCTGAAATCTATGCTCAGTGGGATGCGAAAGAAGCAGGCCAGGCGAAAGAATCTGCATGGAATGAGAAGTTTGCGGCTTACGCGAAAGCTTATCCGCAGGAAGCGGCTGAATTTACCCGCCGTATGAAAGGCGAAATGCCGTCTGACTTCGACGCCAAAGCGAAAGAGTTTATCGCTAAACTGCAGGCTAATCCGGCGAAAATCGCCAGCCGTAAAGCGTCGCAGAATGCTATCGAAGCGTTCGGCCCGCTGTTGCCTGAATTCCTCGGCGGCTCTGCTGACCTGGCACCGTCTAACCTGACCCTGTGGTCTGGTTCTAAAGCAATCAACGAAGATGCTGCAGGTAACTACATCCACTACGGTGTTCGCGAGTTCGGTATGACCGCGATTGCTAACGGTATCTCCCTGCACGGTGGTTTCCTGCCGTACACCTCCACCTTCCTGATGTTCGTGGAATACGCACGTAACGCCGTACGTATGGCTGCGCTGATGAAACAGCGTCAGGTGATGGTTTACACCCACGACTCCATCGGTCTGGGCGAAGATGGCCCGACTCACCAGCCGGTTGAGCAGGTCGCTTCTCTGCGCGTGACCCCGAACATGTCTACATGGCGTCCGTGTGACCAGGTTGAATCCGCGGTCGCGTGGAAATACGGCGTTGAGCGTCAGGACGGCCCGACTGCGCTTATCCTCTCCCGTCAGAACCTGGCGCAGCAGGAACGTACTGAAGAGCAACTGGCAAACATCGCGCGCGGTGGTTATGTGCTGAAAGACTGTGCTGGTCAGCCGGAACTGATCTTCATCGCCACCGGTTCTGAAGTTGAACTGGCGGTTGCTGCCTACGAAAAACTGATTGCCGAAGGCGTGAAAGCGCGCGTGGTTTCCATGCCGTCTACCGACGCATTCGACAAGCAGGACGCGGCTTACCGTGAGTCTGTCCTGCCGAAAGCGGTTACTGCTCGTGTTGCAGTAGAAGCTGGCATTGCTGACTACTGGTACAAGTATGTTGGCCTGAACGGTGCTATCGTCGGTATGACCACCTTCGGTGAGTCAGCTCCGGCAGAGTTGCTGTTCGAAGAGTTCGGCTTCACCGTCGACAACGTCGTTGCGAAAGCAAAAGAACTGCTGTAATTAGCATTTCGGGTAAAAAGGTCGCTTCGGCGACCTTTTTTATTACCTTGATATGTCCGTTTGCGGACAAGCAATAGATAAAGCGTGTTGTAGATCACAAATATTTATATTCAATAAATATCAATTATGTAATATGCATCACGATATGCGTGTTGACATTTGTTGTTATATCTATAACTCAATGTTATATAAGAAATTAATAATTCACTGTTTTCAAAACACCGGTTTCCCTGCTCAATTGCTTTCATTAAACCGCACGAGTATTTTATTTTTACCGCCGGACGGTACCCTAAAAATAAAATAAGGATAATTTATGCGGCTTAGTGATTATTTTCCAGAGTCATCAATCTCAGTTATACATTCAGCAAAAGATTGGCAGGAAGCTATCGATTTCTCGATGGTATCATTGCTTGATAAAAACTATATCAGCGAGAATTACATTCAGGCAATTAAAGATTCCACCATTAACAATGGCCCTTATTATATTCTCGCACCAGGCGTGGCAATGCCTCATGCGCGACCGGAATGTGGGGCGATTAAAACCGGGATGTCTTTGACATTACTTGAACAAGGTGTTTATTTTCCGGGGAATGACGAACCAATTAAATTACTCATCGGACTCTCTGCTGCCGATGCCGATTCGCACATTGGCGCTATTCAGGCGTTAAGTGAATTACTGTGCGAAGAAGAAATACTCGAACAACTCTTAACAGCATCATCAGAAAAACAATTAGCGGACATTATCAGCCGCGGATAATTACTCTCTCCTCTACAGGATAATATTATGGAAAACAAGTCTGCTCGTGCAAAGGTCCAGGCTTTTGGGGGATTTTTGACGGCAATGGTCATCCCCAATATTGGTGCTTTTATTGCCTGGGGTTTTATTACTGCGTTATTTATTCCCACCGGTTGGCTGCCTAACGAACATTTCGCCAAAATTGTCGGCCCGATGATTACCTATTTATTGCCCGTGATGATTGGTTCTACAGGTGGTCATCTGGTCGGCGGTAAACGCGGGGCGGTCATGGGCGGAATAGGTACTATTGGTGTGATCGTCGGCGCAGAGATCCCGATGTTCCTTGGCTCAATGATCATGGGGCCGCTCGGTGGGTTGGTCATAAAATATGTTGATAAGGCACTGGAAAAACGCATACCTGCCGGTTTTGAGATGGTTATCAATAACTTCTCATTAGGTATCGCGGGGATGCTCCTTTGTCTGCTGGGTTTTGAAGTGATCGGCCCGGCGGTGTTAATTGCCAATACTTTCGTCAAAGAGTGTATTGAGGCGCTGGTACATGCGGGTTATCTGCCTCTGCTGTCAGTCATCAATGAACCGGCGAAAGTGCTTTTCCTTAATAATGCGATCGATCAGGGCGTCTATTATCCGCTGGGAATGCAACAGGCTTCGGTTAACGGTAAATCCATCTTCTTTATGGTGGCCTCTAACCCAGGTCCGGGCCTGGGGCTGCTGCTGGCGTTTACCTTGTTTGGTAAAGGGATGAGTAAACGTTCTGCGCCCGGGGCGATGATTATTCACTTCCTCGGTGGGATCCACGAACTGTATTTCCCATATGTGCTGATGAAGCCGCTGACTATTATTGCCATGATTGCGGGCGGTATGTCTGGCACCTGGATGTTTAACTTACTGGACGGTGGTCTGGTGGCTGGCCCAAGTCCGGGGTCTATCTTTGCTTACCTGGCGCTGACGCCGAAAGGTTCGTTCCTGGCGACAATTGCCGGTGTTACGGTAGGTACCCTGGTGTCCTTTGCTATCACTTCGCTGATACTGAAGATGGAAAAAACGGTGGAAACGGTGAGCGAAGATGAGTTTGCTCAGTCAGCCAATGCGGTTAAGGCGATGAAACAAGAGGGTGCATTCTCGTTAAGCAGGGTTAAGCGTATCGCCTTTGTTTGCGATGCGGGGATGGGCTCCAGTGCGATGGGCGCGACCACCTTCCGTAAACGCCTGGAAAAAGCGGGGCTGGCAATTGAAGTAAAACATTACGCCATAGAAAACGTGCCTGCGGATGCGGATATCGTCGTTACTCATGCCAGTCTGGAAGGGCGCGTGAAGCGTGTGACGGATAAACCACTGATATTGATTAATAACTATATTGGCGATCCAAAACTCGACACTTTATTTAATCAATTAACCGCCGAACATAAACACTGATTACAGAGGTAAAAATGAAAACCAAAGTTGCTGCTATTTATGGCAAGCGGGATGTCCGTCTGCGCGTATTTGAACTGCCAGAAATTACCGATAATGAATTACTGGTGAGTGTAATTTCTGACAGCGTCTGTTTATCGACCTGGAAAGCGGCGTTACTCGGTAGTGAACATAAACGCGTACCCGACGATTTAGAAAATCATCCGGTCATTACCGGGCATGAATGTGCCGGGGTTATTGTCGAAGTGGGTAAAAATCTCACTGGCAAATATAAAAAAGGCCAGCGTTTTGTATTGCAACCGGCGATGGGGTTACCAAGCGGATATTCAGCGGGCTACAGCTACGAATATTTTGGCGGCAATGCCACTTATATGATTATTCCCGAAATCGCCATTAATTTGGGCTGCGTATTACCGTATCACGGCTCTTATTTTGCTGCGGCGTCGCTGGCAGAGCCTATGTGCTGCATTATTGGTGCTTATCATGCCAATTATCACACCACGCAATATGTTTATGAGCATCGCATGGGCGTCAAACCTGGCGGCAATATTGCACTGCTGGCGTGTGCAGGTCCGATGGGCATTGGCGCTATCGATTACGCCATTAACGGCGGCATACAACCGTCGCGGGTGGTGGTGGTCGATATCGACGACAAACGTCTGGCGCAGGTACAGAAGCTGCTGCCGGTGGAACTGGCGGCCAGTAAAGGCATTGAGCTGGTGTATGTGAATACCAAAGGGATGAGCGATCCTGTCCAGATGCTGCGGGCGCTGACAGGAGATGCCGGGTTCGATGACATTTTTGTTTATGCGGCGGTGCCTGCTGTCGTTGAGATGGCTGATGAATTACTGGCGGAAGATGGCTGTCTGAACTTCTTTGCCGGGCCGACGGATAAAAACTTCAAAGTGCCGTTTAATTTCTACAACGTCCATTACAACAGCACGCACGTCGTCGGTACATCTGGCGGTTCAACGGACGACATGAAAGAGGCGATTGCCCTTAGCGCCACTGGGCAGTTACAGCCGTCGTTTATGGTGACCCATATCGGTGGCCTGGATGCGGTGCCAGAAACCGTGCTCAATCTGCCGGATATCCCTGGCGGTAAAAAACTCATTTATAACGGCGTGACCATGCCGCTCACTGCCATTGCCGATTTTGCCGAAAAAGGCAAAACCGATCCGCTGTTTAAAGAGTTGGCGCGGCTGGTTGAGGAAACGCACGGCATCTGGAATGAACAGGCCGAGAAATATCTGCTGGCACAATTTGGCGTTGATATCGGGGAGGCCGCGCAATGATGTCCCTGGCGTGGCCATTATTTCGCGTTACGGAACAGGCAGCGTTGGCTGCCTGGCCGCAAACCGGATGTGGCGACAAAAATAAAATTGATGGCCTGGCGGTCACCGCGATGCGCCAGGCATTAAACGACGTCGCTTTTCGTGGACGAGTGGTTATCGGCGAAGGAGAAATTGACCATGCGCCGATGCTGTGGATTGGCGAAGAGGTGGGCAAAGGCGATGGGCCAGAAGTCGATATCGCGGTTGATCCCATTGAAGGCACGCGGATGGTGGCGATGGGGCAGAGCAATGCGCTGGCGGTCATGGCTTTCGCCCCTCGAGATAGCCTGTTACATGCGCCCGATATGTATATGAAAAAGCTGGTTGTTAATCGGCTGGCGGCGGGCGCGATTGATCTGTCTTTGCCTCTGACGGACAACCTGCGCAACGTGGCGAAAGCGTTAGGCAAACCGCTGGATAAGCTGCGCATGGTTACGCTGGATAAACCGCGCCTGAGTGCCGCGATTGAGGAAGCAACACAGCTGGGCGTGAAGGTTTTTGCCCTGCCGGATGGCGATGTCGCCGCCAGCGTGCTGACCTGCTGGCAGGATAATCCTTACGATGTGATGTACACCATCGGCGGTGCGCCAGAAGGCGTGATTTCTGCCTGTGCCGTTAAAGCATTAGGCGGGGATATGCAGGCCGAGCTGATTGACTTTTGTCAGGCTAAAGGGGATTACACGGAAAATCGGCAGATTGCAGAGCAGGAGCGCAAGCGTTGCAAGGCAATGGGCGTTGACGTTAACCGTGTGTACTCGCTCGATGAACTGGTGAGGGGGAACGATATCCTCTTTAGCGCTACGGGCGTGACGGGCGGTGAGCTGGTGAACGGTATCCAACAGACGGCGAATGGGGTGCGGACGCAGACATTACTGATCGGCGGCGCGGACCAAACGTGTAATATAATAGACTCCCTGCATTGATGGTGATCTATCGGAAGACCAATGGCGACGCTGACAGAAGATGATGTGCTTGAGCAACTGGATGCACAGGACAATTTATTTTCATTTATGAAAACTGCGCATACCATTTTGCTCCAGGGGATACGCCAGTTTCTGCCGTCGCTGTTTGTCGATAACGATGAAGAGATCGTGGAATATGCAGTGAAGCCGTTACTCGCCCAAAGCGGCCCGCTTGACGATATTGATGTTGCACTGCGTTTGATTTATGCGTTGGGGAAAATGGATAAATGGTTGTACGCCGATATCACGCATTTTTCCCAGTTCTGGCATTACCTGAACGAACAGGATGAAACGCCCGGATTTGCCGATGACATGACCTGGGATTTTATCAGCAACGTCAATAGCATAACCTGCAATGCGACGCTCTATGACGCGTTGAAAGCGATGAAGTTCGCCGATTTCGCCGTCTGGTCAGAGGCGCGTTTTAGCGGAATGGTCAAAACGGCGCTGACGCTGGCAGTAACGACCACCTTAAAGGAATTAACGCCGTGAAAATTGAATTAACGGTGAATGGGCTGAAGATACAGGCACAGTACCAGAACGAAGAGATTGAAAATGTACATAAACCGTTGCTGCACATGTTGGCGGCCTTACAGACGGTAAATCCGCAGCGGCGTACGGTGGTTTTTCTTTGCGCTCCGCCGGGGACGGGTAAATCAACCCTAACCACCTTCTGGGAATATCTCGCGCAACAAGACCCGGAACTGCCCGCTATTCAGACGCTCCCGATGGATGGTTTTCACCATTACAATAGCTGGCTGGATGCGCATCAATTGCGCCCCTTCAAAGGCGCACCAGAGACATTTGACGTTGCGAAACTGACGGAAAATCTGCGCCAGGTCGTGGAAGGGGATTGTACGTGGCCGCAGTACGATCGACAAAAGCATGATCCTGTTGAAGATGCGTTGCACGTTACCGCACCACTCGTCATCGTCGAAGGAAACTGGTTGTTACTGGATGATGAAAAGTGGCTGGAGTTGGCATCTTTCTGCGATTTTTCTATTTTTATTCATGCACCTGCTCAAATTCTGCGGGAGCGCTTGATTAGTCGTAAAATTGCGGGAGGATTAACGCGGCAAGTAGCCGAAGCATTTTATGCCCGCACCGATGGCCCCAATGTCGAGCGTGTGCTGATGAATAGCCGTCAGGCCAATCTGATAGTAGAGATGACTGAAGAAGGCCGGTATCACTTCACAAGCTGACAATTTATTCCAGTTATTGTAGGGTTATTATTACGCCAGCCTGGAATAAAGCTTCCCACAAAAGGGGATAAAAGTGTGATGTGAGTCAGATAAATGTCTTCTTCGGCTGGACAAACATTCCTTTTATTCCACGTTTCGCTTATCCTAGCTGAAGCGTTTCAGTCGATTAA
>ERZ791930.1379-NODE-1379-length-10215-cov-3.344685_pt1 | contig 10215 bp, 6 predicted proteins | sample MGYA00510128_ERZ791930 | MGnify/ENA primary metagenome ERZ791930 (study PRJEB30046, sample SAMN00792057) | human gut metagenome | study: EMG produced TPA metagenomics assembly of the A metagenome-wide association study of gut microbiota in type 2... | reverse complement strand
TATCGAGCGTGTTGGCGATCAGTCAGCAGATATTGCAGATCTGAATATCCGGCTTATAAAGAAAAAGCAGAAATGGGATCTTAGCGATATCAGTGAAATGGCAAGAGCCGCCACACAAATGGTGAACGACGCTATCGACGCCTATGTGAACGACGACGAGAACCTCGCCCGAAAGGTCATAAGCTCTGACGATAAAATAGACGAGCTTTTTGTAAAGACCAAGGATAAGATAATCGACGAGATAGCAGCCGATAAAGCAAACGGTGAAAAAGCCATAGATACTCTCATGGTGGCAAAATACTTCGAGCGTATCGGTGACCATGCGGTAAATATCGCAGAATGGGTGGTATTCTCCGTAACAGGCGTCCATAAAACAGAAAGGATCATGTAAAATATCATTATAAAAGGCGGAAATACCGCCTTTTTGCTCTTCTTGTACGATTTTACTCAGATTTTACTCAGCCTGATTTGTTATTTTACAATTATGTTGTATAATGTTCATTGTAAACATTGTAACAATAGTGTAAAATTATTATCAGGGAGTGTCAGTATGACGATTTTTAATGTTCTGACCCTTATAGGCGGTCTTGCAATGTTCCTTTACGGAATGAATGTAATGGGTAACGGGCTGGAAAAACTCGCAGGAGGAAAGCTTGAAAAAATATTTGAAAGGCTCACCTCAAACCCTATCAAGGCAATGTTGCTTGGACTTTCTGTAACAGCGGTCATTCAGTCCTCCTCAGCCACTACAGTAATGCTGGTGGGCTTTGTAAACGCAGGCATCATGAAGCTCCATTCCGCCATAGGCGTTATAATGGGCGCAAATATCGGTACTACCGTAACAGCGTGGATATTGTCTTTGTCGGGACTTAACGGCGACAGCTTTCTTATCAATATGCTCAAGCCGTCCTCGTTCTCGCCTATCCTTGCGATAATAGGCGTTGCAATGCTGACGTTCTCAAAAAACGATAAGAAAAAGGATATCGCATCTATACTCGTAGGCTTTGCAGTGCTCATGTTCGGAATGGACTCAATGAGCGGTGCAGTCGCACCTCTTAAGGACGTTCCTGAGTTCGCAGAAGTGCTTCTCTGGTTCAAAAACCCTATTCTGGGCGTTCTTGCAGGCGCACTTCTTACCGCTATCATTCAGTCGTCATCTGCTTCCGTTGGTATCCTTCAGGCTCTCTCAGCCACAGGTGCAATAACCTTCGGCTCAGCGCTTCCTATAATTTTAGGACAGAATATAGGTACTTGCGTAACAGCACTGCTCTCATCAATAGGCACAAGCAAAAACGCAAAGCGTGTTGCAGTCGTCCACCTCTATTTTAATATAATAGGAACAGTGCTTTTCCTGACAGTTTTCTATCTGCTCAACGCCTTTATCGGCTTCTCGTTCGTTGACGGAGTTGTGGGCGCAAAGGAGATAGCTATTGTGCATACTATATTCAATCTGTCAACATCTATCGTGCTTCTGCCATTTATCAAAGTCCTTGAAAAGCTTGCCTACCTCACTGTCAAAGACAAAGAGGGGGAGGGAAATAAGGACAATATCGAAGAGCAGTTCAAGCTTCTTGACGAAAGATTTCTCCAGTCACCGTCTTTTGCAGTTGAAAAGTGCAGAGAGCTTACAAACCGCATGGGCGAGATAGCAAAAGAAAGCATAGACATGGCAATGAGCATCTGCGTCGATAAGTACGATAAGGAAAAGGCAGAGCAGATAGCCGCAAATGAAGCAGCCGTCGATCTCTATGAGGATAGACTCGGCACATATCTTGTAAAGCTTTCGAGCCGAGATCTTTCTGCAAAGGATTCTCAGTCAGTTTCAACTATACTTCATGTTATAGGCGACTTTGAGCGTATCTCCGACCACGCCATGAATATGGTGTCCGTTGCCGAGGAAAAACAGCAGAAGGATCTGAATTTCACATCACAGGCAACAGCCGAAGTAAAAGTCATGTGCAGTGCTGTAAGAGATGTTTTGGATATCGCCATGGAAGCCTTTGAAAAGCACGATCTGGAGCTTGCCACAAGAGTTGAACCGCTTGAGGAAGTGGTGGATAAGATAAGAACAAAGCTTAAAAACCGCCATGTAAAAAGGCTTCAGACAGGCGAGTGTACCATAGAAATGGGCTTTGTGTTCTCCGATCTGCTCACAAATTTGGAAAGAGTTTCAGACCATTGCTCAAATATAGCGGTCTGTCTTATACAGGAAAATGACGAAAGCTTTGACGTCCACGAGTATGTTCAGATGCTTAAAAATTCAGGCGAGGGCTTTGACGGTCAGGTCAAGCGCTACAGCGAGAAATACGCTTTGCCTGCTAAAGAGTTTTAAAGAAAAGGGGTAAGATCTATGGCACTTATATATTGTGTAGAAGACGATGACGGAATAAGAGAGCTTATATCCTGCGCACTTAAATCAGGCGGATATGAGGTGAAAGCATTTCCAAAAGCAAAACCATTTTATGAAGAGATAAGAAACAAAGAGCCTTCGCTGGTGCTTCTTGACATAATGCTTCCTGACGAGGACGGATATTCCATACTTTCAAAGCTCAAAAAAGACAGCCACACTCAGGACGTCCCTGTTATAATGCTTACCGCAAAATCAAGCGAGCTTGATAAGGTGTCAGGGCTTGAAATGGGCGCAGACGACTATATAACAAAGCCGTTCGGCGTAATGGAACTGCTTTCAAGAATAAAAGCCGTTTTAAGACGTGCAGGCAAGCAGAACGCCGAAGCCGATGTCATAGAAGAACAGGGCGTATCCCTTGACGCTTCAAGACGTATCTGTACATATAACGGTCAGGAGGTCGTTTTGACCTATAAGGAATTTGAGCTTTTGATGTATCTTATGCGCCATAAGTCCATAGCCGTGAGCCGTGATAAGCTTATGGAAATGGTCTGGGGCTATGAGTTTGCAGGGGAAACAAGAACTGTTGATATGCACATCAAGACCCTCAGACAAAAGCTTGAAGCCGCAGGCTGTACGGATCTTATCAAAACAGTCCGTGGCATAGGCTACAAAATATAAAAATTTTCAGATAAGGAGGAACAGCATATGCAGAAAAAACTCTATAAAGTCATGACGATACTTGTTTCATGTACAGTGCTGTTTTTCCTTTTAGTAGCAGGCTCTCTCGGATATTCTACCTATCAGCGTTTCACTAAAAATGAGCTTAAATCCGCTGCAAAGCTCGTTGCCGCAGGAAACAATAAACCCTCAGAAATGGCTGATATTTTGGAAAGATCAGTAGAATATGATGTCCGTGTCACCTTCATCGACGCACAGGGCAATGTAAAATATGACTCTGAAGCAGATCCCGCCAAAATGGAAAACCACTCAGACCGTGAAGAGTTCAAAGAGGCTATGGCAAATGGCGAGGGCGAATCCACAAGATTTTCCAAAACTCTTGGATATAGTACATATTATTATGCCATAAAGTATAACGGCGGCGTGCTGAGATTTTCTACAGATAAGGCGAACCTTGCAGGGGTGTTCCTTGCAGTGATACCAATGCTTGTGGTGTTCGCAGGAGGAATAATCTTTATCACCACCATAATCTCCATAAAGCTTTCAGAAAGCATGATAAAGCCGATAAACTCTCTTGTGAAACAGCTTGATCTGAGGAATGAGAATATCGGTCAGTTTGAAACGCCTTATGAAGAACTTGAACCTATCATAAAAAATGCGGACGTTCTTATGGGACGAATACATAAGAACATGAATAAAATAAAGGCAGAGAGAGAAAAAATATCACTTATCACTGAAAATATGGTTGAGGGCATGATACTTCTTGACGAGGACATGACAGTGCTTTCGGTAAATAAGAGTGCCTTGAAAATTCTCGGCAACAACTTTGACCCTACGGAGCATACCAAGATAGACCATATGACCAACGATCAGCAGATAATAGGTCTGCTTGAAGAAGCCAAGGAAAGCGGTGCAGCAAAAGGTATCATCACAGAAAAAAGCCGTTTTTACCGTACCTTTGCAAATAAGGTCTACAGCGAAAATACCCTTGATTTTGGTATCATAATCTTCTTTGTTGACGTAACAGAGGAGATACAGAGCGAGCAGATACGCCGTGACTTCTCAGCCAACGTATCTCACGAGCTTAAAACTCCGCTTACCACCATAAAAGGCTTTGGCGAGCTTCTTGAAAACGGCATTTTCACCAAGGAAGAGGACGTGAAGAAATACGGCGGTATGATATATCGTGAAAGTGAAAGACTTTTGTATCTTATAAACGATATTATCAGGCTTTCCCAGATAGAGGAGCAGGAACACGTTTTAAACGATAAGATAGACCTGCTGAAAACCGCCCATGACGTAGAGGAGATACTCCGTCACAAGGCAGATAATAGAGAGGTCACAATGACCATTGAGGGCGAACCTGTTCAGATATACGGCAATCAGAGCTACATCACAGAACTGTTTTTAAATCTCATGGACAACGCCATAAAGTATAACCATGAGGGCGGAAGCCTGAAGGTAACGGTCGGTGTAGAGGACGGCAAAGCTTTCGCAGTGTTCAGCGACACAGGCATAGGCATATCCGACGAGCATCAAAGCCGAATCTTTGAACGTTTTTACCGAGTTGATAAAAGCCGTTCAAAGCAGACAGGCGGCACAGGCTTGGGGCTTTCTATTGTAAAGCATATAGTCGCATATCACAGCGGCGAAATACAGCTTGAAAGCGAACCGGAAAAAGGCACGACCATAACAGTGAAACTGCCTTTCAACGAGCCTGAAACACAGCAGGCTGAGGAAACAGCGGTAACAGAATAATAACCACGCCGTTCTGACGAGAAGTCGGAACGGCGTTTTTTGTGCAGGTACATGGTATACAAATTATTAAGGGGAAGGGCGATAAAGAAAGGACAAAAAAACAGGCGGGCAACCAAAGGTCGCACCAGTATGTCGCAAAAGTGTTAAATCAACGGGCGAACGCTGTTCACCCCTACAAAAAAAATCATCGCCGCAGGCGATACCATAATTCCTCATTCCTCACTTACAAAGGCGGTTGCATTTTTTCACTAAGTGTGCTATAATGACCTCAACAGACTTTATCTTATGGAGGTAACAAAATGTCAGAAGAAAACAAAAACGTTCAGGAAACCAAGGACGATAAAAAGGAAGGCAACGTCCTTGCAGGCTTCGTTCTCTACACAGACGCTAACATGGATTGGCTCAGATTTAAAAAGTTTCTGAAAGACGATTGGAACATCGTTCCGCAGGACGATGTAAAAGACAACGCTATGGTATTCAAGGTTGGCGATATGGTGGTCGCTTGCTCACTTATGCCTAACCCAGTTCCTAACAAGGAAGCTGAAAATGCGGCAAAGTATAACATTCTCTGGAAAGAGGGCGCAAACGAGGTCGCTAAGCATCAGGCACACGTTATGCTCGCTGTAATGAATAAAACAAGCGCTGTTGAGCAGGCTATCCTCTTTGCAAAAGTGGCAAGCTCTCTGCTCAAGCTCGATAACGCTATCGGTATCTATAAAGACCCGACAGTTTATGAGAAGAATTTCTATGTGAACTTTGCCGAAACTATCAAAGACGGCGAGTATCCGATGCCTATTCTTATCTACACAGGTATGTATCTTGCTAAAACAGGTCTTTGCGCTTTCACATCAGGCATGAGATTTTTTGGATATGAGGAAATGGAGATAGTTGACTCTCCAAAACAGCCTAACGACCTGCTTGGATTTTTGCTTTCTATCTCCGAGTATGTGCTTTCTGAGGGCGTTGAGCTTAAAGACGGTGAAACTATCGGCTTCTCTGAGGAGCAAAAGCTCCCTATCACTCTGTCAGACGGCGTGAGCGTACCTGGTAAGACCCTGAAAATAAAGTATTGATAAATACTATCAATGTTATTGTTGGGGAGTGGTGCAATTTCTGCTTTGCAGAAATCCGACGTCCCGTTTGTGCTTGCCCTTTCAATTTGTAAAGAATCAATTTTCATATTATTCTAAGCCGTACAATTTGTGCGGCTTTTTTTGTGCATAACCGAAAAACTTTCCGCAGACCTCTGTTTTAATTGACTTTTAGTGTGTTCAGTGATATACTTAAATGTGTATCGACTTTTGTCGGAATGAGCCGACTTTGGCAGTTTTATCAATTTTTGTTAGGAGTTTTGTTGTGGTATTTGCAGATCTATTTTTCTTGTATTTTTTCCTGCCTGTGTGCCTGATATGTTATTTTATCACACGCAGTACAGCCATAAGAAATGCAGTGCTGGTGGTGTTTTCACTTATCTTTTACGCATGGGGCGAGCCTGTCTGGGTGAGTATCCTCATAGTTTCCTCCCTTGTGGACTACATAAATGGTCGGGTGATAGAAAAACACCCCGAAGGCTGGCAGGCAAAAGCGGCGCTTGCATGGTCGCTTGTTTTTAACCTTGGGGTGCTGTTCGGTTTCAAGTATACGGCGTTCTTTGTGGAAAATCTCAACAATTGGTTTGGCCTAGGCATACCGGTGCCTAATATCGTTTTGCCTATCGGTATCTCTTTCTATACGTTCCAGACTATTTCCTATACCGTTGATTGCTATTGGGGCAAGGTCAAGCCGCAGAAAAAATTCGGCAGATTTCTTTTGTATGTATCCATGTTCCCACAGCTCGTTGCAGGACCTATCGTAAGATACTCCGTTATCGGCGAGGAGATAAACGAAAGAAAGACCACCGCCAAGGATATCTCCGACGGCTTTTCAAGAATAATCCTCGGACTTGGCAAAAAGGTCATTATCGCAAATAATCTCAGCACCATTGTAACAGCCCTTTTCGGCTCTGCTTCAAACGGCTATGAAAATATAAAGACCCTCTCTGTGGCAGGCACATGGCTTGGCGCAATTCTTGTGGGTCTGTGGTATTATTTTGACTTCTCAGGCTATTCAGATATCGCTATCGGTCTTGGCAGGATATTCGGCTTCCACTTTGATGAGAACTTTAAATATCCTTTTATCTGCAAAACTATCTCAGAGTTCTGGCAGAGGTGGCATATCTCCCTTAGCTCATTTTTCAGAGATTATGTGCTTTATCTCCCTATCTTCGGCAAAAGAAGAAAATACGGAGGACTTTTCCTTGTATGGTTCTGCACAGGACTTTGGCACGGCGCAAGCTGGAACTTTGTTTTCTGGGGACTTTACTATGGAATGTTCATATTCTTTGAAATGCTCATAGGCAAAAAGCGCATGAAGAAAATGCCTGTACCCCTTGCACATATCTATACAAAGCTTGTTATTTTCATAGGCTTCGGAATATTCTATTTTGAGAACCTCGGCTCGCTGGGTACGTTCTTCAAGGCACTTGTTGGAGCAAATGAAAACAAACTGACCGATACAGTTACACAGCACCTTTTCATGAACAATATCTGGCTTTTTGCAGTGGCAGTGCTTTTCACAATGCCTGTTATACCAAAGATCAAAGAAAAGGCGCTCTCTGCAAAGGGTACAGCGTATTTTATGCAGTCAGCAGGTATCCTATGCAATGCGGCGATACTTGTTCTCAGCAGTGTTCTGCTTGTGAACACAACAAACAATCCGTTCTTGTATTTCAGATTTTAGGCAGGTGAAAGAGTATGGCAAATAATAAAGATTTTGAAAAGGACTTCAAACTGCCTGATACAAAGGCTCTTTCAGAAGCCTATACAGAGTATCTTGACAGCGTTACTTTCGGTGGAAAGCCTATAGGCGAGGAAAAGAAAAAGCCTGAAGCTGTCAGCATGGCAAAAGTTGACGAAACGGAGAAAAGCTTCACTGTCCATGACGAGATAGTGGAAAAGATAGTCAGAAAAAACAAGGCTCTCAGCCACAGCATTTGGACGGACGAGCCTGTTTTGAAGCCAAAGAAAAGCGTATGGCTAAATACTGATGATGATAATGAAGAAGCATTGAAAAAAGTTGAGAAAAAAGACCGAAAAGTTGAAAATTCTCAGTCTGTACAAAAAGCTCAGGAGAAAAATGCTGAGGAAAAGGCTTCTGATAATGAGGCCATTATCCCATTTTCCAAAGAGAAAAATCACATAAACGGCACTAAAAAAGAGATATCTGTGGCAGTTTCAGCAGACGGAACTGTGAAAAAGCTGCCGAATAAGAAGAATTTCGTGCTGAAGATCCCTGACAGCTATTATAGGGAATATGACGCAGCGGCACAGGATAAAGGCCCTGTTATCGCAGGAAAAAGGGTCGAGATAATCGACAAGAGAAGCCCTGAGAAAAAGCCTGAGAATGCTCAGAAGCCCAGCAGGGTAGAGGCGACTATAAATGTCAGAGTGCCTGTTCAGAAAGAGCAGGAGCCTGTCAGGAAAGCTGAAAAAAAGGCTGAGCCTAAATCTGAGCCGAAACCTGATCCTGTGGAAAAAGAAGAAAGCGACGCTAAGGCAGAGGAAGCTTACAGAAAAGGCATCGAAAAGGCAAAAAAACGTCGTGAAGAACGTGAAAAGGCTAAGAAAAACAATATTCATGAGCTGGAGTTTAATGTTATAAATTCTGTTGTTTGCCTGCTTATTGTTTTCGGCGTGTTTGCGGCACTGCTTGTGATGAAGCGTGAAAGCGGTTTTATACAGTCAGAAAACAGAAACCTTGCGACTTTTCCGAAATTTTCGCTGTCATCATATTTTGACGGTGACTTCACAAGCGGAATAACCGAATATTTTACCGACACTGTTCCAAACAGAGAAAAGCTTAAATCTTTCTGCTCTGATTTCACGAATATGCTTGGAATAAAGCTCAACGATACTGTTATAACGGGCGATTTCAAAACGGTGGAAAAAGAAGAGCTGGATCAGGATAAGATTGCAAAAACAACAACTGTAACGGCTTTTACAGGTTCGAGGACCACCACCACTGCGGATACAAAGACCACTGACACAAGCACAACTACGAAAAAATCAACGGAAAGCGAAAAGGTAGTTGACGTGCCTGACAATCTTGACGACGGTCAGTGGGAGGGTGACGTTATAGTATCCGGCAAGGGCGAAAACGTCCGTGCAATGGGTGCATACTATGGCACGTTCGAGAACGGCGACAAGTATGCGAACACCATAAACAAATGGAAAGCTGACCTTGGGGACAGCGTGAACGTATACAATATGTCTATCCCGACTTCGGCGGCTTATTATATGCCGAACAATCTCAAGGACGCTGTTTCAGATCAGAAAGACAATATCGACAACATTGCCGCAGGTCTTAACGGAATAATCAACACTGATGTTTATGACTCTCTGGCTGAGCATACAAAGGAATATATCTACTCAAGAACGGATCATCACTGGCAGCCTTTGGGAGCATATTATGCGGCGCAGGTTTTTGCCGATCAGTCGGGAATAGATTTTCCGGACCTTGATACCTACGATAAATGGGAGATAGACGGCTTTGTGGGAACGATGTATGCTTACAGCAATTACAACAGTGAATTGAAAAAATATCCTGACAAGTTCATTTACTATAAGCCTGACAATAATGATGATCTGACGGTAAAGTATTATGATACGGAGTTTAAAAACCCTGTGGAGTCTACGCTGTTTTTTGACTATGCAGAGGGCGTGAACTGCTATTCTGCGATACTCAACGTGGATCAGGAGATAGCTGAGATAGACACGGGCGTGGACAATGGCAGAGTGCTTGTGGTGTTCAAAGACAGCTTTGGAAATGCTCTGATACCATTTTTCACCCATGGCTTCTCAAAAATCTATGTTTGTGATTTCAGATATTTTGATATAAACGCTATTGATTTTTGTAAAGAAGTGGGTTGCACAGACCTGCTGTTTGCAATATCGTTGACGAGCTGTTCAACGCCTAGTAAGGTGGATTGTTTAAATAATATTAGGATACAGTAGGAGCTAAGTGAGGAGTGGATTAAGTGAGGAGTGAGGAATTAGGAATGAGGAATGAGGAATGAGGAATGGGCAAAGCAGACCAAAGTAAATTGCAAGCATAAAGTAAAATAAAGCACCGAGCGAAGCGAGCAAAAGGTCCAGGGACACGTCCCTGGTCAGGGTCAAGGGGTGAAACCCATTGTGGGGTCTAGGGGCAAAGCCCCTAGCGGAGTATGAGGCAGAGCCTCATTCGGCGCAAGCCGACAAGGTGCAGATTGTAGTATCAAAAGCAGATAGAAATAGGATATCAGATGAAAGTGATATCGGAGAATTAAATCTGCACCGCCTTTCTAGCCCTAAGCGCAATGTAGATACGCAAAGAGCGGAGCGATTTTGCGG
>ERZ791930.1369-NODE-1369-length-10286-cov-5.948979_pt1 | contig 10286 bp, 6 predicted proteins | sample MGYA00510128_ERZ791930 | MGnify/ENA primary metagenome ERZ791930 (study PRJEB30046, sample SAMN00792057) | human gut metagenome | study: EMG produced TPA metagenomics assembly of the A metagenome-wide association study of gut microbiota in type 2... | reverse complement strand
GGGCCTGCGCCGGGCTGGGCACACCGGCGCTGAACCACAGATGACAGCCCAGATGCACCCCGGTGCACAGCTCCTGCTCGGCCTTGCGCAGCTGCTCCGGCGGGTAGAAGCAGCGCCCAAAGCAGCTTTCAATGTAGGCGCGGTCCTGCGCGGCGCGCTGCTTCAGGGTAATGCTTGCCCGGCGTTTATCCACAGCAAGCCCGCTGCCGGTGGCATCCACCGCGCCGGAGCGCTCCACCGTCACCCGGTCGGTCTTGATCATCTGGGTGGGCATGGTTTTGGTGGCTAGCTTTGCCCAGACGCCCTGCAGCCGCAGATGCAGGGCAGCCTTTTTGCGTACCTTGCCGTCAAACAGGGAAAATTTTGCAAACAACGCCAGCAGGGCAGTTTTGAGTTGCGCGGGCTCCGGCACGCTCTCCGGGGAAAGCGCTGCGGCAAGGCTGCTCTCGTAGGGGGTTATGACCGGGGCAGCACGCCCCAGTACCTTGCGCCAGCGGGCGGCCTGCATGGTGTACACCAGCTGGTTTTTCGCCATCCATTCCTGCCGCGAAAGCTTATATTGGATGGCAAAAAAGTAGTCTGCGTGGGCAAGGCGCAGCGCCTCCAGCACCGGGCGGCGGGGCAGCTCTAACCGGTAGGCGGCGTTTTCTAGGTACAGCCACGCAATATCGTCCAGCATGGGCTGGCGCACATCGCCCTCCCATGCAGAGAAAATGTCCCGGATCAGCGCATCACCGTAGTATTTGTGCACCAGCCCTACGATGCAGTTCATGTAAAAATCGATGGTGCCGTCCGTGTTGCGGGCCAGAAACAGCGGCTCGAAACCATAGGCTCCGGCAGCGGCCCAGACCTGATTGGCCGCACGCCGCTCCTGCGCAGTGTAGCTTTGGGCATCCATCAGGCAAACAGCTTTCCGGCATCCAGCTTGGCCGGGATGCGCGCGGCGATCACGTCCCGGATCAGCCCCTGCTCGTAGGAATCGAAGGCCTTGTTGGTGATGCCCATATCCAGCGCCACTCCGGCCGGGATGCCCCTGCGGATCAGCCGCAGCGCGTCCAGCATGCCACGCAGATCCAGCGCTTTGGTGGAAATTTCTGCACTGTCGCATTTTTTCTGCAGGTCCAGAAACAGCAGTGCGAACTGGTGCACATACTTTGCGGCAAGATCCGGGAACTGCGCCCGCAGCAGCTTTTCCAGATCATCCTGAGAGATGGTAGGCATCTGCACCACCGCAAAGCGGGAGGTCAGCGCCTCGTTCAGCTCCCGGGTGCCCGCGTAGCCGTAGTTCATGGTGGCAATAAAGCGGGTCTCCTCGGCCAGCGGGATGCGGTCGTACCCCGGCACATCGATGGCGCGGCGGAAGTCCAGCACCGCGTGCAGCACGGCCAGCGCTTCGTTTTTGGCCATGTTGATCTCGTCCAGCACGCCAAAGCCGCCGTACTGTGCGCAACGGTACACCGGCCCGGGACGGAACACCACCTGCCCACCTGCAAAGGTATCCATGCCGATAAGGGAGGCGGCGTCCATGTTTACATGAAAGGAGATGTCCCACGCAGGGCGGCCAAAGGCGGCGGCAAGGTTTTCTGCCAGCACGTTTTTGCCGGTGGCCTTGCCGCCAGCCAGCAGCAGGTTTTCGCCGCAGAGGATGGCTGCCAGCGCCTGCTCCCACACCTGTTTGCCGTAGTAGGTAAAGGCAGGGGCGGGGATGCGCGGGCGCAGCGCCTCGCTGAGCGGATGAGCGGCGCGGTATTCCTGCACCGCCGCAAGCAGGGCAGGGTCCACCCCTTCCTGCCGTAAGGTATCCAGAATATCCGACATTTGTACAAACACCTCAATCTTGTGACCGGGTGGAAATGAACTGCCCGGTTTCACGCTTATCATAGCACAATCGCGGGCATTTGTGTAGGGGGCGTGCGGGGCAAAACAGCAAAGAGGGGCAGCCCCAAATGGGACCGCCCCTCTTCACATGAAAAAGAAGAAAAGAAGAAACGCTTAGAGTATGCACGGAAAATACGCCTTATCAGACGTTCTCCAAGCCTGCCATCTGCTTGATGGATTTAATGGCAAAGGTCAGGGTACGACCGCAGGCAGTACCGCCCATGACGCAGGGATAGTTGTTCTGGAAGAAGCTGCCGGACATATCACCGGTGATATACAGACCGGGGATAGGCTCATTGTTGCTGTCCTTGGCCTGACAGCTCTCGGTGATGGAGATGCCCTGCATACTGCACAGCAGAGAGGCACCCAGCCAGCAGCCGTAGAAGGGAGCGGTGCGGATGGCGCTCAAACGGCTTGCAGGCTTGCCGAAGTCCTCATCGTTCTGTTTGTCATACAGCTTGTTGTAGCGGGCAACGGTGGCTACAAAGTTGTCCTTGTCAGCACCGGTAAAGCCCATCTTGTCGGCCAGCTCTTCAATGGTGTCAGCCTTCATGATCAGGCCCTCACCCTCGTACTGTTCCAGCTGCCCTTCCATCATGCCGGGAATATAGCGGGTCAGCGCAGAGCAGCCAATGGTGTGAAAACGGTCTACATCCTCGCGGAAGTTTGCATCGTGGATCATGGCATAAACATGACCCGGCTGCTGGAAGGAAGCGTGAGAAGCGTTGTCGTACTCCTGACTCTCATTCATAAAGCGTTCGCCATGGCGGTTGACTTTCAGGAACGGCTGGCTGCCGGGGTTGTACTGTCCCACAGTGCCGGGGAAGGCCTTGCCGCCAAATGCGCTCTCGTTGACCACATAACCGGCATCCACACCGGGTGCTACCAGACCACGGTCGAACAGAACGGGAGCGGATTCTGCATCCAGATGTGCACCTGCCCAGATAGCGGCACGGATGCCGTAACCCTTGTCGGCAGGCGTATAGGAGCAGGCGGTGGTCACACTGGTGCCCAGCGGATCCAGCTGCTCCATCATGTAGGGGTTGCCGGCATAGCCACCGCAAGCCAGCAACACGCCCTTGGCTGCATTGATGCGGATAAAGTGGTCATCTGCGGCACTCTGGGCGATAACGCCGGTGATGCGTCCATCGGCATCTTTTTCCAGCTTGGCAAGGCTTGTGTTAAAGTCGATACTGTAGCCTTTGCTTTCAATGTACTCCTGGAACACCACGTTGCGGGGCTTTTCAGCGCTGCTGTAATCGACCTGCTGCACAGGGAACATCAGCTTGCTCTGGCTCACCTGTGTGTCATCCGGCCACTTGGCTTCATCGCCGGAGGTCAGGTTGCACACATAGTTATAAGGTTCGTTTTCCAGGATGCCGGAAACAAAATCATGCATGGCAGCGGATTCGTTGATCCAGGTCTTGACCACGCGCTGGTCGCAGCGACCGCCCATAGAACGGGAGATCTCGCTCAGCAGCTCGGCGCGGTCAACAGGATCAATACCTTTTTTCTTTGCTTCGCTGCTATCGATGGTGCCGTACCAGTGACGGGTATCCATAACGGCAGAATTCTGTTCGATTACGCGGAAATTCAGCCCGTTCTGTGCAGCATAAGCGGCTGCGCACATACCACCGTTGCCTGCGCCCACGATGACGATATCGGTATCCCATGTCTCGGTGATGGCAGCCTCGTCGATGTCAGGCTCTTTGCCCAGCCAGTCGTTCTCGTCGCCGGTGGGCAGCTGCACGCTGGAGACCACAGCCTCGCCCTTAGCCTGTGCGTAGCAGCTCTTGGCAGCCTTCATCACGGCATCGGAGGTGATGGTAGAGCCGGAAACACCATCGATCTCGGCAGAACCGGCAGCCAGCAGCTGCTCGCGCAGCTCATCGGCAGCAGCAGCACCAAAGGAAGCAGTCTCGCCGGAGGTATCTACCACCACGTCGGTGACGGCGCTGTCAGAGAAGGTCATGGTGACCTTGACAGTGGAGGAGATACCCTCGGCGGTACCCTCGTAGGTGCCGGGGGTGTACAGACCGGCAGCACCGGAAGTGGAAGCGGAAGCAGAGCCGGAGGCGGCATTGCAGGCGGCCAGAGCACCGGCGGTCACACCGCTCATGGCGGCAGCAGCGGCAATCTTGATAAAGCCCTTACGGGAGATCTTGTTCATAGGTACGCTCTCTTTCTTTTTTCTCTTCTTGTTTTCCTTCTTAATGTGCAGCAAAGCAAAAGGCACTTTGCTGAATCCTTAACAATTGTAGCGTAGAAGGGCGCTATTTACAATTCAAGTTTGAAATATTATAATTAAGGAAAACCTAATGTATTGCGGGAGGGAGAAAAGCATGAACGAGAGCGCACTGGAAGGCTTTGTAAAGATCGTGGAACTGAACAGCTTTTCTGCGGCGGCAGAGGCGCTGTATCTTTCCCAGTCGGCACTTTCGCAGCAGATCCGCACGTTGGAAGGGCAGTTGCAGTTTGAGCTGTTCCAGCATGTGCCGCGCCGGGTGATGCTGACCCCGGCAGGGTGGGATTTCTATCCAAGAGCAAAGCAACTGCTGGAGCTGTACGATGATGCGGTGCATCATGCGCAGGCAGTAAAACTGAATGCAAATCCACCCAAACGGCACCTGTTGATTGGACACCAGAATATGCCGCTGCAGATGTTAGGCTTTGACCTGTTTGCCGTCACAGAAGAGCTGAGCACCCGCTTTTCCCCATTGATGTACAGCTGTGCCAACCGAAAGGATATCTGGCGTGCACTGCTAAACGGTGAGATCGATCTTTCGCTGCAGATCGAGTGTGCGGAGATCGCAGCACGAGGTCTGCATTTTTACCCGGCAGTTTATATGCCGGAGATTGGCATCCCGTTCCATACGCCGTCAGAGGTGCCCCGCGGACACATTACATTGGAGCAGGCTGTAAAATATCGGTGGATGTTTGCTGGAACACCGGAGCAATCACTGTATGAGACGGCATTGCTGCACGAGGCTTCGAGGCGGCGGGCAGAGATCGTCCGCGGCGTAAAAAGTGTGCAGTACAAGCTGCCAAGCCTGATGCTGACCCCGGCGGTGTACTACCGCAGACCGAATCTTGAGCAGGTGTTTGTTCTGGATTGGAACAAAGGAATGCGGTTTGGTATCGTTACAAAAGCGGAGCCTGATCCGGTGGTGGAAGAATATGTGCGTCAGTTACAACACCTGCTGCCCCTGCTCTCTGAAAAATTGTTCGGCATGAAGCTGGAACCGGTGGAGGAATAAAAACAGAGCACCTATTGCCCTAAAAAGGCAGCAGGTGCTCTTTTTGCAGTTATAGCGCGATGACAGGTGCTTTAGTCCACCACGTCCTCAAACTGGCTGTTGTACAGGTCGGCGTAGAAGCCGCCGGCTTCGATCAGCTGGTCGTGGGTGCCCTGCTCCACAATGTCGCCGTCCCGCATCACAAGGATGATGTCGGCATCGCGGATGGTGGAAAGGCGGTGGGCGATGACAAAGCTGGTGCGCCCCTCCATCAACCGATCCATGGCGGTCTGGATGCGCTGCTCGGTGCGGGTGTCCACGCTGCTGGTAGCCTCGTCCAAAATCAGGATGCGGTTGTCTGCCAGAATGGTGCGGGCGATGGTGAGCAGCTGCTTCTGCCCCTGACTTACGTTGGAGGCATCCTCGTTCAGCTCCATCTGGTAGCCGCCGGGCAGGGTGCGGATAAAGTGGTCGGCGTTGGCAGCCTTTGCGGCGGCGATCACCTCTTCATCGGTGGCGTTCAGCCGACCGTAGCGGATGTTCTCCATGATGGTGCCCTTGAACAGCCATGTGTCCTGCAGCACCATGCCAAAGCCTTCGCGCAGAGCGCTGCGGTCAAAGTCCCGTACATCGTGGCCGTTCAGGGTGATGGAACCGGCATCCACGTCGTAAAAGCGCATCAGCAGCTTGACCATAGTGGTCTTGCCTGCGCCGGTAGGCCCTACAATGGCTACCTTCTGACCCGGCTGCACCGTGCAACTGAAGTTGTGGATAACGGTTTTGTCCGGGGTATAACCGAAGCGCACATGGTCAAAGGTGACCTGACCGTCAATGTCGGCGGGGTCAGCGCGGCGGGCGGGGTCTGCCAGCTGGTCCTCCTCCGGCTCGTTCAAAAACTCGAACACCCGCTCGGCGGCAGCGGCCATGCTCTGCAGCATGTTGGACACCTGCGAAAGCTGCTGGATGGGCTGGGTAAAGTTTTTGACGTACTGGATAAAGGCCTGAATGTCGCCGATGGTGATAACACCATTTGCGGCAAAAATGCTGCCCACAATGGCCACTGCCACATAGCCTAAGTTGCCCACAAAGTTCATGATGGGCATCATCAGACCGGAGAGGAACTGGCTCTTCCATGCGGATTCGTACAGCTTATCGTTGGCGGCGTTGAAATCTGCCAGCACCACAGCCTCGCGGTTGAAGGCCTTGACCACATTGTGGCCGGCGTAGACCTCCTCGACCTGACCGTTGACCACACCCAGCGTGGCCTGCTGTGCCTTAAAATACTTCTGGCTGAACTTGACCACCACCAGCACCAGAGCCAGCGACACCGGTAAGATCAGCAGAGCGATCAGGGTCATGCGGGGGCTGATGGAAAGCATCATCACCAGCACGCCGATCATGGTGGTAATGCTGGTGATCAGCTGGGTGATGCTCTGGTTCAGGCTCTGGCCCAGCGTGTCCACATCGTTGGTGATGCGGGAGAGCACCTCGCCCACGGTGCGCTTTTCAAAATAGGCCAGTGGCAGACGGTTGATCTTTTCGCTGATCTGGCGGCGGAAATCGTAGCAGACCTTCTGGGAAAGGCCGGTCATCAGCCAGCCCTGAATAAAGCTGAAGGCGCTGCTCAGCAGGTACATTCCCAGCAAAAACAGCAGGATGCGGCCGATATACACAAAATCGATGCTGCCGGTGCCGCGCAGCCGGGCGATCCAGCCGGTGGCAAGGGCGGTGGTGGCCTTTGCCAGCACCTTGGGGCCTGCAATGTTGAAGATGGTAGAAAGAATTGCAAACAGCATGGCTGCCGCAAGGGGCAGCTTATAGTGGCTCATGGTGCGGATGAGCTGCCGCAGCGTGCCTTTAAAGTCCTTGGCGCGCTCGGTGGTGGGGCGTCCGTGTCTGGGCATATCACTCACCCTCCTTTTCGGTGTTCAGGGTATCCAGCGCAAGCTCCTTCTGGCTCAGCTGGCTGCGGGCGATCTCCTGATATTCCGGGCAGCTGGCCATCAACTGGGCATGGGTGCCCTTGCCTACCAGACGGCCCTCGTCCAGCACAAGGATCTGATTTGCGTGCAGCACGGTGGAAATGCGCTGCGCCACAATGATCACGGTGGCGTTGTCCGTCTGTGCCTTCAGGGCGCGGCGCAGGGCCACATCGGTCTTGTAGTCCAGTGCTGAGAAGCTGTCGTCAAACAGGTAGACCTTGGGGTCTTTGGCAATTGCCCGGGCAATAGAAAGCCGCTGCTTCTGCCCGCCGGATACGTTGGAGCCGCCCTGTGCAATGGGGCTTTGGTAGCCCTCGGGCTTTGCCTCAATAAAATCAGTGGCCTGCGCAATGGCGGCGGCTTTTTGCACCTGCGCATCGGTGATAGCCTCGCCGCCGAATTTCAGGTTGCTGGCAATGGTGCCGCTGAACAGCACTCCCTTCTGGGGCACATAGCCCAGCAGGTCGTGCAGCTGTGCCTGCGGCATCTCGCGCACATCAATGCCATCCACGGTCACTTTGCCGCCGGTCACATCGTAAAAGCGGGGGATCAGATTGAGCAGGGTGGATTTGCCGCAGCCGGTAGAGCCGATGATAGCGGTGGTCTCGCCGGGTTTTGCGGTAAAGCTGATGTGCTCCAGCGCATCGCTGTCCGCACCGGGGTAGCGGAAGCTCACATCCTCAAACTGCACTACGCCCTGCCAATCGGTATGCGCCTGTGCTGTCTTTGCGGCAGCCTCGTCCGGGTCATGGATGGTGGCTTTGGTGCGGATGACCTCGTCGATACGCTCCGCAGCCACACCGGCGCGGGGCAGCATGACAGCCACCATGGCAAGCATCAAAAAGGACATGACGATCTGCATGGTGTAGGTGATAAAGGCGATCATCTCGCCCACCTGCATGGTACCGGCGTCCATGGCCTTGCCGCCGAACCAGACGATGAGCAGGCTGGTGCCGTTCATGATCAGGGTCATAAAGGGCATCATGGCCACCATAGCGCGGTTGGTGAACAGCTGGGTGCCCATCAGCGCGCGGTTGGCCTTATCAAAGCGCTGCTCCTCAAACTTTTCGCGGCTGAAGGCGCGCACCGGCATAATGCCGGTCAAAATCTCGCGGCTGACCAGATTCAGCCGGTCCACCAGCTGCTGCATCACCTTGAATTTGGGCATGGCAACGTTCATCAGGAAGATCAGCAGCAACAGCAGCAGGCCCACGTCCAGCACCACGATCCAGGAAAGGCCGGTGCTGCTGCCCACAACGTGCAGCACGCCGCCAATGCCCAGAATGGGCGCGTAGGCCACCATGCGCAGCAGAATGACGCAGACGAACTGCACCTGCTGGATATCGTTGGTGGTGCGGGTGATAAGGGAGGCGGTGGAGAAGTTTTCGATCTCCGCGTTGGAAAAGCCGATCACGCTGGAGAAGGTCTCGCGGCGCAGATCGCGGCCGATGGCGGCGGATACCCGGGAGGCAAGGAAGCCTACGGCTACAGCCACAGCCACCATCAGCAGGGTAAGCGCCAGCATCTGGCCGCCCACCCGGAACAGGTAGCGCATCTGCACATCCCGTGCAACGCCCTGTGCCTCGTACTCCAGCTGCACCAGCAGCAGGGACTGGCTTTTCATGTTTTCCAGCATGGTGCTGTCCAGCTGGCTTATGGCGCTGTTCAGCTGTTTTTGCAGCGCGCTGCGGTCAAAGCCGGGCATCTGGCTCATGGCAGCAAACTGGCCGCAGACCGTGTCCAGATCCGCTGCCGTGGGGGCAATGGTCTTGGTTTCGGTGTCCGTGGAGACCGAGGGCATCTCGGCAAGGCCGGTCATGCCCATACAGCCTTGCCCGGCGGGGGCGTTGGCGGCCTGTGCCGCAGCCATATACAGCACGATGTCCGGGGTGGTCACAGCCTCTTCCAGTGCGGTGCGCTCGTCCTTGGTCAGGTCGGTGCGCAGCTGCAAAACGCCATCGTCCTGCAGGTAGTACTGGTAGGCGCTTTGCAGCTTCTGCGCGTCCTCCTCGTTCATCAGCAGGCTCAGCGCGTCCAGTGTACTCTTGCGCACCGTCTGGGGCAGGGGGCTTTCAATGCCGCCCTGCTGGATGCCGGTGTCCACGATCTTGCTGGTGTAGTCCGGCAGGGCAAGGTCGCAGTACGCCTGCACGAACAGCAGCGCAAACACCACAAGGCAGACCGCCCAGTGCCGGGCCAGCTGCTTAAAGATCTTTATCATGGTTCGTTTCTCCCTTCGGGTCAATGTTGCGCGCGGCGTTTTCCGCAAGAATGGCATCCATCAGCGCGCCGCGCAGCGCGTTCATCTGGGCTACCTGCTCCGACTCTAACCGTGCCAGCACACTGGCAAAGTAGTCGCTCAGAGCCTGCTCACACTGGTGGCACAGCTCATACCCCTTAGGGGTGATGCGCACCAGCGTTTTACGGCGGTCGGCGGGGTCCGGCTCCCGTACCACAGTGCCGTCCTGCTCCATGAGCCGCAGCCCGCGCGAGACCGCCGGCAGCGGCTGGCGGATCTCCCGGGCGAGGTCAGAGACATAGATGGCGCCGTCCCTGCCGTGGCTGTTGATGGCGTGCAGCAGGCCTTCCAGCATATTGAAGTGGCATTTGGGGCAACCGGCCAGTGCCGCCCGCATCCCGGCCTTGGATGCCATGCTCAGCTGCCCGATATAGTGGCACATCCCCTGAAAGCTGGGGGTACTTGGCTCAGACACAACATTCCCTCCTCGTTTGCATTTTCAAATACTTAACAGCTGTTAAGTATTGACGACTGATAATCATATCCCTTTTATAGCCGGATTGCAAGGGAATAGGGAAATGTTAAACAAAAATTCACAAAAAAATTGTGGATGTTGTCAGGCCAGAAACCGGAGCCTGCTGCATAGAAATAAAGGACAGGCAGAAACGGAGGGCGCGGATGGAGCAAACAACAAAGATGCTACTGCAATTATTCGGCGGTTTGGCGCTGTTTTTGTATGGGACGGACAACCTGTGCCGGGCAGTACAGCAGGGGGCGGGCAAGCGGCTGCGCAGCCTGCTGGCACGGTGCACCGCAAACCCGGTGGCAGGGCTGCTGACCGGGGCGGCGGTCACTGCGGTGCTGCAAAGCAGCTCGGCGGTCACGGTCATGGTCATTGCCTTTCTGGCGGCGGGGCTGTTGCAGCTGCGGCAGGCAGTACCGGTGGTGTTC
>ERZ791930.1363-NODE-1363-length-10376-cov-7.000194_pt1 | contig 10376 bp, 9 predicted proteins | sample MGYA00510128_ERZ791930 | MGnify/ENA primary metagenome ERZ791930 (study PRJEB30046, sample SAMN00792057) | human gut metagenome | study: EMG produced TPA metagenomics assembly of the A metagenome-wide association study of gut microbiota in type 2... | reverse complement strand
AGGAGTCCATCCGTGACGAGGCTCTGCGCTGCGGCATGCACTACGTCAACGCTCGCTGGCTGGGCGGTATGCTGACCAACTTCCGCACCATCCGCAAGCGCATCGACCGTATGGCTCAGCTGCAGAACATGAAGGACAACGGCACCTTCGAGCTGCTGCCCAAGAAGGAAGTGGCCAAGCTGGAGCTGGAGATGGAGAAGCTGGACAAGTACCTCGGCGGCGTCAAGAACATGAAGACCCTGCCCAAGGCCATGTTCATCGTTGACCCCCACAAGGAGCGCATCGCTGTTGCTGAGGCCCGCAAGCTGAACATCCCCATCGTTGCGATCGTTGATACCAACTGCAACCCCGACGAGATCGACTACGTCATCCCCGGCAACGACGACGCGATCCGCGCTGTCAAGCTGATCGCTGGCGCTATGGCTGACGCTGTGCTGGAAGGCAAGCAGGGCAACCAGGAGGCCGCTCCCGCCGAGGATGCAGCAAACGCCTGATTTCCCATTCCGCAACCAAACAAATAACGTGTAAGGGAGAAAACAAAAATGGCTATTTCTGCAAAGGACGTTATGGAACTGCGCAAGCAGACCGACTGCGGCATGATGGAGTGCAAGAAGGCTCTGACCGAGGCTGACGGCAACTTCGAGAAGGCTGTCGAGATCCTGCGTGAGCGCGGTCTGGCTACCGCCGCCAAGAAGGCAAGCCGCGTGGCTGCCGAGGGCATGGTCTACGCTGATTACTGCCCCGAGTGCAAGGTGGGCGTCGTCATCGAGGTCAACGCCGAGACCGACTTCGTCGCCAAGAACGACAAGTTCGTCGCCTTCGTCAAGGAGGCCACCAAGGTCATCATGAAGCAGGACCCCGCTGATGTCGAGGCTCTGATGGCATGCAAGACCGAGAGCGGCGAGACCGTCGATGAGGCTCTGAAGAACCTCATCCTGGTCATCAAGGAGAACATCAAGGTCCGCCGTTTCGTCCGTTACGAGGGCGTCTGCTCTGCATACGTCCACGGCGGCGGCACCCACGGCATCCTGGTCAACTTCGAGACCACCAACGGCATCGAGGCTAAGGACGAGTTCGCTGCATACGGCAAGGATGTTGCCATGCAGGTCGCAGCTGCCAACCCCAGCTACGTCGATGAGGCTGCTGTCCCCGCTGAGGTCGTCGCCAAGGAGAAGGAGATCCTCCTCGCTCAGATGGCCAACGACCCCAAGAACGCCAACAAGCCCGACGCTGTCAAGCAGAAGATGATCGAGGGCAAGATCAAGAAGTACTTCAAGGAGAACTGCCTGGTCGATCAGGAGTTCGTCAAGGACGGCGACCTGACCGTTGGTCAGTACACTGCCAAGGTCGCAAAGGACCTGGGCGGCGACATCAAGGTCATCAAGTTCACCCACTTCGTCAAGGGCGAGGGCCTGGAGAAGCGTTCTGACGACTTCGCTGCTGAAGTCGCAAGCATGGTGAAGTAAGCCAGCTTCTACTGCTTAAAGCATACGAGAGCCGCAGTGCCTGTAACAGGGTGCTGCGGCTCTTTTTGGTTGTGTTTGAACGGGAAGTATGCTATCATAGAACGAATAACAGAAAAGGGAGAGAGGAACATGAAGATCGAACCCAGAACATTCACCCTGCCCAGCGGGGAAGTGCTGACGGTGCGCAGCTTGTGCGCGGACGATGCAGAGGCGCTGAATGCATTCCGCTATGCGACCTACAGCGAGACCTATTTTATGGCCCGATACCCGGAGGAAGGCGCGAATCTGGAAGCGATGGGGAATCGGCTTGCAGACTGCGGGGAAAGCCCTGCGAACTTTGAGGTGGGCGCTTTTGCCGGAGAAAAGCTGGTGGGGGAGTTTGGCGTTGCACAGGTGCGGCCGCATATCAAATACCGCCATCGTGCCGTAATGGGCATCTCTGTCCGGAAAGAGTATTGGGGCTGCGGTCTGGGCAGCTATCTGATGCAGCTGGCCATTGACCAGACCCGCTCCAACGGCTTCGAGCAGTTGGAGCTGGGGGTGTACAGCGATAACGCCCGCGCCATCCATCTCTATGAGAAGGTTGGGTTTGAGCGCTATGGCATCCAGCCCCGGGCCTTTAAGCTGAAGGACGGCACCTACCGGGATGAGATCATCATGGTGAAGATGCTGTAACCGGAACAGAACAAAAACGCCGCTGACGGTTCGGAAGCCGTCAGCGGCGTTTTGCTTATTCAGTCAGCAGCGGTCAATGGATCAGGCCTTGGCCTCGCTGTTGTGCTCGGCCTTCTTGTAGGCGGAGAAGGAGTGGAACACGATGTTCAGGCCCAGAACGATCAGCAGGACAGCCAGGATGAGCTGCAGGCCGTTGGCGATGAACACAGCGCCCCAGGTGGTCTCACCGGCAGGAATGGTGACAGCAGCGGCATTGCTGATGGCCTTGACCATAGCCATGAGGCGCTGCACCAGAGCGGTGAAGGTGACGCAGAGCATAATGACCAGCGGGGGGAAGAGCATCTTGTTGCTGCGGCCGGTGACCTTCAGGAAGACGCACAGGGTAGACAGGACCAGAGCGCTCAGCAGCTGGTTTGCAGAACCGAACAGGGGCCAGATGTTGGCGTAGCCGATCTTGGTCAGCAGGAAGCCGAAGGCCAGAGTGAGGAAGGTGGAGAAGTAGACGTTGCACAGCAGCTTGCGCCAGCCCTCAGCGTGCTCCATGTCGTCCACGCTGAACAGCTCCTGGAAGCTCATACGGCCGATACGGGCCACGGCATCCAGACTGGTCAGAGCCAGTGCGGAAACGCACATGGTCATAAAGACGGTAGCGGCATAAGCGGGGACACCGAACATCTCAAAGAAGCCGGCGACGCCGCGGCTGAAGATCTGGAAGGGAGTGCCGGCGGCGGGGGTGCCGTCAGCAGCGGCAGCAGCACCGGCGACGCACAGAGCCAGAACAGCCAGCAGGCTCTCGAGGATCATGGCGCCATAGCCGACCTTCAGCATATCCTTCTCGTTCTCGACGGTCTTGGAGGAAGTGCCGGAAGAGACGAGGCTGTGGAAGCCGGAGACAGCACCGCAGGCCACGGTGACGAACAGGATGGGGAACATGGTACCCAGCTTCTCGTTGGTGAAACCGGTGAAGACGGGCAGGTTCATGGTGGGATGAGCGACCAGCAGGCCAACAACGGCACCGGCGATCATGGCTACGAACATAAAGGTGGTCATGTGGTCACGGGGCTGCTTCAGCAGCCACATGGGCAGAACGGCGGCAAAGAAGATGTAGACGAAGGTGATGTAGCTCCATGCAGCCTTGCCCAGAATGATGGGCAGGTTTGCACCGATGACGAAGGACAGCACGATGAAAACGATGCTGATGACGCTCTCTTTCCAGCCGGAGAAGTTGAACTTCTTCTGGATGAGGCCGAAGACGACAGCGAAGACCATGAACATGATGGAGACCATACCGGCAGCGCCGTTGGTCTGCGCAGCCTCCACCAGAGCACCGTCGGCGCCGAAGGCGTTGAAGGTTCCGGCCACCATGTCAGCAAACGCTGCAATGACGATGCCGCAGAACAGCCAGCAGAACAGCAGGAACAGCTTGCGGCCGGTCTTGCCGATGTACTTCTCGATCAGCATGCCCATGCTCTTGCCGTCGTTCTTGACGGAAGCGTACAGAGCGCCGAAGTCGGTGACAGCGCCGAAGAAGATGCCGCCCAGCAGCACCCACAGCAGGACAGGCAGCCAGCCGAAAGCAGCAGCCTGAATGGCACCGGTGACAGGGCCTGCACCGGCGATGGAGCTGAACTGGTGTGCAAACACGGTCCAGCCGTTGGTGGGAACATAGTCACGGCCATCCTCGTGGACGACTGCGGGGGTCTTGGCGGTGGGGTCGATGCCCCACTTGTTGGCCAGCCAGCGGCCATACAGCGTATAAGCGCCGAACAGACACACGGCTGCGATCAAAACGATGACCAGCGTATTCATTTCTTTATACCTCTTTCCTTTCTTTCACACCGGCAATGGCCGAAGCAGGACGGCTGTGCCCAAAAGCAGGACAGGCGAAACGGCCCGGAGGGGTGAAAAAAGCCTCCGTCCTCACAAAAGATAGAGACACAAAGATGTATCCCATCTTCCTCGAAGACGAAGGCCAAACGGTGCATCTGCACCGGTCGTTCTCCGCGGTACCACTTCGTTTGCTGCTTTCGGGAGCAGCCGCTTGCGCGTACAGGCGTTTGGCCGCCGATACGCCGCCCTGTAACGTGGGCTGAACGGCCATGCACTACTGCCGCAAGCGGGTTCGCACAGGCTGCTCGCAGGTGAGGGCTGATCGCACTGTGCTGCCGTCTTGCACCGGAATGGCGGCTCTCTGAGCGCAGGGAATGCGAAAAGTCATGTCCTGTTCATTGCATTTGCCGAATGATTGTGTATACTTTAGTCCTGATTTCATAACTTGTCAATATATTTTGGGCAAGTTAGGAGACTGTGCCATTTTTGCGGGGGAGAAACTAAGAAAATTTAGGCGATTTTTGTTCAGATGTGAGATGAATAAAACTGAACACCTCCACAGGTGAAATCTGCTAAACCCCCGGAAAGAAAGACCTAATACTTGACTTTTACACTTTCAAGTGCTAAAGTAACAGGGTAATAGAAAGACCCGTGCCGCACCCCGCGGCACTTTGCCCTGAAGGAGGCAGCTATGGCGGACAAGAACCCCAGAAGAAACCCCACCACCGACGCACTGTTTGACGCGATCCTCAGTTTGGAGACGCGGGAGGAGTGCTACAACTTCTTCGAAGACCTCTGCACGGTCAAGGAGATCTCCGATATGGCCCAGCGTCTGGAAGCGGCCAAGCTCCTGCTCGGCGGCAGCACCTACGACCAGATCGTAAAGGCCGTGGAGATCAGCACCGCCACCATCAGCCGCATCAACCGCTGCATCCAGTACGGCTCCGGCGGCTACCGCGACACCATCGAGAAGGTACAGAAGAGCGCAAAGCCGGAGTGACATCCGGGCGGCGAGGCACATAGGATGGACTGCGCCCTATTCCTATTATAGAAAGGAAGGTCCTTCTTATGGCTGATACCACCAACTGCACCCCCTGCGTTTCCTGCGACTGCCCCGCGCTGCCGAGAGTTTCCCTCGACCAGGCCGTCGTCGACCTGATGGAGAGCATCGCTCTGCAGGAGTCGGCCCTGAGCCACATCCTCTGCGCCGAGACCCAGAAGATGAAAGCCGCCCTCAGCATGGAGGAGCTGGACCTGTGCAAGCTGCTGGAAGTCAACGACTCCGCCACCAACATGGTCCACGCCGTGGCGAACCTTGAGCTGGTGCTGAAAGAGAAGCTGGAATTCATCGCCAACAACCTCTACTACCCCTCGACGGGGAACTGCACCACCACCGAGAGCTGATGTCAAAATGCGACTGCCCGCCCGCAATGGGTGGGCAGTTTTTTCTTTCCGGGGCGGGGCTGCCTAAAAATATGTATAAAAGTCGGAAAAGTGTTTTGTTGGAATTGCTGAATATCGAAATCTGTGCTATACTATATAATGTTTATCCAAAGAGAAAGGGGAACCTGACCTTGCTGCACTACGATGCGATCCTGTTTGACGTGGACGGTACGCTCATCGATTCCGCCCCCGGCATTCTCAATACACTGGAAGAAGTTTTCAGCTCCATGGGCGTTGACGTCGCCCGGAGCGACCTTGGCCGCTACATCGGCCCGCCCCTCCGCAAGAGCTTCGGCGAGCATTTCTCCGACCCTGCAAAAATCGAGGAGGCCACGAAGCGCTACCGCGTGAGCTACGCCGCCAAGGGCTGCCACGAGGGCGATGTCTACCCCGGCGTGGCGGAGATGCTGGGCCGTCTCAAGGCTGCGGGCCTGACCCTCTGCACGGCCACCTGCAAGCCCACCGACGTTGTGAGGCCCATCCTCGAGGAGCAGGGCCTTGCGCCCTACTTCTCCTTCGTGGGCGGCGCGTCCATGGATGAGAGCCGCGACAACAAGACCGACGTCATCCGCCACGTCCTCGCCCAGCCCGTCATGCAGGGCAAGCGGGTGCTGATGGTGGGCGACCGCCGGGACGATATGCAGGGCGCTGTGAACTGCGGCCTGGATGCCGCCGCTGTGCTCTACGGCTACGGCGGCAGGGAAGAGGTCGCCCCCTTTGCGCCGGTCTTCATGGCCGCTGACTGCAAAGAGCTGACGGACTGGGCTCTCCGCCCGGTGGACGAGCCTTCCCATTCCTGAAACGAGAGGGACTGAATCTATGAGTCAAAAAAGACAACAACAAAACGAAACCATGACTCCCATGCAGCATCGGGCCGTTCTGGTCTGCATCCTCTGCGTGCTGGCGGTGCTGCTGACCTTCGGCATCACCACCACCCTCCTTAAAAAGGGCGGTGAGGAGTCTGCCCCCTCCGTCTCGGAGTCTGTGGCAGACCCCACCTCCGGCGGAGACCTGTCGGGCCACTACCAGATCGACAACGCCTCCACCGCTCTGCTGACGGAGACCGCCGACGCCGGCACGGACTACCTGAACGACACCCTCTTTCTGGGCGATTCCAACACCGTCCGTCTCTATAACAACGGCCTCATCTCCCTGCAGCAGTTCTGCGCCAAAGAGGGCATCGGCACCCAGGTCGCGCTCAGCGAGGGCATCGTTACCTTTAAGAAGGACTCCAACCACTACACCATCCCTCAGGCGGTGGCCATGATGAAGCCTCGCCGTGTGGTCATGACCTTCGGCACCAACGACACCGGGATGGAAGTCCCGGACTTCATCGCCCACTACACGGCCCTCATCCAGGCCATCCAGCAGAGCTACCCCTACACCGACATCATCGTCAACACGGTGCCGCCGGTGCCGGCTGACCACTCCAACTACCCCCACATGGACCAGGCCAAAGTTGACGACTTCAACATGGCCCTTCTGGATCTGTGCGAGCAGCTGGGCGTCCGCTTCCTCAACTCCGCCGAAGCCCTCAAGGGCAGCGACGGCTACGGCATCGCGGACTACTACACCAGCGGCGACATCCACCTCAAGAGCGCCGGCCTCAAGGCAGTGCTGAACTATCTCCGCACCCACGCCCTGCAGACCGAGGACCGCCGCCCCGACACCAACAACATCCCCACCCGCACCATGGAGTATGTCTCCAACCCCAGCTCCGCCGTGGCCGCTCCCAGCTCAGAGGCTGTCAGCTCCAGCGAGAGTCAGGCCGAGAGTGCCAGCAGCTCGGAGAGCTCTTCGAGCGAGAGCACCAGCGAGGAGAAAAAGTTCGAGGCCCGCTACCGTGTGGACAGAAACGGCGGCGGCACTCTGAGCGTCGGCAATGACACCGGCAACAGCTCTGTGACCTACACCGTCACCGACCCCGACAAATCCATCGCCGTGACCGCTGTCCCGGCGGAGGGCCACGTCTTCGTCAAGTGGAGCGACGGCCTCACCAGCAAGACCCGCACCGACACCGACTTCAAGCAGAATCTGGACGTCACGGCAGTCTTCGGCACGGCCTCCGTCCACATCACCAGCGAGGGCAAGGACGCTGTGGGCAGCTCCTACACCTTCAAGGCTGCCTTGAGCGGCAAGTACGCCAAGACCGAGAACCTGCGCTGGTACGCCAACGGTCAGGAGGTCACGCAGGCCGCCGGCAAGTCCAGCATCACTGTGGTGGTGGACAGCTCCATGGTCAACGCTTCTTATAAGATCCACGCCGTCGTCACCTACAACGACTGCAAGGTGAGCAGCAACACCCTGACCATCACCATCGGCAGCGGTGTGACCAGCGAGTCCGGCTCCACCAGCAGTTCGTCCTCGTCCCATGCCGGTCCTTCCGGCAGTACATCCTCTTCGTCTTCCTCTGCAAGTTCGGGCAGCTCTTCCCACAGCACCAGCAGTTCGTCGTCGGCATCGTCCAGCACATCGTCTGGCAGCTCCAAGGCAGAGTCGGAGTCCGAAAGCAAGGCCGAGTCTAAGGCTGAGTCTAAGGCAGAGTCCAAGACTGAGAGCAAAGCTGAGTCTAAGGCAGAGTCCAAGGCCGAAAGCAAGTCGGAAGCCTCCGCCAGCAAGGAAGCCGAAAGCAAGGCAGAATGACGCCCCGCACCTTCCTCTGCAAAGCCGCATAGGCTGAGCCGAGAGGAGGCGAGCGGATGTTCCGTGAAGAAATGCAAGTCCTCGGCCTGCCCGGCGCAGAAGATGTGACCGACGGCAGCGTGGACTACTACGACATGGATTGGGAAAACGTCGAGAACGGCGTGACGGAGGAGCAGATGGCAAAGTGCATCGCAAAAGAGTGCGCCTGCACGCCACACTGCAAGTGCAGCGGGAACCTGCCGGACCAGTCCGACGACGAAGCCTATGAAATGACGTTGGAATGATAAAAAATACGAGAAGCCAGCTCTGCCGGGCGGGGCTGGCTTCTCGCTGTTCTTAAACCGCAGACCGCAGCCGCGCCCGCTCAAAGCGGCAGGCGGCTCGAAAAATGATAGAGAAGGGAAAGAAACATGGCAAAATATTATTGCATCCTCTTCGATGCAGACAATACGCTCCTGGACTTTGACGCCGCCGAGAACAAGGCGCTGGCTGAGACGCTGGTGGAATACGGCATCGAGCCGGACGCCGGGACGGTGCAGACCTACCGGGACATCAACTCGGAGCTCTGGCGTCAGCTGGAAAAGGGCCAGATACGCCGCGACAAGCTGATGGGGGAGCGCTTCACCCGCTTCCTCAAGGCCATCAACGCAGCCGGTGACGGCGTGGAGATGAACCGCTGCTACCTCGACCACCTGTCCTCCCACCCCGACCTGATGACCCCCAATGTGCTGGACGTCCTCGGGGAGCTTTCCGAGGTGGCGACGCTGGCCATCGTGACCAACGGCTTCGAGAAGGTGCAGAGCCGCCGGGTGGCAGAATCCGGCATCGGGGCCTACCTTGAGGACGTCTTCATCTCCGAGAAGCTGGACAGCGAGAAGCCCAGCCGCCGCATCTTCGACTCCGCCCTCCGCGCTCTGGGCGTGGAGAACCGGGAGCACGTCCTGGTGGTGGGCGACAGCCTCACCAGCGACATTCAGGGCGGCGTGAACGCGGGCCTCGACACCTGCTGGTTCAACCCCGGCCACGCCGAGAACCCGGGCAAGGTGAGCCCCACCTACGAGATCGCCTCGCTGGAAGAGCTCTACCCGCTGGTGATGGAGCCGGAAGAGCTGGCGAACCTCGGCCTCAAGCACCGCCGTCATCAGCTGTAACGGCGGGAATGTCTCGATCCACCCTACTGGAAAAGAACACGGAAGAACGATATGCTGATTCATTTGGAAAAACTCGGAAAGAGCTTTGGCGAGAAAGTCGTCCTGCACGACGTGAGCGCCAGCGTGGAAAAAGAAGACCGCATCGGCATCGTGGGCCAGAACGGCGCAGGCAAGACGACCCTGCTCAAAATTCTGACCGGCGTCTATACCGACTATGACGGCGAGTTCAGCGTGACCCACGGCGTGACGCTGGGCTATCTGGAGCAGAACGCAAAGCTCGATGTCACGTTGGATATTTACGGGGAGATGCGCTCTTCCTTCGCCCCTGTGCTGGACGCCATGGCCCAGATGCAGATCTTGGAAAAGAAGATGGCGGCCTCTCCCGACGATGCCGCCCTTCTCGAAAAGCACGACGAACTGCAGAACATCATCGACGCCGCCGACGGCTACAACATGGACGTCAACATCAAGAAGGTGCTGTCCGGCATGGGCTTTGCGCAGGATACCTGGAGCAAGAACGTGGGCGTCCTCTCCGGCGGTGAGCTGACCCGTCTCCGTCTGGCCAAGCTCCTCCTCGAGAAGCCGGACGTCCTCATTCTGGACGAGCCCACGAACCATCTGGACTTCGCCACCATGGAGTGGCTGGAAAACTACCTCAAGGGCTACTCCGGTGCCGTTCTGGTGGTCAGCCACGACCGCTATTTCCTCGACAACGTCTGTACCAGGATCTGGGAAGTCTCGTTCCAGACCATGACCACCTACAAGGGCAACTTCTCGGCTTATCTGCCCCAGAAGGAAGCCGCCGACGCCCTGCGCCAGAAGCAGCACGACGCCGACGTGGCGCTGGCCGAAAAATTACAGGACTACATCGACCGCAACCTCGTCCGCGCCTCCACCACCAAGATGGCCCAGAGCCGCCGCAAGCAGCTGGAAAAGCTGGAGATCACCGAGGCCCCTCAGGACGAGACCAACCAGCTCAAGTTCCGCTTCGAATACGACGTGGAGCCGTGGAATGAGCTGGTGCTGCTCAAGAACCTGACCATTAAAATCGGCGGCCGCACCCTGCTGGAGCCCTTCACCTATACGGTCTGCCGCGGCCAGCGGCTCATCATCGCCGGCCCCAACGGCGCAGGCAAATCCACCCTGATGCAGGTGCTGGACGGCAAGC
>ERZ791930.1361-NODE-1361-length-10381-cov-2.599555_pt1 | contig 10381 bp, 6 predicted proteins | sample MGYA00510128_ERZ791930 | MGnify/ENA primary metagenome ERZ791930 (study PRJEB30046, sample SAMN00792057) | human gut metagenome | study: EMG produced TPA metagenomics assembly of the A metagenome-wide association study of gut microbiota in type 2... | reverse complement strand
TAAAATTTGAGTTACTGGTAGAAAAAAGAGAATTACCCGTTTTGTTAGAGAATTCGCTTAAGTAAATGACATTGGTTCACTGGTGTGACGTTCTTTTTGTTTTATTAACTTATTACTCAAGGAGCCACACCTCCATTCAACTCATATTAAATCCAGCCCTTTTTCTTAAACTCTTCTATCTTTGCAAGTTCCTCTGCAGATGGACCAGCTTCCTCGGCATTTTCAACTGGTATATTCAGATACTCCTTATTCCATTTTTCTAAAATGAATATAACTAAATCTGAAATTCGCAAATCCCTCTTTGTAATGGAATCAAGATCCCACTCTATAACTTCAGAAATTCCCATCTCCTTTGTTATAGTAATATCAGAAGCGGCGTATTCCTTTTTCTTTTTTGAGTAATATCCATTTCCTGCTACAATATTGAGCTTCTTTTCAAACGGAAGTTTATTTCCAATATGTTCTATCTTTTCTTTAATTGTGGTCTCCGGAATATCAGTAAAATAATTGGTTTGCCACTTTTGTGGGAAGATATGCTCTATCTCCCATTTGTCCGGTAAGAGCTCATCCTGTTTCTCATATGCTATTATTTTCAAAAGCATACGCACTACATTTCTATTTGGATTTTGAATACATACATCAAGCCTTGAAGTATCAATTTCCTTAAATTTAAATTCTGGCGCATCAGATTCTGTTATTGCAACATTTAATTTGAGGATATCTACTTTCACTGCATTAATTGTTGGTACCAATAAATATTTTGTAAGTAGTTCTCCTAACAACCTATTCAAGAATAGTGCAAATTTTGTTTCAAAATCAGCTTCATTCCTATAAGAAATATAATAAATGATTACCGGATATTTCCAGAACTCATTTGGGTACGAACTTAGTATATCAAGTGACTGACGAATTTTCTTATTCTTTGACCAGGCCTCATTTTCTAACTCCTCACCCTTGTTGATGACCTTCCACAAATTAAGGATTTCAAAAAGTGTATCTAAAAGCTCTGCTTTGAATAGTCTCTCAAACTTATTTTCTGCGTAATATTTTCTTACGCCAGGAGTAGTCGATTTATCATCTTTTTCCAGGGCTCTGTAATAAAACATGCTATAGTAGAATAATTGCTGTATGCTTTCATTTGCATCTGTTGCTTGTTCATCCAGTTCTTTCCAGCGATCAATAAAAGCACTCTTGGCTTCTGAGTCTAACTGATTATACATTTTTGCTTTAAATATATCAGCGTCCGAAAGAGGCAATCCTCTATCATTCAATGTTGAAAAAATAGTCAAAGCAGTATCCTGGGAATCCGCTGTAATTGGTAGCAGGATTGCTTGATTTAATAAAGCATAAATAAACTGATAAACCATTAACGGATTTTCCGTAGCATGCTTATCAAACAATTCCTGGAAATGACGATAATTCTTGGAATAATTATCAATTGATCCTTCTTCCGTATATCCAGTCTCCAGAATTTTTCTAAGAGTCTCATTTCCTTCATTGTTTACAACTCTGGATGTTAAAAGCATATTTTTATAGTCCACCGTACCAGTCAGCTTATCAGTTCGCCATATTGCTGGTTCGATTTTACTTATAAAATTTACAGCCTGCGGTGTTCTTTCTGTTTCCGGAGTCTCTACAAGCTTTGTATAGATAGCTCGCAACAGCAGAAACAATGACGTAATTCTTTGCTGTCCATCTATAATCTCCTGCTCTCCATCATCATTTTCATAGGCTACAACGCTTCCAAGGAAATAAGATCCTTCCCGCTCTGTACCTCCATTCGTAGCTGTAAAATCCCAAATGTCCTCAAATAATGTTTCAACCTGCTCGTCAATCCAGGCATATGGTCTCTGATATTCTGGAATAACAAATGGTCTAGTTTTTCCACTACCCAGAAGAGTTTCGACACTCTGCTTGTTAACTTCTATGTTAGTTGGCATCTCATAACCTCCAATCTTATAATTCGGCAGTGGACCGCATTTCGCGATAAATCACACCAGCAAGTGCATCCATAATTGCATTGTACTTCGACTTGTCCTCAAATAAAGACTGGTAACTATCCTGTGATTCCATATAACTATCCATAGCTGCATTTCCAAAAGCACTAGGGAATATGCTTTCTACAAAAATTCTTGGATCCGTAGTACGAGCAGAACTTGCCAATTTTTCATCACTCATTAGCTTATCATGTAATGCACCCAGCATAACCTTATCGCCATCGGTAAAATCACCCTTATACTTCTCGTTGATCTTATCAAGTATTTCATCCAAGGTACTTTTTTCTTTTTTACCTTGAACGCCTTTATTTTTAGAAGGAACATATTGTCCGTCTAAATTTTCCAACTGAATAGCACCCTCAAACGTTTTCTGTAACTTATAATATTCCAGTTTTAATTTTCCATCTAAGTCTACTGGATCTTCTTGTTCTGCCGGAAGCAAACCTAGCAAATAACTCAAGAATAAATACTCTTTATGCATATTCTTATCAAACATACGGACAACCTGAGTTAAATAACTATACCATCTAACTAGACTGCGGCATTGTCTACGGAATTGGTACCTCTCCTCTGGATTTTTCAGGTTATACCTATCAGCAACTGGTTTCAAAATACTTGTCATCTTACCCATAGCTGTTGCATCCTGTCGACCTGGCTTATTCCACACTTCAATAAAGGATACGATATCATTCTCATTATAGATTGCATAATCTAAAAGTTCTCTCTCAGTCTGATAGATTAAATCTACATTCACTTCCTGCTCAAGACTTGTTTCTTGATAGAAAGGTTGGAAGGCATCTAAAATATCTTCTTTCTTGTTTGCAAAATCCAACACAAAGGTATCAACTTTTCCTGCACAAGTTCTATTTAATCTGGAAAGTGTCTGCACTGCTTTTACATTTTTTAATTTTTTATCTACAATCATTGTATGAAGTAGTGGCTCATCAAAACCCGTCTGATACTTTTCTGCGACAACTAACACATTAAAATTATCATGAAACTCTGCTTTTGTTTGGTTTTCTGAAATGTGGCTACCATCCCGACGTACATTTAATCCAGACTCTGTATATTCCTGATCACCATCTTGTACCGTACCAGAAAAAGCAGTCAGAACATCCATATCTGTATACTTCTGTTCTTCTATGTATCTTTTTATTTCATGAAAATAACGAACGGCTGCTAATCTTGAATCTGTTACAACCATCATTTTTCCGCGACCACCTATTTTATGACGGGTGGTATCACGAAATGTCTCAACAATAATTTGAGCCTTCTGACTAATATTATATGGATGTAACTTTTCATATTTTTTAATTATTTTAGTCGCTCTACTCTCCGGAAGTTCAGGATTTTCTTCTGTATTCTTTGCAATCTTAAAGCATGTACTATATGTCATATAGTTTTGTAAGACATCAAGAATAAATCCTTCTTCTATTGCCTGACGCATACTATAAATATGGAATGGGTGGAACGTTCCATCATCCCACTGTGTACCAAACATTTCTAAAGTAGCTGCTTTTGGTGTTGCAGTAAATGCAAAGAATGATAAGTTTGGATGCTTTCCATGTGTCAACATCTCCTGAACTAATTTATCATTCCTATCTATCTCATCCTCAGCCTTGCCCTCGATTTCTGCGTATTCTCTGAGGGCCGCTTCTGTATCTGCAAGAGCTGCTTTTAACTTCAATGCCGAGCTACCTGTTTGTGATGAATGTGCCTCATCAACGATGATTGCAAAATTTCTTCCTGCTACTTTATCTACTTCCTGATAGATAACAGGAAATTTTTGCAATGTAGTTACAATTATTCTTGAACCATTATTAATGGCATCTCTAAGGTCCTTTGAATTTTTATCTTCTCCAATCGTCTCTACTGCACCAATCGTGTGATCAAAACCAGAAATCGTTTCCTGTAACTGAGCATCCAATACTGTACGATCTGTTACAACGATCACACTACTAAACACTGACCGATTTTGTACATCATGCAAAGATGCCAATCTGTACGCTGTCCAGGCAATAGAATTCGATTTTCCTGAACCTGCACTATGTTGAATAAGATAATTATTTCCTGCACCATTTTCAGAGACATCTGCAATCAGTTTTCGCACAACATCCAACTGATGATATCTTGGGAAAATCAATGTTTTCTTCTTTGTGATCTTTTCTGTGCCATCCGCAAGTAATTTTTTATCTTCTTTTACTTGCAAATGGATAAATTTCTGTAAGATATCCATCATGCTATCCTTTTGGAAAACATTCTCCCACAAATATGATGTAGGATATCCATTTGGATTTGCCGGATTTCCTTTTCCACCATCATTTCCTGCTCCATTAGACCCCTGGTTAAATGGGAGGAAAAATGTATCTTTGCCATCGAGTTTTGTTGTCATCCAGGCTTCAAGCTGATCAACACAAAAATAACCTAATATTCTCTTATTAAATTGAAAACAGATTTCTCTTGGATCCCGGTCATACATCCACTGGCGTTTGGCATTATCAACATTCTGGCCTGTATACTGGTTCTTTAATTCAAACGCAAATACAGGTATTCCATTTACAGCTATCATCATATCAACAGAATTATGATTGCTTGTAGAATAAAACCATTGACGATTCACTGTTATTTCATTTTTAGCATATAGCACTGCGGAGGTCTGGTTTAATGATGACTCCGGTTTAAAATAACATACTCGAAATGTAATACCTCGATGCTTAAATCCATGTCTAAGCACTGATACCAAACCATCCATATCACACGCCATGTTAAAAGCCTGACAGAACTTTTTTGCTGGATCAACCGCATTCTGTAAACAAAATCTTTTCCATTCATTAGGTTGAGTTTTTTGCACAAAGTTAATCAAAGTATCTACATATATGCCTAACAACGGATCATACAAATCATTATTATGTGTATATCCACCCTGGGGCGATAAAAAGAAGGCTTCGATGTCAGACTCAAATTGTTTTTCTGTTGTTGTATCTACACTCATGTTATACCTCCTTTTTACCTGTAGTATACTCAAATATCATTGCTTTTTTATAGGCTTTCAATTCGCTTATCATAAATTCCTTTTTAGATAAAATATCATCAATTTCTTTTATGCGATAATCCAGGTATTCTGCAATCTGGCATTGTTCATCATATGGAGGTATCATCACTTCATAATTCATGAATTTATCAGTCTGAAGTCTACACCTACCAAATTCACTAACCCCCTGTGCCAAACTATAAAATATCTGTTTGAAATAACATAACTGCATTACATAAAGGAAAAATTGTTTATTTGCGTTTACATCTTCTCTCTTTTTAAATACCCTGTAGTCTGGACTGGTTACTCCATCATATTTTGAAATATCAACCCATCCAGTTAATAAATCCATGTGATTCATTGCAAAATCACCTTGATTAACTATTTGATAACCACTGTAATCAGAAGCCATCTGTCCTTCATTTTTTGATATATCTTTTGGAAGTATTCCTTTTTGTGTAATGGATAGTACCTGATATCCTTCTTCCCCTGCAATCACCTTGTTTATGTAAAAAAATCGTCTTATTTTTGCCATATCCCAGTGTTCAGGTGTTTTTCCAAACGCTGTGTCACCACTTTCTTTCATTTTAACATTCGGATTAATTCCCTTGGTAACTGCATTTTCTATAATTTCCTGCCTGAGCGCTTTATATTCTGAAATTGATTCTTCCGCCTTTTCTATCATTGTATCAATTTCTCGACAGTTACTATCCAAGGTCTCAACTATTTTTAATTGTACATCAATTGGCGGATTTGGTAACTGGATTTTCTTCATCTCAGACCATCTTGTCGTCCACAAATCAGATGCAATCCCATGTCCCCACCTGTAAAATTCATCTGGAAAGCGTTCTGACATTAACACATAATTGAAGTAATCTCCGCAAATATCTTTATGCGGATGTATTACAATATTTATCACTGAGCACGAACCATCCATCGGTGCGACACCACAAGCTCCGCGTCGATCTGATCGACTATTTATTACAAAATCACCTTTTTTTACTAACTTTCTATCGCTACCTTCTGCAGCCTTGACCGCTGATGATAATTGAGGAACTATTCCATTCATTGTCACTGATAATGGTGTAAAGTCCGTATCACTTACTTTTTGTTTTCTCTCTTCATACACCCTGCCAATATCTGTTAGTTGCCAGTCATCAGGAAGAACACCTAACCATTCAGGGTAATAATTTACTGTATTTATCATCTCACTACTCCTCAAATAATTTCTTCATTGACTCCTGAATATCTGACTCGATTTTCTCAAGCATCGTCTGAATATCATTGCGGCTACCAAATTCAGGAAATTCATAAAAATATCTTGTCATAGGTATTTCATATCCTATTTTTGTTTTCTTCTTATCAATCCATGCATTTGGAGCATATGTTCTTATTTCTTTTTCTAAATATTCATCAACATCTTCTGTAAGTGGAATATTTTCTGTTTCCCTCAAGCTAACATCTGCTATAGTTTTTCCTTTCTTATCCTTGAGTATTACCCCACTTTCATCGACTGTAGGCTGCTCAACTACAACTTTTCTATACCCAAATTCGTCTGTACTGAAAATTCGGCTAAGGCAAAATACTTCCTCATCTCCGTATCTCTCATTATCTTTGAATTCTCCATAAGCCTTTGTTATATACTCGCAACATGCCTCAGTTATATCATTTCGTTTTTTCCCAATTGGCCGTCTGCGAGCTTCATAACAATGTGTAGCATCTATCAATTGAACTTTGCCAGCCCTATGTGCCGGTTTGTTTTTTGAAATAAGCCAGATGTATGTCCCTATTCCAGTATTCATAAACTGATTAATGGATAATCTAACTATTGCATCCAACCAATCATTTTCTAAAATATACTGTCTGATGTTGGACGATCCACTTCCTGCATCACCAGAATATAGTGCAGATGCATCCTGAATAATCGCCATCTTTCCATCATTAGCTAACTTTGAAATACCATTCAATACAAATAGTTGCTGTCCATCTTTTATTATTGGAAGGCCAGGTGCAAATCGACCTAGTTCACCCTTGGCTGCCTCATCCTTAACTGCCTTCTCTTCTCGTTTCCAATCGATACCAAATGGAGGATTCGAAATAATATATTTGAACTGATATCCACTAAACTGATCCTCTGAAAGGGTATCTCCAAATCTCATATTATTAGGATCGCCACCTCTAATCATCATATCAGCCTTAGCAATCGCAAAAGTTGACGGATTAAATTCCTGTCCAAAACAAGTAACATCTATTTCTTCATTAAGTTCATGAATTCTTTCCTCCATACAACTTAGCATCTGGGATGTACCCATTGCCATATCGTATACTGTGACATTTCCACCTTTACTTAAGTCCGCATCAGAAAGTAATAAATCTGTCATTAAATAAATAATATCTCTGCTCGTAAAATGTGCTCCCGCTTCTTCTCCGAACGATTCCGAAAATCTTTTTACAAGATCTTCAAAAATATATCCACAATCTACGGTGCTTATCTTATCCGGGCCTAAATATCCCTTTGCGGAATTAAACTCCTTAATTACAAGATACAGGGTATTACTCTCAACCATTCTTTTAATAATATTTTCAAAGTCAAATTTTGATAATACGTCCTGTACATTGGAAGAAAATCCATTTAGATAATCTCTAAAATTGGCTTCAATACTTTCTGGATCTGCCAGTAATGATGTAAAAGTAAATTTACTTGTGTTATAAAATTGATAGCCCGATGCCTTGGTCAAAAATCCATCTACCACAGCAAAGTTCTTAACTTTATCATATTGTTGCAGAACTGCATCATGAGTAGGCAAAAGACAATCATGAAACCTTTTCACAACAGTCATAGGCAGTATTACTAATCCATATTCATGCGGTTTGAACGGTCCTCTCAACATATCTGCAACATTCCAAATCATTGCTGCTTTCTCTGCTATATTAGCGCCTACATTATTTATTTTCTCGTTAGCCATTCCAACGCCTCCATATTATCTATTTTTTTAAATTTAACATTTTATCTATCCCATTTTCCGGACTCGTCTCGGATCTTCTGGTTTTTCCGTATCTTCTGGTATGAGCCAGGTTCTGCCCTTAAGCTCAGCGCCTTCTATCCTGCCTTCCTTGCAGTAAATAGCAACTCTTCTTTGTGTAATTCCCCACTTCTCTGCGAATTCTGCTGTCGTTAAATACTTCATACATAAACCTCCGTAAGCAGCAAATAATACAATAAATACTTATTATATTATATTCGTTTGAGCGAACACTTTCAAGTGATTTTTAAGGGTGTCATATAAAATCCGCGCACAGCTTTAGCCCGATAAAATCTCGGCGCACAAGCCCTATCGCCCGGATTTTTTAACACCCCTATTAAAATCACTCTATATTCTCATATTTTCCTGCTAAAAACACAGGTTCATATTTAACATAAAAGCCCGAAAACCCGCTTAAACTGGGACTTTTCGCGAGAGTAAGCAGACGGTCTCAACGTGTTTCTCTTTGGGTAGGGAATTTTCATCATCGTCTTCATCGACTGTTTCCAGTATATCCACAAGCCTTCCGTCAATATTCAACGGTATCTTGAACTGTATAGACTTGACCCATCGACCATCCTTTTGTTTCTCTGGGAAAATCTCGATTTTCTCAATCATGAGATTCATCAATGTCTTTTTGTCTGCATCTGTCATATCGCCAATATTATTCAGCATATCATCAAGGATTCTCTTGTATACTTCCGTTGAAAGATTTTCCCCGTCTGCATCTTCGATTTTCAGTTCATTCTGATATATCTGATTTTCCATGTTACCAATCAGCTCATTTACTTCATTCACAGATTGTCTGTATGTCTTCATTAAATCATCATACAGGTCATCATCTATATCAAGCTCTGCAATACGTCTCAGCAACTTTGCTTTCTTTGATTGCTGCTTGTCTTTTTCTTTTGTAAGACGTTCCTTTTCTTCTAAAAGTGACTTCATTGCATCTTCTGAATCAGTACGCTGCAATACACGCTTTTTCAAATCATTCTCGCCACCAAAAACATAAGTAATGAGCTGTAATACCTCTGTATTAAGTTCCTCTTGTCTTATATGCTTCTTGTAGTCGCACAGATGCCCTGAAACCATCTTTCTGTTTTTACAGAGATAATACCACATATCTGTGTAAAATTCCTCAGAACCTTTTTTCTTCTTACGATTCACTACACCATACATGCTTGCACCGCACACAGGGCATTTCACCAGACCAGACAATATGTGTTCATGTTCTAACGAATGTGTCTTCTCACGCTTAAAAGCATTTTTCATACGTTTAGCCTGTGCCCGATACCACTGTTCCTCGTCAATAATCGCTTCGTGCTGACCCGGATAGAGTTTGTAAGAATCCCTATCCTGTTTGACTACATGAAATTCGTTCCTTGTACCTTCGATTTTCTCTGTTTTACGTCTACCGTATGCAATTTTTCCTGCATAGACCGGATTGTCCAATACACCTTTTACAAAAGCAGACGAAATCAATGATACAGACCCATTCTGACGTATTTTCTTTGTATAACCGTTCTCATTGAGCCATTTTTCGACATTACCGATTCCCATACCATCAAGAAACTTCTTGTATATCAGCCGAACAAGCTCTGCTTCTTCTTCATTGATAACAAGAACCTTTGATTTTTCGCCATCTTTCGCTACCAACTTATAGCCGTATGGGGCAAAACCACCGTTCCATTTACCATCACGTGCTTTCTGCTTGCGTCCTGCCATTGTCTGCTCACTGATGTTTGCTCTCTCAATTTCCGCAACAGATGCCAGAACACTGATTATCAGTTTTCCTGATGCTCCTGCACTGTCAATATTATCTTCTACGCATAAAAGATTTACTCCGTAATCTTCCATGTATTGCAGACTATTCAGTGTATCTGCTGCATTACGCCCAAATCTGCTCAATTTGAATACAAGTACATAATCAACATCGTCCTTGCCACTCTTGATGTCTTTCATCATCTGTTTAAATTCTGGACGACCAGCAATATTCTTTCCTGATTTTCCCTCGTCACTGTATTCACCGACTACCTGCATCCCACGATGCTTCGCCTCTCGTCTTAATCGCTCTTTCTGAGCTTCCAGCGAATATCCATCAATCTGTAATTCTGTTGAAACACGTGTGTAGATGTAACATCTTAATTTCTTTCTCGCCATTTCCCTACCCACTTTCCTGTTCTTTTTCTCTGTATCGTGCTTCTATTATATACCATTGATACACTTCTTTCAACATTTATCTACATGATTGCCAAGTATATTAAAAAAGTGAGCTTAACACCCACTTTTTACAATACTGGATTGTCAACACTTTTTCAGACAAATTTTTT
>ERZ791930.1353-NODE-1353-length-10460-cov-1.865545_pt1 | contig 10460 bp, 9 predicted proteins | sample MGYA00510128_ERZ791930 | MGnify/ENA primary metagenome ERZ791930 (study PRJEB30046, sample SAMN00792057) | human gut metagenome | study: EMG produced TPA metagenomics assembly of the A metagenome-wide association study of gut microbiota in type 2... | reverse complement strand
TTAAGTCAGCACGGACATATGGAGGCCGTGGGATATGACCTGTACTGCAAGATGCTGAACGAAGCGGTGCAGAACCTGAAGGGCATTCATACGGCAGTGGATTTCGCTACGGTGATCGATCTGGATGTGGATGCTTACATTCCGGCGGAATACATTGTCAACGAGACACAGAAGCTGGATATTTACAAACGGATCGCCGGCATCGAGACGATAAAAGAGCGGGATGAAATGAAGGATGAACTGTTAGACCGCTTCGGCAATATCCCGAAGGCAGTGGACAATCTGCTGCGGATCGCCCTGATCCGTATGGCGGCCCACGGTCTGGACATGACGGAGATCAAGGGCAAGAACGAACGCATTACCTTCAACTTCCGGCCGGATGCGAAGATCGATCCCCGCAAGATTCCGGATTTCCTGAAAAAGCATAAGGATGAATTAAGCTTTACCGCTTACGGCAATCCGTTTTTTACCTATAAGTATAAAAAGACGGGACTGGTGGAGACCGATGCGGAGCTTTTGATGGGCAGAACCGAGGAATTATTGGAAGAAATGAAAGAATTGGTGCTGGAAACAGAGCCGGTTCAGAATAATTAAGAGAGTTTTATTGGACTTTAAAAATGATACCTTTTTATCAGAACAGGGAACGAAAGGATTCTGATAAGGAGGTATTTTTTATGAAAGGATATGTGACTGCCAGCGGATATATGGGAGGTGACGGTTATATGGGAATGGTAGATGGTGAATATATCTTATTTGCCAGCGAGGATGATTATTTTGAATATGTGGATTCGTTAAATTTTTAATTAATGTCCGGTGTCTTTACCGGGGCTGTGTATATGTGATATAGTACAAATGTAAAGAAAAAATGTAAGGGGTTTCAACGCTGCACTGTAAGGAGTAACGGTGAAATTCTGATAAAGCATTTGGCAAAATATGCAGATGGGAGTTTATATTATGGAACTGACTGAGAAGAAGGAATTTGACCTGCTCTCCCTGGGAGAGATCATGCTGAGATTATCACCGCCCGACAATGAGCGTATTACCAGAGGCGACAGCTTCAGCAAGCAGGCAGGAGGCGCAGAACTGAATGCCATTACCGGTGCGGCAATGCTGGGATTGCGTTGCGGTATCATTTCCAAGCTTCCGGCCAATGACCTGGGTGTATATATCAAGAACCGTGTACGTCTCTGCGGTGTCAGCGATGACTATCTGGTATACGATGATGACAAGGATGCCAGACTGGGCGTGTACTACTATGAGAATGGTGCTTACCCCAGAAAGCCCCGTATTGTATATGACCGTAAGAATACCTCCATCAACAAGCTGACCGTTGATGACTATGATGACAAGATCTACAGCGATACCCGCTGTTTCCATACCAGCGGCATCACACTGGCGCTGAGCCCCGAGCTGAGAGCAACCGCTGTTGAGATGATCAAGCGTTTCAAGGCACAGGGAGCCATCATCTCCTTTGATGTGAACTTCCGTGGGAACTTGTGGACCGGTGCTGAGGCGAAGGAATGCATCGAATCCATTCTGCCTTATGTGGACATCTTCTTCTGCTCCGAGGACACGGCGCGTCTGACCTTCCTGAAGGAAGGCGATGCCAAGAGCATTATGAAGAGCTTCACGGAGGAGTATCCGATCTCCATCGTGGCATCCACACAGCGTATTGTACATAGTCCGAAGCGTCATACCTTCGGTTCCATCATCTACAGTGCCAAGGATGACACCTATTATGAGGAAGCACCTTACACCGATATCGAAGTCGTAGACCGTATCGGAAGCGGTGATGCTTATATCTCCGGTGTCCTGTACGGACTGTTGGCACATCCCGGTGAGTATCAGAGAGCACTGGAATATGGCAATGCCATCAGCGCACTTAAGAACACCATCCCCGGTGACCTGCTGTGCACCGACTTAAAGGAGATCCAGGGGATCATCAAGGAGCACAAGTCCACCGGACGTATTGCGGAGATGGACCGCTAAAGCATTTCCCCTTCTTATCTGATCGAACAAATAGAAAACACAAAGCTCTGCCATGTTAATTTAAGTGCATGGCAGGGCTTTTTCTGTTTATTTTTAACAAAATTGAGCCTAAAATATATTAAAAAGTCTGCTGTACAAGATTAAATTAGTTTGATATACTAAAGACTGATATATTACTAAAAGCAGGATGTTATCAGACGGAAGATTCGAGAAACGGAAGGGAGACAGCAATTTGGAAAAGGAAGACCATATCCGGCAGAAAGAACAATGGAAACAACTGTCTCCTTCTGAAAAATGGCAGTATTTTATGGACTATTATCTGTGGGTTACCATAGGTGTGGCAGCGGGGATTGCTATTGTTATTTTCCTGATCGTACATTTTGCCACCAAGACCAGCTTCGCCATGGGAGTCATGGCAGTGAATACGGACGGAGAGCACATCGAAGCCACCGGTCCGGATTATTTTACGGATTTCCTGCGCAAACACGGTGTGATATCCAAACGGGATGTGGTGAACCTGAATTATACGATCTGGATCGATCCGAACTCGGATTCCGATGTGGATTCCACGAATCTCAGCACGATCCAGGTATTGTTCATGACCCGGTCGGTGGATGTGTTTTTTTCTGACGAAGAGTTTTTGAAGCTCATGGGCGGCACGGATTATCTGGCGGATTTAAGGGATTATCTGCCTAAGGAACTATTGGACAGATATGAAGATCAGCAGATCATGGTGTTAAATACCATGACGGGAGAAACGATTGTGGCGGGGATCCGGCTTGAGAACAACGAATGGGTAAGGAAGACCGGATGGTATCAGGAGACCGCAGCCGTGGGGCTGGCGGATGGCATGAAGAATCCGGAGCTGGCAGTGGCACTGTTGGAGGAGATCCTACAGTAGTTCCGTCACGGCTGCCTGCGCCTGCGGCAGATGATGCGCTGTGGGAACGTGGATGACAGAGCACGATGGGAACAGAAAGACATGGAGTATAAATAGGGCATGGAAAACATGGACGCAAAAGGAAATGACAGAATACACTATCGGGGAATCGAGAAACAGACGGATAATCCGTTTTTGAACCTGTATCACATTGATGCCCTGGGACGGGACGGAACGCCGTTTCATTATTATTTTGCGTCCCGAAATGATGAAAACAATATCAAACACAAGACCCACAGTATGCGCCCCGAGGGCATGGCGGTCTACGCAGTGACAGAGGACGGAGAGAAACTGGTGCTGGTGCGTCAGTACCGGTATCCCGTGAATGATTATCTGTATGAATTGCCGGCGGGACTGATCGAGCCGGAGGAGACCGCTTCGGAGGCCGCCTGTCGGGAAATGATCGAGGAGACCGGCTGGAAACTGGAAGTCTACGAAGGCGGAGAACCGGCTTTCCGAAGAGGATTTTTCCTGGCACAGGGGCTGACAGACGAGAGCGGCAGCATGATCTTCGGAACCGTGACAGAGAATGTGGGACAGCAGATGGAAAATACCGAGGATATTCAGGTGATCCTGGCAGACAGACAGGAAGTACTTCGTATCCTGCGGGAAGAACGGGTGTCCATGCGCTGTGGACTGATGCTGATGCAGTTTTTGAAGACAGAACCGGAAGCACCATTTGCTTTTTTATATTTGTGACAGAACCCTTGGGCGATTTATTATTCGGAAATGCCCGGAAGAACCGATATTGTGAAAACGGCTATTGGTTATTAATTTTTATAAAGGAAGAGGTAAATTATGGCAATCAGATACATCGAACAGGACAGAACCTTCTGGTTGGACACGGAATACACCAGCTATCTTCTGGCAATTGTAGATCAGGAGAATTTTGTGGGACACGTATATTACGGTCAGAAATTGCAGTATACCGAGAATACACCGGCACCGGTATATTTGCTGCGTACGGGAGAAGCACCCTTTGTTCCGTCACAGAATAACAGAGAGCGTGTGTCATTTCTGGATTCTTTCCCCATGGAATATCCGGGAAACGGTCTGGGAGATTACAGAGAAAGCGCCATTTCCGTGCGGACAGCACAGGGACATGTAGGAGTGCAGTTACAGTATGTCTCTCATGAGATCGTAAAGGAGAAGCCGGCACTGCCGGGACTTCCTTCCACATTTCCGGGGGATGAGGACTGCGATACCCTGATCCTACATCTGGCGGATCCGGTCATCGGTCTGGCTGCAGACCTGATCTATACTACATTTGAAGAGGAAGATGTGATCACCCGCAGTGTGATCCTGAAAAATACGGCAGGGCAGCCTATTTATGTGACAAAAGTTATGTCTGCCTGCCTGGATCTGGACTGCACGGATGAAAAGTATGACATTCTTACGCTGCACGGATCCTGGGGGAGAGAGCGCCAGATGGAGAGAAGAAGTCTGATGCACGGCAAACAGAGTGTTGGCTCCGTGCGGGGAGAATCTTCCCATCAGGAGCATCCCTTTATAGCACTGCTTTCTGCGGATGCTACGCAGGATGCCGGTGAAGTCTACGGTATGCACTTTGTATACTCCGGCAATTTCCTGGCGCAGGCGGAGCTTTCCCAGTTCGATTCCATCCGTATGACTATGGGCATTCATCCGGAGAACTTTGTCTGGAAACTGGAGCAGGGCGAGAGCTTTGCGGCTCCGGAAGTCGTTATGACCTATTCTGCGGAAGGTCTGGGAGGCATGACCCGCCATTACCACGATATGTACCGCAATCATCTGATCCGCGGAGAATACCGTGATAAGAAGAGACCGATCCTGATTAACAACTGGGAAGCTACCTATTTTGATTTTAACACCGAAAAGTTACTGAAGATCGCAGAGCAGGCATCAAAGCTCGGCATTGAGATGCTGGTCATGGATGACGGCTGGTTCGGACACCGCAATGATGACAGTACCAGCCTGGGTGACTGGAAGGTCAATGAACAGAAGCTTCCGGGTGGCCTGAAGCCTCTGGTGGATCAGGTCAATGCTCTGGGAATGAAGTTTGGTATCTGGTTTGAGCCGGAGATGATCTCCCCGGATTCGGATCTGTACAGAGAGCATCCCGATTGGGCCATCGCCATTCCGGGACGGGCAGGCAGCTTATGCCGGAACCAGTATGTGCTGGATCTGTCCCGGAAGGAAGTCAGAGACCATGCCTTTGAAAGCGTGGCGGCGGTTCTGCACAGCGCCAATATCGAATATGTGAAATGGGATATGAACCGTCAACTGTCGGATCTGGGAAGCGTGGAACTGCCCGCAGACCGTCAGGGTGAACTGTATCACAGATATGTGCTGGGAGTCTATGAACTGCAGGAGAGACTGCTTGCGGAATTCCCTCATCTGCTTCTGGAGAACTGTTCCGGTGGCGGAGCGAGATTCGACCCAGGTATGTTGTATTACAGTCCGCAGATCTGGTGCTCCGATGATATGGATGCCGTCGAGCGGTTGAAGATCCAGGAAGGAACAATGTTATTGTATCCGCTGTCCACCATGGGCGCCCATGTGTCGGACTGCCCCAACCACACGGTGGGAAGAGTCACACCCTTCGAGACCAGAGGGCATGTGGCGCTGGCAGGCACCTTTGGCTACGAACTGGATATCACGAAGATCCCGGAGGAGGACAGACAGCAGATTCCCGCACAGACCGCCATGTACCACAAATACAACGATCTGATCCGCAGAGGGGATTATTCCCGGATTGCATCATTTTTGGAAAACGGTAATTATGACTGCTATCAGGTGACATCCAAGGATCAGAAAGAAGCGTTGGTAACCTATGTACAGGTACTTTCCCGACCGAATTTCCACAGCAGGAGAGTACGTCTGAAAGGCCTGGCACTGGAGAAACAGTATCGCATCGAGGAGACCGGGGAAATCTTTGGCGGCGACGTGCTGATGCAGGCAGGACTGCTGGTGACACCTCTGTGGGGAGACTACCGCAGTAAGCTGATCCACTTGACCGAGGTGTAAAATTAAGGCAGTGACATGCCTTGACAAACGATTTTTAGAAATCTAATATGGAAGTATAATTGACGATTTATCGGGAAATGTGTAGAAAAATAGCGATAAGGAGTACAAGATTATGGCAAAAGCAATAAAATTAGCAGATATCGCAGAGAGAGTTGGAGTCAGCACAGTAACAGTGTCCAAGGCACTGTCCGGACAAAAAGGCGTCAGCGAGGAAGTCCGGGAGAAGATCCGCAGCATTGCAGAGGAACTGGGTTATCAGCAGCCGTCAGCGGCAAGAAAAAGTCAGAACCAGAAGAGCTACAATATCGGTATTCTGATCTCTGAGAGATTCCTTGATAAATATGAATCGTTTTACTGGCAGATGTACCAGGTGGTAGCTACCAGAGCCACGGCAAAGGAATGCTTTACCATGCTGGAGGTCATCGGAATGTCAGAGGAAGAGAACGGCAGAATGCCGAAGCTGGTACAGGAACGCAAGGTGGATGGCATTATCGTTATCGGTAAGATGATGGATACTTACCTGCAGCATCTGAATACAGAAGCCGGGATCCCGGTGATCTATCTGGATTATTATAACGGAAGGGAAGCCAGTGATTCTGTGATCTCCAACAGCTACTACGGAACCTATGAGCTGACCTACTATCTGTATCGGATGGGACATCGCAAAATTGCTTATGTGGGAACTTTACTTGCCACCGAGAGTATCACGGATCGTTATTTCGGTTACCAGAAAGCATTGCTGGAACTGGGGCTGGAACAAAAGAGAGAATGGGTGCTGGATGACCGTCATATTGAGACCGGCAAGATCGATACCGTGAACATGCTGCAGATTCCCAAGGATATGCCCACGGCTTTCGTATGCAACTGCGATCTGACCGCCAGCTTACTCATCAAGAAGCTGAGAGAGAACGGATACCGTGTGCCGGAGGATATTTCCGTGGTAGGTTTTGATAACTACCTGTATCCCGGCCTCAGCGACATCCGCATTACTACGTATGAAGTAGATATGGGAGAGATGGCGAGAAGAGCCCTTCATAATATGATCAAGAAGATCACCAGTGATAATTATAAGTCCGGAGTTACCGTGGTGGAAGGCCGACTGGTACTGAAGGACAGTGTGTCTCACGTATAGACTGCGGTGCATTCTGCCGGTAGACGAAGGGTGTGACACCGGTGTGCTTTTTGAACAGGTGGATGAAATGATTGGTATTGTCGATGCCTACCATAGCCCCCACCTCGTGAATCGGATTATCCGTAGATAGGAGCAGTGATTTTGCTGCTTCTATTTTTTTTCCTTGAAGATATTGCAGCGGGGAAGTATGGAATGTAGCGGAAAATTCCCGACATAGACGGTAGCGGCTGATGCCCAAAGTCTGCTCAAAGTATTCTAAAGAGTGATTTTCAGCATAGTTTTCCTCAAAATCCGCTTTCATGGACAGCAGATAAGCAGGAATGGGCTTCACATCCCGGGAGACGGACAGGGCGGACAGCATCAGTTCTGCGAACATGTCGGTCAGCTCCCGGTGAAGCTGTATCTGCTCTGCAGGAGTCGGGGTGAATGAAAATTTGGTCAGCTGCTGCATCCGCTGTGAAACGCAGGAGCCGATGGGAATCGGGTAACAACAGGTAAAAGCAGCCTGAAATATGCTATAATAAGAAGAAAGCTCCGCTCCACTTAAGAAAAACATCTGAAAACGCCACTTTCCCTGCAACAGCCGGAGGGAGAAGCCCTGACTGCAATCTAAGAACAACAGATGCTCGTGATCCAGGACCACCTCACTGTCCCGGGTGGTAAGGAGAGCACTACCCTCTAAGGTGTAGAGCAGCAGATAAGAAGGAAATGGGTTCCATTCATAATAAAAGGGATCTGACAGGCGGAATTCTCCACCGGCCAGAGGCAGTAAAAAGCCTTTTTCTTCCAGGGATACTTTGTAGATCTGTCCCAGGAGGATCTCCGGGGAACGTTGTCCCTCCACACCGGAGGAAGTGTGCTTCAATGCATTGAGAAAAGTGGTGGAAATGTTCATACAAAAACCTTGCCTTTCCGCGATCTTCAAACTTCGGCTGCTTTAGCAGCTTGTGCAGGAACAAAACTTCATGTGAAAAATTTATTTTTCACACTAGAAACATGCTTTTTGAAAAAAATAATTAAGCTTAAATACATTATAAGCCATTATTTAAGCTGTTTCAATGACAAAGGATGCAAAGAAAACAAAATTAGTTAATTAAATCAGCTAATTTAACTCAAATTAATTACTTTAATTGTATAATATGTACAAAACATAGGCATGGAACTTGTGAAAATAGAAGATAATAACGAAAATAGCAAGAATAAGAGATTAAAAACAAGAATAGTTGATGATTAATTAATGTAATCATGTATAATTAAATTAAGTTACAAAACAGTAAACGCTATCAAATGTAACAAAAAACAAGGAGGCTAAATCCTCTCCTCGTCAGAGGACTCGGATTTTCCTTCGGAAAACTAGGAGGATTTCTTATGAAGATGAAAAAGTTTTTAGCTCTTTCCACAGCATCAGTCATGGCACTGTCTATGGCAGCATGTGGAAGCACAGACAACGGCGGCGCCGCTGAGAGTTCTGCAGCAAGCACCACTCCCGCAACTGCAGAAGCTTCCAGCGAGGCTGCAGCACCTGCAGAGGTTACCAGCCTGAATTACGCAGACATTACTCTGGGTGAGGATTACACCGACATTACCACGACCATTAAGGTCCTGACTAACCGTACCGACCTGTTAGAGGACGGCGCAGCAGTTCCTTTCCAGACTTACATTGATGCATTCAACGAGATGTATCCCAACATCACTGTTGATATTGAAGGTATCACCGACTATGCAAGTGATACGCTGCTTCGTCTGCAGGGTGGTGACTGGGGCGATGTTATGTTTATCCCCGCAGTTGACAAGGCTGACTTAAGCACATACTTCCTTCCTCTTGGAACTACTACCGAGATGGACGGACAGCTGAACTACTACAACCAGATGTACGAAGGCACTGTATACGGTGTTCCTTACACCGCAGGTGTTAGCGGTGGTATCGTATATAACAAGGCAGTATTCGAAGCAGCAGGAATCACTGAGATGCCTAAGACTCCCGAAGATTTCATCGCAGCATTAAAGCAGATCAAAGAGTATGACAGCTCCATCATTCCTCTGTACACCAACTACGCAGCTGGCTGGGCAATGGGCGGCCAGTGGGATCCCGCTATCAGCGGCAGTGCTACCGGAGACAGCACTTATATGAACCAGAAGTTACTGCACACAGCCAATCCTTTTGCTGATCCCGGCGACGGAACAGGCGCTTACAACGTATACAAAGTAATGTACGATGCAGTTGCTGAAGGCCTTACCGAGGAAGACTACTCCACCACCGACTGGGAAGGTTGTAAGGGTATGATCAACAATGGTCAGATCGCTTGCATGGTTCTTGGTTCCTGGGCAGTGCCTCAGATGAAGGAAGCCGGCGATCACGCTGACGACATCGCTTACATGCCTTTCCCTATTACTTTAGCTAGCGGTAAGCAGGCAGCTTCCGTAGGCCCTGACTACAGCTTTGGTATCAATGCAGATGCATCTGAAGAGAACCAGGCAGCAGCACTGTGCTTCGTGAAATTCATGGCAGAAGAATCCGGCTTCTCCTATGACTGCGGCGGACTTCCCGTTGCTATCAAGGATACCAGATTACCGGACTTCTACGCTGCATTCAAGGGTATCGACTTCGTAGTGGATGAGCCTGCGATCGAAGGTGAAGAGGATCTGTTAAACGAGCTGAACGCTGAAAGTGGTCTTAACATCAACAACAACGGTGAGACCAAGATGCAGGAGCTGGTAGAGTGTGCAGCAGATGGCTCCAAGACCTACGATGAGATCATCGACGAGTGGAACGAAGAGTGGACTTCCGCACAGGAGAGCTGTGGTGTAGAGATCCAGTAATTAATAGGTAACTAATTTAATCTTCTGAAGTGAGAGGGAACCATTTATCCGGTTCCCTCTTATCTAAGAGAGAAGGGTATGGAGGTATTTCGATGAGTGCAGAGACAATGAAGAAAACAAAAAAACCCTTCAGCATGAAAAAATGGGTAAAGAGCAGGAACGGACAGCAGACCATCGTCATCCTGTCCTTCATGTTCATTCCCCTGCTTTTGCTGTTCGTGTTCACCTATCTTCCCTTTGGAGAAATGGTAAAATTCAGTTTTTATAAAATGAAATATGCTACCCCGGTAGACAAAAGACAATTTGTGGGATTCCATAATTACATCGATGTATTTAAAAAAGATGAATGCTTCAGTGCATTGAAGCTGAGCCTTTATTACATGGCGGGCGCAATGGTGCAGCTGGCACTTGCATTGTACCTGGCAACGATCCTTAGCTTTAAGACCAAGTTTGGCAATATGTTCAAGGGATTCATGTTTTTCCCCTATCTGATCAGTGGTATTGCCATTGGATTTATCTTTAAATTCTTCTACACCAGAGGATTTGTATTCGATACGGTATTACAGTGGTGTG
>ERZ791930.1352-NODE-1352-length-10472-cov-6.964385_pt1 | contig 10472 bp, 7 predicted proteins | sample MGYA00510128_ERZ791930 | MGnify/ENA primary metagenome ERZ791930 (study PRJEB30046, sample SAMN00792057) | human gut metagenome | study: EMG produced TPA metagenomics assembly of the A metagenome-wide association study of gut microbiota in type 2... | reverse complement strand
GGCCACGGCACGGGCATCGTCTTCCATCAGACGCTCGTGGGTCTCAAGGTCGAAAGCCGCGCTGTACACCTGCGCACGGCGGGCATCCAGCGCGCAGAGCACGGTACCGCAGCCGGTGTGGGCCGCCGCCAGCGCTTCCAGCGTAGACACCGGGGCGCAGAGCGTCTCCCGGGGGAAGGCCAGCCCCTTCACCGCCGCCAGCCCGATGCGCAGGCCGGTAAAGCTGCCGGGGCCGGCATTGACGCCGTAGAGGTCGATGTCCTTGCAGCCCATGCCGCAGAGTTTGAGACAGTTGTCGATGAGGGGCATCAGGGTCTCGCTGTGGGTCATGCCCGCGTCGAGATAGCACTCGTAGAGCAGGCGGTCATCCTGCAGAAGGGCCACGCCCACGGTCTTGCCCGCCGTATCCACGGCTAAGATGTTCATACTTCCACCCCCTCGATGGTGATGCGGCGGGTGGTGTCGTCCACCCGCTCGATGTTGATGTGGATGGGGTCTTCCAGCGCCAGCAGGTCAGCGAAGTTCTCGCTCCACTCTGCCGCCACCACAGCGCCTTCATCCAGATAGTCGTAGAACCCTGCCGCGCACAAATCGTTCTCCGTGGAGATACGGTATAGATCAAAGTGCGCGAAGGGCCGCGGCCCGCGGTAATAGTTCACGATGGCAAACGTCGGGCTGCTGACCGGGTCGGTGCAGCCGAGACCTCTGGCAATGCCCTCGCAGAAGGCCGTCTTGCCTGCACCAAGCCCGCCGGTAAAGGCGATGAGCGCCCCAGGCGCAAGATGCTGCGCCACCTGCACCCCCAGCGCCACCGTCTCCTCACGGGAGTGGGTGATAAATTCAGACATGGGTATCCTACCTCATATGCGTTTCTATAAAAAAGGGACGGCAGAGTCCTGCCGTCCTGTTCTGCCGTCCCTTAGTATAAACTATTTCTGTCAAAAGTGCAACGCTCAGGCCGCGCTTTCGAGCACATCGGCCAGCATATCTTCCGCGGCCTCCGCGCGTTCCTCGAGCGAGAAGTTTTCCGGCACATTCAGTCGGGCGTTCTCGTCTCCGTAGAGCACCAGATACGCTGCTGCGGCGTGGGGGCGGCGTCCGCCCTGCTCCGTATACCAGATGATGTCGTTCTCGCCGTAGGTATCCTTCGCATGGGCCAGCGCCCTGCCGATGGTCTGTCCCATCGCAAGATGGTTGACGGTATCCCAGAGCATACTGCGGGAATAGACCGTGTAGACGTTGTTCACATAGCCCAGCACAGTCCGTGCGCCGCCCGCCAGCAGCGCTTCGGCCATCGACTCATCCACGCTGTTCGTGACGCCCAGGAACTCACAGGTCTCGGAGTAGATGATGGTATTGCTGAGCTGGCCCGAACGGTACGCATTGCGGAAGAAATCCGCTGTGACGCAGTAAAGGCCGTTGAGCTTGATGATGCGGTGAGCCAGCAGGTCAAAGCCGTAGATGATGTCTTTGTACAGCGTGGACGCTTCTGTCAGCAGGATGATGGGCTCGGTCCGGGTGTGCTTCCGGAAAGTACCGTAGCTGTAAGTATAGTAGGCACCGTGGGCGCTCAGGATGCACAGATCATATTTGTTTATCCGGCGCAGGTCCGACAGGGTCACCCGGGTGTTCATCGTCGTGCGAAGGCCCATGCCTTCCCAGAAGCCCTGCATATAGGAATAATACGGAAAGCGGGAGCTGTTCACCGTATTATCGAAGGCATAATAAATGGCGGCACGGCCGATCGCCTCAGGCAGAGCGTTCTCCCGGTACTGCCGGGCCTCCACAGCCTGCCGGACATCGTCGGTCAGGGGCATCTCTGCGGTGCGGGGAGTGCATTGAGCAATGTCCCTCGGGGCGCGCAGGCCGTTGTCTCCGGCGTCAAAGGTCATCTCGTCCAGCTCGTTGGGCAGAGTGAGCAGGATGCCGCCCAGTACGCCGCAGCGGTAGGTAAAGCTGACTATCCCGTTTTCCTCGTCGGTGCGGATGGAGTCCCGGCGCACCAGCCCCTTCCGGGCCAGTTCATCCAGCTCCGCAAGGGCCGAGGTGAGCCGTTCTTCCCGGGACATCTGCTCGTATTCGTCGCTGCCGGTCAGGGCCGTCACAGCGGCGTCTGCCTGCTGCATCTCGGCGGCATCGTCCGTGGTGAGGGTAGACTTTGCCGTATCCTGCACCTCGCCCGCTCCGTCTGCCGCCCATGCGGCGGGAGCCAGCACAGCCGTCAGCACCAGTGCCAGTGCGCAGACCGCGCACAAAATTCGATGGCGTTGTTCCTTCATGTAAAAACTGTTCCTCCAAGAACGCCGGGAATCGGCCATTTACCGCCCCGGTACGTTTCATTTTAGAGGGCATATCGGCCTTTGTCAAGCGTTCTGCGCCGATTTTGCAAAGCTGTCACAACCGGCCATCTTGCGCGCCTCTCTCCCCTGCTGTATAATAAGGTATATTGGGGGATCATGCCCGGCTGTGAGGCAGGGTTTCGAGGAAGCTGTTTTCGTAAGCGGGGTGCAACGCTTAGAAAACGGCTTTCCAAGGATACAGAAAGGTGGTGCTTTTTTGGAAAGCATTCAGCGATATTGGAAACGGACAGACAAGATGTACCTGCTGCTCTGCCTGTTCAGCAGCGTGATGGCGGTACTGGCGCTGTCGTCGTGGGCGGCGAAGCAGGGCAGCGGCTTTGCCGTGGATGAGCTCACCGGCCAGATCACCGGCATCGGCGACTACCGCCGGGCCGTGGTGCAGGCGGGTGCAGCGGCCATCGGCATCCTGGTGGCCATCCTTCTGTCCAACATCGACTACCGCAGCCTCGTCAATGTCTGGCCTGTCCATGTGGTGCTCACATGGGGCCTCGTGCTGCCCACGCTGGTCATCCGCAATGTGACCATCGGCCCGCTGACCATCGGCTACAACGCGGGCGACACCGACAACTATTCCTGGTACAAACTGGGCGGCTTCACTTTCCAGCCTACCGAGCTGGCAAAGATAAGCTTCATCCTTACCTTCGCCATGCATCTGAACAATGTCCGCAGCCGCCTCAACGAGCCGAAAGAGCTGGGCAAGCTGCTGCTCCATCTCTTCGTGCCGATCGGCATCATTCATATCCAGGGTGACGACGGTACGGCCATCATCTACGGCATCATCGGCTGCTGTATGCTCTTTGCCGCCGGGCTGAGCTGGAAGTATATCATCGGGGCCTTCGCTGCCCTCGCAACGGCGGCAGCAGTGGCCTTCGCCTTCTTCAGCGACAAGATCGGCAAGGGCTACCAGTGGTACCGCATCCTTGCGGTCATCGACCCCAACAACGAGACGGGCTGGGCGCCCAGCGAGACGGTCTGGAAGAACATCATCTACCAGCAGCAGCGGGGCGAGATTGCCATCGGCTCGGGCGGCATCTTCGGCAACGGCTTCTTCGATGGCCGCTACTACAGCGTCCCCAACGCCCACAATGACTTCATCTTCAGCTGGATCGGCAACGCGGCAGGCTTCGTGGGCTGCTGCGTGGTGCTGGGCGTGCTGCTGGCCATCATCATCAAGACCTTCGCCACCGGAGCACACAGCGAGGATATGCTGGGCTCCTTCATCTGCGCCGGCATCGGCGGCGCGTTCATGGCCCAGATATTCGTCAACGTCGGCATGAACCTCCGCCTCCTGCCGGTCATCGGCGTCACCCTGCCCTTCTACTCGGCGGGCGGCAGCTCGGTGCTTATGCTGTATATCTGCGTGGGGCTGGTGCTGTCGGTGTATATGCACAATACGAAAAAACTGTTTGGTTAAGTCTCTCTCAGAACAGGCGCTGTCGTTCAGCGCCTGTTTTTGTTTTCCGGCCAAATCTCCAAAAGTCTTGTAACACGACAGAAGTCGTGATAGAATATTCAGGTATTTTATCTATATTCTTTTGACTTTTTCAGGAGGTCCCATGAAGCATCAATCTCTCTCCAAAGTCCTCAAGCGCCTCGCCTGCGTGCTGGCGGCGCTGGTCATCGCACTGGCCGTTGCCGTGTTCGCCCTCTGGCACAACGAGCTGGCCACCCTCTCGTCCCTCAAAAAGCTCTCTGACCGCGACGAAGCCCACCGCGACGGTGCAGTTTACCAGCTCAACGTCTCGGGCGGCTACTACTTTGACGATTTCCTGGCCCAGGGCGGCGCATCCACTGACTCTGAGCTCATCTCTTTCATCACCCAGAGCATCACCAAGGGCATCATCCCCATGAACATCAAGACCAGCACCATCGCCTGCTCGGCCTTTACCGCAGACACCCAGAGCGGCGACCGGGTCTTTGGCCGCAATTACGACTTCTCGGCCACCAACACCGCCATCGTCTACACGAACCCCGGTAAGGGTCGTCACGCCTCCTACTCCACCATCGACCTGAGCTTCCTCGGCCTCGACAAGGACAAGGACGTAGAGAGCCTCGGCCAGAAAATCCTGACCCTCGCGGCCCCCTATGTGCCGCTGGACGGCATCAACGACGCCGGTGTGGCCTGCGGCATCTTCATGTCCTATCAGGGCGAGGGCAAAGGCACCCCCACCGACACCCAGACCGACAGGCCCGACCTCACCTCCACCACCCTGCTCCGGCTCATCCTCGACTACGCCGACTCGGTGGAGGACGCTGTGGCGCTGGCCCAGCAGTACGACCTTCACGACTCGGCAAGCAGCTGCTTCCACTACATGGTGGCCGACTCCACCGGCCGCAGCGCCGTCCTCGAGTGGGTAGGTGCTGATGCCGACCACGACGCCGACGGCTCTCAGCGTCAGCTGAACGTCCTCTGGAACGACACCGACGCCCTCTCCGATTCCTCCGACTGGCAGGTGGTGACCAACTTTATCAAGACCTCCGGCTACTACGACGGCACTACCGTCGAGATGAAGGGCCTTGACCGCTACGAGCACCTTGCTGCTGCCCTGCGCCAGACCAACGGCGTCGTGGCTGACAAGAGCGCTGCCATGGACCTGCTGGCTTCGGTGGGCCGCCGCACCTGGAACAACGACGACTCCAACAGCAACACCGTCCACAGCGTGGTCTACGATCTGACCGATAAGTCTGTTCTCTGGGTAGGCAATGAGCACTACGGCGAGGATGGGTATACATTTGAGTTTCAGCTTGCTTCGTAAATCCATATAAAAGGGCTGTTGCAAAATAAAAGTGCGATAGCGACTTGTGCAAAGAGATCGTGCAAAAACAGAAACCCGGAAACCTTTTTGAGCCGTTTTGGCCCTGAAAAGGTTCCGGGTTTTGTGCATGATTTTTTCAGAGAGCTATTTTGCAGCAGCCCCTTTATCTTACTTCAGCACTGCGCCGAGGTTTGCGCTGGTGACCATGCGGGCGTAGCGGCTGAGCCAGCCGGTCTTGATGTTGGGCTCGGGAGCGACATACTTTGCCTTGCGCTGGGCCAGCACCTCATCCGAAACTTCCAGCGTGATGCTGGCGTTGGGGATGTCGATGTGGATGGTATCGCCTTCCTCAACAAGGCCAATGGGGCCGCCGGAAGCAGCCTCCGGGCTGACGTGGCCAATGGCAGCGCCGCGGGAAGCGCCGGAGAAGCGGCCATCGGTGATGAGGGCCACGGTCTTGTCCAGCTTCATGCCGGCCAGAGCGGAGGTGGGGTTGAGCATCTCACGCATACCGGGGCCGCCCTTGGGGCCTTCGTAGCGGATGACCACCACGTCGCCCGGGACGATCTTGCCCGCATAGATGGCGGCGATGGCCGTTTCCTCGCTGTTGAAGACGCGGGCCGGGCCGGAGTGCTCCTGCATCTCGGGGGCCACGGCGCTGCGCTTGACGACACAGCCATCGGGGGCGATGTTGCCCCACAAAATCTGCAGGCCGCCGGTCTGAGAATAGGGATCATCGATGGGACGGATGGCCTTGTCGTTCAGGATGTGAGCGCCCTTGATGTTTTCGCCGAGGGTCTTGCCGGTGACGGTGGGGACATCGAGGTCCAGCAGACCCTTCTTGGCCAGCTCTGCCTGCACGGCAGGGATGCCGCCGGCGGCGTAGAGGTCAGGCATATGGGTGGGGCCTGCGGGGGCCAGATGGCAGAGGTTCGGGGTCTTGGCGCTTATCTCATTGAAAAGCTTCAGGTCGATCGGCACACCGGCCTCGTAGGCGATGGCCAGCAGGTGCAGAACGGTATTGGTGGAGCAGCCCAGCGCCATATCGCAGGTCAGCGCATTGCGGATGGAGCGCTCGTTGATGATCTGGCGGGCGGTGATACCCTTCTTCACCATATCCATGACGGCCATACCGGCGTGCTTTGCCAGCAGCAGGCGCTTGGAGTAGACGGCGGGGATGGTGCCGTTGCCGGGCAGTGCGATGCCGATGGCCTCGCACAGGCAGTTCATGCTGTTGGCGGTGTACATGCCGGAGCAGCTGCCGCAGCTGGGGCAGCAGTTGCAGGTGCAGTCTTCCAGCTGCTCGTCGGTGATCATACCGGCCTTATAAGCACCCACGGCCTCGAACATCTTGGAAAGGCTGACTTCCTCGCCGCCGTAGGTGCCGGCCAGCATGGGGCCGCCGGAGCAGACCACGGCAGGCACATCCATGCGGACAGCGGCCATGACCATGCCGGGAACGATCTTATCGCAGTTAGGCACCAGCACCAGACCGTCCAGCTGATGAGCCATCAGCATGGTCTCCACGCTGTCGCAGATGAGCTCGCGGGAGGCGAGGCTGTACTTCATGCCCACATGGCCCATGGCGATGCCGTCGCAGACGCCGATGGCCGGGATGAGGATGGGGGTTCCGCCTGCCATCTGGACGCCTGCCTTGACGGCGTCGGCGATCTTATCCAGATTCATGTGGCCGGGGACGATCTCGCTGTAGGCGCTCACCACACCGATGAGGGGGCGGTCCAGCTCTTCCGGGGTGTAGCCCAGGGCGTAAAACAGGCTTCGGTTGGGCGCGCGCTCCGAGCCTTTGGTCACGTTGTCACTTCTCATTTTATCCTCCTGATGCAAAAAAGCGCCAGAATCAGCAGTTTTTCTGCTAAAACCGACGCTCTGGGATTCAACCTCTCAGTCTGCTTCGCAGACAGCTCCCCTACCGAGGGGAGCCTCTGGCGAAGAGACGAGGCTTTACGATATGCCAAGGCCTCCCCTCGTTAGGGGAGGTGGCAGCGCGTCAGCGCTGACGGAGAGGTTTTTCTGATTTTCTTACTTCTTCAGCCAGCTCATCATGCTGCGCAGCTCTGCGCCCACCTTCTCGATGGGGTGCTCGGCCTCCATACGGCGCTGAGCGAGGAAGTGGACCTTGCGGCCACCGTTGGGGCTCATCTCGGTCAGGAACTCGGAAGCGAAGGTGCCATCCTGGATCTCGGTCAGGACCTTCTTCATCTCCTTGCGGGTCTCAGCGGTGATGAGACGCTTGCCGGTGCGGTAGTCGCCGTACTCAGCGGTGTTGGAGATGGAGTAACGCATCTTAGAGAAGCCGCCCTCGTTGATGAGGTCAACGATGAGCTTCATCTCGTGGCAGGTCTCGAAGTAGGCCATCTCGGGCTCGTAGCCAGCCTCGACCAGAGTGTCGAAACCAGCGTGGATGAGCTCGCAGACGCCGCCGCACAGGACAGCCTGCTCGCCGAACAGGTCGGTCTCGGTCTCCTCCTTGAAGGTAGTCTCGAGGATGCCGGCACGGCCGGCACCGATGCCGGAAGCGTATGCCAGAGCGATGTCCTTAGCCTTGCCGGTGAAGTCCTGCTCGACACAGATCAGAGAGGGGCAGCCCTCACCCTCGGTGTACAGGCGGCGGACGATGTGGCCGGGACCCTTGGGAGCAATCATGATAACGTCAACATTCTTGGGAGCGGTGATGGTCTTGAAGTGGATGTTGAAGCCGTGTGCGAAAGCCAGAGCCTTGCCCTCGGTCATGTAGGGAGCGACCTGCTTGTTGTAGATGTCAGCGCACAGCTCATCGGGGACCAGCATCATGACGACGTCGCCGGCCTTGGCAGCCTCCTCGACCTCCATGACCTTGAAGTTGGGATGAGTTGCAGCGAACTCAGAGGCCTTTTCCCAGTGAGCAGAACCCTTGCGCAGGCCGACGACGACATTGACGCCGCTCTCAGCGAGGTTCTCGGAATGTGCGTGGCCCTGGCTGCCGAAGCCGATGACAGCGACGGTCTTGCCGTCCAGCACGCCGAGGTTGCAGTCGGAATCGTAGTATTTCTTGATCGCCATGGTAGTTGTTCTCCTTTTGTTTTTTACTTATTTCAATATAGAATGAATGATAAGCATCGTATATTTTTCGCTCACTGGGGAGCAGAAAAGCTAAGGGCAACCTCTCAGTCTCGCATTCGCTCGACAGCTCCCCTAGCGAGGGGAGCCTCTGGCGAAGAGATGAAGTTTTCCGAAATGCCAAGGCCTCTCCTCGATAGGAGAGGTGGCAGCGCGTCAGCGCTGACGGAGAGGTTTAATTGCATCTCGTGCCGGGCAGCGGGAACTGTGCCTCTCTTACCTCCTGCGCGGGCTTCTGTATATGCTGATGCATCCCGCCGCGCTCGAGGGCGGTGACGCCGGTGCGGCACTGCTCCAGGATCTGATAGTCAGACATGAGCTTTAAGAAGGCGTCGATTTTTTCGGGACGGCCCGTCAGCTCAAAGACCATGCTGTCGGGCGACAGGTCGATGATCTTTGCCTTGTAGATACCGGCGATCTCCCGCAGCTCTGCGCGGGTGGCGACATTTGCCATCACCTTGAGCAGGAGCAGCTCCCGCTCGAGAGCGGTGGACTCGTTGAGTACAAAGACCTGACGGGTGACTTCCAGACGCTCGGTCTGAAGGATGAGCTGCTGCAGCTCCTTTTCGGTACCCGAAACGGAAACGGTGATGCGGCTGACTGTGGGGTCGTTGGTGGCCGAAACGGTCAGGCTGTCGATATTGAAGCCTCTGCGGCAGAACAGGTTGGACACCCGGGCCAGAACGCCGCTCTGGTTGTCCACCAGCAGGCTGATGACCCTGCGCTGATTGGATTCCATGTCGCTGTGTCCTCCTTATTTCATGATGATGTCGTTGATGTCGCCGCCGCCGGGAATCATGGGCAGGACCTTTTCGTCCTTGTCGATCATGCATTCGATCCAGGTGGGGCCTTTCTGCTTCAGAGCGTCGGCGAATGCCTCCTGGAACTGAGCAAGGTCCTCACAGTGGTAGCCCTTGAGGCCGAAGCCCTCGGCCAGCTTGACGAAGTTGGTCTTGCGGTGGGGGTCGGTCTGGGAGAAGCGCTTGCCATAGAAAGCGGTCTGCCACTGGCGCACCATGCCAAGCACCTGATTGTTGAAGATGACCGTGATGATGGGCAGCTCGTAGCTGACAGCAGTGCAGGCTTCGTTGAGGTTCATGTGGAAGGAGCCGTCGCCGGTGAACATGACCACCCGCTGGTCTCGGCCCAGCGCCATCTGTGCGCCAATGGCTGCGCCGTAGCCGAAGCCCATGGTGCCGAGGCCGCCGCTGGTGATGAAGCCGCGGCTCTTGGTGTGGCGGATGTACTGTGCCGCCCACATCTGGTGCTGGCCCACATCGGTGACGTAGACCGCCTCGGGGCCGCACTGGTTGCAGACCTCGCCGATGACCTGATGGGGCATCAGGCGGGAGGCGTCGGACACCGGGTGGTAATCCTGTGCCTGCCACTCGTGGATCATCTTCATCCAGTCGGGATGCTTCTTGTCCTCGATCATCGGGAGCATGGCGTTCAACACATAGGCGGCGTCACCCACGATGGCAAGGTCAACATCCACGTTCTTGCCCAGCTCGCTGGCGTCGATGTCGATCTGGATGATGGTCGCATTCTTGGCGAAAGTCTTGGGGTTCAGGGCCACGCGGTCGGAGAAGCGGGCACCCACCGCAATAAGGACATCGCAATCGGCCACCGCCCGGTTCGAGGTGTAGCAGCCGTGCATACCCACCATGCCGATGTTCATCGGGTCGCCGTAAGGCACGACGCCTGCGGCCATCAGGGTATAGGTGGCCGGGATCTCAGCCTTCTTCAAAAGGTCACGCAGGGGCTGGCAGCTGGCCGCCGAGCGGACGCCGCCGCCGAAGTAGACCAGCGGGCGCTGTGCGCCGTTGATGATGTCTGCCGCCCACTTGACCTGCTCTTCGTTGAAGGTGGTCACGGTGCGGATGGGCTCCGGCTTTTTCGGGGTGAACTCACACACCGCAGCGGTGACATCCTTCGGGATGTCCACCAGCACCGGGCCTTTGCGGCCGCTCTGGGCGATGCGGAAAGCCGCACGCATGGTGTCGGCCAGGTCTTCGACCCGGCGCACCGTGAAGTTGTGCTTGGTGATGGGCATCGTGATGCCCTCGATGTAGGCTTCCTGGAAGCCGTCCTTGCCCAGGCCCTCCGTGGTCACATTGCCGGTGAAAGCCACCATCGGCACAGAGTCCATATAGGCGGTGGCGATGCCGGTGACGAGGTTCGTTGCGCCCGGGCCGCTGGTGGCCAGCACCACGCCGGTGCGGCCCGTTGCACGGGCGTA
>ERZ791930.1350-NODE-1350-length-10489-cov-2.386812_pt1 | contig 10489 bp, 6 predicted proteins | sample MGYA00510128_ERZ791930 | MGnify/ENA primary metagenome ERZ791930 (study PRJEB30046, sample SAMN00792057) | human gut metagenome | study: EMG produced TPA metagenomics assembly of the A metagenome-wide association study of gut microbiota in type 2... | reverse complement strand
TCCCGCCCGGAGGGCTTTTTAATTCATAGGACGTAATTTCCTATGAATTAAAAAACGGGCGAAACACATTTATTCGCTATGTGTTTCGCCCATTGCTTATTCTCTCCAACAGGATGATCTCCAATTTTCTCAGAACTGTATTTTCCTGATTATATTTATTTCGTCGATTCCTTCAGCACCACCTCATACGGAAGCAATGTACGCTCTTTCACCTCAAGTCCCTCCGTCAGATCAAGCAGTGTACGGCATGCCACCATGCCGAGTTCCTTTGCATCAAATGAAAGCGATGTGATCGAGGGAACATTGTTTTCAAGTACCATGCTGTTATAAAACGATGCCACCCGGACATCTTCCGGCACTTTGACATGCTGCTGGCGCAGTGTCTTTAAAACACGGCTGCAGACAGCGTCATCCATACAGAGGATACAGTCTGCCTGTCTGTTTAATGCTTCCTTGACTGCCTTTTCCACCAGAACCTGGTTATCCTGGCTTAAAAACATCAGATCCACATCTAACGTTTTCCCCATCTTCGCATATGCCTCACGAAATCCCCGCAGACGGCTCTGTGTAACCACGTGCTCTTCATTGCCGCCGATCAGTGCAATTTTGTCCATCTGCTTCATCAAAATGATCGATGTAAGCTCTTTGCATGCACTCTTGTGATTGTGATCGATCTGAATCACGCCTTTGTAATTGGCACTGGTACTTCCGATCGTGACAAACGGTACATTTTTTGTCTGCAGAAAATCGATCTGTTCATCTTCCACAAAAGTGCGCATCAGGATCACACCGTCCACTTTATGGTTTGCTATGATACGCTCAAGAGAAGATATATCGTTTTTCCTGCAGATAGAAAGCAGGATATCATATTCCATGCTGCCCGCAATCTCCTGTATCCCAAACAGACATTCCTGAAAAAATGTAAGATCCACAACATCATACTCCCCCGGCATGACCACACAGATATTATAAGTTTTAGACTGCGCAAGCCCTTTCGCAATGACATTCGGCTTATAATCATGTTCTTCTATGTAGGCGAGCACGCGCTCTCTTGTCTCCCTGCCAATACGACCTTTACCGGAAATTGCACGTGACACGGTTGTCTTCGATACCCCAAGCGCCTCCGCCACGTCCGCAATCGTAATATTCTTTTCTAACCCCTTATCCATAAACTCTCGTCCCTCGCTTTTTTGCGCTTAGTTGCGCAACTAAGTTTATTATTGTACAAACAGGGGCAAAAATCAATCCTATTTTTTTCTATTTTTTCCCGGCATCAATCCGGTATTCCCTCATACGAAATCCATGCTACATCCGCAAAACGATCCGACATTTCACCGTTTGAAGACGCATACACACCGAGCGTGCAGCCCACAAATCCCCCTGCTTCCTCTGTACTGTACGGCAGCAGGCTCACGTCTTTAATGAGTTTTAATACCTTTCCTTCCTCATCTCTGACAAAAAATTCTGCCCTCTGTCCTGCTGCCTTCAAATACAGTTCCAGCATTCCTTTTGCATTGATTTCTTCTTCCGCAAGCAGCGTATCGTTTTCTGTTATATGTGCGATTACCTGCAGCTTTCTCTTCTCTTTTCCACCGCAGATGCGCATCGAAAGATGATTTGCATGATTCTGATAGCAGACGATCCCCGCCTGTTCATTTTCCCGCTCCGCATCAAATTCCATGCATGCCGAAAATGTAAAATCATAATCTTTCTGCCGCAGCCCGAAATACTGCGCGTCCGTTTTCTCTGTAAGTTTCTGTTTTTTCAGATACATCCTGAGAAACCCTTTTCTCTCGATCAGTGAATATGTATTTTCATCCCTTCTCTGCAGCGACAGGAGTCTGTCATCTATTTTTTTCTGATCAAATGTAATAAAATCCGCGTGGGTCACTTCCTTTTCCAGGCGATACTCACCGATCGGAAGTTCTGTTTTCTCTGTCAGATGTCCAATCCCCGGATTGATGACGGGCCATCCGTCCTCCCATTCCACTTTTGCCAGAAAAGTTTCCCTGCCAATACTACAGTGTCCCTCACATGGCCTCGATGCAAGCATGACGACATACCAGTTTCCGTCTGCATCATCCACAAGATCTCCGTGTCCTGCATAGATCACCGGATAATCCCTGCCAAGATTGCGGTGCGTGAAAATTGGATTTCTCTTGCATCCACAGAACCATTCTCTTAACGACCTGCTTCTTGCGATACTGATGCTGTGTTCCGGTCCCGTACCGCCTTCTGCGATCATCAGATAATACCAGCCGTCTTTTTTGTAAAGGTGCGGTCCCTCCGGCCAGATACAATCTTTTAATGCACCTTTCCAGACCGCCGTCCCCGCACCTTTTAAGCACATTGCATGAAGATCCAGCTCCTCTATCCAGATCTCCCAGTCACCATTGTGTCTGACCCCGGACGGATTCGGTCTTGTCCCGACATAATAACATTTCCCATCTTCATCAAAAAAGAGGCTCGGATCAATCCCCTCCGCCGCATCTCCCAGATAATGTGGAACTGACCACGACCCTTTGGGATCCTGTGCCGTTATCACAAAGTTTCCACCATGATCCACATTTGTTGTTATGATGTAATAAGTGCCCTCGTGGTAACGGATCGTCGGTGCAAAGATCCCCCGTGAGATCTCACTGCCGGACAGTGGAAGCTGTTCTTCCCTGTCCAACGCATTGCCGATCTGCTCCCAGTGCGCTAAATCCCTGCTATGAAACACAGGAATCCCCGGAAAATATGCAAAACTCGAATTTACCATATAATAATCTTCCCCCACCCTACAGATAGATGGGTCTGGATAAAAACCGGACAGAACCGGATTCTTTGCTATACTCATTTTATCGCTCCATTTCTACTATTCTAAAATCTTATTTTTCACACAAATTTCTCTGCTTTCCAGGCAGCCATGCCTTTTTTATTCCACATAGCCAAAACCAAGTATTGTAAATTTCTTTTCTTCTTCCCCAGGTGTCATCTGAATCCTCACCTGATGCCATCCGCTTTCTTTTTCTTCCAGAAGAATGACCGGATTGCAGTGCGTCCAGCCGTTCACATGCGGATCTGCGGTCAGAACTTTGGTATCGTCCACAAACACATCTGCCCGTCCGGCGTCCACCGCTCCGGAATCTTTAAAGATGAGAAGCAGCGACCGGCAGTAGATATCCATCTGGAATGCATCTTCTGATCTGCCATTTGCCCCATCATACTGCCAATTGTACGGAAATTCAGGAACCGGCGTTAAACTGTCATCCATCTCCACACACTGTAATTCCTGATCTGTACCGGAAAATGCGCCACAGCAGATCTTCGCACGTTCATAGCCGTCTCTGCGGTCTAATAATTTCACTTGCGCAAATTCATCCCCATAAACCGGTTTTTCATGCATTCTTCTTAAAATATCAGGCTCACAGACTGCCCGGTCAATCAGATACATCAGACAGTCTGCCATGATTTTATGTCCCAGATTTGTCGGGTGAAACGCATCATAAAAGAACTGATTTTTTGAAACAACTCTGTCCTTTGTCTGCCGAAACTGCGGTGTCACGGCATCCCGGATGCTTACCATCGGGAGCTGATACCGCTCTCCCACCGGAGCAAGGCGTTCCTGTAAATTCCAGTCATTTGCAAAAACAGCAAACAATAACAGGACAGCCGGTGCATCCGGCATGGATAAAATTTTTGTTACAAGGCTCTCATAACACCTGCCCTTTGTCTCATCCCCCTCGTCATTTACTGCAAATTCCACGACTACCAGATCCGGCTTTTCTTTTCCATCCCGCAGGACATCCCTCTCAAAACGGATCATCCCAAGCTCCGACGGGGTTCCGCCCACTCCCGCTTTTATCAGTTTCACATTGTTATTTTTTCCGTATTTTCCGGCAAATGCCTTCCAGAACCGGTATGCGTAGCACTGTGTGTGAAGCGGAACTGCCCCGGCTCCCTGCGTGATGGATCCTCCTATATATGCTATGGTTACCGGCTCCCCAGCCCGCGCTTTTTCTACGACTCTTCTGATCCTGCCCGCATCTCCCATAGAAAGGAGTGACCGCTCTATCATTTCCTGATATCCGTGGGATTCCATATCCACCACGCGCTCTTCCTGCGGCTTTGGTACGAAAAATCCATCCTTTAAAAAGAAACGGACATTGACCCTTGCAGACTGTTCCGGCGTCTCAAAGACAAACCGGATCTGCCCCGGCACATCATCATCTGTTTTCCACTTTACCGTATCAAGCGTGATCCTGACTTCTGCGCCATCCCCACGCAGTTCTGTTTCTATGAGCGTTCCGCCGCCGTAGAGATCCTCTTTCCCGTACATCTGAAATACAAATGTGACCGGTTCTCTGCTATGTTCCATCTCCACGGATATACCGATGCTGTGCACCAGGCTTTTAAAGCCCTCCACCGTGCCAAGTTTCTTTAAAATTTCTTCATCACAGACCTCACCGGTCACTTCCGCACTGCTTTCAAGCCTTCCATCACTCTCGTAGATAAACTGGACTCCCCTGCCCTGATACTCCCCCTGCGTCTGGAGCGAGCCAAAGGTTTCTTTTTCTTTCATAATGTAAAAATAAGATCTGTCTTTTTCCGGATCTTTCGGTGCCACAGGTCCACTCATCTGTTCGTCCTCCTTCTCTCCGGCAGTCCAAGACCTGACTCCGGCAAATGCTTTCCCTTGCGCACAAACGTCAGTTTTTCCAGCAGAAATCCCGGTGTCCCCGCATAAATTCCAATTTCATTCTCTCCGCTCTGCAGCGTGACCTGCACACGGACAACGCGGATCTGATCCACCACCATTTTCGCCCATTCCGCACAGGACGGCTCGCCGGAACGGTATCCATCCGGAATCATCTCTATCTTTTGCGGTGCATTTCCATTGACGGCGCAGCCAAAATAGACACTGCCTCCCTGACAGACCGGATTTGCCGGAGCGGTATAGCAAATCATTTCGTATTCTCCCGCCTCCCTGACATAGATCTGATACGTCAGTTTTGGTGCCTGTCTGATCTGCTCTGCCATTTCAAAAAAAGTCTTTGTCTGCGGATATGCTTTCACACCAGATAACGTTTTTCCGTACTCCGGCAAAACATAAAATGCTCCCGCCTCCGCCTTTTCATTGCAGATAAAGTGCTCTGCCTCGACAGAGAGCATCCCGTCTGTCTCATAAAATGCCTCCGCCGGACATCCCGGCAGATCTTTTTCCAGCAAAATTTTTACCGGTATCCTTCCACCCTCATAGCAAACCTCAAAATCATATGTCCTGTGGTCATTCTCCCAGTCTGTGATCTCATCTCTTTTTATCTGCACCGTGAGCACTTCCTCACGGTCTGTGACTCCCTGCATTTTTCCAGGCAGAACCCACGGACTTTTGCACTCGATATGATAAGGCACTTTTTCTTTCGAGCCGCCAAACAATAACAGGGAGGCTTCACTGACAGCCGGATCTAAAAACTGCCGCATCACGATCAATTTTTTCGTCCAGTCCCCGCCTGCCGTACAGACATCACCGCCCTCTGACATGGCAAAGATCCTCGGCTTATTTGCCGGTTCTATGAAGGTCATGAGCGGATACCTGCACTCCTCATCGTTCCAGTTCACAAAGCCGATGTGCTCTGAGAGTGCCATTCCATCCCATTTTCCATCCAGAAGCTGATGAAACCGTTCTGTGAGTAAACGGTCTTTTTCGATACATGCTTTTATTTTTTCTGCATAATCATTTGCACATACCGCTCCCATTTTTGCAAAAAATGAATTTTTTCCTGCATAAAGCTGCATATCAGATGCGTTTGCACTTCCCATTGCCGGGTAATATACCAGTTCCCAGAAAGCCGGCAGCATCTCTTCCGGCACAGAAGATAAAAGCTTTTCTGTCTCCTCTTCTAACCTTTCATTTTCCTTTTGTCTTTTGTCTGCCTCCCCAAAGTGCACCGGATGATAAGTATCTGCGCGCATCGCTTCCGGCTTGCAGTTATGATTCATTTTTGTATACTGCTGCATGATCCGATAAACTGCATTCTGCTGCGCCTCATAGAACCATCCGCCAAATTCACGTTTCACCCAGTACGCCAGATAATCCTGCGGCGCATGAATCCTGCTGCTTCCCCATTTCTCATAATCATATGCGAGATCCATAAAGAAACTGAGCGGATACTCCTGAAATTTCAGATCACCGACATTGACGATCCAGATATCCCGCACACCAAAGTCATATGCCATCGTCATCTGATCCCAGATTTTAGGCAGATAAGAACTGTTCACCCACTCATAAGAGACCGGCGATCCGTGGTAATCAAAGTGATAATACATGCCAAAGCCCCCGCGGTGGGAGCGCATTTCCTCCGTCGGAAGTGTCCGCATATTTCCATAGTTATCCTCGCAGAGCATCAGCGTCACACCGTCTAAGCCATCCCAGTCTTTAAGCCCCGGCGTTGTCTCATCCCCGTAATAATAAGCCTCCACTTCTTTATAAAGTGCGAGCATTTCCGGTTCATTCTCCCCGACACATTCCCGGATGAGTTTTCTCTGTTCTGTGATGATCTCTTTTAACAGGGAAATATTCTGCTCTAAGGATGCATCCTCCCCAAGCATCAGAGAATCTCTCTCCCCACGCATGCCGATCGTGATGATATTTTCATATTTTCCACTGCGCAAAAGCCCGTCGCGCCAGTAACGGATCAGTCCCTCACGGTTGGTAAGATAGCTCCACTCATTTCCATAAACAGAATCCTCTCCACGCACCAGATCCCATTCTTCGCTGTGTCTTAAACATGGTTCATGGTGGGAATTGCTCATCACGATCCCGTAGCAGTCTGCAAGGCGGGCATTTTCCTCCCCCGGTCCATCCAGTGAAAAAGACGATGTCCACATTGCCGGCCACAGATAATTTCCTTTCAGCCGAAGCAGTGTCTCAAAGATCAGGTCATACATTTCTGCAGTAAATCCACCATAATGGGAAAATGTCCAGTTTCCGAACGCAGGCCATTCATCATTGATAAAAAACCCCCGGTATTTCACGGAGGGTTCTTTGCTCTGCATCGAGTCTTTTTCGGAAAAAATAATTTCTTTCTGCGGGGCAGGGACCACATCTGCAAAGTGGACAAACGGCGATACCCCCATAAGCTCTGAGATATGGAATAACCCATAGATTGTTCCCCGCTTGTCACTTCCTGCGATCAGCAGACTGCCATTTTTCAACACCTGAAACAGAAAACATTCCCGCTTTCCACACAGAGAGGAAAGTTCTATCCCTTCCTCTTCTGCGATCGCCTCTGACATCTCACTGTTTCCGAGCGTTGCCACATACACCTGCGCCGGCTGCAACTCTCCCTGCCATTTTATGATCTTCGGGCGGACACCTGTGACCTGCTCCACATCCCCACAAACCTTTTCTGTGATTCTATAGACACCCTCAAATGTCCCATCCTCCATCACAAATGCCGCTGCTTTTTGATCCTTTACCAAAATTGCTTCCATACGAGCACTCCTAATAAATTCTATAATTGCCGCTCAGTGCCAGATATGCGAAGAAATACAGACAGTTGTCATAATATCTTCTGTCCCCGGTGCGAAGCGGTGTCTCCCAGAAACGGTGGACACAGAGAAATGCATTTTTCTGGTCTGAGGCAAGTGCCGCCTGCGCATTGACCGCAGTCATCGCAACCGGATGCAGTGCCTTTCCTTCCAGAATGGTTCCGTCGGTCAGGAAAATACCGTCCCTGTCTTTCTCCTGCACGGTATCACAGAAAAAATTCAAAAACCGGTCAACATTCTCACTCTCCCACTCATCCTTCGCAAACCACTCATAGTCAAGGGCAATGTTTGCGATCGTCCGGTAGGCATCACTGTAATACCAGTCATGTCTGCCTCCCCACTGGTCTAAAACAGGCTGATACGGTGTTCCGTCAAATTCTGCATATTCCGCACTAAGACCAGTGACCGGATGACATGCACGCTTTAAGTAATTACGGCTCGCCTCCGCCGCCTCCTTAAAAAATGCCCGGTCCTCTTCTTTTGCCCACAGTGCGAACAACTCATAAAAATGAGGCAGATGATAGGACGGATCCGAAAAATCCACATCCGTGATAAAACGGATCAGATGATTTGAGGCATCCCACATGGCTCTGCCACCCTCTCCGTTTTCTCCCTTGTGGATGCAGGTGTGCAGCAACTCCTTCGCTTCCCTGCTGTAATTGAATATCCCTTCGCCGTCTCCCCAGCGGTGCGCTGCGAAAAACAGTGCCATCGCAAAAAATTCCTCACCATCCGGTGCTGCGCCAAAAGAATTTTTTGTTCCATCCGGCTGCACCGACCATGCAAAATATCCTGCATTTTCGCCTTCCTCTAAGTACATATAAGTTTTTGCCCATTTCCACAGACGGTCAAATTCTTCTTTCCGGTCCATCTGGACACACATCATCATGCCGTAGGACATCCCTTCTGTCCGCGCATCATGGTTACCCGTGTCCTCGATATATGCCATATCGTCCCCGACGGGATGATAGATTCGCTCTGATTCTGCCCCGTAAAAAAGTGTATGGAAGATCTCATTTTTCCGCTTTTCTATGGTTTCCTTATCATAGCCTGCCTCCGCAAATACATTGCGGTAGGTTCCAGTCTCAAACGCTCCTCTTTTCATGCAACTTTGTCCTTTCCTCTTATTCCTTGACACCGCCAATGGTAAGTCCTGTCACAAAATAGCGCTGTAAGAACGGATACAGACAGATGATCGGCAGCATAGTCAGTATCGTTGCAGCGGCACGCACGGAAGTCGGTGTCACAGATCCTGCCGCATTTTTCATTGCCTCCACGGAATTTCCCTGGTTTGTGACGGAAGATAATAATTTCATCAGCTCATACTGTAAAGTTGTCAGGTTCGCACTCATACGGTTATAGAGCATTGCATCAAACCATGAATTCCACTGTCCGACTGCGACAAACAGTGCAACCGTCGCATATACCGGTTTGCAGAGAGGGGAAATGATCTTTAAGAAGATCGTGGTGTAACCTGCCCCGTCTAACTGCGCGGATTCTTCCAGACTGTCTGAGATACCATTCATATAAGTACGGATGACTAACATGTTAAATGCGCTGAACATTCCCGGAATGACATACACCCAGAAACTGTTTGTCAGGTGAAGTGTCTTAAATAACAGGAAGGTCGGGATCATTCCACCATTGACATACATGGTGATCACCCAGAACAGGGATAACTGTTTTTTAAACATGAAACGTTTTCTGCTGACAATAAATGCCAGAATCGCGTTGGCAAACAGTGCAAGTGCTGTTCCGATGACGGTTCTTGCAACCGTGATGTAGGCACCCATAATCAGGTTGTCTTTCTGCAGCACGGTAATATAATTTTTCCATGTAAATTTTCTCGGCAGCAGGTAGATCCCGCCGCGCAGCGCATCTGTTCCGTCATTCAGTGAGATTGCCAGCGTATTTAACACCGGATATAACGTAATGATCACAAACATGATCATAAATAATGTATTTAACGTTACGAAAACTTTGTCCGCAACGGATGTTTTCTTTCTTGATTTTCTTCTCTTTGTTGTTACTGCTTCCATACCAATACCCCCTAAAACAGCCTTTCTTCGCCGTTACGTTTTGCGATCTGATTGGCGATCACGATCAGAATGATACTAACCAGACTCTTGAAAATACCGGCTGCCGTACCAATGGAGAAATCATTCTGGCTGATGCCCCATTTTAATACATAAATATCGATGGTCTGCGATACGCTCTGTACCAGACCGTTTCCAAGCAGATACTGGATCTCAAAACCTGCATTCAGTACGTTTCCGACATTCATTAAAAGTAAGATCATGATCGTCGGCTTAATTCCGGGAAGTGTGACATATTTGATTCTTGCCCAGCGGCCCGCACCATCCATATTTGCAGCTTCATAGAGTGAAGGATCGATTGCTGTGATCGCAGATAAATAGATGATCGCATTCCATCCTGTCTCTTTCCATACATTTGCAAATGCCACGATCGGCCAGAAGTATTTCGGATATGCAAAGAAGTTGAGAGGCTGGTCTAAAATACCAAAGTTCACTAAAAGTTCGTTGATAATACCGGTGCCCGATAATGCATCATGTAAAATACCGGTAACAATAATCCAGGAAAGGAAATGCGGCAGATAAGAAATGGTCTGTACGACCTTTTTTCCTCCCTGTGATTTTACCTCGTTCAATAAAATTGCAAATACGATCGCCATCACAAAGGTGACGACCAGATTGATCACACCCATGGCAAGTGTATTTCTGATTACCCGCAAAAAGGTTGCATCGGAAAATAACTGCTGGAATTTTGCAAGTCCCACAAAAGAAGAATGAAGCAGGCCATCCTTCGGTTTATAATTCTGAAAAGCCATCAGCCAGCCGCCAAGAGGCAGATAACAGAAGATCACTCCATACACTACGATGATCGCTGACCATATTAAAAGAACCTTCTGCCGCTTTATTTCTTTCCATGTGATTTT
>ERZ791930.1346-NODE-1346-length-10512-cov-7.455293_pt1 | contig 10512 bp, 10 predicted proteins | sample MGYA00510128_ERZ791930 | MGnify/ENA primary metagenome ERZ791930 (study PRJEB30046, sample SAMN00792057) | human gut metagenome | study: EMG produced TPA metagenomics assembly of the A metagenome-wide association study of gut microbiota in type 2... | reverse complement strand
TCATACGTAATTCCCAGCGACCATCGCTGCGGTGGCGAAGCGTACCCTCGCCGTGAGAACGTTTGCTTGGCATATTGCCTCCTTCCTGATGTCAAGTCGTTTCGTGAATAGTATAGAAAAAGAAACCTCTTGAATCAAGGATGTCAGATCAGCCGTTTACGCTGTCGGTGATCCACTGAAGGAAGCGGTCTTTGGGAACGACCATCCGCTTGCCGATGTGGAGCGTGGGGAAGCCATCGGAACGGAGCAGGATGTAGGCATTGGCGCGGGAAATACCCAGCGCAGCAGCAACATGATCGGCGGTCAGCGTGATGGGAAGCTGCTCATACGAAGTGAACTGAGAGCGCATACTCGTTGAAGTGGGCGACAATCAGTTTCACACGCTTTCGCTCCACACCACGCTGATACAGTTCGCGGGGGTAGACCAGCTTGCTGCTGTGGATGACCATGAGCTGGTACGGCGGGTTGACATGGATGAAGGGATTGTTATTGTCTTTCAGGCGCATCGCATTTCCTCCTTGATCCTCCAGATGTACGTTTCGGCTTCTTTCAGAATTTCAGCAACCTGCTGCTTACGCTTCGGGCTGGTGAGCAGGCTGGGGTTGAACGTGAAGCTATATTCCAGCCGCTGGATCATTGCGTGTACCGCAGCTTCTAGCTCGGTGTACAGCATCATGTCCTCAACGCTCCCGGCGTCCTCAAAGGACGATTTGATGGGTGTGTAGGGATAAGCTGTAAAAAGAAGCATGGATGCCCCCCAAAAAAGGAGAGCATCCATGCTTCTTGCTGTATCCGAATGGAGGAGATTGCGAAATCAGTGATTGTCCGGGCAGACGATCGCGGTCATCTGATCGAATATATCTTCCATCTGTCGTACCAGCGTGAACTGGGTGCGGGCACGGTCGAGGTTGTGGTTCGGGCGGGCAATATGGAAATAATGGTCGCCCTCCAGATAGTCGGTCAGGAAACGGATGCCGCATTCCAGTGTCATGAGCTTAGCACCCCAAGCAAGACTCTTTTTTTCAGCTGTGTGCATGGTGGAACCAGCAGTGGAAAGATAGCCTTTGGCAAACACTTCATACAGATGCAGGTCAAAGTGGACTTTGCTCTGGTCAGGTTCATCCTCGGCGCAGTCGTTGGCACCGGTGCGGATGGAATCACCGAAATCATAAGCCGAAAGACCCGGCATCACGGTGTCGAGGTCAATGACACAGATGCCTTTGCCAGTGGCTTCATCGAGCAGCACATTGTTGATTTTGGTATCATTATGGGTGACACGCAGCGGGATCTCGCCAGCGGCCAGCTGATCCAGCAGAACGTGGCAGTCCTTTTCCCGTGCATGGATAAAAGCAATCTCCGGCGCAATGGTTTTGGCTCGACCCAGTGCATCGGCTGCAAGAGCTTTTTCAAAGTTTGCGTAACGGTTGGGCGTATCGTGAAAACGGGCAATGGTTTCGTGGAGGGTAGAAGCAGGATAATCGGCCAGCTGGTTCTGGAACTTGCCCAGTGTTTCTGCCACAGTGCGGAAGTCTGCCTCACAGCCGGCCTGTTGCAGACAGACGGTATTCTCTACAAAATCATAGGCTCTCCAGGCATTGCCTTCAGAATCAATGTTTCTTTTTATCTTTCATGCCGTTTTGCCGGGGCAGGGCGTTGTCCCTGCCGTACCTGACGGCGGTATTCGTTGGGAGTCAGCCCCTCCGCTTTGCGGAAGCACTGGGAAAAATAGCTAGGGGACGAAAAGCCCATCAGTTCGCTGATCTGAGCCAAGCTGTAACCTGTATTGCCCAGCATATATTTGCTTTCCTCAATGCGGCGACGATTCAGATAGGTGATGGGAGAGATGCCGTACTCTTTTTGAAAGGTGTGGGCCAGATAATATTTGTTGATGTGTGCGATCTCTGACAGACGGTCAAGCGAGATGTCCTCCCGGAAGTTGCTGTCCAGATATCGCTTGATCTCTACACACTCCCGGCTGTCAGACCGTGGCGTTTCTTCCACCTGCAAAGAGAGCGTTGTGCAGCGTACCAGCCAGATCAGCAGCACCTCCAGCAAGTCCTGACAGACGGTTTCGCAGCCATCCAGACTGCGGTCGGCTTCGGCAAGCAGCATATGCAGCAGAGTGACCATCCGTTCCCGGTTTTCACGGCAGTTGAAGATAGCATAAGAAGAATCAGCCTTGCCGAATAAGATCTCAATGCCAGCAACGCCCAATACAATGTATTCCAGCGGTGAAGCATTCAGGCTCAACTCAGTATGCTCTACCTGCGGATTGACGATAATCATATCATCCGGTTTGACCGGATAAAGCTGACCGCTTAAATAAAACTGACCTTCTCCGCTCAGGCAATAGAACAGCTCCGTGCAGGAATGGGTGTGAGCCGTGCTGTTCCAGTCGCCGCCGAATTTGCTTTTGCTGATGTACAGCAAGCGAAAGGACTCACGGGGAGCGGGAGCATGACGGATATCAAAGCGTTCGGTGCTCATAACAGGCTCCTTTACAGCGAAACGCAATAAACATAAAAATAAAAACAAGAGACTAAAATATAATCGCAAAAACCGATGCGTTGAATCGTGCGTTTTTCTCATTATAGGGGCAAAGAAGAAAAAATGCAAGCCTTGATTTTGGACAGGATAAATATTTTTGATGCCGTTAAAGAATAAAAATATGTCAAACCGGTTACAAACGGGAAGAATGTACCAAAACAGACGGGACGAATTTAGCGCTTTTGCTGAAAGAAATTTCTAAAAAGCAAGATTTATAAAAAATGAAACAACAAACATCTTGTTGTAAAGGGTGAAAACCTCTATATTGAAATCAATAAATCACACGACCCTCTCGGACAAAACCTGTTTGTCCCGGTTGTGGTTTTGAACGGAATCTTTATGATGGAGGATACACTATGAAACGCATTTCTCGTCGCAATTTTCTGAAAGCGGCTGGCGTGGGTGCCGCTGCACTGAGCCTGGCTGCCTGTGGTGGTGCTGCCAGCTCCACCGCGTCCAGCACGGCATCTTCTGCCGCTACTTCTTCCGCAGTGGCTGCGGACGTCACCATCAAGGTTGCTGCCATCGAGACCGGCTACGGTGCTGAGATGTGGAAAAAGGTCACCGAGGCCTTTACCGCCCAGACCGGCATCAAGGTGGACCTGACCACCGACAAAAAGCTGGAGGACGTCATCGGCCCCTCCATGCAGGGCGGCGACTACCCCGACGTGGTCCATCTGGCCACCGGCCGTGAAGCTGCCCTGACCGAGCAGTTCATCAAGGGCAACCTGATCGCCGACATCACCGATGTGCTGAGCATGACCGTGCCCGGCGAGAGCAAGAAGGTGAGCGAGAAGATCGCCGGCGGCTTTACCGATACTTCTCTTACCAACCCTTACGGTGATGGCAAGACTTATCTGGCTCCCATGTTCTACAGCCCCTGCGGCCTGTTCTACAACGCCGGTTTCCTGAAGGAAAAGGGCTGGGACGTACCCAAGACCTGGGACGAGATGTGGGCACTGGGCGACAAGGCTGCCGCTGAGGGCACCTACCTGTTCACCTACCCCACCACTGGCTACTTCGACGCCTTCTTCTATGCGCTGATGTACGCTGCCGGCGGCCCGGAGTTCTTCAACAAGGCCACCCACTACACCGAGGGCATCTGGGACACCCCCGAGGCAAAGACCTGCTTTGACATCGTGACCAAACTGGCCTCCTACACCAACCCCATCACTCCGGCACAGGCGAACGATCAGGACTTTACCCAGAACCAGCAGCTGGTGCTGGACAACAAGGCCCTGTTTATGCCCAACGGCACCTGGATCGTGGGCGAGATGGCCGAAGCACCCCGTGCAGACGGCTTTGAGTGGGGCATGACCGCTCTGCCCGCTGTCAAGGCCGGCGGCGACAGCTACAGCTACACCTGGTTCGAGCAGGCATGGATTCCGGCAGGTGCGGAGCATCTGGATGCTGCCAAGCAGTTTGTAGCCTACCTGTACAGCGACGAAGCCTGCAAGCTGTTTGCCGAAAGCGGCGCGATCCAGCCTGTGCTGGGGATTGCCGATGATCTGGACGGCGACAACAAGATGTTCTACTCCATCTACGACAACGGCGCAAAGGCAGCTATGGGCAACTTTGCTTCCTTCACCGCTATCCCCGGCGTGGAAGTGCGCACCGTGTTCTTCGACCCTGTCAACTCTCTGGTTTCCGGCAGCATGACCGAGCAGCAGTGGATCGACGGCATCAAGTCCGCCAGCGACCAGATGCGCGCCAACATCATCGAGTAAGAACGAAGCTGCATCCGAAAACAGCTTCCAAGGCCCTGCCCAGCGGGGGCGGTTTTTACCGCCTCCGCTTTTTTGGGCTGTACAGTACCATCAAGAAAGGAGCGGTCAATCCCCTATGAGAACGGATAAAAGCCGCAAACGGTTCGTGTTCCTCTGTGTGGCACCGGCCACCATCCTGTTTTTCATTTTTATGATTTTGCCAACCCTCAATGTGTTCCGCATGAGCCTGTATGAGCGTGGAGCCTACTCGCCAAACGAAACCTTTGTCGGGCTGAAAAATTTTCAGCATCTGCTGAAGGACACCCAGTTCATCCGCTCCATGCAGAACATGATCCTGCTGGTGGTGGTCGTTACCATCATCACCTTTGCGTTTGCGCTGGTGTTTGCAGCCATCCTGACCCGGGAGAAGATCAAAGGCCAGAATTTTTTCCGCATCATCTTCTACATCCCCAACATCCTGTCGGTGGTCGTCATCTCCGGCATCTTCTCGGCCATCTATAAGCCGGAAAACGGAATGCTGAACAGCATCATCGGCCTGTTCCGCAACATGAGCGACCCCATCCTGTGGAAAGGCGAAAAGCTGGTCATTCCGTCCATCATCATTGCAATGGTCTGGCAGGCCGTAGGCTACTATATGGTGATGTATATGGCTTCCATGTCCTCGGTGCCTGCCAGCTTGTACGAGAGTGCCAATCTGGATGGAGCGGGCCGTCTGACCCAATTCTTCCAGATCACGATTCCGCTGGTCTGGACGAACATCCGTACCACCCTGACCTTCTTTATCATTTCCACCATCAATATGGCGTTCCTGTTTGTCAAGGCGATGACCAGCGGCGGGCCGAACGGCGCATCGGACGTGGCACTGAGCTATATGTACAGCCAGAAGGACGCCGGTCTTTACGGGTACAGCATGGCAATCGGTGTGGTTATCTTCCTGTTCTCGTTCGCCTTGTCCGCCTGCGTCAACCGTGCCACCAGCCGTGAACCGCTGGAGTTTTAAGGAGGAAAAATATGAAGAAAACGGAAGAAAAATCCTCCCGCTCGGTGGAGGGCCTGTACAAATTTTTCATCTATTTTGTGCTGATCCTGCTGGCTGTGACGATCATTGTGCCGGTGGCATGGGTGTTTATGGCATCCATCAAGCAGAACTCGGAGTTCTACGGCAATCCGTGGACACTGCCTGCCGGATTCTACTGGCAGAACTTCGTCAATGCGTGGAATGGAGCCAAGATGGGCGAATATATGCTCAACTCCGTTCTGGTCACAGCGCTGGCTCTGGTGCTGTTGCTGGTGATTGCGCTGCCGGCAGCTTACTGCCTGTCCCGTTTCCGGTTCAAGGGGCGCAAGCTGCTGAACACGCTGTTTATGGCAGGTCTGTTCATCAATGTCAACTATATCGTAGTTCCCATCTTCCTGATGCTGCGTGATGGTGATGTGTGGCTGAAAGGCCATTTCGGCAGCGGCTTTCTGCTGAACAATCTGGTGGTGCTGGCGGTGGTATACGCCGCCACCGCGCTGCCCTTTACTATCTATCTGCTGTCGGGCTACTTTGCCACTTTGCCCCACGACTTTGAAGAAGCAGCCTACATCGACGGTGCCAGCTATTTCTCTGCAATGACCCGTATCATTTTCCCAATGGCGAAGCCGTCTATCATCACCATTATTCTGTTCAACTTCCTGTCTTTCTGGAATGAGTACATCATCTCCATGACCCTTATGAGTTCCACCAGCGCACCCCGTACTCTGCCGGTGGGTCTGCTGAATCTGATGCAGGCTCAGCAGAGTGCTGCGCAGTATGGCACCATGTACGCAGGTCTTGTGCTGGTGATGCTGCCCACTCTGATTTTGTACATCTGTGTGCAGAAGCAGCTGACGCAGGGCATGACGGTGGGCGGCTTGAAAGGATAAGGTGACAAAACATGAAAACATTCTGGAAAACGCATCCTGCCCTGCGCATCGTGCTGATGATCGTGCTGTTTGTGCTGTCCATTGCATTGGTTGTGGCAGGCTGGAAAATGACTGGACAGCTGGCAGGGCTTGGCATCATGCTTGTGGGCGTGGCACTGCTGCTGGCAGTACTGGCCATTTACAACGCAATCTATCAGGATTGAGGATAAGAGAGGAAAACTATGGAAGATAAGTGCAAGACCGGGCGCGTTACCATTCCGACCGACCTGGATGTGGTGCCCGAAACGTTGGAGATTCTGAAAAAGTGGGGTGCGGATGCCATCCGTGACTGCGATGGTACGGATTTTCCGCAGGAACTGAAAAACGCCGATGCAAAGATCTATTCCACCTATTATACCACGCGCAAGGATAACGCATGGGCCAAAGCAAACCCGGACGAGGTGCAGCAGTGCTACATTATGACGGGCTTCTACACCGCCCCCGGCAACACCGTGACCATCCCTCTGATGAAAGGCATCAGCCCGGAGCTGATGAAAGTGAACGATCACGATGACATCACCCGCTGGTGGGAGGTCATGGATCGCTCCACGGGTCAGCCTGTGCCGCCAGAACAATGGAGTTATGCGGATGGCAGCGTGACCGTGCAGGCGGTGCCGTTCCATGAGTATACCGTGAGTTTTCTTGCCTACCTCATCTGGGACCCGGTGCATATGTACAACGCTACCACCAACGGCTGGACGAATTTTGAGCACCAGATCACCTTTGACGTGCGTCAGCCCAAGACCCACAAATATTCCATGGAGCGTTTGCGGAAATTCATTGCAGAGCATCCGTATGTGAACGTCATCCGCTATACCACGTTCTTCCATCAGTTCACCCTGATCTTCGATGAACTCAAGCGGGAAAAATTCGTGGACTGGTATGGCTATTCTGCTTCCGTCAGCCCCTATATCCTCAATCAGTTCGAGCAGGAAGTGGGTTACAAGTTCCGCCCGGAATATATCATCGACCAGGGCTACTACAACAACCAGTATCGTGTGCCCAGCAAGGAATACCGTGATTTTCAGGCGTTCCAGCGGCGCGAAGTAGCAAAGCTGGCCAAAGAAATGGTGGACATCACGCACGAGTGCGGCTGCGAGGCGATGATGTTCCTGGGCGATCACTGGATCGGCACCGAGCCTTTTATGCCGGAGTTCAAGACCATCGGGCTGGATGCCGTGGTGGGCAGCGTGGGCAACGGCTCCACCCTGCGCCTGATCTCTGACATTGAGGGCGTGAAGTACACCGAGGGCCGTTTCCTGCCGTACTTCTTCCCCGACACCTTCCACGAGGGCGGCGACCCGGTGCGGGAAGCCAAGGAGAACTGGGTTACAGCCCGCCGCGCTATCCTGCGCAAGCCCATCGACCGCATCGGCTATGGCGGCTATCTGAAACTGGCCTTGCAGTTCCCGGAGTTCGTGGACTACGTGGAGAGCGTCTGCAACGAGTTCCGCGAACTGTACGAGAACATCAAGGGCACCACACCCTACTGTGTCAAGCGAGTGGCCGTGCTGAACTGTTGGGGTAAAATGCGGGCTTGGGGCTGTCACATGGTGCATCACGCCCTCTATTACAAGCAGAACTATAGCTATGCCGGTGTCATTGAGATGCTGTCCGGTGCGCCCTTTGATGTGAAGTTTATCAGCTTTGAGGATATCAAGAACGACCCGCATCTGCTGGATTCGTTGGATGTCATTATCAATGTCGGCGATGCCGACACCGCACACACCGGCGGCATCTGGTGGGAAGACCCGGAGATCTCCTCCGCTATCCGCAAGTTCGTCTGGAACGGCGGCGGCTTTATCGGCGTGGGTGAGCCTTCCGGTCACCCGTATCAGGGCCACATTCTCCAGCTTGCCAGCGTGCTGGGCGTGGAGGAAGAAAACGGCTTCACCCTCAACTATGACAAGTACAACTGGGAAGAACACCCGGACCATTTCATTCTGCAGGACGCCGACCAACCCGTGGACTTTGGCGAGGGCAAAAAGAACATCTACGCCCTTGAGGGCACCGAGGTGCTGGTGCAGCGAAACAAAGAAGTGCAGATGGCGGCACACGACTTCGGCAAGGGTCGTGCCGTGTACATCAGCGGTGTACCGTATAGTTTTGCCAACAGCCGCACCCTTTACCGAGCTATCTTGTGGAGTGCCCACAGCGAGGATGAACTGCACACTTGGTTCAGTTCCAACTACAATGTGGAAGTCCATGCTTATGTCAAAAATGGCAAGTATTGCGTTGTGAACAACACTTACGAGCCGCAGGATACCACAGTTTATACGACTGATGGCAGCAGCTTTGACCTGCATCTGGATGCCAACGAGATCAAGTGGTATGAGATCTAAGTTCTCCTTTTCATAAACGAACACAACGGGCAGCTCTGTTACCAGAGCCGCCCGTTGTGTTTGCTGTATCTGCCGATAACTCAACCTGTGTCAATCGAACGCTGCAATGGAGATGGCTGGAAACGCAGAAATTCAGTAATGCGAGCGTAATAGACCTGCAGAAAAAAGAAACTGACAAATTATCGCCTTTACACAGACTTGAAGCTGAATCCTGGCAACATGAACGCATGGCTCAAACACAACGATTCCAGCAAAATGAGCCTTGACTGTGCACGGCAGATCTACAAGTATGCAAAAAGCTACCCGTCTGTTCGATAAAAAAAGGAAGTGAGTCTATGACCGCTGTGATCTACGCCCGCTATTCATCGGATAACCAGCGTGAAGAATCCATCGAAGGGCAGATTCGGGAATGCACGGACTATGCGGAAAAGAACGGCGTTCATCTGATTTCCGTCATGGAGCCCATTGCCGAGGGCTCACAGGGCATTCTGGTGGAAACCCTTCTGGAAGGTATGGCTGAATACTATTCCGCAGAACTTTCCGAAAAGGTCATTCGAGGCCAAACCGAAAATGCTCTGAAAGGGAAGTGTACTGGCGGCACGGGAACCATAGGCTACAAAATCGACGAGGAAAAGTTCTATCACCTTGACCCGCTGACTGCTCCGCTGGTGCTGGAAGCCTTTCAGCAGTATGACAACGGCGATAAGATGGTGGAAATCGTAAACTTCCTCAACGACAAGGGCGTCCGCAATATGCAGGGCGGCAAAATGACCCACAGCAGCGTGAACACCATGTTGAAGAACCGTCGTTACATTGGTGAATTGTCTTTCCGGGATATCGTTGTGCCGGATGCAATTCCGGTTATTGTTCCGAAAGACCTTTTTGACCGGGTGCAGAAGCGTATGGATAAGAACAAGCGTGCCCCTGCCTGTGGCAAGGCAGACGAGGAATACCTGTTGACCACCAAGCTGTTCTGCGGCAAGTGCGGTGCGCTGATGTTCGGTGAAAGCGGAACCAGTGCCACTGGGCGCACCTACTATTATTACAAGTGTGCCAACGTCAAGCGGCGCAAGGGCTGCAATAAAAAGACCGTGCAGAAGGACTGGCTGGAAGAACTGGTCGTCCGGGAGACCATGAAGCTGATTCAGGACGATGCGGTGATCGACAAGATCGTTCAACTGGTCATGGATGTACAGAATCAGGAGAACACCACGATCCCGCTGCTGGAAAAGCAGCTCCGGGAAGTAGACAAGAAGCTGGACAACCTGATGAAAGCCATCGAGGAAGGCTTATTCACCCGGACAACGAAAGAACGTCTGGAAGCGCTGGAAATTCAGAAGGATGAGCTGACTGCAAAAATTGCAGATGAAAAATTGAAGAAGCCCAGCTTCAATGAGGATTTCATTCGGTTCTGGTTGCTGAAATTTAGAAAATTCGATATTTCGCAGAAAAAACAGCGGAAAGCGCTAATTGAAATTTTTGTGAATGCCATTTTCCTGTACGATGACCGGATGTTGATTACGTTCAACTACAAGGATGGCACCCAAACCGTCCGTTTTGAGGACACTTTGACCGCCGATGGAGTAAAAGGAAAAAGTTCGGATTTGTCCAGTCTTGCTGGACCAGAGCTCTTCAGTCGAGAGACTGAAGAGCTTTTTGTTATATCTGGAACTTTTGCAAACAACAGAGCCGCAGTCTTTTGGGAGACTGCGGCTCTGTTTTATACTGCTTTATTTGCCCTCTGCGCGGAGTTTCGCGTCCTTTTCCAGCAAGGGCTTGAGGTATTGGCCGGTAAAGCTGCCCGGCACCTCGGCCACCTGCTCCGGCGTACCCTCGGCGACGATGAGGCCGCCGGCACTGCCGCCCTCGGGGCCGAGGTCGATGATGTAGTCGGCGCACTTGATGAGGTCGAGGTTGTGTTCGATGACGATGACGGGGTTGCCTGCATC
>ERZ791930.1345-NODE-1345-length-10515-cov-11.147514_pt1 | contig 10515 bp, 18 predicted proteins | sample MGYA00510128_ERZ791930 | MGnify/ENA primary metagenome ERZ791930 (study PRJEB30046, sample SAMN00792057) | human gut metagenome | study: EMG produced TPA metagenomics assembly of the A metagenome-wide association study of gut microbiota in type 2... | reverse complement strand
CATCGAGCCGTCTGCAAGACCGCAATTTCACCGGAACGGTGTATAATTGCGCCCTATTTCATAGGGGGTTCGGAACGTTCTGCTTTTCGTGAACGTCATGCACCATCTTTGCAAGAGCCAGCACGACTTCCGGTTGACGGAACGAGATTTTCAGAAGCTCCATCACCTGATCGTCGGTCAGTTCTCCCGGACAGACCAGAAAACTTTCCAGCATTCCGGCACGGGTGCAAAGACGATGCACACGCTCTCTCCGGTTCAGCTCTGACATCCGGCGTTCAAGAATTTTCTCTCGGTGCTGACAAGATCGCAGCTTTTGCTCTGCTTTGGCTTTTTCGTTGCGGAGGTAGGCTAGGTCTATTTTCGGTTGGGTCAATGGCATCACACTCCTTTTTCAGAAAATAAAAAGCCAAACAATCAGTATGGATGCACACTAATCATTTGGCCAGGGGAACATATTTAATTCTCACAATGCAATAGAATTTTCGCAGTAAAAGTTCTATTGCGTATCCATAATGGTTACTATCTGTGGTTTGGATTAGGACTATTTTGTGCGATGTAAATCAATTATTATTAACAGTGCTGTTATGCCTACCACGATTAAAAATCTGATGGTAAATTGAATTGGAAGATTTTGAAGAGCGTGGGTTAGCATTCCAACTTCTCCATCTTCAATCCATTGCGAAAACATTCGTAATTCTTCAAGCAAGGCAACTGAGAAAAAGGCAATCCCAGACACTCCGATGATGTAATTATATTTTGCCTTTTTGACAAATACAAAATAGCAGTTTACGATTGTCAGAAAATACGAACAGCCAATCCAAAATACCCAACCAATGTTCCAATCCATAAACTTTCTTCACCCCTTTATGCAACCAGTCCTTTTATTATAGTAAGAGCTACTGCTACAACAATGAAACCTATTGCAATAATTTTTGAAATTCGATTCTTACTTATCGGATTGTATGAAGAAAATTTATTATATAGTATCAGCAACGCAGCATAAACAGGATAGCACCAAGGATTGATATTAAGTAAATCGAAAAAGGAGCCAATCTCAGCGACTATAAGAGTTAGCACTAAAGCCCAATACGCTATCTTTTTCAATGAATCTGACATAATCATTGTACCATAGACAGTAGTCTTAATTGAATGGAGCGTTCATATTTAATCAAGCAAGAATAACGTGAACAGCACGTTCGTAATCAGCTTTGTGAACATATATCGCATAGAGCGTTTGATAGTTGACCTTTTGAAATGCAGTTCCGGCTCTTTCACGGGTTCCCATTGAAAACAGAGACGGTGATGATAAATCGCGTGCTTTTGTTCGATAGGTTATTCCTGCCTTTTCTAAAAGCGATGTGTATTTTTGGTATTGAGATTGATTCGAGCAAACAACCAGCTCTTTTTGATTGAAAAATGGCAACATAGAAACTCCTAAGAATCTCACTTCTTGTCGAAAAATTTCAGCAGAAGTCCGATTATCAATGCACCGCCACAGACTAATATAACCAGAATGGTTTGTGATGACAAGACGAAAAGCGGTTGAGGAAGCAGTCCCAGCATTCCACCAATAATAAATAAAAGCAATATTAGAATCACAATTGCAAATAGGATCGGTTTCAATTTTTTCATGCTGACACACTCCCTTCTTCAAGAAACAAACCACTATATGCGAATTCTTATAGATGCGTTGAAATCATCTGCATCTTATTGTTACTATACATATAATAGAAGATTTCGTCCATGCTTTTGTACTAACATGGAGAAAATCTGTCACGAAATCGGAGTGAACGGTATATCAGCGGTGAACTGGAACCACCCATTTTCATAGAACATCGTATACTCTCCACTGTATTTTTCAAGAATCAGTCGGATGTTCGCAAGTCCAAAACCATGCAGCTGTGGTTCTGGTTTTGTAGTTGGAATGGAGCCATTTATAATTACAACAGGTTCCGATGTGTTTCGGACAGAGATAAAAAAGTCTTGCTGCGCAACGGCCATGACATGAATCGATTTGTCACCCTTATCATACTGCTGACACGCTTCAATGGCATTATCCAAAAGGTTTGATAGAAGCACTACCATATCAGAGGCATCAAATGGAAGCTTGGATAGATCATTCACTTCAAAATCAATATTGATTTTTTTTTGAGTTGCTTCGGCGGCTTTTGTATTGAAAAGTGCGTCCAAGATGGGATGATGTGTGTTGACAAGGAATAGCCGATCAGTTTGCTGTTCGGTGATTTTTTCAAGATATTCTTCAGCGGCAGAATACTCTTGATTCTTCATCAATTGATTTAGGATATTCAGGTGCGCCCGGAAATCGTGAACTTTTTCCTTTGGGCAGAATAAAGTTCGCTTGCCGAAGTCATGTTTTTCGATTGCAGCTGAATCTGCTGGTTAAGCATCAATAACTGTTCTCTTTCCGATGCGGCATACTCCATTCGCTCCAATAAAAAGAGGACTGCGACGTTTGAAATAAAAATGAGAATACAACAGCCAGCAGAAACAAACTCTTCTATATTATGACCGCTTGTAACGTAAAGTAGGATCACAAGCATTACAAACGATGCGCATGGAAATAGAAAGTACAGTATCAGCTGCGAATGTTGAGCATCGCTTCTGGGTCTGTTGCCCATACGCTGAAGCATCATTTTGCGAAATAGCGCAATAATAAATAATTCGGCTGAATAATAAGAGATTCCGTAGATTAGCGATAGTGTCTTGTTTGCTTGAAACGTCTGAGCATCCATCCCACAAACCGAAGTTGCAAGCATTCCGACTGCAAAAGATAAACTATAAGTCAAGAGATATTCTACAACGATAAGAAATAATAAAAACTTTCCTGAGATATTCTCATATAGAGTTCTGGCAACAATAAAGCAGGATAGTAGAATCAAGAGAATTTTGACGATTTGGTTTCGATTTAAGGCAATAACACTGAATTCAATGGATGCATACATTAAAATAGTTTGAACTATTACACCGACAAGAAATCTATGATTCCTCCAACGGTGCGAAGCAAAAGCGTCTAAAAACAGACATACGCAGACTGAATCTATGATTGTGTAAACCAAACTGATCAAAGCATCCATCTACTTTTACCTCGCCAATGTAAATATTTCTGTTTTAGCTCACTATAATTCTTTTCGCTTGGAGCCAGACAAAGACCACCGCGCAATTGGACTTTATTGTATTGAAAGATTTCGACATAGTGCATATTGACAAGATAGCTTTTTTGAATACGAAGGAAACCGAGTGGCTCGATTTTTTCGGATAGTTCCGTTATGTTGCCGTAAAATTGGTATGCTGGGCTTTTTTCGTCCAACAAGTGCATAACAATGATTCTTCGATGAGATTCTAAATACAGAATGTCATTTACAGGTACATCGATAATTTCAGAGTTGATTGAAATTGTGACAAGCTGTTTCCGCCGAAGTACTTCTTGGACAGCTGAATCAAAGTAGGAATCGAGTTTAGCAGAGAGATCTGCTTTTAGTAAGTAACGAAAGGCTTGAACTTCAAATCCCTCTGGAGCATACTGAATAAAATTCGTAATAAAGATAATCACAATGTTTTCATTTTCTGCTCGTAACTTTCTGGCAAGCTCAATTCCATTTGTTTCGCCCATATCAATATCCAGAAGCGCAATATCATACGGAAGTGATAAGTCTATTTGACTTGGTTGAGAAAATCCATAAAATCTTGATGATACCTGTGTTTCTTCGGTTTTCTTTTCAAGTGTTTCAATGATAGAATCAACGATCTGCCGTTCATCGTCACAAACCAAGACATTCATTTTGAAATCCCTCCATTGCACATGTGCACATGGGACCGCTTTTCATTACACAACATACAGCCCTGTTCCTTACAAGTATAATACGATTATGCCAAAACTTCAAATAGTCAAAAGCCTTTGGTTGACGATTGACTTGTAATATGGCGAAAGGTAGCTTTGGTGTGCTCCCCTAATGCTGGATGTCCACTGTTAGGGAGCATACTATCTGTACGCACACCGATTTCGTTACAAAATTTCTCTGTTTTGCTACAAAATTGTGGACTTTGATTGGTCTTTGTGCTTTGATGTTATCATAGTTGATCTAATCTGTGCATAAGAGGGGAGAAAATTAAATGAGAGGAGTAATAATAGTTTTAATGGCGATTTTAGGCGTGATATTCCCTAAATTTTTGGTGAAAGCAATTAAAAGCACTGATAGAAATGATGCTGATGGAGGTCTTTTGGGTTCACAAATCACTTTTGGAATGCTGATGCTGATAATTGGTATATTTCTCAATTCGGGTATTTAAGGCTGAGTGATTCACAAATCAATACAAAGATAATATGCCATAAAATCGTATTATCAGGTCATAGGAGAATAGAAATGAACAAGAAAAAACGATTTCTTTCTTATTGCGCCTTTACCATTTTGGGGATGTGTTTCAATATGGCTTAGCAATCTTGCGAGATTAACGCCTGAAAGTGCAGTGCCGTATGCGTGGGCTGCTTTGTTTTTCTCATATGGAATTGTAGCCTTGTATTATATTCAGATGGCAATATCTTTCAAAAGTTGTAGTAATAGCCCAAAAGTGAAGTCCGCATGGATTATGTTGGGAATTTCGACACTATTTTTAGTGGGTTCGATAATTTTAGCTATTCGATAAAGGAAGGTAAAGTCTCTAAACAAGAAGCAAAGGGGGATTTTTGATGGCTTGTAAAAATTGTGGTTATGAAAACAAGTTGGGTGTTCGATATTGCCAACGGTGCGGTCAGTATATTGAACCAAAACGGACATTGGCACAAGAAGTTAAATCGTGGGATTTTAGAAGTCTCGCTGGTGTTGGCCGTAGAGATGTGAATATTGCGCCGCTGTTTACTGCATCACCCGTTCAAACTCCAGCAAAAGCACACCAAACGCCCTCGCCTGTTGAACCGATGCCAGACGGAAGATGGTATTGCCCGGACTGCGGAACATTAAATGCTTCTTCTGAACGTTTTTGCAAAAACTGTGGAAAAGTTCGATAACTATCGTTTAGCATTAAAAACTACGGAAGCTTTACGCTGAAAGCTGTAACTTTAAGCAGACCGGAAAGCTTATAATGAGGGTAGAACAGAAATATGACCAACGAAGATACCACTGATTTTGACGAGCACTTCGCTAAAATTTCGTCCTATATTGTGGACACATTGCACGGCGTTCCACTTGAGATGACCGAGGATGAAAAAGAACAATTTCGCATGCTGGTGTTTCCTGCACAATTATGGGCGATGGTTCATTGGATGAGTTGATGAAGGTTGCAGAAAGTATTTGTTAACAGCAAAATGCCTAGATATTTGTAGATGCGCACAAATGTGAGGATGGATTTTTGTTTAAGTAAACAAATTTGGAAAATCCTGCAACAAATGTGTTGGTTGCTGCGTTGTCTAAGTAAAAGCTTCTGATGGAAACAAACGGGAGGTGTATGTTCTATATGAAAAGGAGCTTCATTGCAATTTCGGTTGCGACAATCATAGGATTGTCAGCTTGCTCAACAAAAGTATCCTCTTCAACTTCTATGAACTCTCCTATATCGACATCGGTGACAAGCGAGCAGGAATTTTTATCTAATCTTGAAAATGCCAGCACAAGCCAAGTACTGCAAAAACTTAAAGAATCGGATGGTGGGTATACAGAAGATTGCTTTTCGGTGTTGACAAATCGCCTTATCAAATTCCCTCAAGACACACTGTATGTGTTGAAATATGACAAACTGATGAATGATAAAGACTTTCAGCAGCTTGTTTTATCCGGCATAAAAACAGAGCTTCCCTATAGAGGATCGGATGAAGAAAGAAATACGCTTTATCAGTATCTGGAATCCACCACTACTGATAAAGAATATGGACAAATCGCATCAGATATTTTAGGAGAACAAGCTGAAAACAAGGAGAAACCAAATCGGCAAATTGAATTTCAAACTGAAGAATTAGGACAAGCGAGCAGTGTTATTTCAATCGAACTTCCGCAAGGGTGGAAAATTCAAAAGAGAGAACAAACGCAACGTGCTGAAAATAAACCACTTGCTCTTGCAAGCCTGAATCCGTCTTATCCAGTATATGATATTTATGACAAAAATCATGTGTTGGTTGGCGCGGTTGGATACAGTACCTATGAACCATATGAAGGTGATAGAAATTCCGTGCAGATTGTTTACTCTGCACTTCGGCTAGGATCGGTTTACAGGTTTGACACGGATAATAAATACGATGTGATACAAACCACGGAACGCGGAACGACTGCACTTACAACGGTAATTTTTCAAGATGGTGCAAATTCAGAACCAGTAAACAATTTAGGCGTTCTCGCTTATGATAACGAGAAAGAATGCTTTGTTGCAATTGAACTTGAAGCAAGTTCTGTGTCGGAAAGCCAGGCACTGGAAATTGCAAAATCAATTCGCTTTTAGACATGATGGGAATAACGGTGTATAGGTGCCAGCAGATTAAGGAGAACAACTGTGAACAAAGTACCGTACTTTATGTCATTGCGGTACAGTCCTTGAAACCGGCAACGCTCCAAGATACTTTGACAGCAAGCCAATGGAGCGGTATGTGGTTCTTTTCTCTGGCATTTTTCGCCGTCATTTTTATGGAAATGCTGTCTGATTTCTTGCTGGTTACAGAACGCCGCAATACATGGAAAGCGTTAAATGGAAATGTCAGCAAAGCCGAATTTCACAATCTTCAGCAAATTGTCTTGTGCGAAAATCAGAAAGTTTCCATTGAGAAAAAACTTGCAAGTACGATACTACTGGTTCTGATGATATGTGCAACTGCTGCATTTGTATGGCTCACTTTTTGGTATAAGGTTTTGTTATGAAAGAGATAATTATTGAACCACATATTGGAATTGGACAATTAAAATTAGGCATGACATCAGATGAATTAGAAAATGCTCTTCTACAAATGAAGAAACAGTGGTCGAATTCTTCTGATGAAGCAATGCAAATGGAATGTTGTGCGGAAACCGATGACCCTAATTTGATAACCGGACGATATATGGATAATGATTCGTTCTTTCTTGTGCAGTATCGGAACGGAAAAGCTGCTGAAATCGGCATCCAGCGTGATTTGTCTAAAGTGGCATCAATAAAATTGTTCGGGATGGATATGTTTAATACAGCCGCCGAGTGTATTATTGATAGCTTAATGAAAAAGGACAACGTTATTTGCAACGAAAAGGACTTGCAACTGGGAACGGAATATTTTTTTCCCGAAATTGGAGTCCGACTCTGGAGAGAGCGAGCATTTCATCCCAAACTGTTGAAAGACCCGCTATACATGGAAGAAATGCAGGCGGTATTAGAAGATGAATACCAGTATCAGTATTTTCAGATGATTACTATAATAGGCTAAACTGCTAACTAAGCAACAGCCCTCTATTTGCAACGACTGCAAGTAGAGGGCTGTTTTGTCTGCTTTGGATATTTTAATTAAAGGTTAGTCTTCCATTCTACCGTGGTCACAACCAAGTGAGAGATAGTGCTCAATCTCACCAATCAGCACAAGCTGGGCGTACTCCAAAGGATTATTATACAGCAGCGCGTCCAGTTTTGCCCGCTGTGTGGGGCATGGCAGTACTTGCTCATCAAAGATCAACGCGGTCGTCCACTGTATTTCAATACAGAAGCAGACGACCGCATTGACTTTTTTACGAGATGAGGTCTCTTTTTTCTCTCTTAAGTCACCTAACCGCACTACCCTGCATCCTCGTGGACAGCGGAAATCAGCATACCCTCGGAGTCGATGCCCATCATCTTGCGGGCGGGCAGGTTCACGATGGCGATAGCGGTCTTGCCCACCAGCTCAGCAGGCTCGTAGTACTCGTGGATGCCGCTCAGGATCACGCGGTCCTTGCGCTCACCGTCGTCCAGCGTGAACTTCAGCAGCTTCTTGGACTTGGGCACAACCTCACAGGTAAGGATCTTCACAGCGCGGTAATCGGACTTTGCAAAGGTGTCAAAGTCCACCATGTCGGTGAAGATGGGCTCGATCTTCACCTTGGAGAAGTCGATAGGCTCCTCCACAGCGGGTGCGGTAGGAGCAGCCTCCACGGCAGCCGCGGCAGAGGGAGCTTCGGCGGTAGCCTTCTTCTCCTGCTCGGTGGGCTTCATCGTGGGGATGTCGACGAACAGTAAGACGCAAGCCTTTATTTCTTGATATTACTCTACACCGCAAGGGTTGATTTTTACCCTTCCATTTACATCTCTACACAAGCCTTTATCCGAACTGTATCGTTTGGCGTATGAATTGGCGTATTTGGCGTATGGCGTATTTGGCGTATGCTTTATTTTATTCTTCAGGGTCTTTCCACTGTGCGTACTGACGGTCAAGATTTTCAAATTCAGACTTACGCAGTTCCTTGGTCACATCCGCGCAGATATTCAAGGTCGTGGAAATATCCGAGTGTCCCAGCGCATCTTGAATCACCTTGATGTTCACGCCCGCTTCGCACATCCGAGTCGTGAAGGTATGCCGCAGGGTGTGGCAGCTGAAACGCGGCAGGAGTACGGTGCTGTTCAAGTTCTTCGCCAGCACTTCATCGTTGCAGTCCCGGATGATGCGCCGGATAGCCTTGTTCAGCGTTCCCTGATGCTGGCACTCTCCAAAGCGATTAAGGTACAGATAGTTCTGGAAAGTGTTGTCCTTCAAACCACGCTTCCCCTTTGCCCACAGGGTGAACACATCATTCAGGGTGACATACCGCGCTTCTGCCTTGATGCCTTCCAGTGAATCCAACTGGATGTCTTTTTCCTTTTCCCGAAGTTCCTCTAAGGTCGCGGCATAAATAGAATGTCGCTTGCCATCCGGGGAAGTCCAACGGAAATCGTACTTGCCATCTTTGCGCTGGGATTCCCCTTTGCGGAGAACCACACGCGCCTTGTCCTTGCGTTTCGTATTCTGATTTGTTGCCATGAGCGTTGCTCCTTTCTACATCGCGGTGCAGAAAAGAGCGTTGTTCTGTGTTCATAGTATCACAGATACGCCATTCTCTGCAAGACGTTTTGAAAAATATCCGGGACATTTTCAAAGCGAGTACATTCGCTCCGTGTATTCATCCAGCTTGCGCCGCTTGATGAGCCGCTTGGAACCCACCCACAGCACGAACTGACAACGCTCCTTATCCGATAATGAACGCAGCTTGTTGATGCCAATGCCGGAATAGCCCGCAGCTTCTTCCAGCGTCAAATTGCTCTTTTCCCAAATGGGAACTTGTCGGGACTTGGTCCCTCCATCTTGCTGATGCAAGACCATTCCGTCGCTTGAAGTCCCCACTGGGGACTTCATTGCTTCGCAAACGCAAACTTCTTTCACTTGCACCTCCACTTCCTTGTAACCGGGTGTCTGTGTCCGGGCAGGAAATTGCTAGTCCTACCCCAGACTGTTCCCGATGGGGTGTCAAATCTCCGAATACTCTCCCTTCGTTCGAGGCTGTGCGGTGGGCTTGTGCAGCTGTTCTGCCTGCAAGCGGTTCAGCAGTTGCAGAACGGAATCCCGTGCTTTCTCCTTGACCTGCTCCTTGCCCTTCTGCCGGACTTCAGGCTTCAGCAGCTTCTCCTGCAAGCGGGCAGCGGTGGTCTGCATGGTCTTGAGGAACTTGTCCAGCACGCCGTCCAAACGGTGCGCGGCATACTCTCTCGTGGCCTGCGGAGCCTTGCGTTCCGGGGACAGCACCCACTTCTTCGTGTCCTCGATCATCCGCATATCTTCCTTGCGGGTCTCGGTGCGCACCACATCCGTCACGACCTCCACCGCCTTGTCGTAGGCTGCTGCCGAAACTTCATCGATCAGCGTTTCCATGTCGTTGACCTTGAGGGTCAATTCGTCCAGCTTGCTCTGCTGGGCGGCAAGCTGCTCCTTCTGCTTGGCAAGGATGAAGTCCTGCTTTTCCAGATATTTGCGGTTGCCGTATTCTGCTTCTTCCTCCAAATCCAACCCATGACGTTTTGCAATCTCAAACAGCATCTTCCGGCAGGCGGCATCAAAGGTGATTTTGCGGTTGTTGCGGCGGCTGAGGGGCTTGTCCGGGTCAGGCAGGTCGAAGCCCAGTGCTTCCAATGCCTTTTCCTGCTGGGGTGCCACCTCGCCGTACTTGTTCTCGCAGTCGAACACATGACGCTCATGGATATGGGGTGTGCTCTCATCCAGATGCAGTGCCCAGTCCAGCACATGAACGTGGTCGCCATACTTGGCCTTGAACTCCTCGATGAACTCTGTGACGACGCTCAGCAAGTCCTCTGCCGAAGCGTGTTCATCCAACGTTCCAAGTTGGTAGATGGTCTCCTCTGGGCAGGTCTTGCGGCTGGACAGCAGGTCAGGAATGGAGCGGTTGCGTTCCGTGTGCCGAATCTTGGCGTTGCGCTCGTTCTGGCTTTCCACAAAGTTGGAATAGCGGCTCTCATAGAACTGCCGTTCCACCTCCGAGAAGGTCGCCCCCAGATCGTCCGGGTCTTGTGGGTCGAGAGCCGAACGGAAAC
>ERZ791930.1344-NODE-1344-length-10516-cov-2.231431_pt1 | contig 10516 bp, 6 predicted proteins | sample MGYA00510128_ERZ791930 | MGnify/ENA primary metagenome ERZ791930 (study PRJEB30046, sample SAMN00792057) | human gut metagenome | study: EMG produced TPA metagenomics assembly of the A metagenome-wide association study of gut microbiota in type 2... | reverse complement strand
CCAATCGAAGGAACCGTTCTTCCGGGTGTTACAAGAGATTCCATGATCCATCTGTTAAGAGACTGGGGTTATAAAGTAAATGAGACCAGACTTTCCGTAGACGATCTGATGAAAGCCGGACATGATGGCACACTTGAGGAAGTATTCGGAACAGGTACTGCAGCAGTCATCTCCCCTGTCGGAGAACTCCGCTACAAAGATGATGTTGTAACGATCAACGATTTCAAGATCGGTGAGCTGACACAGAAATTATATGATACCTTAACCGGAATCCAGTGGGGCAAACTGCCGGATAAATATGGCTGGACAGTAGAGGTAAAATAAGTAGTTGCGTCAGGGTTTCCGATGAAAAAACAGATTGCACGCACTACGGGCAGACTGATTGTTATGAAAAACACCATGGACATGCAAAATCGCATGTTCGTGGTGTTTTTGGTTATACTAAAAATAAGTGACAGGTCAGGTGTCCTGTGTTAATATGGAACAGAAAGAACGGAATGTAACACGCCAGACCGGCGTCGTTCTGAAAATGGAGGACGACTATGAGTAAAACATTAGAACAATTCGAGCAGTATCTCGATAAAATGAAAAAATATGAACATATCAATACGCTTCTTTACTGGGACATGAGAACCTGTGCACCAAAACTGGGGCAGGCAGGACATATCGATGCACTGACTTATTTTTCAACCGAGAGCTTTGCGATGTCGACTTCGGATGAACTTTACGGCATGTTAGAGACCTTAAAGACACCGGAAGAATTTGCACAGCTGTCAGATACCATGAAATTTATCGTGACACGCATGCAGCGCGATATGGAAAAAGACAGACGGATTCCAAAAGACCGTTATAAAGTGATGGTCCGTGAGCAGGCAGAATCCGGAAATGCATGGGAAGATGCAAAAAATGCATCTGACTTTTCCATTTTTGCACCGCATCTGGAGAAAATGATTGCACTTACCAAAGAAATGGCAGGTTACACGGATCCGGGCAAAGAAGTTTATGATGTATTGTTAGATAAATATGAAGAGGGAATGGATTCTGCAACGATTGACCGTCTGTTTGGTGAACTAAAGGAAGCGCTGATTCCGCTTGTGAAAAAAATACTTGCCGCAAAACAGCCGGATGATACAAAATTCCATGCTTATTTTGATCCGGATGATCAGAGAAAAGTGCAGGATCTTTTGCTTTCCTACATCGGATTTTCCAAAGATGCCGGTGCAGTAGGAGAGACAGAGCATCCTTTTACACTGAATTTTTCTTCCAAGGATGTCCGGGTGACAAATCATTATTATGAACATGATCCGATTTCTGCCATGTTTTCGGCTATCCATGAGGGTGGTCATGCGATTTTTGAACAGAATGTCAATCCGGAATATGACAACACGGCTGCAGGAAGCTGCCGTTATATGGGCGTGCATGAGAGCCAATCCCGTTTTTATGAGAATATTTTAGGGCGCAATAAGAATTTCTGGATTCCTGTCTATGAGAAAGTGCAGGAACTGATGCCGCAGATGAAGGACATTTCACTGGATGAGTTTTACCGTGAGATCAATCATGTCAGAAACAGCCTGATCCGTACCGAGGCAGATGAGGTGACCTATTGCTTCCATATTATATTGCGTTATGAAATGGAGAAGGCAATCTTTCGTGACAATGTTCCGGTTGAGAAGTTTCCGGAACTTTGGAATCAGAAAATGAAGGAATATTTAGATATCACTCCGGCAAATGATGCGGAGGGAATCTTACAGGATATGCACTGGTCAGATGGTTCCTTCGGCTATTTTCCAAGCTATCTGTTAGGAAGCATCTATGACGGCATGTACTTAGAGGAGCTTGAAAAAGAGTTAGGGCCGGTAGATGAGATCTTAAAAGAGGGCAGAATCAAAGAAATCACAAAATGGCTGAATGAAAAGATCCACTGGTATGGCAGCACGCGCACACCCAAAGAAGTGATCGCAAATGTGTGCGGCAAAGAAGTATCAGCAGAGCCGCTGGTGCGTTATTTTGAAAAAAAATATGCCGACATATATAATTTAGATCATTTAATGGAAAAATAAGACCGGTAAATTAATTTGCAGTTAAAACGCAGATCAGATTGAAAGATCGGATTTTTCACAGACAGGAATGGAGATTGCTATGAAAAAACAGGGAATTATTTTTGACATGGACGGTACACTCTGGGATTCCGCAGCCAATGTGGCAGAATCCTGGAACGAAGCGATCCGTCAGGATGGAAGGATAAATAAGGTACTCACGGAAGCAGATATCAAGGGCGTTATGGGAAAAACCATGGATGTGATCGCAAAGCTGTTATTCCCGGAACTTTCCGAAGCAGAGCAGGAATCTCTTTTAGCAGAGTGCTGCAGGATAGAAAATGATTATTTAAGAGAGCACGGCGGTGTGCTTTACCCGGATCTTGAGGATACTTTCAAAGAATTAAAAAAGAATTATGAACTCTATATTGTAAGTAATTGTCAGAAAGGTTACATTGAGGCATTTTTAGATCACTATCATTTCTGGGATTATTTTTCAGATATTGAATGTTATGGCAATAATCTTTTACAGAAAGGTGATAATATCAGACTTCTGGCAGACCGGAATCATTTAGAGGAAGCGGTCTATGTGGGTGATATCCAGGGAGATTATGAGGCAAGCAAAAAGGCGGGAGTCGGATTTATACATGCTGCATATGGTTTTGGAAGTGTTCCGGAAGCACAGCATAAGATTCTGACATTTTCAGAACTTGTGACAAAAAAGGTGGCAGAAAAATATTTTGCAGAGAAGAACAGGGACTGAATCATGTTTATGAAAAATAATGCTGTCAAAAAGATTACGGATGAGTGGTAAAGGAAATAGTACAGTATGACAAAGCTAGAAGAATTGTTAAAACAGATCAACCGAAAACACGTATATATCCAGACACATAATTTCCCGGATCCGGATGCGATCGCAAGTGCGCTTGGCATACAGGAGTTATTAAAGCACAATGGTATTACTTCGACGATCTGTTACAAAGGAAAAATCGACCGTTACAGCACAGATAAACTGCGGGAACTGATGAACATTGAGCTTCTGAATGTGGAAGATCTTGGAGCGATCCTGACGGAAGAAGATGAAGTGATCCTTGTAGATGCACAGAAAGGCAACTCCAATATCATAGATATTACGGGGGATGAGATCATCTGCATTGACCATCATCCCGAAAATGAAAAGTTTTCATACCGGTTTAAGGACATCCGTCCGGGGGTGGGTGCCTGTGCAACGATCGTAGCGCAGTATTTCTTTGAGAATGAGATCCCGATGGATCGCAGGATTGCGACGACGCTGACATACGGTATAAGGATCGACACCAACAATTTGAGCCGTGGGGTATCAAAACTTGATATTGAGATGCTCTACCGGATGTTTGATGAATGTGATTATGAGGTCATTCATATGTTAGAAAACAGTAATCTTTGTTTTGATGACCTGATGGCATATTCCAGCGCCATTTCAAGCATTGAGGTTTATGATGATATCAGCTTCTGTAATACAGGGAAAGATTGTCCGGTGATCGCAAATATATCCGATTTCATGCTTGCTTTAAAAGAAGTGTCATTTTCCGTTGTGTATTCGAGAAAGTCAGACGGGATCAAACTTTCCGTGCGCAGTGAAAAGAGTATGCTCGATGCAGGAAAGATCGTGGCAGAGGCACTGAAGGGAATTGGCAATGGCGGCGGTCACGCATCGATGGCAGGAGGATTTGTGCCATGTACGGGCAGTGACATGGATGTCAAACTGTTAGAGGCACAGATGAAAGAGAGGTTTCTGGCAGTGATCGCGGATGTCAAAAAGCGTGCGGTATAAAAGTATCTGGACTCTTGACATTCTTACTTTCCGAGTCTATACTAAAAACTAGATTTTTGGCAAAAGGCAATGACGAAGACAGTAGTTCATCAGAAAAAGTAACAGAGAGCCGGAGCAGGTGGAAACCGGTGCGAGTATCTGCTGAATGAAGATCACTTCCAAGCTGCAGTCTGAAATGATCCCGGCAGGTCGAGATAAGGACTTTTCGAGGCAGAGTAAGCGCTGACGCATTTCCTGCGTTACAGGGAACATGTATCCGGATTTTACCGTGTACATTTGTATATCAGGTGGTATAACGAAGAAATCAAGCCCTCGTCCTATATACAGGACGAGGGCTTTTTTCATTCACAGGATTTCCTGTGAATGAAAAATGATGCGCACCTCGTGGAGAAGAAGTTAGCTGTAAACAGCACCACTCGGGCGCGAAAGAGTCGCAAACGACTCTTTATTTAAGTAATGGAGGTTAGCAATGTATATGAAAGTTGATGCGAATCTGAATTTCGTAGACAGAGAAAAACAGATCGAAAAGTTCTGGAATGACAACGACATCTTTAAAAAGAGCATGGAACACCGCAAGGAAGGAGAGACGTACACCTTTTATGACGGACCGCCAACTGCAAACGGCAAACCGCACATCGGACATGTGGAGACCCGTACGATCAAAGATATGATCCCGAGATACCAGACCATGAAAGGAAAATTCGTTCCGCGTAAAGCCGGCTGGGATACACACGGACTCCCGGTAGAACTTGAGGTAGAAAAACTCCTTGGTTTAAATGGAAAAGAGCAGATCGAAGAATACGGTATGGAGCCTTTCATCAAAAAATGTAAGGAATCCGTATGGAAATACAAAGGTATGTGGGAAGATTTCTCAAAGACCGTTGGTTTCTGGGCTGATATGGACAATCCGTACGTTACCTATGACGACAATTTCATTGAGTCCGAATGGTGGGCATTAAAAGAAATCTGGAATAAAAACCTTTTATATAAAGGATTCAAGATCGTTCCTTACTGCCCGCGCTGTGGTACACCGTTATCTTCCCAGGAAGTTGCGCAGGGATATAAGACGGTCAAAGAGCGCTCTGCAGTTGCACGTTTTAAAGTAATCGGAGAGGATGTATATTTCCTTGCATGGACAACAACTCCTTGGACACTGCCGTCTAACGTCGCACTCTGTGTGAACCCGGAAGAGACTTACTGCAAAGTAAAAGCGGTTGACGGATATACCTATTATATGGCGGAAGCACTGCTTGACACGGTTCTTGGCAAACTGCTTGATAAGGATGCAGCAGAGGGAACAAAGGCATATGAGGTATTAGAGACTTACAAGGGAAGCGATTTAGAGTACAAAGAGTATGAGCCTTTATTTGACTGTGCAAAAGAGATCATCGAAAAACAGCACAAAAAAGCGCATTACATCGTATGTGATACCTATGTAACCATGACAGATGGTACCGGTATCGTTCATATCGCACCTGCATTCGGTGAAGATGATGCCGCTGTCGGAAGAAAATATGACCTTCCATTTGTACAGCTTGTAGATGGAAAAGGTGAGCTTACAAAAGAAACACCATATGCCGGTATTTTTGTAAAGAAAGCCGATCCTATGGTATTAAAAGATCTCGATGAAAAAGGATTATTATTTGATGCGCCGAAGTTTGAACATGAATATCCACACTGCTGGAGATGCGACACACCACTGATCTACTACGCAAGAGAATCCTGGTTCATCAAGATGACTGCAGTCAAAGATGACCTGATCCGCAACAATAACACCGTAAACTGGATTCCGGAGTCCATTGGAAAAGGACGTTTTGGTGACTGGCTTGAGAATATCCAGGACTGGGGTATTTCCCGTAACCGTTACTGGGGAACACCACTTCCGGTATGGGAGTGTGAGTGTGGTCATCAGGAGTGTATCGGAAGCCGCGCAGAACTCGCGGAGAGAAGCTGTAATCCAAATGATGCCAAAGTAGAACTTCATCGTCCGTATATCGATGCAGTTACATTCAAATGTCCGGATTGTGGAAAAGAAATGCATCGTGTACCGGAAGTAATCGACTGCTGGTTCGATTCCGGAGCAATGCCATTTGCACAGCATCACTATCCATTTGAGAACAAAGATGTATTTGAAAAACAGTTCCCGGCGAAGTTTATCTCTGAGGCAGTTGACCAGACAAGAGGATGGTTCTACTCCCTGATGGCAGAATCTACACTGTTATTTAACAAAGCGCCTTACGAGAACGTTATCGTTCTTGGCCATGTACAGGATGAGAACGGACAGAAGATGAGTAAGTCCAAAGGAAATGCAGTAGATCCGTTTGATGCATTAGAGACTTATGGCGCAGATGCGATCCGCTGGTATTTCTATACAAGCAGTGCACCGTGGATCCCGAAACGTTTCAGCGGTAAGCTGGTACAGGAAGGACAGCGCAAATTCATGGGTACTCTGTGGAATACTTATGCATTTTTTGTACTGTATGCAAATATTGACCAGTTTGATGCGACGAAATATACTTTAGATTATGAGAAATTATCCGTTATGGATAAATGGCTGTTATCCAAACTGAATTCTGCGATCAAAGGAACAGATGAGAACCTTGCAAATTACCGCATCCCGGAGGCAGCAAAGGTACTCGATGAGTTCGTGGATGACATGAGTAACTGGTATGTCAGAAGAAGCCGTGACCGTTTCTGGGCAAAGGGCATGGAGCAGGATAAGATCAATGCTTACATGACACTTTATACTGCACTTGTTGAGATCTGTAAGGCAGCAGCTCCTATGATCCCATTCATGACAGAGGAGATTTATCAGAATCTGGTGCGTTCCATCAATACAGAGGCACCGGAGAGTATCCATCTGTGCGATTTCCCGGCAGTCAATGAAAGCTGGATCGACAAAGATTTAGAGAAAAATATGGATGAGGTCTTAAAGATCGTTGTTATGGGTCGTGCGTGCCGTAACTCTGCAAATATCAAGAATCGTCAGCCAATCGGAAATATGTATGTCAAAGCACCGAATGTACTGCCAGAATATTTTGTGGAGATCATCGAGGATGAGTTAAATGTGAAGAAAGTAAACTTCACAGAGGATGTCAGTGCATATACAAGCTATACTTTCAAACCACAGCTTCGTACTGTCGGACCGAAATATGGCAAGTTCTTAGGACAGATCCAGAAAGCACTTGCAGAGTTAGACGGAAATAAGGCAATGGCAGAATTAAAGGCAAACGGCGTGCTTGCGCTGCCTTCTGTCAGTGATGATGTAAAACTTTCTGAGGAAGACCTTCTGATCACGATGACACAGATGGAAGGTTATGTGACGGAAGGAGATAATACGGTAACAGTTGTGCTTGATACGAACCTGACACTTGAACTGGTAGAGGAAGGATTTGTCCGCGAAGTGATCAGCAAGATCCAGACCATGCGTAAGGAAGCCGGATTTGAGGTTATGGATAAAATTTCCATTTACTATCATGCAGATGAAAAAGTAGCCGACATCTTTAATAAGTACGAAAATGACATCATGGGTGATGTTTTAGGTACTGAAGTTGTAGCAGAAGCTGATTCTTTTGACTCCGGAGAAAACGGAATTTACTGCAAGGAATGGAACATCAATGGGGAAAAAGTATTGCTTGGAGTCAAAAAAGGAGAAAACTAGATGAAGGAAAATGTTTTCAACAAAGAAGCGTTTATTGAGGATGTAAAAGAAAATGTAAAGAATCTTTACCGCAAAACGTTAGATGAGGCGTCACAGCAGGAGATTTTTCAGGCAGTTTCCTACACGGTAAAAGATGTCATTATTGATGACTGGCTTGCCACACAGAAAGCGTTTGACAAACAGGATCCAAAGATGGTTTACTACATGTCCATGGAGTTTTTAATGGGTCGTGCGCTTGGCAACAACATGATCAATTTAAAAATGTACAAAGAGGTCAAAGAGGCACTTGAGGAGATCGGTCTGAACTTAGATGAGATCGAGGATCAGGAGCCGGATCCGGCACTTGGAAATGGCGGACTCGGACGTCTTGCAGCCTGCTTTATGGAGTCACTGGCAACACTTGGATACGCAGCTTACGGCTGCGGTATCCGTTACCGGTACGGAATGTTCAAACAGAAGATCAAAGACGGTTTTCAGGTGGAAGTGCCGGATAACTGGTTAAAGAATGGATATCCGTTTGAACTTCGCCGTCCGGAGTATTCCTATGAAGTTAAATTCGGCGGTTATGTCCGTGCAGAAGTGACAGAAGAGGGGAAAACACGTTTTATACAGGAAAATTACCAGTCTGTTTTAGCGGTACCGTATGATATGCCGATCGTAGGTTATGGCAATCATGTGGTAGATACCTTAATGATCTGGGATGCAGAGCCGATGGAGTGCTTTGAGTTAGACTCTTTTGATAAAGGTGATTACCACAAGGCAGTAGAGCAGGAAAATCTTGCCCGCAACTTAGTGGAAGTACTTTATCCGAATGATAATCATATCGCAGGAAAAGAGCTTCGTTTAAAACAGCAGTATTTCTTTGTATCAGCAAGTGTACAGCGTGCGCTGGCACGTTACAAAAAGCATCATGATGATATCCACAAGCTGCCGGAGAAGGTAACATTCCAGTTAAATGATACACATCCGACTGTTGCAGTGGCAGAACTTATGCGTATTTTACTTGACGAAGAGGGATTGAGCTGGGATGAGGCATGGGAGATCACGACAAAGACCTGTGCATACACCAACCATACGATTATGGCTGAGGCACTTGAAAAATGGCCGATCGAGATATTCTCAAGGCTGCTTCCGCGTATCTATCAGATCGTTGAGGAGATCAACCGCAGATTTATTTTACAGATCCAGGCAGAGTTCCCTGGAGATAATGGCAAGGTTGCCCGTATGGCGATTGTTTATGATGGTCAGGTAAAGATGGCACATCTTGCAATCGCAGCAGGATATTCCGTAAACGGTGTGGCAAAACTCCACACAGAGATATTAAAGAACGAGCAGCTTCATGATTTCTACGAGCTGTTCCCGCAGAAATTCAACAACAAGACAAACGGAATCACACAGCGCCGCTTCTTAATGCATGGCGATCCGCTTCTTGCTGACTGGGTAAGTGAATATATCGGGGATGACTGGATTACGAATCTTGCCCATATTGAGAAGATGGCGATTTATGCAACCGATAAAAAAGCACAGCAGGAGTTCATGAACATCAAATATCAGAACAAGCTGCGCCTTGCAAAATATATCAAAGAGCACAATGGCATTGAAGTAGATCCGCGTTCCATCTTTGATGTGCAGGTAAAACGTCTGCATGAATACAAACGTCAGTTACTGAATATTTTACATGTCATGTATCTGTATAACGAATTAAAAGAGCACCCGGATATGGATTTCTATCCGAGAACCTTTATTTTTGGCGCAAAAGCAGCAGCAGGCTATAAGAATGCCAAACTTACAATCAAGCTGATCAACAATGTTGCAGATGTCATCAACAATGACAGAAGCATTAATGGCAAGATCAAAGTTGTATTTATTGAAGACTACCGTGTATCGATCGCAGAGTGGATCTTTGCGGCAGCAGATGTCAGTGAGCAGATTTCTACAGCCAGCAAAGAGGCATCCGGAACCGGTAACATGAAATTCATGTTAAACGGTGCGCTGACGCTCGGAACGATGGATGGTGCCAATGTTGAGATCGTAGAGGAAGTCGGCAAAGAAAATGCCTTTATTTTCGGTATGAGTTCCGATGAAGTCATTGCGCATGAAAGAAACCGTGACTATGATCCAATGCAGATCTTCAACAGTGATCAGGATATCCGTAAGGTACTGATGCAGCTCATCAATGGATTTTATTCACCGAATGATCCTGAGTTATTCCGTGACCTGTACAATTCACTGCTCAATACACAGTGTACACAGTTTGCAGATACCTATTTCATCTTAAAGGATTTCCGTTCCTATGCAGATGCACAGAAACGCGTCATGGAAGCATACAAAGATGAAGAAGGTTGGGCAAAGAGTGCAATCTTAAATATCGCACATGCCGGTAAATTCTCATCTGACCGTACGATCCAGGAATATGTAGATGATATCTGGCACTTAGACAAAATTACCGTAGAGGTATAAGAAAATCGTATAAGATAGCAGACTGCCTGTTTTAGCAGGCAGATCTGTGCACAGAAAAAGAAACCCGGCTTTGGGGTCATGTACCTTAAAGCCGGGTTTTTACATAATAATGTTTTTTTTAATATCTTAGTTTAAAATCTTAATACTTCCTAAAAGTGGAAGCTCTTTTTCTTCATCTTTGCAGGCATATACTAATCCCATGATCCAGAAAATAAAGAATACAATGGAGAGAATGCCGCTGACAGCCCATCCACAGATCGGAATGCGCGAAATAATAATGCTGTTGATCAGTGATGCAAGGTATAACACCAGTGACTGGTTTAAATGAAATTTTGCACCCTCTTTGTCACCGGCGCAGAATGCAATCAGCCAGCCGATAAGCGTGATGTAGGAAACGATTCCTGTTGTTTTCTTGTCCATAAGTAAACCTCCTCGAAAATTTAATAACATTCGTATTGTAACACTCTTATCAGTGAAATGCAAAAAAATATCTCCCTTTTTACAAAAGTGTGTCTGATGCATACTAACTCATAATTATACGAAACA
>ERZ791930.1333-NODE-1333-length-10576-cov-2.661629_pt1 | contig 10576 bp, 10 predicted proteins | sample MGYA00510128_ERZ791930 | MGnify/ENA primary metagenome ERZ791930 (study PRJEB30046, sample SAMN00792057) | human gut metagenome | study: EMG produced TPA metagenomics assembly of the A metagenome-wide association study of gut microbiota in type 2... | reverse complement strand
ACATCTCCGGCCACAGGTAGCGTTCATCCGCAAAGCCCCGCCGTTTTCCGGCGGTGGAGAAGGGCTGGCATGGAAATCCGCCGGAGAGGATCGTGATGGTTTCAAGTCCTGTTTTCTCAAAAAACGCCTCCTTCGTGAATGTGGTGATGTCCCGGAACTTCGGCACATCCGGCCAATGCTTTTGCAGGATGGAAAATGGATAGTCCGCCCACTCGCATTGACAGACCGTTTCAAAGCCTGCCGCCTCTGCCGCCAGGTCCAGCCCGCCGATGCCGGAAAACAGGCTGACATGGGTGAGCTTATTCATGGCTGATCTGCTCCCCAGGGATCAGCTCCGCCCGGAACCGCTTGATGACCGCCGCCTCCAATTCATCCTGACAAAAGTTACTATCAGCGGAAAGACCCAGCTTGCGGCGCAGCCTGTTCAGCGTCTTTTCATAGTTCCCGTATTTCTTTTGCAGGCGGAGAAAATCCTTCTCGTTCTGCGCCTGCGACAGACACTTGGCGATGCTGTACCAAGTCACCAGGAACATGTGCAGTTCGCTCACCAGCAGCCGGAATCCGCTGCCGGGGATCAGATAGTGTTCCTCCTGGCGGCCGCTGCCCGGTTCGGGTTCGTCGTCCTCACACTCCACATAGAAGGCGTCCAGTTCGCACAGCTCTCGCGCCTTCATCCCGGCAAGGTCCGCCTTGTCGCCGAACACCAGGTAACGGCCGGGAATGTTCCAGGCGTCAAACTTGTCATCGGCGATCTGGCCGTACCGCTTCGCCGCCGCAATGAACGCCTCCACATCTTCCCGGTCCTTGATTTTTCCGGCAAGGAAGGCAAGCTGATGAAGCAGCCCGTAGAGATGCACTTCCTCGTCGATATGTGCCTCATAGGTCTTTTCCTCGATGACATACAGCTTTTCCTGTTCCATATCCTTATCCCATCCTTTCCTTCCATTCCAGCCGCATTTGCCCATCATCCAGCAACAGACGGATTACATTTTTGCCCTGGGGCGTAATCAAGGTCTGCTGTCCAAAATGCCCATATTTCCAGAAGTCCTTCACACGGAACAACCCGTCATTGGAGGGCTTGGCATAGGGCAGAAGGTATCCGGCCGGGCAGCGGTACAGAAATCCCGCGTCCATCAGGAAACGGCAAAACGCACGCTCCCCGATTTGCAGTTCCTTCGCCGTAGCCCGGATATTGGTGCAGTTTTCTTCATGGACAAAGGCGTCATAGAAATCTGCTTTCGGCCGCAGCCGTTCCACCTCGCCGGAGAGCTGCCGGTTTTTCTCATGCTCGGCAAGAAGCTGGTCGGCAAAAGCCAGAAGTATTTCCGGCTTTTCCGCCGCCTGCTCCAGAAGGGAGGCAGTCATATACCCGCCCGTCTTGCGGATCATGGGGAGAACTTCGTCAAACACCCATTTTTCAAAGCGTTCCGCACCAGGCAGCCGACTATGAACAATCAGGCGGTACACATCACCCTCGGAAATGAATTTCATCTGTTGAATCCCGCCATTAGAAGGGGTCGGTAAAACGCAGACCCCTTTGCAATGGGCTGAAATGGCATCAGCCGTGCGTTGGTATCCGAGCGCTTTTGCAATATCTTTTCCGCAAAACAGATAATTGCCGTTCTGCTCGATCACTCGGATGCTGCCAAATTCGCGGTTATTGAAAACCGCCATCTTGTTATCCATTCTGGTCCTCCTTTTCATCGTCCACAGTTTCGTGTGCAACCTCGCTGGGCTTGGTGGTGAGCAATTTATAGAGCTCGGTGTCTTTCGGGAAGTCATCCGCAAAGGGCAGGATGACATTGTTGAAGAACAGCAGCCCGTGGCCCGGCTCGGAGTTGGTCACATAGGCAAGCTGTTCAGAAGAAATATTCAGCCGCTCCGCCAGTATCTTCCGGTCGCCTGCTGCCTGGTTGAGCATATAGATGAAATCGCTGTTCTCCAGGATATTTTCGATCTCCGGAGAGGAAAGCAGGTCCTTGGGGTTCTGGGTCGCCCCGGTGGGGATGCCGCCCCACTTTCTGAACCGTTTCCAAATCTCGGCGCTGTACGCGGCGGTCTGTTCCTCCTTCAGCAGAAGGTGGAACTCGTCCACGAAATACCAGGTAGACCGTCCAATGGCTCGGTTGATGGTGACGGTATTCCACACCGCGTCCTGGACAATGAGCATCCCCGGCTTTTTCAGGTTCTTGCCCAGGCCCTTGATGTCAAAGCAGACAAGGCGATTGGAGATGTCCACGGTGGTACGGTGGTTGAAGAAGTTCAGCGAACCGTTCACATACAGGTCCAATGCCTGGGCCACCCGGTCGGCCTCCGGGATGTGCTGGGACAGCAGGGCGTTCATCAGGTCGCCCAAAATCGGCATATTCTCCGGCCGGGGGTCGGCAAAGTAGGGCTGATAGATCATCTGCACCGCCCGGTCGATGACGGTTTTCTCGATGGCCTCCAGGCCGGTCTTGCTGCCCATAATGAGCTCGCAGAAGGACAGCACGAAGTCGCTTTTCAGCGCCAGCGGGTTTTCTTCCTCGGAGTAGTTGAGGTTGATGTCCAGGGGGTTCACATAGTCGGTGCTGGACGGGGACAGCCGGATCACCTGACCGCCCAATCGCTTCACCAGGGGCGAATACTCGTCCTCCGGGTCGCAGATGATGACATTATCCTGGGTCATCAGCATGATAAAGGTGATCTCCCGCTTGCAGCTCATGGATTTGCCGCTGCCGGGGGTGCCGAATACAAGGCCGTTGGGACAGCGGGATTGCTTGCGGTCCAGCAGGATCATGTTGTTGGAAAGGGCGTTGAGCCCGTAGTACATGGCGTCGCCGCCCATGAATACCTCCTGGGTGACAAAGGGGACGAACACCGCCAGAGCCGATGTGGTCAGGCTCCGTTCGATCTTGATGCGATTGAGCCCCAGGGGAAGGCTGCTCATAAGCCCGTCCTCCTGCTGAAAGTCCAGCCGGGTCAGAAGGCAGTTGTAGGTCTGGGCGACGCTGGCCGCCTGGGATACGGCGATCTCCAGCTTTTGGCGGGTCTCCGCCGTGTGCAGCACCAGGAAGGTCATGTTGAACATTCTCTCGTTACGGGATTGCAGGTCGGTAAGAAGGTCCTTTGCCGCGCCGCCGTAGGTGGAGAGATCCGAAGGAAGAATGTCCATATCGTAGCCGCTGCGCACCGCCCGCTTCTGCTCCTGTATCTTCATGGCGTCCAGGTCGGTGATCTTCCGCTTGACCATTTTGATGGCCTCGTTCTGGTTGATGCCTCGGATGTGCATGGTTACCATGATATTCCCGTCCGCCTCCATGAAGTCGGTGAGGATACGGTCGTGCATCTCCGGCGCCAGAATTTGCAGGAAGGACACCGCCCCGTACCGTTTGCCAATGCGGAAGGTGCGGGTCTCTCCGAAGTGGAAGGAGGACGGAGCAATGAAGTCCTTCACCGAAAGGCCGCTGGCCGGGAGCCAGTCCCATTCAAAGGCGAACTGCCCACCCTCCGGACGGAGGCCGTCTGCCGGGTGGAGAATGTTGTAAAGCAGCTCCAGCCGTTCCTTTCCGTCCAGCACATGAGCCGCCGCCCCCATGACCTTGAAGCGGTTCAGGGTGTCGGTCTCGATACGGGCAAAACGCGCCCGCGCTGCCGGAAGGTTCTCCGCCTCGATGGTCAGGGTCACATACTTGGTTTTCACATAACCGTTGTTGCCCCGCTTATACTGCATCCGCAGGATGTCCACCGCCTCGTCCCGGATGGGGTCCAGGTCATTGCCCTGTCTGGTGATACCGAACATTTCATCGGCGGCGCTGCCTCCGCTGCGGCTGTCCAAAGTGACCTGGACGCCGATGGAGGGATCGTAGCCGTTATAGAAGTCGCAAAGGCTTTCAAAGATGCTCCGCTGGTCCTCCGGCCCCGCCAGACGGTAATTCACATCCTCAAAGGCAATCGTCTTGGAGAAGGTCCCGCCCTCCAGCCTGCACAGGCCGTCGGGGAACATATTCTGAAACGGGATGCTGTCCTGCACCGTATGGGCTTTCCCATCGCCCTTTGCCTGCCGGATCACCGCCTCGATCTGCTTGCGCTCGGCACGGGTGAGCTTACGCTTTGCCGGTTTTTCTGCCTTTTCTCGCAATCCGCTTCACCTCCTGTTCCAGTTGGGATTGCCGCACCAGGGCGGAATAGAGATTGTTGGTCTGGTAGATGCGGACCTTCGGCCGAATGAATTTGTTCTGGATCAGATGGCCCAGGAACACTTCAAGCGGCTGCCCATTCTTCTCATACATGGCGAACAGGAAAAAGGGCAGCATCACCAGAATCATGCACAGCGCCGCCGTGGTGGTCCCCAGGCTCGCCTTTGCCAAAAAGAAAAGCGGCACGCCTACCAGCGCCGCCGCTCCGAAACAGATCACTTGTCGTTTGGTCAGCCCGAACAGGACCTTGCTCTGTATCCGACTCAGGTCCTTCGGGATCGTTACATAAGCCAATATTTCACACCTCCTTCTTCATCGGCGCATAGTCCTTAAAATCTGATACGGAATGAAAAATCCGTTTGTTATTTACCCATCTTTGCAGATGGCGAGTAATGCGTGGAGCCGTGGGGCGCTCATAGATCATCACATAGGGATCATATCCCAATGCCCGCAAGGTGTTTACCCGGTACAAATCCTGTTCATGGGTGCTGCCGTAATTGGTCAGGACATAGACACGGCGGTTTCGGTCCCTCTTTATGGAAGTAAGTTCACGAAAGCGACGAAAATACTCCGTCAGGTCCTCGTCCGGGTTATCCCATGCGAAATGCACCGCTTTTGTCCGCACTTTGTTCAGCAGAGATACATTATCACGGCTGATAAGGCGAATATCGAGCCCCTGGGTAAAGTCCACCAGCGCCCGGCTCTCAATTAGCTGCTCAATGAGCCTTTCATGGTCGGGACAGGCAAGCAGGTTCGGGTCCATCAGTTTGATTTCTTCCTCACCATTCCAAAACTCGGAAAGATCAGCCACCCGGACGCTCCTGCGCCCTTCTTTTCCGCTGACAATGCAAAATCCGCAGTTCCTTGGACAGCCACGGCTTAAAAAGCCATAGGCTGTACCTAAAAACCGCGGATATAGAAAATAGTCCGGCCGAATATGCTCAATCTCATGCGGGAGGTTTTCGCCGGGGCCGTAACCTGTACCGCCCCGGATGACCTTATCCGCGTTGCTCACCTGTATGGTGTCTTTGGAATAGGTGTCTGTAAATACCCGGCTTTTATAAACAAGGTCATATTGCTTTGCAGGGTCCCACCATTCCACCCGGTCCCCGCGTCTGGTGTGATACTCCGAGAGCTTCATCAGGCACAGGTTGGGAAAATTGTGCGAGTCCACATCAATAAGGCCTACTCTCAAATATCTGCCTCCTTTAGTGGGCGCCGAACAGGGATTTTGCCAGGCTGCCGGTCTTGAACAATGTGTAGCACAGCAGAACCGTATAGCCCATGCACCCCCATATGGCCGCAGATATGTTGTCGCCGGATGTGGAGATGCCCTCCACCAGCACGGCATAGATGCCCACGCAGATCATAATGAGGAAGGCCTGGAAGCCCAGGGCCAGCAGGGAGCGAAGGTAGTTCTGCCCCGTGGAGCCCCATTCCCGGTTGACCATCGTGGCAAAGGGAATCGGCCCTATGGAGGTGACCAAATACACCTCAATCATTCTGCCGTAGATCACCAGGAAGATGCAGATGGAAAGAATCTGCGTACACAGCCCCACGAACACGCTCTGGAACCACAGCCCCAGCAGGGCGCCCACGCTCCAGTCGGCAAGCTGGGTCTCCAGATCGCCCACTACGCCGGAAATGTCAATGCCCGCGTCCGAAATGATGACCCCCGCCGACTGGCTGACCACATTCTGCGCCACATCGAACACCGCCATGACGATGTTCCAGGTGTTGGTGACGATCAGCACGGCGCAGAAGGTCTTGAAAATCCACTTGAAGAAAATCCAGGTGTCGAAGTCGTGGAGGTTATTTTTCTCGATGATGAGCTGGATCAGCTCGTAGCACATGACGAAGGTGAGAATGATGCCCGCGATGGGGACGATCACCGTCTCCGAGAGGTTGCGGATCATGTTGAAGATGCTGCTGTTCCAGGCGGCGGGCGTCATGCCGACCTCCCCGGCGATCTCGCCCACCTTTGTGTTCAGGGTATCAAACATCCCGGTCAGGTTTGAAATGATACCGTCAATGAGCAGTTCCTTGAACCACTCCTGGATCATATCCAATATCAAGGGAGATCACCTCCTTTGCGGGGGCTCCCGCTATGAAGCGAAAGCCCCCGCCGGTTTTGGAGAATCATTAGGTGGTGGACAGCAGACCGGACAGCAGAGGGATCAGGGTGATGCCGATGAGGGCAACGCCGCCGCCCGCCATGAGCTGCTTGATGCCCTGGCTCTTGGAGGCCGGGTTGTCCTGGCCGTAACCTTCCAGAAGGTTGATGCCGCCCCACACGCACAGGCCGCCGCCCAGGGCGATGACCAGAGTCTGCAAAACGTCGATAGCGTTAGTAAAAAAGCTCATATTCACAGTTCCTTTCGTTCAGTTGAATTGTTGGGTTGAAGGTCGGTGGCTTTCAATTCGTACAGATCGAAAGGCTCGTCCGGCTTCACGATGGCCGGTCTGCGTTTCATGTACCGTTCAATGTCAAAGGTGTTTTTCTTGTCGGCATCGGCAAGGTACTTGTAGCGGGGATGCTTCGTTATATCAAACTTGTCGCTGAAAAACGGCCGTACCCCTCGAAGCTGCAAGATACACTTGCCTCCGTCCATCACCGCGATCTCGTCCTGGGTCATCAGCTCCTTTCCTAATTTCTGATAGTTGAGGCCGTGGGAAACCTGGCTGCCCCGGTTCTCGGATTGATTGAAGCTGTCGATGGTCTCCTTGCCCAGCAGCTCCGAGATTTCTTTCAGGGTGGATTTCTCCTTGCCTCCCAAAAACAAGGTGGTGTCGCAGTTGCCCACAATGGTATCTGCGGCGTCCTTGTAGATGGTCTTTAACTGGCTTTGGGACTGCAAAATAATAGAAGCCGAGATTTCCCGGCTGCGGATGGTGGCGATCAGCTTATCAAAGTTGGGTATCTGCCCGATATTGGCAAACTCGTCCAGGAGGCACCGTACATGGACGGGCAGCCTGCCGCCGTACACGTCGTCCGCCTTGTCACAAAGAAGATTGAATAGCTGGCTTTGCAGCATGGCGATGACGAAGTTGAAGGTGGTATCCGTGTCGCTCATAATGAGGAACAGCGCCGTTTTCCGGTCGCCCAGGGTATCCAGCTCCAGTTCATCGTCCGACATGATCTCCCGCAGCTCCGCTATATCGAAGGGAGCAAGGCGGGCGCCGCAGCTAATCAGAATGGATTTCAGAGTCTTGCCGGCGGCCAGCTTGAATTTACGGTATTGCTTTACGGCGAAGTGGTCCGGGTGCTCCTTCTCCAGCTTGGCAAAAAGCAGGTCAACGGGGCTCTGAAATTCCTCGTCGTCCTCTCGGGCCTCCGATGCGTTGATGAGCTCCAGCAGCGTGAGGAAGTTTCGCTCCTCCGGCTCCGCCTCGTACCAGATGTACCCGATCAGAGCGCAGTACAAAAGGCGCTCGGCCTTGACCCAAAAATCTTCCGAGGATTTTTCTCCGTCGCCTTTGGTGTTGGCGATGATGACATTGACCAGTTTGAGGATGTCTTTCTCTGACCGGATGTAGGCGAAGGGGTTGTATTTCATGCTCTTTTTGAAGTTGATGGTGTTGAGGACCTTGATGCGGTACGGCTCATAGATGACCTTCCCGCGGGCGTCCCGCATGGGCTTTCCGTTCTCGTCCAGCTTGGGGGCGCCCCGCCGCAGCATGGTTCCCACCTCGGACAAAAGCTGTCCTTTGGGATCGGTGACCACATAGCTGCTGTGCATCTGCATGAGGGAGGGCTTGACGAAGAAACGGGTCTTGCGGCTGCCGCTGCCGCCGATGACCAAGATGTTTTTGTTCCGGGCGTACTTGGGATTTTTCGGGCGGCTGGACATGGTGAGCTTTTCCGTCTGGGTCAGAGGGATGTTCCAGTCGGGGACCGGATCGACATAGGGGGCAATATCTGCCGCCGTGCCCCATCGGGCGCTGCCGTATTCAATGCCCTTGCGGTATTTGCGGGCGTTTTTCCCTTTGGCGTACACCGCCAGCCGAACAATGATCGCCCCGGCGATACCTGCCAGCAGGTCTAATAGGTGCAGGCTGGGCGCCGCAGAAGAAAACGCCTCCGTAAAGCCCTGGCTCAAATGCAGAAACTTTTCAGAGGCGTCAAGGCCGGGCGCGAGGCGCACCGCCTGGCAGAGCTTATCAAAGAGATACACGAACAGTAGATATGGGAGGTTGGGGAGCAGCTTTTTCTTCCAGTCAACCGTCATACTTCCACACCCCGGTCTTTGGTCTTGACCTTCTCCCGCTGGCGGTGCTGGGCTTTGGCCTGCTGCTTTGCCTGCTCCAGTTCCTTGCGGATGGAGGGCTTTTTCTCTTTCTCCAGGTTCTTTGCGGAGAACTCCCGGAAGGCCGCCGTGATAACGTCGGCATCCCGGCCCTTGAAGAACACCAGGTAGCGGGGTATCTCGCCGCTGGTGTCCTTTTTCAGCGCGAAGTCAATGCCGTATTTCTTGGCGGTGGCGGAAAAGGCCCGGATGTTTTGGTCGGTGATCTCGATGTTGGAAACGCCGGTGTTGTGCTTCATCAGTTGCCGGAGGGTCTGCTTGCCGTGGTGCAGTTTACTCTTGTGGTCGGTCACGCCTTTCTGCATCTCGTCCAGCACTTTTTTCATGGCCTGTTGCAGCATTCCGGCGGAGAGCTTGGTGGCCTCCACGCAGAGGGCAACGGTGCGCTGGGTGACTTCTTCCTGCATGAGTGATTACCTCCTTTCTCCGCTGCCGTACAGATCGTGGTTCACCAGGGACGCATAGTAGCTGTCGATGGTGGCCGGGGCGTTATACAGGGCAGCCAGCAGATATTTCTTGATGTTGCGGACATAGGTGGTGTTCTCCCGCATACGGTCCAACACATACTCGATGTGAGAACTGTTCAGCTTCAGGAACCGGGATTTGACCACCTCCGCCGGATAGTCGTCCCCGGCAATGCGGATCGTTTCCCTGCGGGAACAGACGGTATCCACCATGAGTTCCACCAGTTCATTCAGCATATCCCGATCCAGCCGGTCATCCCGGCATAGATAGTCATACTCGATATTCTCCAAAATCAGTTCCCGATAGCTCTCTCGCTCCCGCATCCAGTCCCGTCCGGTTCGTTTGGTCTCTGCGGGGGTTTGGGGACTTGATTGGATAGGATTTGATCCTTCCGTACTTGATGAATCAGTATTTGATATTTGGTTACTTGATCCTTTAGTATTTAATTGTGCGGGTTTTTCCTGTTCAGGTTTTCCCAAGACAGGAGAATCCAAGACTGGTTTTACCTGAACTGGATTTTCCCGTTCAGGTTTTCCCGGTTTAGGTTCCGGCGGCCTGGGCTGCTCCAAAATCGTGTACTCGATGCTGCCGAGCCGCCCGTTGGCGTTGCGGACTCTTTCACGGATAATGTATCCCGCATCCTCCAGCTCCCGGACCGTAGCACAAATGCTGTCCACTCCATCCCGGCATATCCGCGCAAGACCTTTGGTGGTGTAGTCCCAATCCTCCGGCAAGGATAGCATGAGGGACAGCAGCCCCTTCGCTTTCAGCGACAGTGCCGTGTTCCGCAGATGATGGTTTGCCATCACCGTGTAGTCGCGGGTTTTCTCAATGCGAAATACCGCCATAATCTCACCTCCCTCCGGCGGTCTGGAAAAGTGTTCGTTTTCGGAAAAAATTCAATTCTGTGCCCACTTGCTTCTCCATGTGGGAAAACCTATGGACACTTGATTTGCATTTCCTACATGAAGAAATACCTTCGATTTCTCACCCCTTTCAATACAGTTTTCCGTGTACTTGATGGAAAGTAAAAACGCCATAGGATTCCCTATGGCGTTTGGGACAGGAAAAGGGTGCTGATATTTCACATCAGCACCCTTTATCCTGCCAGTATTTGATTTTTTGACTTCACATCGTGTTCCTTGCCTCTGAAAACATTGATTTTACTGGACTATCTCATGTTTTCTTATTAGGAGGCGGGGAATAACCTTCCTTTAATTTTTTGATTAATTGTCTCTGTATAATCAGATAATTTCAATACTGTTTCTTTTACTTCTTCATTCATATTCTCGCTTTTCCTTTCTCCATCAATGATTTCAGGTATACTAACATCATAAAAATCAGCCAATTCAGCCAACAAAATAATATCAGGCATATTAGAACCTGTTTCCCCCTTTCATTGACAGAGTAATATTATTCTACTAAACATAACACGACACAAAGCGAGAAAATGCCGTATTTACGCTATTGGACAAATCTGTCTAGTATTATTTATATTGGCTTTAGCCCCAAGAACTTCAAGTTATCTTTTTCTTCCTAAATATCGGCATACTTTTAATTTGTATTGCAGATACTCATTTCCGAATGCTTCTATCAAAAAATCTTCCTCTACATTGACTATCTGTA
>ERZ791930.1324-NODE-1324-length-10652-cov-5.729357_pt1 | contig 10652 bp, 10 predicted proteins | sample MGYA00510128_ERZ791930 | MGnify/ENA primary metagenome ERZ791930 (study PRJEB30046, sample SAMN00792057) | human gut metagenome | study: EMG produced TPA metagenomics assembly of the A metagenome-wide association study of gut microbiota in type 2... | reverse complement strand
ACACCGGCATGGTGCACCGGGGCAGCGCAGCCGCAAAGGCGGCGCGGTCGGCCTGTCCGCGGTACTGCTGCCGCATCATCCGGGGATGGATGGTCAGCTCCGAGATGGGGTAGCGGTTATAAATTTCCAGAATGGCGGCAAACTCTTCCGGCTTCTCCACACCCAGCCGGGTCTTGATAGAAACAGGCCCCTCGGCGTGGGAAAAGACCCCGTCCAGAAAGGCGTCCACCTTGGCAGGGTCGCGCAGCATCCCGGAGCCTTTGCCCTTGGCGGTCACCGTCCCGGCGGGGCAGCCCAGATTCAGATTCACCTCGGCATAGCCCAGCGCCCGCAGCTGCCCGATCATCCACGCAGCCAGCTCGCCATCCTTTGCCAGCAGCTGCGGGATGACCGGCGCACCGGGGTTTGCCTCCGGGGCAAGCTCTGCCATCTTCTTTTTAATGAGCACCCGGTTCTCCGGTGGGGAGATAAAGGGCGCATAGTAGCGGTCGACAGCGCCTTCTGCGCCGAACCATTTCTGGTGGGTCTGCCGCCAGACCCGGTCTGTAAACCCCTCCATAGGGGCAGCATAATAAAGCATGGGCGTTTCTCCAAACGATTTTTGTTACCGGTATTGTAGCATAAAATCGGGTGCGGGGAAAGGGGAGGGGTGTAATAAAAAACTCCCGCCCTGCGGGGTGCAGGGCGGGAGCAGAAAGCTGTTTGGAATTATTCCGCAAACAGCGGAGTGGACAGGTAGCGGTCGCCGGTATCGGGCAGCAGAACAACAATGTTCTTGCCGGCGTTCTCCGGGCGCTTTGCCAGCTGGATGGCGGCCCAGACGGCAGCACCGGAGGAGATGCCCACCAGCACGCCCTCCTTGTGGCCGATCAGACGGCCGGTGGAAAAGGCGTCGTCGTTTTCCACGGCAATGATCTCGTCATAGATGGTGGTGTCCAGCACGTCCGGCACAAAGCCTGCGCCGATGCCCTGGATCTTATGTGCACCGGCAGTGCCCTTGCTCAGTACGGGGGAGGAGGCGGGCTCTACGGCCACCACCTTGACGGCGGGGTTCTTGCTCTTGAGGTACTTGCCAACGCCGGTCACAGTGCCGCCGGTGCCAACGCCTGCCACAAAGATATCCACCTTGCCATCGGTGTCCTCCCAGATCTCAGGACCGGTGGTCTCGATGTGTGCCTGCGGGTTGGCGGGGTTCACGAACTGGCCGGGGATGAAGGAATTGGGGATCTCCTTGGCCAGCTCGTCGGCCTTGGCAATGGCACCCTTCATGCCTTTGGCACCCTCGCTGAGCACCAGTTCGGCACCGTAGGCCTTCATCAGCTGGCGGCGCTCCACGCTCATGGTCTCGGGCATGACGATGATGATGCGGTAGCCCTTGGCGGCAGCCACAGCAGCCAGACCGATACCGGTGTTGCCGGAGGTGGGCTCGATGATGACAGAGCCTTCCTTCAGCAGGCCCTTGGCCTCGGCGTCGTCGATCATCTTCTTGGCAATGCGGTCCTTCACAGAGCCGGCGGGGTTGAAGTACTCCAGCTTGGCAATAACGTGGGCGGGCAGCTGCTCTTCCTTTTCAATATGGCTGAGCTCCAGCAGCGGGGTGTGACCGATCAACTGATCTGCGGCGGTATAGATCTTGCTCATAATACTTGTCCCTCTTTCTGATATCGTTACAGGGTACATGGCCCTGTCTTGCGCCGGTGTGTCCGGCTATGATTCCCTCTAAACCTTTAAACCAACATTGTTTGTGGGTTTGATGGCATTATAGTCCTGTTTGGCCTGCTTGTCAAGAAGTTTTTTGAAAAAAGTGGGATTGAAAAGTGATTTACCCTGTTGTATAATGGGTTTAAATAAAAATTGACCGGAAGGAAGTACGAATCATGATCGTTTCGACCAAAGGACGCTATGCACTGCGGGTGATGATCGACCTTGCAGAGCACCAGTCTGAAAAATATGTTCCGTTAAAGGCAGTGGCTGCCCGGCAGGAGATCTCGGAGAAGTATCTGGAAAACATCCTCAAGGTGCTGGTGCAGAACGGCTTTCTGGAGGGGCTGCGCGGCAAGGGCGGCGGCTACCGGCTGACCCGCAGCCCGGACCAGTACACCGTAAGCGAGATCCTGATGCTCACCGAGGGCAGCCTTGCCCCGGTAAGCTGCCTGACCCCCGGCGCCTCCGCCTGCGCCCGGATGGCGAGCTGCCGCACCTACGAGATGTGGAAAGGCCTCAACGATTTGATCTCGGACTATTTCGGCAAGATCACACTGGCGGACCTTGCCCTGCCGGATCAGGCCGGCAACGATTATGTGATCTGACCCTTGCGCACCGGCATTGCCCCGGTGCGTTTTTTGTACAGAAAGAGCACTTGCAATTTTTTGTTAAAATGATAAACTATAAATGGAAGGTGATACGATGATTTTTGAACCTTATATCGAGTTAAAAGATGGGAATAAGATGTCGGTCATCATCCGAAGGATGCGGCGCTCCGATGCGGAAAGAACAACGCGCGCGCCGGTCTGGCAGACAGACTGGACGAGCGCGTATATTGAAACGTCTCCTTATGAAAAATATGCAGTGGAAACGGCAGACGGGGAATTGATCGCGCTGGGAATGTATGAGGCGCTGGAAAGTGCTCTAGTTGTCCGGGTCGTTTATATGGAAAGCCAGCCGGAAAGCAACCCGACGTTGGCGGGTGCAAAGCGCAAGTACAGCGGGATCGGAAAGCTGATGATCGCTTACGGGATAAAGCTGTCGATAGATCATGGGTTTGGCGGCGATGTGATTTTAGAAGCAAAAACAGATGCGTTGGCGACACATTATCGGGAGGATTTTGGTGGGATAGAGCTGCCCGTTTTTGACGGCGGTGCACCACGCTTTCTGATACAGGGCGAAGCGGCAAAGCACATTTTTTTCGGTTATTTGAAATGAGGGATAAACATGAAAGAAAAGCTGTGCAGTGCTTATATGCAGGATGCGGAAAAGGATAAGCAGTATTATGAGATCTTTTTTGGGATGTGCCGCAAGTTCCACATCGATTGGGCAACGGCAGACGACCGGGAAAAAGAATTTATCACAGAGGTGACACGGGTGACCTACGAGCGCGAACGTGCCGTACAGGCGGGTGCTTCGCCTGAAAAAGTGCGTCCGGCGTTTTCGGCGTGATAGAATACGGCTCCCTTGCGCACCGGCACTGCACCGGTGCGTTTTTTTGTACAGTTCTGCGCAAAAGGTGCAGAACTTCTTGGCAGGTTTTACGATTGATGGTGCGGGCAGTCCGCGGTATACTGTTACCTTGTGTGAAGCAGAAATTTCCGGATAAAAAGCCGGTCATATGTTGTGAAAATCAGAAAGGGGAGTTCTGAAACGAAGTATATTTTTCAGTTCGGGCGCATTCTTGCGTTCTGTTTTCTGGGCGAGGTGCTGCACGCGGTGCTGCCGCTGCCGGTGCCTGCCAGCGTGTACGGTCTGGTGCTGCTGCTGGCAGCCCTGATCACCGGTGTGGTAAAGCTGGAGCAGGTCAAGGAGACCGGCACCTACCTGACCGGTATTTTTCCGCTGCTGTTCGTGCCCGCCGCTGCGGGCATCATGGAGCTGTGGGCAGAAATGGGACAGCTGCTGCTGCCTATTCTGATCGCGATCCTGCCGGTGACGGTGCTGGTGATGGCCGCCGCCGGCCGCACCACGCAGGCGCTGACCGCCCGCAGCAAAAAGGAGGCTGACCATGACTGAGTTGCTGAACGATTTTCTGACCGGCTCGGCGGCATGGGGCGTGCTGCTTACGCTGGCGGCCTTTGCGCTGGGCACGATCATCAATAAGGTGACCGGCAAGGCCATCTTCAACCCGCTGCTGCTGGGCGGCATTTTTGTCATCATCTTTCTGTCGGTGTGCAATATCCCCTATGGGGACTATAAAACCAGCTCTGCGCCGGTAAGCTACCTGCTGCTGCCCGCCACAGTGGCACTGGCCATCCCGCTGTATGAAAAGCTGGATCTGCTCAAAAAGAATGCGCCCGCCATCATCGCGGGCATTTCGGTGGGCACGCTGGTCAGTCTGGGCAGCGCCTTTGCACTGGCGCTGGCAATGAACCTGACTAAGGAGCAGTACGCCACCCTGCTGCCGAAATCCGTGACCACCGCCATCAGCATGGATGTAGCCGCAGAGCTGGGCGGCATCGCCGCCCTGACCGGTGCCATCGTCATCGTGACCGGCATCGTGGGCGCGCTGCTGGCCGAGACCGTGTGCAAGGTGTTCCACATCACCGACCCCATCGCCAAGGGCGTGGGCCTTGGCACGGCAGCCCATGCCGTGGGCACCAGCAAGGCGCTGCAGATGGGCGAGGTGGAGGGCGCTATGAGCGGCCTTTCCATCGCCGTGGCCGGTGTGCTGACCGCTGTGCTCTGCCCGGTGTTCGTGGGCTTTATTCAATAATCCTGCGTGCAGCCGCAGCCCTTTCCGGGAAGCATTTTGAGATAAAAAACAAAAGCTCCGGGCTCTTCTCCTGTCGAGAAGGGCCCGGAGCTTTTTGTGCGGAGAGGATGCCGGCTGTTACGCCCAGTTCATCCGGCCGTAGCGGGTGGTCAGCTGGCAGATCTCCTTTTGGAGCTTCTTTGTCAGCTGGGTCTTTTTCAGCCGCCAGCGCCGTGGGCAGGTTTTTCTTGTCCAGCTGGAACAGGCCCGGGTTTGCCCATGCATCCGCCGAATCCAGCGCCACATAGATGGGGATATCGCCGATGATGCGGATGCCCTTGCTGTTGGCGTAGGCTTTCAACCTGCGCCACTGCTCGTCGAACTTGAACTGCAGGTACTTGTAATACTCCACCTCAAAATAAAATCTCCCGGCATTCAAGCCGTTCCGGAGAAATTATGGCAGATGTTTTTATTTTTTCCGGTACTCCCGCGGGGTCATACCAAAGTGCGCCTTGAACACCCGGTTGAAGTAGGAAAGGTTTTCAAACCCGCACCGGGAGGCGATGTTCAGAATGGTCTCGTCGGTGGTCTGCAGCGCCTCGGCGGCGGCATTCAGCCGGTATTCGTTCAAAAAGGCGATAAAGCTCTGCCCGGTCATCTGCCGGAACCAGCGCATGAAATGGCTGGCACTGCAGGAGCAGACCCCGGCGGCATCGGCAACACGAAGCATCTCGGCGTAATGGGCGGAAAGCCATTGCAGCACTGTTTTCAGCCGCTGGGTGTCGGCGGTTTCTGCGGGAAGCCGCTGCCTGCCCTGTGCAATGAGCAGGGCAAAAAAGCGCAGCAACGCTCCTTTTACCAGCAGTTCATAGCCGGGGAGCTTGGCGCGGTTGGCATCCTCCAGCTCCCGCAGGCAGGCGGCGGCCTGCAGATAGCACAGATCGTTCGGGGTCAGGCGCGCAGGCAGCGAAAGACGCCCGCTTTGCAGCGGCAGCAGATATTTTTCGGCACAAAGATCCTCCGCGCCGCCCAGAAGCTCTAGCTCAAAAATGATATTTTCGTATTCCATGCGCTGCCCCTCGGCCTGCCGCAGCGCGTGGAGCGTGCCCGGGGCAAAGAGAAAGATATCCCCCCGGTAGGCCGGGTAGGTCACTGCGCCCACCTGCACTAGCCCGGTGCCCTGCTTGACAAAGACCAGCTCCATGCTCTCGTGCCAGTGCAGTGCCACCTGTGGAAAGTCCCCCGGAATGGTGCAGGGGTACAGGTTGAACGGAAACCGCACCGCACCGTGCTGCTTTGTTTCCTGCAAAGAAGCCTGATTTTGCATCGTATCACCTCTTGATGATAGGATTGTACCATAGTTTGCGCCTTTTGCGCAAGATTTTGATTGTTTTATGTGATATATCTTGAAGTACAGATGTCAAACCTGTTTCCGTATCAAAGGAGGATGCGTTTATGAGCTTTACCGAAACGTTACAGAGCCTTACCGGAAAGCTGCTGGCGGACTGCACCGATCAGGAGCTGTATCTGGCACTGCTGGAGCTGGTACGGCAGAAGAGCGCCGACCGTGTACAGCCCGTTACCGGCCGCAAGCTGTACTATATCAGCGCCGAATTCCTCATCGGCAAGCTGCTGTCCAACAACCTCATCAATCTGGGGCTGTACGATGAAGCCCGGTCTGCACTGGCTGCTGCCGGAAAGCGCCTTTCCGATATTGAAGAGGTTGAGCCGGAACCTTCTCTGGGCAACGGCGGTCTGGGCCGTCTGGCCGCCTGCTTCCTCGACTCTCTGGCAACGCTGAACCTGCCCGGCGACGGCGTAGGCCTGCGGTATCACTTCGGCCTGTTCCATCAGTCCTTTGAGGACGGCGTGCAGAACGAAAAGCCCGACCCGTGGCTCACCGCCCATAGCTGGGCAGAAAAGACCGATGTCACCTATCCGGTGCAGCTGGCCGGCAAGGAATACACCGCCCGGCTGTACAAGCTGGCCGTCACCGGCTACGAGGGCCGCACCAACACCCTGAACCTGTTCGACCTTGATACCATCGACGAGAGCATCGTTCACGACGGCATTGCCTTCGATAAGACTGCCATTGATAAAAACCTGACCCTCTTCCTCTACCCGGACGATTCCGATGAGGCAGGCCGCCGTCTGCGGGTGTACCAGCAGTACCTGATGGTTTCTGCCGGTGCGCAGCTCATTCTGGCCGAGTGCGCCGCCCGGGGCTGCAACTTCCATGATCTGGCCGACTACGCCGCCATCCAGATCAACGACACCCACCCCAGCATGGTCATCCCGGAGCTTATCCGGCTGTTGGGCGAGCGCGGCATCGAGTTTGAAGAGGCTGTGGAGATCGTTACCAAGACCTGCGCCTACACCAACCACACCATTCTGGCCGAGGCGCTGGAAAAGTGGCCCCGCGCCTATCTGGATGCCGTTGTGCCCCAGCTGATGCCCATTATCGAAAAGCTGGATGCTCTGGCCCGCACCCGCACCAAGGACGAGAGCCTTGCCATCATCGACAAGGACGAGCGGGTGCACATGGCACACATGGACATCCACTTCACCCACTCCACCAACGGCGTGGCAGCACTGCACACCGAGATCTTGAAAAATTCCGAGCTGCACGGCTTCTACGAGCTTTACCCGGAAAAGTTCAACAATAAGACCAACGGCATCACCTTCCGCCGCTGGCTGCTGGAGTGTGACCCGCGCCTGACCGCCACGCTGGAAAAGCACATTGGCTCCGGTTTCCGCAAGGACGCCGCCGAGCTGGAAAAGCTGCTGGCCTTTGCCGATGACGAGGCTGTGCTGGGCGAGCTGACCGCCGTGAAGAAGGCAAACAAGGAGGCACTGGCCGACTGGCTGCTGCACACCCAGAAGGTGACCGTGAACACCGATGCCGTGTTCGATATCCAGTCCAAGCGCCTGCACGAGTACAAGCGCCAGCAGCTGAATCTGCTGTACCTCATCCATCAGTACTACGAGATCAAGGCCGGGCACCTGCCCGCCGCTCCGCTGGTAAGCATCTTTGGCGCAAAGGCGGCTCCTGCCTATACCATTGCAAAGGACATCATCCATGCGCTGCTGACCCTCTCCAAGGTCATTGCCGCAGACCCGGAGGTGTCCAAGTGGCTGCAGGTGGTCTTTGTGGAGAACTATAACGTCACCGCCGCCGAAAAGCTGATCCCGGCCTGTGACCTGTCTGAGCAGATCAGCCTTGCCTCCAAGGAGGCCTCCGGTACCGGCAACATGAAATTCATGCTGAACGGTGCGCTGACGCTGGGTACCATGGATGGTGCCAACGTGGAGATCAGCCAGCAGGTGGGAGAAGAGAATATCTATATCTTCGGCCAGACCTCCGATCAGGTTATCCACCGCTACGCCGTGGGCGATTACGACCCCGCCCAGTGGGTGGAGGGCGATGCCAACATCCGCCGTGCCATCGGCTTCCTCACCGGGCCGGAGATGCTGGCCGCCGGTCACGCCGAAAACCTGACCCGTCTGCACGACGAGCTGATCCGCAAGGACTGGTTCCAGACCCTGCCGGACTTCAACGCCTACGTTGTGCGCAAGGGGCAGGCCCTCAGCGATTACGCCTGCGACCCCACGGGCTGGCGGCGCAAGTGCCTTGTGAACATTGCCAAGGCAGGGATGTTCTCCTCCGACCGCACCATTGCCGAGTATGACCGCGATATCTGGCATCTGGGCAAGTAAGTGTTTTTATCGCAAGTCAAGAAATGAGTGCAACGTTCAAACAGCATATCTGCGATATGCTGTTTGAACGTTGTTGCTGTTGTATTAAAAAGTTGAATTGCTATAAAGCGGTGAGTCTCACGGTGATAACCAACCACTTCCTGTGGCAGTGTTCAAAATGAACACGACCACATTTTGCGGATGTTTTTAGATCAACCCATAAGAACAGTAGGATCTACGAGGAAAAAACCACGACGCATTCAATCTTTCTGCTGCCTTTTATAGACTGCGGTCTGCTAATTTCTGCAAGTGAGCATGACAAAAATGATTCTCCATATCAAACTGCTGCTAACAATGTTAATGTGTCCTAACATCGTCGAAAAATATTGAAAAACCCCGAAAGCGTGCTACAATAAAAAGATAAAGAGCCTGCCCCCGCTCAAGGGTGCGGGCGCTCAGACAAAAAACACAGAAATGAGGGGTAACTATGTTTGATACAAAAAAGCTTGCGCTGTTTTTGGGCGGTGTAGTGTTCGGTTCTGTCGGCTTCAAGGTGCTGTCCAGCAAGGATGCTAAAAAGGTCTACACCCAGACCACCGCTGCGGTGCTGCGGATGAAGGACTGCACCATGCAGACCGTGAACAAGGTGCAGGAGGAGGCAGGAGACATCCTTGCCGACGCAAAGGCCATCAACGAGAGCCGCGCCGCCGAGGCTGCACAGGAGGTCATTGAGGATACCTCCGCTGAGGACGTGGCCGAAGAGCAGACCGCAGAGTGATCTGTCGCAACGGAGCCGCCGCTTTAGGCGGCTCTTTTTTACGCAGAGGGGTAAGAAAAACAATGAAATGTACGATCTTACATGAAGGAAAGGGACGGATGCGGGTGCACGTCTGCGCCGTGCGCATGACCCTGCACCGGGCAGATGTGCTGGAAGCCTACCTGAACGGGCAGGACAACATTCAAAAAGCAACCGTATACGAGCGCACCGGGGATGTGGTGCTGACCTACCGGGGCAGCCGGAAGGATGCCGCTGCCCTGCTGGCCGCCTACCGCTTTGACAACGAAGCGTTAGAGGTGCTGGTAACCTCCCGCGACAGCCGGAAGATCAATCAGGAATATCAGGAAAAGATGGTCAGCCTTGTGGCAGGCAGGGCGTTCCGCAAAGTGTTCCTGCCTGCACCCATCGCGGCAGCATATACGGTGTGGCGCTCCATCGCCTTTATCTGGAAGGGTGTCCGCTGTCTGCTGCACCGCAAGCTGGAAGTAGAGGTGCTGGATGCGCTCAGCATCACCGCCTCCCTCCTGCGGGGCGATTACAGCACGGCAGGCTCGGTGATGTTCCTGCTGACGGTGGGCAGCCTGCTGGAGGAGTGGACGCGGAAAAAGAGCTTGGACGACCTTGCCCGCAGCATGGCGCTGAATGTGGATAAGGTCTGGGTGCGCACCCCGCAGGGCGAGGTGCTGGTGCCGTTGACCCGCGTCCACGCCGGGGACGAAGTGGTGGTGCGCTCCGGCAACATGATCCCGCTGGACGGCACGGTGCTGGAGGGCGAAGCCATGGTGAATCAAGCTGCCCTCACCGGAGAATCCATGCCGGTGCGGAAAGCCGCTGGGGCCACCGTCTACGCCGGAACGGTGGTGGAAGAGGGCGAATGCGTCCTTGTGGCCAAGGCCGAAGGCGGTGCCAACCGCTACGATAAGATCGTGGCCATGATCGAGGAATCGGAAAAGCTCAAGTCCGGCACCGAGAACCGGGCCTTGCAGCTGGCCGACCGCCTGGTGCCGTGGTGCCTTGCCGGTACGGCGGCTACCTATGCCTTTACCCGCAATGTCACCCGGGCCATCTCCATCCTGATGGTGGACTTCTCCTGTGCGCTGAAGCTTTCCATGCCACTGGCGGTGCTCTCTGCCATGCGGGAGTGCGGGGAATACCACATCACCGTAAAGGGCGGCAAGTATCTGGAAGCGCTGGCGCAGGCGGATACCATCGTGTTTGATAAGACCGGTACTCTCACCCGCGCCACCCCGCAGGTGGTGCAGGTAGTGCCCTTCTCCGGCTGCGGGGAGCAGGAAGTATTGCAGCTTGCCGCCTGTCTGGAAGAACATTTCCCCCATTCCATGGCAAACGCCGTGGTTCGTGCCGCCAAGGAGCGGGGCATCTCTCACGAAGAGATGCACTCCGAGGTGGAATACATCGTGGCGCACGGCATTGCCAGCCGGGTAGGCGGCACGCGGGTGGTCATTGGCAGCGCCCACTTCATTTTTGAGGACGAGGGCTGCACCATCCCGGCAGAGGAACAGGAAAAGTTCGATGCGCTGGACCCGCAGTATTCCCACCTGTATCTGGCAGCGTCCGGGGTACTGGCGGGGGTCATCTGCATCGCAGACCCCCTGCGCCCGGAGGCGGCACAGGTGCTGCACAAGCTCCGGAAGCTGGGCATTACCCAGACCGTCATGATGACCGGCGACAGCGACCGCACCGCCCGTGCCATTGCGGCGCAGGTGGGGGTAGACCGCTGCTTTGCGGAGGTGCTGCCGGAGGATAAAGCCGCCT
>ERZ791930.1322-NODE-1322-length-10670-cov-2.841262_pt1 | contig 10670 bp, 8 predicted proteins | sample MGYA00510128_ERZ791930 | MGnify/ENA primary metagenome ERZ791930 (study PRJEB30046, sample SAMN00792057) | human gut metagenome | study: EMG produced TPA metagenomics assembly of the A metagenome-wide association study of gut microbiota in type 2... | reverse complement strand
ATCTTTTTTTGCTTTTTTTCATCTTTTTCTCTGATACACCTGGTGTGGTGGTTTTATAGACTGCTGTTATACCTGTCTTTGCGCTGTTACATTTTTAGAGAAAATTTATCGTTTTTCTCTCTTTTCCAGACGAAATTCTCAATAAAATCTATTAAAAAAGCGGCATGATTTAAAAACATGCCGCTTTTTTCTCATATTTTTATTCTGTAATCCTGCTTATTATTTAAGTCTCTCAATACATAGATTTCTTCTTGTGCGTCATCTTCCGGATTATAGCTGAATAATTCTATTGGATAATACTTGCGTATTTTTTGCCAGCTGCTGAATTTGTAATCCGACAAATATTCTCTCACCGCCTCTTCATTACGCCAAAAGTCTGATACTTTTTCGAAAATAGCTTCACTATTCCAGCGCAGCCATTCGGGCCTCCAGCCATCTATATTCATGAACACATCATAGCGCAGTATTTCTATCAAAGTTGTTTTTACTGTTTCTTCATTTATATGTTCATCAATATAATCGTATAGGATTTTGGCAGTACCTCTGCTGTTATGTACCTGTGGATAATGTCCTTTTTTTACCCACCATTCTGTCAGCCGTCTATAAAAATCAAAGGCACTGGCTTCTTTTGCCGTTAACATCCTTAATGTATTGGCAAAGCAACCGCTGTTATAAACCTGCTCAAAAACATTTTCCAATCTTTTCAGCATTTGCATTTCTTTATACGGCATATACGCTGTAGCTAAAATCTCATAAGGTGGTTCATCCATATAAATAAGTTTATGACAGTCCGTTTCTCTGCTCATCTGTGTACCTGGAAGAACTTTTAAGAAACCTAACTGAAGCATCTGCGGCTGCAAAGCATAAACATCATTGAAAGACTTTTCATATTCTTTGATTCCCTCATACGGTAATCCGGCAATCAGATCTAGGTGGATATGCATATTACCTGCCTGTAATATCTCCTGAACATTGTAAGCAAGTTTTTCCCAATTATCACGTCTGTTAATAGCTTTCAGTGTTGGCGGATTAGTTGTCTGTATCCCTATTTCCAGCTGAAATCTTCCCTGTGGTACCTTTTTAAGAAAATCTAATACTTTGGGTGTGATAAGATCTGCTTTAATTTCAAAATGAAAGGTAGTATCAGTATCGGCTGCTGCTAAATACTTCATAATAGGAAGAAAATATTCTTCATCTAAATTGTAGGTACGGTCTACAAATTTAACCAGTGGAGTTTTAGCTTCAATAAACCGCTGCAAATCTGCCAATACCATTTCAAGCGGTCTTCTGCGAACAGAACGGGAAATGCCTGACAAACAGTAGGAACAATTGAACGGACAACCGCGGCTGCATTCATAATAGACTATTTTATGCTCCGCAATAACCTGCGGTAAATCCGGATACGGAAATGGCAATGCAGCAAGATCTTCAATGACCGTCACACCGCCATTTAAGTTCACGTTGCCATTCTCTATATACGCAACATGCTGTGGCACAGCAGTATTATCCTGTAAAGACTGCAAAAGTTCTGCAACAACTAATTCCCCTTCACCCTGCACAATGTAATCAATCGCAGGCTGCTCCGCAAAAATTTTTGCTGCATCAAAAGCAACCTCAGGGCCACCTGCTATAATTACAGCTTGCGGGCGCAGCTTTTTAAGCATAGAAATCAACTTATAGACAACTGGTTTATTCCAAATATGTACAGAAAAAGCAAAGACATCCGCCTCTGCCGACATCAGTTTCTCCAATATCGTCAATAGTTGTGTATTAATAGTTTCTTCAATTAAAGTAATATCATGTCCCTGCAATTTACAATATTCGCTGATATAACGCAAACCTAGGGCTGTATGGATGTATTTACTGTTTATAGCTGTAAAAATTACCTTCATATATTATCTCTCCTGTTTTCAGGGTATGTTATAATAATAGAATATTGGATTTATTTTTGCAAGGAGTGATAAATTTGACTACATATACTATACCTGAACACGGCAGTAATATTGCTCGTTCAGAAATTCCTGCTGCCTGCAAATGGCATGTACATGATATTTATGCCGACGATACTGCCTGGAGAGCGGCCTGCGCAGAACTGCGTGAGCAGCTTCCCGTTATTCAAAAATTAAAAGGCCTGTTAAACGATAAAAAAATTCTTGTTGCAGCCTTAACCTTACGTGATAAAGCGTCTCAAAACATTGAAAAAATTTATGCTTACGCACGCTTGCAGCAGGATGCCGATAATACTGACCAAAACTTTCAGTCACTGACTGGCGAAGCAGAAAGCCTGCTTGCTGCATATAATAATGCAATATCTTTTATCGAGCCGGAAATTCTCTCTCTTGGAAAAAAATTGCTGGCTGCCATGCTGGCAGATGAGCCCGCACTGCAAAAATATGCTTTTTATCTGGAAAATCTTACCCGTCTTTCAGATCACGTCTTATCAGCAGCGGAAGAAGAACTGCTATCTCAAAGCAGATTATCCACTTCTTCTGCAGCAGCATCTTTCCGCGCTCTTGTCAGCGCGGACATGCAGTTTCCTGCTGCCAAAGACGGAAAAGGCAACGATGTTGCTGTCAGCGAAGGAGCTTACCTGCTGAACATGACCTCTTCTGACAGAGAGCTGCGCAAGAATACCTTCCGCAGTTTGATGAACACCTATCACCAATATCGTAATACCTTGGCAACAACACTTACGGGAAATTGCCGCAGCAGCCATTTCTATGCTTGTGCACATAAATTTTCTGATACTATGAGCGCCAGCTTAGCAGAAGATAATATCCCAACCACTTTGTATGACGGACTTATCGACGTTGTTAATAATAATCTTGAAGCGCTTCACGAATATATGCAGTTAAAGAAAGACGTTTTGGGTTATGATGAACTGCATGCTTACGATATTTATGTTCCGCTTTCCGCTGCCGGTGAATCCCTCGCCTGCAACTTTAATGAAGCCTGTGAAAAAGTAAGCGCGGCTCTTGCTCCTTTAGGAGAAAAATATAATACTGTACTGCAAAAAGGCTTTAATGAAGGCTGGATTGATATTTACGAAAATAAAGGCAAACGTTCCGGCGCGTATTCCTGGGGCGTCTATGGTGTCCATCCCTTTGTACTGTTAAACTACCAAAAACGTTATAACAGCATTTCTACTCTGGCACATGAAATGGGCCATGCTATCCACAGTTATTTCAGCAGTCACAGCCAGGAATATGTAAACTCTGACTATACTATTTTCTGCGCAGAAGTTGCTTCTACAACTAACGAAATTCTCCTTTTGGAACACACCTTGCAGCAAGCTTCTCCGGAACAAAAAGTATTTCTTTTAAACCAATTTCTTGAGGCTGTACGTACTACAGTTTACAGACAGGTACAGTTCGCCGAATTTGAAAAATATATTCACAGCGAAATTACTGCCGGCCGCTCCTTACAGGCAGAAAATCTGGAAAACTACTGGCTGGAAATCAACAAGCGTTATTACGGCGATGCGCTGACTGTAGACCGCGAGCTTGCCAGCGAATGGTCCCGCATCCCCCATTTCTATACTCCATTCTATGTTTATAAATATGCTACAGGCTATTCTGCTGCAACAGCATTTGCTACCGCAATCTTAAACAAAGAACCCCAAGCTGTAGAAAAATATCTCGGCTTCCTGCAGGCAGGCGGCAGCGATTACTCCTTAAACATCTTGAAAAAAGCTGGTGTTGACTTAAATACTCCGCAGCCTGTTACCGTAACCTTAGAAAAATTCGCTGAAAAATTAGCTGAATTAAAAGCATTGCTCAAAAAATAAGAAAAAATCCGTTGATGCTTAGGGCATCAACGGATTTTTTAGTTTTATAACAGATTTTCTTTAATAACTTTCCTCATATCAGCAGCCGCAATAACATCTTTATGCAATATTGGCATTTTTTCCAGCTCTAACATTCTTGTCGGAATGGGCGCACCAGTTTTTTCATTTAATTCATGCAGCAGCTCGAAAGGATTCGTTTCTTCAACTTCACAATCATCCAAAGCTTCCAGCACACTATCAGAGAATTTGTAAGGACTGGCAGTAGAAAGAATAATGCTGAATACGTCATCATCGGTAAGCAGACGATATTTTTCCAAAGTTCTCCAGGCAACGGCAGTATGAGTATCCATCAAATATTTATAATCATTATAGATTCTGCCTATAGCTTCTTTAGTTTCCAGCTCATCAACCCAGGCACCAAAGAACTGACTCTGAACTTTCTTAAGGTCTTCGGAATCAATCTTGTAATTTCCTTCATTATTCAGGCTGGTCATATATTCAGTCACTTTTTCTGCATTATCTTCTGTAATATTGTAAAGCAGACGCTCCAGATTACTGGAAACGAGAATATCCATGGACGGAGAAATAGTTTTATAAAATTCACGGCGACGGTCATAAATACCGGTATTGATAAAGTCTGTCAGTACATTATTGCTGTTGGAAGCGCACAATAACCTTTCAACCGGCAAGCCCATAATTTTAGCATAATAACCTGCCAGGATATTGCCAAAATTACCTGTCGGAACAACAAAATTTACCGGCTGCCCCAAGGTAATATAACCATTTTTTACAGCATCAGCATATGCACTGAAATAATAAACTATCTGCGGTACCAAACGCCCCCAGTTAATAGAGTTAGCGGATGAAAAAACATAGCCTTGCTGTGCCAGCTCTGCAGCCATCTCAGCATCGCCGAAAATTTCTTTAACGCCTCTTTGAGCATCATCAAAATTGCCTTCAATGCCAAATACACGAACATTTTTGCCAACCTGCGTAACCATCTGCTGCTTCTGAATATCACTTACCCCTTCGCTGGGATAAAAGACAATAATTTCGGTATCTTCTACATCAGCAAAGCCTTCCAAGGCAGCCTTGCCGGTATCGCCGGAAGTAGCAACCAGAATAATTACCTTATTTTTCTCGCCAGTTTTTGCTATGGCACGTGTTAAAAGATGCGGCAAAAGCTGAAGCGCCATATCCTTAAAGGCCGAAGTAGGACCATGCCACAGTTCCAGCACTGCAGTGTTATCATTTACTTTAACCAGCGGTACAGGTTCACCGCCAAATTTTTCTGCAGCATATGCCTGCTGTACACATTCTCTCAGCTCATCTTCGCTGTAATCAGTCAAAAACTGACATAAAATATCAATTGCCCTTTCTGTATAGGGTTTATTTTCCATAGCTTTAATATCGCTCATGCGCATCTTAGGAAAACGCTGAGGCACAAAAAGGCCTCCATCTGCCGCTAATCCTCGGGTAATTGCATGTGCAGATGATACAAGATCAGTTTTACCGCGTGTACTTACAAATAACATTTTCTTCGACCCACCCTCATAAAAATAGTCTCAAGACAGATATATAACAAGAATTTTTAAACTTATATTTGCATAATAACATATTTTACAGCCAGCAACAAGCAGTTATTACTTTTTACTGTAAATCAGCTGCGCAACTGTCGCTTTAGTTGCCTGCTGCAAATCACCTGGCGCTGCAAAAATCTGCATGCCTCGCTGCCCTGCGCTGATAGCAATTTGCTCCCATTGATTACTGCTGCTATCCATATATACAGGATAAGCCTTTTTAGCACCAAGCGGAGAACAGCCACCGCGTATATAACCAGTCAGCGGCAATACTTCTTTCAGCGGTACCAGCTCTGCACGCTTGTTACCGCTTACTTTGGCCAATGCCTTCAAATCAAGTTCACCATCACCTGGTATAACTGCAAACATTATGCCATTTTTATCTCCACGCACTACCAAGGTTTTAAATACCTGATTTGCCGGCATACCAACAGACTCTGCTACATGTACTGCATCCAGATGTTCTTCATCTACTGCATATTCAATAAGCTGATAGGATATTTTCATTTCGTCCAAAATCCTGGCAGCATTGGTTTTTTTGTTATGTTTCAACTATAATACCCCCTCTAAAGTGGCATAAACACTGCTTCTCTGCTATAATAACATCATAACTTAGCTAATGCAACTTAAAGAGGTGCCTTAAGTGCTCATAAAGATTATTTGCGGCCAGATGGAAATTATTCCCGGCCGTCCTGATTTAAATTATCAAAAAATCTCAAACATTATTAGTCAGACTAAAGAAAAGAAAGCTGACATCCTGCTGCTCCCGGAAATGTGCCTGCCTGGTTATCTTATCGGCGATTTATGGGAACAGCAAACCTTTCTTGACGACTGCGCTTATTATGCCCAGCAAATAGCCGCGCAGGCAGAAAACTTATGTATTGTTTTCGGCAGTGTAGCCACAGAAAAAGGCAAAATAAATGAAGACGGCCGCATTCGTAAATATAATGCAGCCTATATCTGCCAGAATGGTGCTATGCTTTCAGGCTACCTGGGACGAAACTTTATCATCAAAAACTCTTTGCCTAATTACCGTGAATTTGATGATGCCAGATATTTCCATAGCTTACAAAAATTATGTGCGGAAGAAAATATCCCTATTGCTGATGCGCTGCAGCCAATTGCAATTACAATTAATGGACAGCAGATAAAACTTGGCGTCATGCTCTGCGAAGATGGCTGGACTGATAATTATCAGTATAATATTCCCAGTATACTTGCAGAAAAAGAAGCTTCTTTACTGTGCAATTTATCCTGCTCTCCCTATTCACTGGGAAAAAACAAAAAACGTCATCGTTTATTAGCAGTTCAATCAAAAACAGCATCCAAACCTTTAATTTACTGTAATAATGTAGGTATTCAAAATAACGGCAAAAATATTTTTACCTATGATGGTTCTTCCTGTGTTTATAACGCATCTGGCAAGCTTGCTGCTGCGCTACCCATGTTTACTGATGAGTTACTGGAATTTACCTGGAATACTGAAACTAACGAAATCAATTCTGCTAATCTTCCTGCTGCACCTCAGCAGGAAACTGAGATAATCTATCATACTTTGCGTTATGGTACGCAGCAGTTTTTAAAACAATGCGGCATCAATAAAATGACTATCGGTCTTTCCGGCGGCATCGACTCTGCAGTAACAGCCGCTATGTATACTGATGTCTTAGGACCGGAAAACGTATTGCTGCTCAATCTCCCCTCTCGTTACAATTCGGAAGCAACGAAAAATATTGCTCAGCGTCTGGCAGAAAAACTGCATACTAACTACGCGGTTATGCCCATCACAGAAAGCTGCCAGCATACGGAAAAGCAGCTTACTCATACTCCAATTACTAATTTTAGCAGTAACGCCACTTTTAACCTAGAACTCTCACGCTTACAGCGTGAAAACATCCAGGCTCGTGACCGTGGAGCAAGGTTAATTGCCGCAGCAGCTGCAGCATTTGGCGGTGCCTTCTCCTGCAACTCTAACAAAAGCGAAATAGCAATTGGCTATGCAACCTTCTATGGCGATATCTGCGGTGCTCTGGCCATGATTGGCGACCTTTGGAAGCATCAGGTATACGCTTTGGGGCATTATCTAAACGATGAAATATTTAAAGATGAAGTTATTCCCAATGAAATCTTCACTATCCGTCCCAGTGCAGAACTGTCAGAAGAACAAACTGTCGGTGTCGGTGGTGATCCTCTGGTTTACGAATATCATGACTATCTGTTTAAAGCCTTCATGGAACGCTGGCATAAAATTACTCCTGCCGATATTCTTCGCTGGTATAAAAATAATACCCTTGCAGCAGAACTTGGCTGCAGCGACAAAATAATACAGGACACTTTCCCTGATAATCATGCTTTTATTGCTGATTTGGAACGCTGGTGGAAACTTTTCAGCGGTTTTGCTGTTGCTAAACGCATTCAGGCTCCGCCTATTCTTTCTCTCAGCAAACGTTCCTTTGGCTATGACCACCGTGAAGCACAGCTTACTCCATATTTTTCCAGAGAATATTATCAGTTGAAAGAAGAATTACTTAATTAATTCATTTATAACAATTAAAATATTATCTGTTACTTTCAGCAGCCTTTTGGCTGCTTTTTCTTTATAATTAATAATAACAAACCCTCTCTCGACTGTATATTCAAACATTCGTATACAGTTAAGAGAGGATTTTTATTATTAATATAGATAATCATATTTTCCCTTCTATTATTATCAAACCATACAATATCAACAATAATATCATACAAAATATTATAGCTTTTAATATATCATTAATTTTTTGTAGATGATTAATATCATCAGCAATATAATCATTATTTTCAATTTTTAAAACTATTAATCTACGTACGCCATAAAATTGTAATGTAGGAGCAATTCCCCAAAGAGGGAAAGAATATTTTATAAAATCAATATATCCATGAAATTCTAATATACTACCTCCAATAAATATCATTAACAACAATACACCAGCAGTATGTGAGTAAAAATATTTTTTTATCGTAAATATACCTTCTATCATAATTAGATATATATGATTTAACAGAACCCACACAAAATAGGATAGCTATTATAGAAATATATGTAGCATCCATTATTTTATTCCTTTCTCTGCCCCAACTCGACAAATTTATCTTTAAAAGTATTCAAGACAATAGAGTTTAAACTATATCTCTTCAATGTATTCTAATACAACTCACATATAAAATTACAATATGATTATTAGTTTCTATAGTTCTACTATTTTTACATTTTTTAACGTAAATTCGTACTTAGTCATCTATGATGAGAGCCCCATAAACAGTTAAATCCTATTACTAATTGTAGCAAGAATTGTTTCTGAAATAAGTGCTTTCCACCTTAAATAATTTATTAAGCAATCAATCCTGCAACCATGCAAATAACAATAATAATAATATTATTACCATTACAATAAAAAGTTTCTTTAAAAGATCTTCTATAGAGGCAATAATTTCTCTTTCATTGTTTTGTTTAGCCTCCTGATATCTTATATAAAACAAACTAATTATTCCTATAGAAAAAACAACAAATAGTATGTTATCTAAATAATATATTACTTTGTCGCTAAAATAATAGTTATAACCCTTTATAATACTCAACAATACCCCAGACAATGCAATTAAACTAAAAGGCAACAAATATATCTGTTTATTTCTCTCTTTTCTAATAATTTTAATACATTCTCTGCCCCAAGAAAAAACACATAATACCCCTATAAAAAACCATACCTCCGAGGGAACCCATCCAAACATGATTTCTACCCCCTTATAGAACCATTCATAATATATTTTCTATAACTGTAAAAGACAGTTTTATTACAATTATCTCTATTACAAAACCGCAATCTATTTATTATTTTAGTTTGTACTGAATATAATTTATTTTTCAAATTCTAAACAAATCATAAACGATATAATAATTATTTCTACGTTTCAAAATATTTTCCTATCTGAATGTGTATAATAAAAAATCCTCTCCAAACTTGTATATTCAATCATCCGTATACAGTCAAGAGAGGATTTTTAACTTCAACCAAATACCATTATTTAATTATATTAAAATTTAATACTTTTAATATGCTCTACCGCAGCCTGTGCTTCTGCCATCATGCGTTCAATAACTTCTTTACAGGGAAGAATATCATTTAATACATTAAGGCTCTGACCAACCATAACAGTACCATTAACAATATCGCCTTCCATGATACCGCGTTTGTTAGTACCCGTACCCATAGCATTCAATTCTTCCTGCGGCGCACCGCTGATTTCTTTTTCAGAGAACTTCTGAGTAAAAGCATTTTTCAGGCAGCGTACACCATGGCCTCTGCTGAAACCGGTGACAGCACTGTCGGTATCAGTAGCATCAATAATAGCCTGTTTAGCTGCCGGATGAGCCGGACATTCAGTTGTCAGCAGGAAACGGGAACCAATCTGTACACCTTCAGCGCCCATCAAAAGAGCTGCTGCCAGCGCACGTCCGTCAGAAATACCGCCTGCTACCAAAACAGGGATATTTTTAATCTGCGGCAGTACATTTTCCATCAAAGCCATAGTAGTCTGCTGTCCAATATGTCCGCCGGCTTCCATACCTTCAATAACCATTGCATCTGCACCGGCTGCTTCAATACGTTTTGCTAGCTTAACATTGGGCACTACAGGAATTACCTTAATACCTGCATTATGGAATTTTTCAATATGCGGCACGGGATTGCCTGCACCTAAAGTAACAAAGGCAACCTTTTCTTCACACAGCATATCAATAATTTCTGCAATATTAGGAGCCATCAGCATTACGTTAACGCCGAAAGGTTTATCAGTAAGGCTCTTAGCTTTACGGATTTCATCTCGAGTCCATTCGGTAGTGCGTCCGCCGCTGCCAATAATACCTGCACCGCCTGCATTTGAAACAGCGGCAGCCAATACAGCATCAGAAGTCCAAGCCATACCGCCTTGAATAATGGGATATTTAATTCCCAAAAGTTTAGTTAATTTTGTTTCCATAGTCTGACACCTCTTTATATAAAAATAATTATACTTCTAGTTAATATTATATAATAAATAGCCGTTTTTGCACGTGAAAAATCAATGAATTATTTTATGTCTATTTCAGTTGCACTTACTTAGGATAATAGTGTTAAATTTTTTATATTTTTATTGACAAAATTGTTAATCTCCATGGTTAAATTGACATTTATTATAAAAAAAAGTAAAATCTTAATGATTTCATAAAACAATGTATTTATTTTTAAGGGAAAGAGGTTTCAAAAATATGCGTAGTACAGAAGTAA
>ERZ791930.1301-NODE-1301-length-10853-cov-2.128820_pt1 | contig 10853 bp, 8 predicted proteins | sample MGYA00510128_ERZ791930 | MGnify/ENA primary metagenome ERZ791930 (study PRJEB30046, sample SAMN00792057) | human gut metagenome | study: EMG produced TPA metagenomics assembly of the A metagenome-wide association study of gut microbiota in type 2... | reverse complement strand
TGTTCTGCCTGAGGAACAATACCTCCAGAAACAATTTCCCCATTTTCCGGATTTACAGGAATTTGTCCTGAACTGAACAAAAGTTTATCGTATTGTACAGCCTGTGAATAACATCCAATTGCCTCCGGAGCATTTTTTGTAAAAATTTGTTTTATCATTTCATCCATCTCCTTTATTTTTTGATAATTTGATTATAGCAATAAAATATATTTTAGTCAATAGAATTTTATTCATTCAATAAACTTTTATTCATTTTTTTCTTGCACATTATTTCTTTTTTACTTATAATGATTAAGGTAGTATCAAACTTTACTTTATGATAAAATATATTTTAGTTCATGCATGATTGTATGAACCAGTAAACACAAATGATATGAACTATGAAGAAAGAGGTATTTATTATGGATAATCCTTTTTTAAAACTTACTGTAACAGACCGACAAATTCTTAACTCTTATGCACTCATGTTAAACGGACTTGGTGCATACCTTGGTGACGGATACGAATTAGTACTTCACAGCTTAGAAAGTCTTGATCACTCTGTCATAAAAATCATCAACGGACATTTTACTGGAAGGAAAGAAGGCTCTCCCATTACCGATCTCGCTTTAAAAATGTTAGGGGAGCTTGAACAGGATCCTTCACGTACTGTTTCTCCTTATTTCAATAAAAGCAGTTCTGATTCAATGCTTCGCTCTTGTACAATTCCTATTACAGGCGAACACGGCCGGATTATCGGTTTACTTTGCATAAATTTTCATATGGAAATGCCACTCTCCGAATTTCTGCAAGGAATGCTTCCTTCACAGGACTCCTCTTCTGTAACACAGGCTTCCTCTGAAACTTTTTCAGACAATATTGATGACCTGATACTTTTTTCACTTACAGAAACCAAAGAATCCGTATACAATGATCCCGGCATTTCTTCTTCCAATAAAAATAAAGAAATTATTTTCCGTCTGTATCAACAAGGCATATTTAATCTTAAAGATGCTGTGATCAAAGTTGCCAACCAGTTAAATATTTCAAAAAATACTGTCTATATGCACATTCGAAATTTCAAAGTTTCATCTCCATCCAATTAGAAAGAATCCCAATCGGATTTTTCTGATTGTTCATACTATAATCTGCTTCTTCACAAAAGAATCGCATAAGTTCTTCTTGTCCAGCACAATAGTTTCACAAAACAAATGCCAAAATCCTGCATAAATACAGGATTTTGGCATTTTGGTCCGTTATTTTAAATCCACTTCATCAGTCACAAATCGCTATATGGTATTTCACCTTGCGGAAAATCTTCCACACCAGAATTATCGGCATAGCCAAAACAAGATAAGCCGTGGACAAAAGTCCTGCGGCACCACCAACGATCATCATAACCCAAATAAGAATCTGCATTTTTTCTACCTCTCATAAAATAATATTTTTATTTTTTATTTCATGAGAGCTAAAATGCCATTCTTTTTTCCGTCCGCCCTCCTCACAAACTTCACTAAGAGCAGTCCACGCGGCACGATCTCATCAGCCCTGCGGTACCAGATGCTCCAAAACTGCAAAATCAGCGCTGGGAGTATGACAAGCAGAATCCTTATTGTAACGCCTGCCATTCTGCGCCAGTTTACGGATGCAAACTCTTTTGCCCTCCCACTCTCTAATGTTTCGCTGCGTCCTCTGGCTGTCTCTAACAGTGCATCATACGTTTTTGCCAGCCGCTCGCCTGAGAGCATTGTCTGACCAGATGCCTTTTCTGTAGATTTCATTCGTAAAACATCCGACTGACTGCCAGCACAGGTCGTAAGCAGGATCATCCATGCGAATAATAATGGAAATATTCTTTTATAGTAAGTTGGTAAATTTACCAATTTCCTTCGCTTTTTTGTAGATCTCATCACAGTTCATCTCCAGATAGATTTCTAATCCTGCTACTTCCTTATCGGAAAATCCATGATTCTTTGTGATTTTTCCCGGCGGAAGCATGCCCTCTGCAATATCACTTCCACGTTCAAATCGAACCGAAACTCTTTTTTTCCCATCAATTTTTAAAAAGCCGGACTGTGTAAATTTTACTTCTTCCTGTTTATTCATGAAAATCCGCCTTTCTGACTGCTTCTGCCACCTCATCCGGAATGTGCTCTGCCATATGCACCTTCTTTTCCGGTTCACGTTTTGCCTGATATGTTTCTAACATTTCCCCACGTTTGCGTGTGATCTCTTTTTCTACCTCCCTTACTCTATGTTTTTGTTAACTCCCTCGCCGAGATCAGTCCGCATCCGGCTCCCCGGATAATGATCTGCTCTAATCCATCCGATGTTGCAACCGTTACACGGTACTTTCTGCCATTTTCATGTGCAAACTTCTCAATGTACTGATCCGCAGTCTCTGCCTCCCGCGTGTAAACCACATGAATATTATGGTAATCATACATTTCCGTCTTGTGTCCCTGTACGCGGTATGCATCAAACACCACGATCAGTTCACATCCACGCATTCCCTGATAATCACATAAAATATCGAGAAGCCTTCCACGCGCTCCATCCACATTGTCACGGGCAAGCTCGTTTAACTCATCCCATGCAAATATCACATTGTAACCGTCCACGAGCAGATATTCTTTGTCCGACAATGGCGGTGTGTAAGTCCGTGTTACCGGCGATATATTCGTGCTGCTTCCGCCTGACCGTTTCCAGACATTGCGCCCCGGAGCAGATTTTTCCCGTTTATTAGCATTGTATGTCTGATTTAAGATTCTGTCAATCTCATCCGTGCCGATCCATTCTTCTTCTCTGCTCTGCTGCTGCATGTAAACCTGCTTTGGCTGCCATTCCTCTGCTTCTTTTTCCGGCTTTAGCACACTTTCCAAATGCATATAGTCCATAACCTGATCCCATGGGACAACAAATCCTGCTCCATGGGCACAGAATACAGACCCGGTCGGATTTGCCAGATCACGCTCTGAATCATAACCAAGCGCCTCAACAACCTCCTCTGTATTATGGCATGGCAGATAACCGTGCAGCGTACAGGTAAGGCTTCCATGTCCCTTGGTATATGCCATAACATCTTTTGCATAATCACGTATCGATGCAACCGGAACGATCCCTGTGAGTACTGCCATCTCCCCGTTCCGGTCCGGAGCATCAAATTTACCTGACATTCCTTCGATGTCATTCATGGCACGTCCAATACATTCATTCGGTATCTCCAGCCGGAAATCATACCATGGCTCTAACAGCACAGACTGCGCCTGCTTTAATCCCTGTCTGAGCGCGCGGTAAGTCGCCTGCCTGAAGTCGCCACCCTCCGTATGTTTTAAATGTGCACGTCCGGCAACCAGCGTAACCTTCATATCCGTGACCGGCGACCCCGTCAGCACACCGACATGTTCTTTTTCCTCTAAATGTGTGAGCACCAGTCTCTGCCAGTTTCTTGCTAACATATCTTCGCTGACATCTGCCGCAAAGGTAAGTCCGCTTCCGGTCTCTCCCGGCTCTAATAAAAGATGAACCTCCGCATAATGGCGCAGCGGCTCAAAATGTCCCACTCCCTCCACGGTATCTGCGATCGTCTCGCGGTAGAGAATCTTTCCGGTGCCAAATTCCACCTCCACACCAAATCGATCTGAGATCAGTGCTTTTAAGATTTCGATCTGCACCTCCCCCATAATCTGTATCTTGATCTCCTGCAGTTCTTCATTCCAGACAATATGAAGTTCCGGTTCTTCTTCCTCTAACATCGCAAGTTTCGGCATCATCGCCTGTGGCTGCACACCGTCAGGCAAAATCAGTTCATAGGTCAGCACCGGCTCTAAGATCGGCAGTTCGGACTCCTCCTGGCTTCCCAATCCCTCACCCGGATAGGTGTAGGATAATCCGGTCACGGCACAGATGGTTCCCGCTTCCACCTCATCTTTTGTCTCATATTTTTCACCGGAATAGATACGGATCTGGTTTACCTTTTCCTCCCAGATATCCTCTGCTTTATTCTGCTTATGTCCTGACAGCAGATTTCTCGCCTTCAGCACACCGCCTGTAACTTTTAAATGTGTAAGACGGCTGCCCTGCGCATCACGTGTGATCTTAAATACGGTGGCACCAAACTCTCCCGGATACTCCGGAATTTTGGTATATTCAGAAAGTGCCGCCAGCAGCTCGTCAATCCCGTCCATCTTAAGTGCTGAACCAAAAAAGCATGGAAACAATTCCCTTTTCTGTATCATTTGACGGATATCTTCTTCCCCGATACTGCCGCCTTCTAAATATGTTTCTAAGACTTTTTCATTGCAGACAGCCACGTTCTCATAAAAATCCTCATCCAGATATGTTCCATCTGTATTTTTTGAAAAATCCACACAGGCACTGCCCAATGTATCTTTGATCTGTGCCAATAATTTGTCGTGGTCTGTTCCCTGCTGATCCATTTTGTTGACAAAAATAAATGTCGGAATATCATAGCGCGCCAGAAGACGCCAGAGAGTCCTCGTATGTCCCTGCACACCATCTGCACCGCTTATGATCAGCACCGCATAATCAAGTACCTGGAGTGTCCGCTCCATCTCCGCGGAAAAATCCACATGTCCCGGTGTATCTAACAGTGTAAATTCACATCCTCCATACGAAAAAACAGCCTGTTTGGAGAAAATTGTGATTCCACGATTTCTCTCCATTTCATTGGTATCTAAAAACGCATCTTTATTGTCCACACGTCCGGCTTTCCGGATGCTGCCGCTTTTATATAATAACGCTTCCGACAATGTTGTCTTTCCTGCATCAACATGTGCTAACATTGCAATATTTATATGAGTCTGTGTCATAAAACAATCCCTCTTGCTTTCTTTCACCTGCACTCATGATAACACAAAATTTGCATTAATGCCTTGCTTTTTTCTCTTCTCCCGGTATTGTTTTATGACACAAAAATAACTCAACGGATATCTCTCCCTCAAAGCCTTCCTCCATTGCTTCTAACTGGCATACCCTGTTTTTGTATCCCATGGGTCCGGTCTGCGTGTCCGGACGCATCGCGAAAAATAATGCCGTAGAATGATGCTTTGGTGCGCGTTTCAGATATTCCGTCGTGTAAAACTGCATCTGATAATCCCTGTCGCACTCATATTCGATCATGGGCAGGACACAGCCTTTGGGACATATCTGCGGCAGAAGTTCCATAAATTCCTGCTTCATCTGTGCAATCTGTTCTTTGCTGAAATGTTCCAGATAGCGTTTATCTTCAAAACGTGTCTCTGCCTCTTTCCAGACATCATGGAAACGGATGCCATGAATATAAACACTGCTTTCTGCCTCTCCGGTCAGATGGAGCACTTTGGGTTTTGCATATTCCCCCGTCTTTAAGCGGAATCTTTTTTGTACCAGAACAGATCGGTGCTGTTCTGACAGCGTAACCGTAACATCCTCATTTCCCATATTCCAAAATGCTTCTTCGGATAATTTCTGCCCGTCTTTTCCCGTCAGTTCATAGCAGGTGATAAACAGCCTGTCAAGCTCCACCTGTTCTAACTCCCCCAACTCCGCTCCCTGTCCAAGCATATATAAAAACTGTATCTGTTCCTCTATATTATATCGCTCGCCAAGACAGGTGCCTGTTGCTGAAGCGGCCTCAAAACAGCAGCCACCGCTTACAATTTTTTCGATCCACACCTGGTCTGCTTCTTCCAGATTCTGCTTTAACTCTGCCCGGTTTGTCTTCGCTTCTTTGTATGTTCTGTTTCTGTGTTCATATTCCTGTTCCGACATGGCTGAAATTTCCCACAGATAAAATGTATCCTCTTTTTGGGCAATCATGGGAAGCACTGTATAATGTTCTCCCTCGCCATATGACAGATTCAGTATTTTTTGTTTCGTTACAGTTGGAAAAAGGGTTCTTAAATTTTGTGTATTCATAATATCTCCGTTCCTCCTAAATATGAAAAATATCGATCAGAAATACCATCGCCAATCCATAATAAGTGATCACTGCAACCAGATCATTCACCGTCGTGATCAGCGGACCGGATGCAACTGCCGGATCAATATGGATCTTGTGGAAGAACATCGGGATGATCGTACCTACAAAACCAGAGATTACCATCGCAACGACCAGAGAAATCCCAACGCACCCGGAAATCAGGAATGCTGACATCCAGGCATATTTTTTGAACAGGTGGATGTAAATGCCAAGAAATACAAGTGCCATGACGCCAAGGCTCGCTCCATTCAAAAAGCCGATCTTCATTTCTTTTCCAAGAAGAGCCAGTTTTTTTCTGGTATCTAAATCCTCATCCACAAGTACACGGATCGTTACTGCAAGCGACTGCGTACCAACATTTCCTGCCATATCAAGCACCAGCGACTGAAAGCAGATCACGATCGGCAGAACTGCAACCACAGATTCAAATATTCCGACAACAGAGGACACTGCCATCCCAAGGAACAACAATATGATCAGCCATGGCAGTCTCTTTTTCATACTCACGATCGTCGGTTCCTTTAAATCCTCCTCGGAGGTCAGACCTGCAAGTTTTGCATAGTCATCTCCCATCGCATCATCTACTAACTCCACGATATCTGTTGCAGTCAGAATACCGGCTATCTTTCCATCCTGTGTCAGTACCGGGATGGAATCCTCCTCATAATCTGCAATCTTTTCCACACATTCACTGATATTTTCATGTTCATACACATACGGATAGGAACTGCTGACGATCTCCTGCAGAGGTGTATTTTCTCTCGCGATGATCAGGTCTTTCAGATCGATCGCACCGGCAAATTTTTCCTCTGTATCGGTAACATAAATCGTTGAAATATTATCATGTTCCCCCGCCTGGCGGACCAGTTCGCTCATCGCTTCCCGGACGGACAGCTCCTCTGAAATACAGACAAAGTTGTTCGTCATGCAGCTTCCAATCTCATCCTCCTCATAGGAGAGCAGTTTCTGCACATCTTTCTGTGCGTCCGCATCCAGATGGCTCACGATCTCATTTTTCTTTGACTCGGACAGATCATCTAACACGTCAAGTGCATCATCTGCATCCATGTAGGAAATTACTTTTGCTGCCTGCTCTAAAGACAGTTCCTCCAAGTACATTTCCGCATCATCAAAATAGGAAAATATCTCTGCGATCCTTTCAGAGCCGAGCACACGGTAGAGATGCTTCCGCTCAGTCTCCGTCAGAAATGTGATTGCCTCCGCGATATCTTTCTCATGATAATCTGACAGCAGATTCCGTAATTTCTGCTCATCTTTTGTAACACGGATGATCTTTATCAGTTCTTTTACATAGTCTTTTTTCGGGATTAATACTTTTCTCATTGTGACCTCCTTTTCGCCTGAAATGGGCATAAAAATACATCGCTTCATTGTGATTGCAAGGATCCTCTGATGCGATGTATAAAAAGGTGCACAACAATATAGAATATGGCGGTCAGACTTTCACAGACAGCCACATTCTTTTTTTACATCTTCGTACATCGCATATTTTACTTCGTCCTACGCTATCGCAACTGTCCATGAAAATTCACCTCCATTAAAATTTGAATTTTGATATGTCTGAAAATGACGTGGTCATTGTAGCAGAAATGAATGAGAAACGCAACCCCTGTTCTTTATAGATATTTCCCCGTAACACTCTCCTCATTCGCTGCAATCTGCTCCGGTGTCCCGCAGGCGACCACTCTGCCGCCCTCCTCTCCGCCGCCGGGGCCCATATCAATGATATAATCTGCATTTCGGATCACATCCAGATCATGTTCAATGACGAGCACAGTCGCCCCGTTATCGACCAGCGCCTGAAATACGCCAAGTAACGTCTGTACATCCAACGGATGCAGTCCGATGGTCGGCTCATCAAACACAAAGACAGAATCCGACTGTCCTTTTCCCATTTCACTGGCAAGTTTCAGTCTCTGTGCCTCGCCGCCGGAAAGACTCGGTGTTTCCTCCCCCAGCGTCAGATATCCAAGTCCTAAATTTTTCAGGACACCAAGCCTCTGGTGCACCAGTTTCAGATCCTTGACTGCCTGCAGCGCCGTATTGACATCCATCTCCATCAGTTCCGGCAGGGAATACCTGTTTCCCTGTTTATTTTCATAGCTGATCTGCCATGCCCCTTTCGCGTACCGGGAACCGCCACATTCCGGGCATGGGATGTCCACATCCGGTAAAAACTGTACATCCAGACTGATCTGCCCGGTTCCGTCGCAGACCGGGCAGCGCAGCTTTCCAGTATTGTAGGAAAAATCCCCCGCTTTGTATTTCCGGTCTTTCGCATCCGCTGTTTTTGCATAGATTTTGCGGAGTTCATCATGTATGTTTGCATAAGTTGCCACCGTTGAACGGACATTGATACCGATCGGTGAGGCATCGATCAGTTTCACATGGGCAATTCCTTCCGCCGAAATACTTTTCACATGTTTCGGCAGATGTTCCCCGCAAAAAGAGGCTTCCAGTCCCGGAATCAGACTCTCTAAAACCATCGTGGTCTTCCCCGAACCGGAAACACCGGTCACCACGGTAAGTCTGCCCTTTGGAATATCCACTTCCAATGGCTTTACCGTGTGAATGTTATCCGTAGACAGATGCAATTTTCCAAGTGTAAAAACTTCCTCTTTCCCTGCCTGTGTGCGGACATGCATATCTGCCGTTTTCGCCAGAAATGGTCCGATCATGGATTTTTTATTGGAAATAATCTGCGGAATGCTGCCCTCCGCGATCACATATCCGCCTCCCACACCGGCTTCGGGTCCCATCTCGATCAGCCAGTCCGCCTCCGATAATATCTGTGTATCGTGGTCTACCAGAAGAACGGAATTGCCGTCCGCGACCAGATCATGCATCACGGCATTAAGCCCTTTGATATTCGACGGGTGCAGACCGATCGAAGGCTCATCTAACACATACAAAACGCCTGTCGTGCGGTTTCGTACCGCTCTGGCAAGCTGCATCCGCTGCCTCTCTCCGGTCGACAATGTTGAGGCCGTCCGGTCAAGCGACAGATAAGAAAGTCCCAGATCCATCAGCCTTTTCGCAACGGCCTGAAACGATTCACAGATGGATTCTGCCATGGGACGCATTTCTTCCGGCAGGGAATCCGGCACTCCTGCCACCCAGTCCACCAGTTCTTTTAAGGTCATTTTGCAGGCTTCATCCAGACTTATCCCACGGAGCCTTGGTGCTCTCGCAGCTTCAGAAAGCCTGCTGCCGCCACATTCCGGACAGATATCTTCCTTTAAAAATTTTTCCACGCGCTTCATGCCCTTCTCATCTTTTACTTTTGCAAGCGCATTTTCCACGGTGTAAACGGCATTATAATAGGTAAAATCCAGTTCACCCGCCTGGTTGGATTTTTTTGCCTTATAAAAAATATGTTTTTTCTCAGCCGGGCCATGATAGACGATCTCTTTCTCCTCGTCTGTCAGTTCCCGGAATGGGACATCCGTGCGCACGCCCATCTCACGGCAGACATCTGTCATCAGTGACCACATCAGACTGTTCCACGGTGCGACCGCTCCCTCATCAATGCTGAGCGAATCGTCCGGCACCAGCGAATCAAAATCCACTGTCCGCACACTTCCCGTACCGCCGCATCTTTGACACGCCCCCTGTGAATTAAAGGCAAGTTCTTCCGCACTCGGTGCATGTACTTTTTCCCCGCACACCGGACATAAGATTTCCTGCTCTGCCGCTACTTTTAACGTAGGCTCTATGTAATGTCCATTCGGACAGCGGTGGGATGCCAGTCTCGAATACATCAGCCTTAGTTCGGTTCCGGTTCCAAACGTACTGCGGATCCCCGGTATTCCCGGACGCTGATGGAGTGCTAAAGCTGCCGGGACATATAACACCTCGTCCACCTGTGCTTTTGCCGCTCCTGTCATACGCCTTCTTGTATAAGTAGAAAGTGACTCCAGATATCGTCTGGAACCCTCTGCATACAAAACACCAAGTGCCAGCGAAGATTTGCCCGAACCGGACACACCTGCGACCCCCACGATCTGATGCAGGGGGACATCCACATTTACATTTTTCAGGTTGTGGACTCTCGCCCCTTTTACCCCGATATATTTTGGTTCATTATGGTTGGTTTCCATGATGGTACTCCTTATTTATTCGTCTTATCCTGATCACCGATCGCAGCATGGAAATTTTTAAAAGATCAGTACAAACACTGCGACCGGCATCATCACTGCCCCGGTCAGGTCAGGAAGCTGATGCGCAAGAAAATTTTCGGTCAGCCCTGCATTGTCATCGATCACTTTCCGCAGACGTCCGCTGGCGTTTGCGCTAAAATATCCCTAACAACACTTTCATTTCCCGCCACAATCCTATCAACACTTCCGCACTCCAGACACAACAATCCCGGCGAAAAAGTCCAGTATTCCACCAAGCGCAATCGTGCCTGCAAACAACAGTATCAGTTCCAAAAGATCACAAAACCGATCAATAAAAAGATGATCGTATCAGACGCAAAGAGTTCTCCCAATATCGGTAAATACCTCATATTTTCTCCCCTCTCTAATCTATTCCAGTTTTTTCATAACAAGTCCAAACAGCTCTGCCTTTTTCCACCATCACAAAAAACTGACAGACACAAGATGCCGCTCAGCACAGTTCCTTCACAAAATTTCCACCTTCAAAATAAATATCATTTCCTTCACTGTCTTTATGAAACGAAATCCGCTCTGTTCCAACCAGTTGAAAACCAACACTGTTAAGTAATCCAACAGAAGGGAGATTATTTTTTGCTGTTCCGGCATATCTCTAACAATGCCTCATCCCTACAGCCCCAGCCTCCGATACCGGTTCACGCACGCAAACACTTCCTGTTTTCTTGGCATTGCAAGTCCGCAAGGAAGATAAC
>ERZ791930.1287-NODE-1287-length-10989-cov-1.933327_pt1 | contig 10989 bp, 8 predicted proteins | sample MGYA00510128_ERZ791930 | MGnify/ENA primary metagenome ERZ791930 (study PRJEB30046, sample SAMN00792057) | human gut metagenome | study: EMG produced TPA metagenomics assembly of the A metagenome-wide association study of gut microbiota in type 2... | reverse complement strand
ATGATGATATGAAGGAGTGAAGGTTATGGCAAATACAGCCAGCAGGAATGGCAGAAAAAATACCACTCAAAGCAGAAAAACGGGTACTCAGGGGAGAAAAACAGGCACTAATGGAAGAAAGTCTTCTGCTCAGGGAAAGAAGCAGAATAAGAAGAATGTTCAGACACAGACTACTCAGTTAAAGAATGACTGTATAATTCTTTTTTCAATAGCTTGTTCTATAATTCTTATACTTAGTAATTTCAATATTGCCGGAACTTTAGGAAGAGGTATCAAATGGCTTATGTTCGGGCTGTTTGGTGTTATGGAATATGTTTTTCCAGTACTTCTTGCGGGAAGTATAATTTTTCTTATGGTTAACAGAGAACTGTTAAGAGTTGCAAGAATTAAGACAACGGCAGCATATGGACTGTTTATTGTTTTATGTGCAATGGTGCAGTGTGTATACAACAATCCTGATATTGCAGATAACAGTATAGGAAAAATATTTACATATTGTGCAGATTATAAGGCTGGAGGTGGCTTTTTTGGAGCAGTGCTGTGTAAGGCATTAAGTCCTATTGGATTAATTGGAACATTTGTAATACTTATGATACTTGCAATAATATGCATAGTTATTATTACAGAGCGTTCATTTATATCAGGACTTAAGAAGGTTGGCAATGGCAGCCAGCGTCTTATGAAGGAAGCTAAAGAAGATTATTCAGCTTATAAGGAACATTCAGCAGGCAGACAGAATGATATGTCTGATGATGAATACAGAAAGTTAAGAGAAGAAGAGCGTGCCAGAGCAAGACTTAAAAAGATTGAGAAGAAAGAGAAACAGCTTGCGGAGAAGAAAGCAAGAGAAGAATATCTAGCCAACGCCCGTATGAATAATGTTGTGCGAGGAGTTACTTCGGATACTCTTATAAAGGATGCGCAGGAACAGGCACCGGACATAGATATTCATGAGATAGTCGTGGATACAGAACGCAACGATAAGTATTCACAGGATATATATGAACCTGATTATAATGCACATAACGAGGATACATTTGAACTCGCATATGATGATATTGATAACAATGATTATTATCCAGATAATGAATCACATGTGGAAGATATCCAGCCAGATTATATGAGTAACGACTATATGAGCGATGATGAGGTTACAGGAGCTGCACCGGAAGATGTAACTGGGTATGTGGAAAGTTCATATGAAGATGAGACTCCATATGATAACGATGAGATATTTGAAAATGATGTGACCAACGAAGAACATAAAGAGAAAACGGAAAAGGAACCAGAGCAGGTTAAGCCTGTACACAAGCCTAAGAAGGTGTATAAGTTCCCACCGGTAAGCTTATTAAAGAGAAATCCGGGCACAGCGTCTGGTGGAAAGTCTGAATACAGAGTAACTGCACAGCGATTACAGGAGACACTGCTTACTTTCGGAGTTAAAGTTACTATAACTGATATAAGCTGCGGACCTACAGTTACAAGATATGAGTTACAGCCGGAACAGGGTGTCAAGGTAAGCAAGATTGTTTCTTTATCAGACGATATCAAGCTTAATCTTGCGGCAGCAGATATTAGAATTGAGGCACCAATTCCAGGAAAAGCTGCTATTGGTATTGAAGTTCCTAATAAGGAAGCAGGAAGTGTATATTTCAGGGAACTTGTTGAGTCTAAGGAATTCAAGGAAAGCCAGTCAGCAATATCATTCGGAGTTGGTAAGGATATCGCAGGAAAGACTATTATTGCGGATATTGCGAAGATGCCGCATATGCTTATTGCCGGAGCAACAGGTTCAGGTAAATCGGTATGTATCAACACAATAATTATGAGTATTCTTTATAAGGCAAAGCCAGAGGATGTAAGACTTATAATGGTTGACCCGAAGGTTGTTGAGTTAAGTGTGTATAATGGAATACCACATTTGCTGTTACCTGTAGTAACTGATCCTAAGAAGGCTGCGGGAGCGCTTAACTGGGCTGTTAATGAGATGACAGACAGATATAAGAAGTTTGCGGCAATGCAGGTTCGTAATATAAAGGGATATAATGATGTTGTTGTTAAGAAGAATAAGGAAGGCATAGACCCTCCAATGGAGAAGCTTCCACAGATTGTTATTATCATAGACGAGCTTGCTGACCTTATGATGGTTGCACCGGGTGAGGTTGAAGATGCAATATGCCGTCTGGCACAGCTTGCGAGAGCAGCAGGAATACATATGGTTATAGCAACGCAGAGACCTTCTGTTAATGTAGTAACAGGACTTATCAAGGCAAATATTCCGTCTAAGATAGCATTTGCAGTATCTTCGGGAATTGATTCAAGAGTTATCATTGATATGAATGGTGCTGAGAAGCTGCTTGGAAAGGGAGATATGCTCTACTTCCCATCCAATCTTCCAAAACCGTTGCGTGTACAGGGTGCATTCGTATCTGATGAGGAAGTTGAAAATGTTGTATCCTTCCTTAAGGAGAATGCAGAGGAAGTATCTTATGATGAGAGTATTGCACAGGCTACTGTAAGTCAGGAGAGCATGTCTGGCAGCAGTAAAGGTGATGAAGAGAGAGATTCACTTTTTGCTGACGCAGGAAGATTCGTTATTGAGAATGAAAAAGGCTCAATAGGAAGTCTGCAGAGACATTTTAAGATTGGCTTTAACAGGGCAGGACGAATTATGGACCAGCTTGCTGATGCAAAGGTAGTAGGACCGGAGCTTGGAACTAAGCCAAGAAAGGTTGAGATGACAATGGAAGAGTTTGAAACACTTCTAAAGCAGCAGTAATGTAAGTAATATATACTATAAAATAAGGAGACTAATGTATGAAGCTTTCAGAGATATTAAAAATATGTTCAGAAAATGAAGTTGCAGACTTCAAGTATAGTGTTGTATGCGGAAATACTGATGCAGATGTGACAGGAATTACATCTGATTCAAGAAAGATGCAGGATGGATATGCATTTGTATGCATTAAGGGTGCTGTGAGCGATGGACATAAATATATTGACCAGATTAAGGATAAGGCATCTGTAATTGTTGTTCTTGATGGTGAATACGAAGCTAAGGATTGCAAGACAGCAGTTGTAAGCACAGATAACACAAGACTGGCACTTGCACTTATGTCGGCAGCAGTATATGGCAGTCCTGATAAGAAGCTGTTTACAATAGGAATAACAGGAACTAAGGGAAAGACAACGACTACTTATATGGTTAAAAATGTTCTTGAAGCATGTGGCATTAAGACAGGACTTATCGGAACAATCGAGACTATTATCGGGGATGAGACAATTCCGGCACATAATACAACGCCTGAATCAATAGAGATTCACCAGTCGTTTGCCAAGATGGTGGACGCTGGCTGTAAGGCAGTTGTTATGGAGGTGTCTTCGCAGGGACTTAAGCTCGACAGAACAGCAGGAATTATGTTTGATATAGGTGTATTCACTAATCTTGAGCCAGACCATATTGGACCTAATGAGCATGAGTCATTTGAAGATTACCTTAACTGCAAGGCTAAGTTATTCAAGCAGTGCAGGGTTGGTATCGTTAATGCTGATGATAAGCATACCCAGGATATCCTTAGGGGAGCAATATGTAAGGTTGAAAGCTATGGTATCGGAGATAATGCTGATATTAAGGCTGAAAATATTGAACTTTTACATGAACCGGGTAAAATTGGTCTTACATATGACTGTACAGGACTTGTTAATATGAAGGTTGAACTTAATCTTCCGGGTAAGTTTTCTGTATACAATTCATTATGTGCAATCGCAATTACAAGGCATTTCGATGTTGATGAGGAGGCACTTAAGGAAACTCTTAAACACGTTAAGGTTAAGGGAAGAATTGAGCTTGTAAAGGTTTCAGATGATTTTACATTAATGATAGATTATGCGCATAATGCAATGGCTTTAGAGAGTATTCTTACAACACTTAAAGAATATCATCCTCACAGACTTGTATGCCTGTTTGGATGTGGTGGTAACCGCTCCAAGGAAAGAAGATATGAGATGGGCGAGGTTTCAGGAAAACTTGCTGACCTTACTATTATCACATCAGATAATCCAAGATTTGAAGAGCCGGAGGCAATTATAGAAGATATCAAGACTGGAATTGCTAAGACTACGGGAAAGCATGTTGATATTACAGACAGAAAAGAAGCTATTAAGTATGCGATAGAACATGGCGAACCAGGTGATATTATTGTTCTTGCGGGTAAAGGTCATGAGGATTATCAGGAGATTAAGGGTGTGAAGTATCCTATGGATGAGAGGGTGCTTATCAAAGAAGTGCTTGAAGAATTGAAGGGTAATTAATGTACGCAGATGTAATAATAGACATTTCACATGAACAGCTTGATAAGACATTCCAGTATGCAGTTCCGGATGGATTGGTGGATGTAATTGAACTGGGAATGTCAGTTGATATTCCTTTTGGAGCAGGAAACAGGCAGATAACAGGGTATGTTGTAGGTTTGGGAGACAAGGCTGCATATCCTGTTGAAAAGATAAAATATATTACAGGAATTACTGAGGGAAAGGTCACTGCAGTAAGCAGAATGTTAAAGCTTGCGGCGTGGCTGAAGCACAATTATGGTTGTACCATGAATCAGGCAATTAAAACGGTTATTCCTGTAAAGGATAAGGTTAAACAGAAGGAAAAACACTCGGTTAATCTTATTATTGACGCGGCACAGGCGCAGAAGTATCTTGATACATTTGCAAAGAAAAATGCAAAAGCAAGATACAGATTGTTAGAGGCACTGATTAAGGAACCTGTAATAGATGAAAGCATTATTAAATCCAAGCTTAATATCACGGCACAGACGGTCAAAGCATTTGAAGATATGGGGATTGCCGAAGTCAGGTCAGAAGACATCTATAGGAATCCTGTAAGAAATGTTACCGGAGAAAGAAAGCGTATCGAACTTAATGAACAGCAGAAAAACGCTGTGGATACAATAATAGCTGACTATGATAATGGTGATTATAAGACATATCTGCTTCATGGTGTTACAGGAAGCGGAAAGACTGAGGTGTATCTTGAGACAATTGAGCATGTCCTTAATCATGGAAGACAGGTAATTGTGCTTATACCGGAGATTGCACTTACATTTCAGACTGTGCAGAGGTTTTACCACAGATTCGGGGATAAGGTATCTATTATGAATTCCCGTATGTCAAAGGGAGAGCGGTATGACCAGTTTCTGCGGGCACAGAGAGGTGATATAAGTGTAATGATTGGACCGCGTTCGGCGTTGTTCACACCATTTTCAAATATAGGCCTTATAGTAATAGATGAAGAGCATGAAGGAGCTTATAAGATATCATGCAAGAGAGGTTGCATGCCATATTGCAAAGGAAGCAGGCGCTTCAGTGATACTTGGTTCTGCGACTCCTTCAATGGAAAGCTACTATGCGGCAATGAATGGACATATACAGCTTATTACACTTGACAGCCGGGCGGGAAGCGGAGGGCTTCCAGCGGTTGACATTGTTGATCTGAGAGAAGAATTAAGGCTTGGAAACAGGACGATATTCAGCAACAGGTTAAGAGAACTGATGAGTGACAGACTTGCAAAGCATGAGCAGATAATGCTTTTCCTTAATAAGAGAGGCGTGGCTGGCTTTATATCATGCCGTTCATGCGGAAAGGTTATGAAATGCCCACACTGTGATGTTTCACTTACGGAGCATGCTGATGGAAGGCTGATGTGTCATTACTGCGGATATACAACACCTAAGATAACTGTATGTCCTTCATGCGGTTCAAGATATGTTTCGGGCTTCAGGGCAGGAACAGAAGGTGTTGAAGCACAGGTTAAGAAAACATTTCCACAGGCGAGAGTGCTAAGAATGGATATGGACACTACAAGAGGCAAGGATGGACATGAAAAGATTCTGTCGGAATTCGCCAATGGTAATGCGGATATTCTTATTGGAACTCAGATGATTGTTAAAGGACATGATTTTCCAAATGTAACGCTTATGGGAGTGCTTGCGGCAGACATGTCACTTTATTCCAGTGATTACAGGGCTTCTGAGAGAACTTTCCAGCTTCTTACACAGGCGGCTGGAAGGGCAGGAAGAGCAGAAAAAAGCGGCAATGTAGTTATACAGACTTATACGCCGGAGCATTTTAGTATTGTTAGTGCGGCTAATCAGGATTATAATGCTTTCTATGAGCAGGAAATTGCTTACAGAAAGCTGTGTGGATATCCGCCGGCGGATAATCTTATGAAGATTATGTTATCTTCACCAGATGAGATGTTATTGACAAAGAGTGCAGCGTGGGTTAAAGCATTTGTGGATAACAACTGTAAGTATAAAGGACTTATGTGTATAGGTCCGGCAGATGCACCTATATATAGGATTAAAGATGTGTATAGTAAGATAATCTATGTAAAACATAAAGACAGGGAAGTTCTTAACAGTATACATGAAAAGCTTGATGTTAATATTGTTGGAAATCAGGCTTTTAAGAATATTAATGTACAATACGATATTAATGGATGATTGCGAGGAGGAATATATGGCAATAAGAAATATTAGAACACTTGGAGATGATATACTAAGAGCCAAGGCAAAAGAGATTACAGAGATGACACCAAGAATTGAAGAGCTTATTGATGATATGTTTGATACAATGTATGAGGCTAACGGTGTAGGTCTTGCAGCACCTCAGGTTGGAATCAGAAAGAGACTTGTTGTTATTGACTGTGGAGATGATCCTATTGTTCTTATCAATCCTGTTGTATTAGAGACAAGCGGAAGTCAGACAGGGCTTGAAGGATGCCTAAGTGTACCTGGAAAGACAGGTGAGGTTACAAGACCTAATTATGCCAAGGTTAAGGCTCTTAATGAGAATATGGAAGAGATTATAGTAGAAGGAGAGGAGCTTCTTGCAAGATGCCTTCTTCATGAGATTGACCATCTTGATGGTATAATGTATGTTGATAAAGTAGAAGGAGAACTTCTCTCTACAGATGACATTGAAGAAGAATAATTAATGAAAAGGGGAACAGAATGCGAGTAGTATTTATGGGTACACCCGATTTTGCTGTAGGGACACTTAAAGCAATAATCGAAGCAGGACATGATGTGGCAGCAGTTGTTACACAGCCTGATAAGCCAAGAGGAAGAAGCAAATCACTTGTTTTCTCTCCAGTTAAGGAGGAAGCTGTGGCGCATGGAATCACAGTGTTACAGCCGGAGAGAGCAAGAGATGAAGCATTTGTAGAAGAATTAAGAACATATAATGCAGATGTAATTGTTGTCGTTGCATTTGGACAGTTACTGCCGGCAAGTATTATTAACATGCCAGGATACGGCTGTATCAATGTTCATGCATCACTTCTTCCTAAGTACAGAGGTGCATCGCCAATCCAGTGGGCAGTTATTGATGGCTGTGAGTATTCAGGTGTTACAACCATGAAGATGGATGAAGGCCTTGATACAGGAGATATCCTGATGGTTGAGAAGGTGAAGCTTGATGCTAAAGAGACGGGCGGAAGTCTTTTTGACAGATTAAGTGATGTCGGTGCGCATCTTTTGGTTAAGACACTTGAAGGACTTGAAGCTGGAACTATTACTCCTGTTAAGCAGGATGATTCAGAAAGCACTTATGTAAAAATGCTTCATAAGTCATTTGGTAAGATGGATTTCAATAAGAGTGCAGCTGAACTTGAAAGACTTATAAGAGGACTTAATCCATGGCCTAGTGCGTTTACTTATATAGACGGTAAGATGTTAAAGATATGGGATGCAGATGTTGCAGATAATATCAGTGAAGTACAGACAGAAGAAGTTAAGCCGGGACAGGTTGTTACGGTAGGAAAGAACACATTTACAATAGCCTGTGGACAGGGGTATTTAGTTGTTAATGAGGTTCAGTTAGAAGGTAAGAAGAGAATGGACAGCGGTTCGTTCTTAAGAGGCAACCAGTTAGAAGCAGGTGTAATGTTAGGAGAATAAGCAGAATCTTAAATGATTCAGAAAAGAGGTATTATGGTAGCTTTATATGGTTATTATGGATATGGATATTACTATGATCCAATGTACATTCTGATAATAATATCATGCGTTATTGCACTGATAGCACAGGTAAAGGTAAAAAGCACATTTAACAGGTATTCCAAGGTGTCATCTTCAAAAGGAATGACAGGCGCAATGGTCGCAGAGCAGCTTTTAAGAAGCCAGGGAATATATGATGTATCTATTCAGAGAGTATCAGGAAGCCTGACAGATAATTATAACCCAAGAAATAAGACACTTAACCTGTCAGATTCTGTGTATAATTCAACATCTGTTGCTGCTATCGGAGTTGCAGCCCATGAAACAGGACATGCCATACAGCATGCTTACGGATATGGTCCTTTAAGCTTCAGAACAGCACTTTTTCCGTTAGCCAGCGTCGGTTCGCAGGTATCATGGATACTTATTGTGCTTGGACTTATATTTGGCTCAACTAATATACTTATAGATATTGGTATTCTTATGTTCAGTCTGGCAGTACTTTTCCAGCTTGTAACATTACCGGTTGAGTTTAATGCTTCGGCAAGAGCATTACAGCTTCTTGAATCAGAAGGATTCCTGTATGGAGATGAGAACAGGCAGGCAAAAAAGGTGCTTTCAGCAGCAGCAATGACATATGTTGCGGCAGCAGCCACAGCAATTTTACAGCTTTTAAGACTGATTTATTTATTTGGAGGAAGACGCCGTGACTGATTCGGTGAATTTAAGGGCAGTTGTACTGGATATACTTATGGAAATCAATGAGAAGGGTGAATTTTCACACCTTCTCATTAATAATGCACTGACAAAGTACCAGTATCTTGATAAGAATAAGAGAGCATTTATAAGCAGATTATCACTAGGAACAATTGAGAACAGAATTGAACTTGATTATATAATAGACCAGTTTTCAAAGACTCCTGTAAGAAAGATGAAACCACTAATAAGAAATATATGTGAAATGTCTGTATATCAGATAGTATATATGGATAATATCCCGGATTCAGCAGTGTGCAATGAGGCTGTAAAACTGGCTGTAAAACGTGGATTCACAGGGCTTAAGGGTTTTGTGAACGGAGTCTTAAGAAACATTGCAAGAAATAAGGATAATATTACATATCCTGACAGGAATAAGGATATTGAACAGTACCTTTCTGTAAAATACTCAATGCCATTATGGATAGTTAAAATGTGGCACAGTCAGCTGGGCATTGATAAGACCGAGGAAATTCTTGCAGGTTTTAAGCAGAAAAAAAAGACTTATGTAAGATGTAACACAGCAAAGGCACCAGTTGAAGAAATAAAGAATATTCTTTTACAGGAAAACGTATCTGTGGCAGATGTTGAAGGTATACCATATGCTTTAGAGATTAAGGACTATGATTATATAGCCGGACTTAAGAGTTTCATGGATGGTCTGTACCAGATACAGGATATAAGCTCCATGACAGCAGGATATATGACTGGATTTAGGGCAGGTGATACAGTAATTGATGTGTGTGCAGCACCGGGAGGAAAGAGCATTAATGCTGCAATAAGCGTTGGCGCTGATGGTAAAGTATATTCAAGGGATGTATCAGACTATAAGGCAGGGCTTATTGAAGAAAATGTATTAAGGCTCGGACTTAATAATATAGAAGTCCAGGTAAAAGATGCACTCGTAATGGATGAATCTATGAGAGAGAAGGCAGATGTTGTTATAGCAGACCTTCCATGCTCAGGACTCGGTGTTATGGGAAGAAAGCCTGATATCAGATATAATATAACAGAGGACAAGCTGATTTCATTAAAAGAGCTGCAGCAGAGCATACTTTCTGTAGTACAGGCATATGTTAAGCAGGGTGGTATAATGATGTACAGTACATGTACAATTAATTCAGAAGAGAATGAAGCCAATGCTGACTGGTTGTGTAAAGAATATGGCTTTAAAAAGATAGAATACAGACAGATTCTGCCGGGAAAGAATGGCGGAACAGATGGATTCTTTGTTGCAAAACTTAGGAGAGAATAGACATGACAGATATTAAGTCACTTAATTATGACGAACTTGTAACATATATGGCTGGACTTGGTGAGAAGAAGTTCAGGGCTTCGCAGCTATATCAGTGGATGCATGAAAAGCTGGCAGACAGCTTTGATGAATGCACCAACCTTTCCAATGCATTAAGACAGAAGTTAAAGGAAACATCAGAATATGTATGCTTAGAGCCTGTCAGGGTACAGCGTTCCAAGCTTGACGGAACAGAAAAATATCTGTTCAGATTAACGGATGGTAATTATGTTGAAAGTGTACTTATGAAATATCATCATGGTAATTCAGTATGTATATCCTCACAGGTCGGATGCCGTATGGGATGCCGTTTCTGTGCATCTACACTTAACGGCAAAGTCAGGGATTTAAAGCCATCTGAAATGCTTGACCAGATATACAGAATACAGAAGATTTCAGGTGAGCGAGTAAGCAATGTTGTAGTTATGGGTTCAGGAGAGCCAATGGATAACTATGATAATCTTATTAAGTTCATAGAACTTCTCAATGATGAGAGAGGGCTTAATATAAGCCAGAGAAATATTACTGTATCATCATGTGGAATAGTACCTAAGTTAAAGGAACTTGCTGACCTTAAGCTGCAGATTACTCTTGCAATTTCACTTCATGCGCCTAATGATGAACTAAGAAAAACAATGATGCCTATAGCTAACAAATATTCAATAGAAGAGATAATGGATGTATGCAGGTATTATATAGAATGTACAGGCAGAAGAATCTCATTTGAATACAGTCTTGTTAAAGGTGTCAATGATTCAATGGAATGTGCAAAGCAGTTGATTGAACTTGTTAAGGGTATGAACTGCCACGTTAATCTTATACCTGTTAATCCTATCAAGGAGCGTGATTATAAGCAGACAGGTAAGGATGAAGTGTACGCATTTAAAAATAAACTTGAAAGTAAGATGATACATGTTACAATTAGAAGGGAG
>ERZ791930.1281-NODE-1281-length-11067-cov-3.547857_pt1 | contig 11067 bp, 1 predicted proteins | sample MGYA00510128_ERZ791930 | MGnify/ENA primary metagenome ERZ791930 (study PRJEB30046, sample SAMN00792057) | human gut metagenome | study: EMG produced TPA metagenomics assembly of the A metagenome-wide association study of gut microbiota in type 2... | reverse complement strand
AATTGATTTCTGCTTTGCGTTCGCGGAAATTTTTGAAACGATCGAAAGGATTGTCGTTGTAGAGATAGCTCCAGTTGTAATCAGGATCAACTTTTTCGCCAACTGTCAAAGTACCGGGAGTAAAGGTGATATCGTAGTTGGAGAAGAAAGTATCCATGCCTGAACCAGTCCAATGATAACCTTCGGATAATTCGTAGAAAGAATTACCAATCCAGATACCGACAGAGTTAACATGAGTACCAACAGTGTTTTCAATAGCAGAATCTTTTACGCCGTAATGATAATCATTATTGAACTTGTCGCCGTTTACCAATACGCCGTTAATATCAGTACCGGTGTAATTGGGTTTCTGACCTAAATTAATCTGGACATTGTCAGCGCTGATGGTAACTTGCTTTTTGGTGATAGTAGATTTACCAGTATCAACGGTAGTAATATTATAATTTTTTAGAATATCTTTGTTAGTAATATCATTATTAAAACTTAAAGAATAACTATCGCCAGCATTTTGAGTAGCTTTTCCATCACTGCCTGCTGCATTATTATTATAACCTCCTGCGGCAGCATCGATATATCCACTAACATCATCGAACTGGTCGTCATTAACAAGTCCACCAAGATTGTAACTATATTTGGTTTCGTCAAAAGCAGTACCGTAAGTGGTACTTACATTGTCAATAATTATTGATAATTCAGCTTTATTGATGATTGATTTACCAGTACCAACATTACTACCGCTTGCTGAGTTGTTAACAACAATCTTATAGTTTTGATTCAGCGTATAATCACTACCAGTAACTTTACCAGTATAATTATAGGTACCAACGTCTTGAGTTACCTTGCCAGATGTATTGCCGGTGAGAGCATTATCTTTAGCAACAGTAACAGTAAAGTCGTATCTGTTATAAGTATCATTGTTAACGATACCTTGGATATTATTAACAACATTATAGCCGCCACTGGTAATATCTGTATTGCCATATATTCTGTTAACATCATCTAAGTCAACCTTGATAGTTGCCTGAGTCACTTTGATAGTGCCAGTAGCAGTGTCAGCTATATAATAATTGTTGGCATCATTTCCAGTAAGGCCAAGACCAGTATATTTGAGGCTGTTTTCATAAGTTCCAACATCCGCAGTGTAACGATTACCTTTATTAGTTGCATAATTACTGCCAGACACTATATTGGCATCTGTCACTGCTAAGTTGGTATCAAGTTTCACGTCATCATCATATACAATATTACTCAACTCTCCACCGGAAACAGTAAAACCTTTACCATCTTGATTACCATAAACAATATTAGCAATAATATCACTAATACTAAGCTGAAGTTTCTTAACTTTAGAACCACCAATAGTAGTAATGGTAGTACCGTTTGTTCCAAGAGAGCTTTGATTATCTCCAGCCTGATCGGTTGTTAACACAAATTCATAGTTACCTTGATAGCCATCTGCAATATTAACTGTACCTGTCCAAGTATAATCTCCAGCGTCATTGGTTTTAGTGCCATTTTCTATAAGAGCACCATCATCTGTAGCTGTATTTACTTGCTGCATGGTTAATTTGCCATTTAATTCATTTCTCAAAGTATTTTTATCTTCTTCGTTTCTAACATTGCTAAAATCATAATTAAAACCATAGTTATCATTTGTAATTGTGGTACCGTATGTACGTTCTATGTCATTTAAATCTACAATTATCTGCGCTTTAGCAATAGAAGCTGTAAGGTCAATATCATAGCCAAGATTATTGGGATTAAAAGTATCTCCTCTGCCACTGGAAGCAATCTGACCAGAATACAGCCAGTCGGAATAAGAACCAGCATCTTTATGTTCGGTACTGCTGATTAAGCCATTATTGTTATAAAAAGCTGCAAAAGCTTCTTCTTTAGTTAAACCATCAACATAAATTGCGCCAAGATTTATCAATGCCTTGATATCATCAGATGTTAACTGCTGTTCTTTAGTATTATAGATTTTATGTTGACTCATATAGGAGTCTAATTTATCTTGGTTAATAGATATTTTAGTCAAAAATACACTGAGCAGCGGTACTTGGCTACCATCATAGAATTTCCACTTGCCGTTAGCTGCTAAATTACTATAACTGCTTTCGTTTTTGATAGCATCTTTTTGAATAACGGTAATACCAGAAGTATTACTATCTTTTTCAGAAATACTATAAGATGTTTCTACAGTATCATTATTAGTATTGTTACCAACCAAAGAATTTTTTTCGTTGGTTACATCCAATACGCCGCTAATTTTACCTGTATTTTCACCAACTATATTACCTACAACAGCATTGCCGCTTACAGCAGTAGTATTATACGCATTGCTCAACTCACCGCTGTTGCTGCCGATAATACCGCCTACATTAGTACTGCCAGTGATGGCAGCAGCTTGGCTATCATCAGCAGTCATAACAGTATTAAATACCTGGTCTACTGTGCCTGCGTTATTGCCAACGATGCCGCCGACATTACTGCTGCTACTTGCATTGATAGCACCTGTGTTATAACCTGCGGTAAGATTGCCTTCATTACTGCCAATCAATCCTCCGATGTTAGTAGAAGTAACAGTATCAGTGAGAGCACCAATTTCGCCTGCATCTACTATGCCATTATTATTGCCATCATTCCATGTACCAACATTGATAACACCATTGTTGTAAATCTGGTATTTATAGTAATCTGCCTCAGTACCATCTTCATTAGTACGACCACCAGTGATAGTACCGGTATTTTTGCCAATTAAGCCGCCTACATTATTGATACCGATAACAGTAGCGCCAGCTTCATTTTTAAGGCTGGATGTACTGATATTGCCGGTGTTTTCGCCAATTAAACCGCCAACAGTACCACCACCGGTAACAATACCGCTGTTAGTGAGGGTGGAGTTGGTAATATTGCCGCTGTTGTAGCCGAATAAGCCGCCAGTTACACTGTTTTCGTCTGTACCACCAGTTACTGTACCGGTATTAGTGATATCAGCATTGTTAATAGCATTTGCGTTAATATCATCTTCATGACCGGTTATGTTATTCTTGTAAAAAATGCCTGCAGCCCCACCTTCTGTAGCGCTGACATTACCACTGTTGGTAATTTGCAAACGTTCCTTACTATCATTATTATACAGTATGCTGGCATTTATGTTTTCACCAATAATACCGCCTACGTTAGCCAAACCTGACACAGTACCCTCATTGGCAATTTTACCCTGCAAAGAACCAGTTTCAGTATTTTGACCGATAATACCACCTACATAAGTTGCTCCTGCAGCCGCAACGTCTACGGAACTTGCGTTAGTAGCGCCATTAATGATGCCGCTGTTTTTTCCTACAACACCGCCAAAGAAAGAAGGATTGTTAGTATTATCTTTATCATCAACAGTTTCAGGGTTTTTTACATAAAGCGAAATACTGGAAATAGTATTTTTAATAATACCTTTTTCTTCATTGGCTCCGGCGATGCCGCCAACAAAGTGTTGTCCGTAAACCTTACCATAGTTATTGATTGCAGACTCTGTTGCATTGATATTGCCGTAATTTTGTCCTGCAATACCGCCAACATAGCTTTCGCCGGTAATAGTAGCAAAAACAGAATTTGAAAGATTGGAAAGTTCACCGCTACCTTTAATGACATATCCATTATCATCTTTTATAACCTGGTTAGCGCCAACCATACCTCCCACATATTTACCGCCGTAAATTTCGCCGGTATTACGTCCGCGGCTGATACTGCCGGAGTTATAGCCTGCCAGACCGCCGGTGTGTTTGTAATTATATGTAACTCCATCGTCATCATAAGTAAAGTCGGCAAGAATATCGCCTGCGTTGACAGCATTGGAAATTTGTCCGGATTTTTCAGGAATTGGAATCTGTCCACCCAAATTATTTGTAATCTTATGGTTATAGCCCACAATACCGCCTACGTAATTGCCGCCGGTGATATCGGCGCTGTTGTAAACATTGGAAATGGAACCTGTATTTACACCGGCAATACCGCCTACACTGTTGGAAGTGATGTTGCCGTCACCGTATTCACCATGAGTAACACCAGTATTATAAGCAGTATCGATACTACCGTTACGATTGAAACCAGTAATGCCGCCTAAGCTGTAGGTAGTACTTTGATTTGCGGTAATAGCGCTGTCGGCTGTTACATTTTCAATGTCTCCTTCATTAATACCGGCAATACCGCCTGCTGTAGCAAGGATGCCAGCACTAAGACCGCCACCACTTCCGCTGTCTCCGGCAATGATGGAATCGGAAGCAGAAATATCGGAAATGTTACCGTAGTTAATGCCGGCAATACCGCCTGCGGCACCGACATTTACGGTACCAGAACCTGTCGTATTATTTAATTGAAGACTATTCTCACTGCCAAAAGCTTCCACATGGTTGCCAAGGGTAGTAACGCCGGTAATTGTACCGTTGTTGATACCGGCAACTGCACCGGCATAATCCATACCGTAGAAATTGGAAGAGTAAATACCAAGATCTTTTACTATGCCATTTTGTCCTACTGTAGCAAAGATACCGACGCTGGCTGGAGTATTAGAAGTACTTCCGCCATTTGCATCTTTTTTACCGACAGTTAATCCTATAATACGGTTGTTACGACCGTCCAAGATACCAGTAAAGCCATTATCAGAGCCTGTACCGATTGCTTCATAACCAGTAAGTGCGCTGGCGTCAATGTCGTTTTTCAAGGCAAAGTTATAACCAAGGATAGCTTCATCTTTATCATTTTTTGTATAGTAGTCTTGTATGCCTTGCAGCTGTTCGGCGCTGTCAATCCAGATATAGGTGTGACTATTATCGGTAACTTGCTGACCATTTACATTCACATTTAAGTTTTTGATATCGTCCGTGAGCTTATGGTTTGTAGCACCCTCATATTCATTACCTGCAACATCATACTTATCAAGTTTAAAACTATTGCTTGGTTCATCCCACAAATCAATAGTAATCTTAAAATCATCGCTACCAGAAATATTTATTTCTGCACCCTTTCCGCCGGAATTTTGTGTTTTAAAATGGTCTAAAAATTCTTTATGCAGATTTTCTTTACTGATATCACCCATATTGGAAAGGTCGATAAGCATCTCGCCATCACTGGTTAAATTAAGATTGCCGCCAATATGCAGGTCCGTATCAATGTAGACGGAATCATTACCTTTGACGGTTAAACTGCCGCCGGAGGTTACATTACCAGTGCCCAAATGACCATAGAGCACTTCTGCCGTACCACTGGCAGTAACAGTAATATTTCCGTTTTCTTTTGCACCATTAGTAGTATGTGCAAAACGGTCAGTAATACTTTGCATTGGTTTATCAGGATCATTTAAATCTGCAGCATTCATTGAAGCAGGCTTAGAGCTAATACCGGCTATGGTAGTTTGTTCTCCTTGTTTTACAGCAGTAAGCTTGCCGATAATTTCGATATCGTCACCGTTAATAGTAATATCACCATCAGTGGAAGTAACGCTGCCATAAACAGTCATATCACCATTTTCAGCATCCAGTGTTACTGATGAACCGTACAGCTTGGAACCGGAGCCAAGATTAAAATTAGCACCTGTACCATTTAAGTTTAAGGCTCCATCACTGTAAATAGTGCCGCCAAAATATGTATTGGCACCGGAAGTTGTAAAGCCATTTAATGTAAGACTGTCATTGCCATAAACTGCCAGACCGCCGGCACCGGAAATACCGAGTTTACTCCAGTCGAATTGAAGATCGGCATTAACATCTGTATTGATTATAGTCAATAAAGGATTATAAGCAGTGCCGTATTGGATGGAGCTTATATCTTTCATATTTTCGGAATTACTGAAAAATTCTTCTGATTTGGGCAGAAAGGCATTAAGTATTGGCGTTGTTCCGCTGATAAGATTGTTATTATCATCATAAACAGCATATATGCGCCAGTTATCGTTGGTTGCACCGATTATATCGCCGCTGCCGCTTTCCTGACTGGAAAAACTGAAGCCGGTATATGTTTTGCCGTTTATGGTATATCTATTGTATGCAGATAGTTTATAACGATCATTATACGCTATGGAATGCACTCCATTCTCATTAGTTGTTCCTGCCGTAATCAATGTAGTAAAGCTGTCGTCTTCGGGAGTGATGTAAAACGCGCCGGTATTACCGATTGTCATCTTAGCATGGTTTTTACCTACTATTGCGGCGATATTAGTACTGCTGCCGGATTTATTTGCAGCATATATATTGCCAAGGGTGTATACTCCGTCAATAGTTAATTTATTACTGTTGGAGCCGTTCCAGTTGGCGATAAATCCTATGATACCGCCAACGGTATTATTACCGGAATTGTTGGAAGGTTTAAAGCTGCGCAACGTACCAAGATTATAGGAATTACTTAGTGACATGGCATTATCACCACTACTGGTAGTAAGATCTGCCGCGCCAACGATACCGCCGACCTGGCTTGCAGCATCATTATTATTAACAACTGTAATATTGCCGGTGTTAAAAGTATTGTTGATGGTACCAGCATACCAGTAGCCGACAATACCGCCTACTACATTGAAACCGTTATAAATATCGCCGGTATTGTAGGCTTTTTCTACACTACCGCTTAAACGACCGACAATACCGCCTATGTGGCGTCCATAAAGATTAAAGGTTTCATCGCCGATTTTTCCTGTATTATAAACATCATAAATAACAACATGTGCGTCTGTTCCTTCGGTAGAATCGCCGACAATACCGCCCATATTCAACGCTTCCTGACTGCCGGATGATGTGCTGGCTTTACGTGTTGTTTTTATGGTTCCAAGATTGTATGATTCAGCTACTGAGCCATTATACATAAATCCGATAACACCGCCGACACCGGTATAACCCTGCACATCACCGGTATTATAAGAACCTGTGATTGAGGCACTGTCAACATTATTTTTTATATCACTTAAGCTATATTTTTTATTTGTATCCAGTTTGCCGACAATACCGCCAACATTAGCTGCTTTGGAAATTGTCAGTACATTATTAAGATGTTCCTTATCTATATAAGCAGAATGCACTGTACCACGATTGGCAGAATTAGCAATCTGAGTATTATCACCATACATATAACCAACAATGCCGCCTATATTGCCTATATTAAATATCTCTTTTTGATTAACATCTTCATAATTACGAATAGACTCCTGTGCAAAGCCTGTATTATCTGTTCTGCGTGCAGCGGTAGCGGTAATGTCGCCGCTGTTGTTGATTGCGCCGCTAATAGTAGAATTACCGGTTAAATATCCCACTGCGCCGCCAACGTTATGTGCTCCGGCTACGTTATTTTCTTTATTAACTACAGTTGTAATATTGGTATTTTCCGCACGGCCCACAATACCGCCTACGTTACCAGCATTATAATAAGTGCCGATTTTATCATCAGTAGGAGTCGTTGTACTTGTAGTAACATCACCGCTGTTTTCTGCATTGCTGACAGAAGCATTATCAGCATTGCCTACGATACCGCCAGCGTTGGCAACTTTAACTTCAATGGTTACAATGCCTGTTTGTGAATCATAGTTGTCTGCTCCGGTGTCATTTTTTGCGTTGGCACTTGCTGTATGGTAATAATATGCGTCTTCCTTCGCACCTTCTGCCAGCACTGCACCCTCATTAGCTACATTCTGTACAACCATAGTTTTATCATCATTAGTATCACTGCCAGTTATCTGCCCGGCAATACCGCCTACATTGTAACCGCCGGTAACGTTAAGTTCATTGTAGATAACAAAAGCATCTTCACCTGCATTGCCTATAATAGAAGCTTTCGCGCTGCCAACAATACCGCCTACATTAAAGGTATTATTGCTGCCCTTAACTGCACCCAGGTTATAGGTTTCACCGGTAATAGAGCTGCCGGTAATGTTGCCGGCAATACCACCAATATTAGAATCTGTACCTGTAACAGTACCGGTATTGATAAGTCCGTCCAGCTTGGAATTTTGCGCAGAGCCAACAAGACCGCCTACATTGCTCGTGCCGGTTACGTCCGCCGTATTGATAATATTGCTGATAGTACTGTTATTTGCAGAGCCTACCGCCGCGCCGGTATTTTTTCCGCCTGTAACAGAGCCGGAATTAAGAGTAAAGTTCCGGATGATAGCACCGTCAACATAACCGAAAAGACCAGCATTGTTGTGACTGCCTTTTACATTCAAATCAAAAATATCATAGCCTAAACCGTCAAAGTTGCCAGTAAATTTAGCAGTACTGTTGCCTATAGATGCAAAGCCTTTTCCTGCATTGTTTTTATCTTGAGCATAATTATAGTTAGAATCCGCAGAAAAGTTAGCGTCAATAGAGTTACGCAGGGCATAGTTACCGCTAAGATTTGTTTCCATGGCCTGCAGCTGCAGCAGGTTTTCTACCCACATGTAGCCTTTGACCATTTCTTCAGTTATATTTCCATTTTTGTTTTGGGTAATTTCAAAGTTTTTATTTGCAGCATTTTCATACGTTTTATTTTTTTCATCATACGCTGTATAACCAAGCACTACATTATCAGCATCAGTTGTCTTAATAGTAAGCTGATTGGCAGTATCCATGGCGGTGCCATCAGTATCTTGATAAAGATGGTCAACATCGATAACTACTCTGTCGCCGTCAAAGGTTACGTTGCCTTCTGTAACAATACCGCCCAGGCTCATCAGCTCGGCATTAGTGGTGGAGCCTTTAAATACAGGCGTACCTTTACCATTTGCATAAAAATTGCTTAAATCAGTATCCTCCATCTTTTTGTTAGAGACATACAGACTGCCGACATTGATTTGGGCAGAGCCGCCAATTTGGACACCTGCTGTATTAACGATATAGATGTTGCCGTTTTGAGCATTAATCTGACCGTAAATTTCGGACACATTACCGCTGTTAATATAGTTTAAGGTATTAAACTGCGATTGATTGTTATCAAGGCCTTTAAAATTAACTGTCGCATCAGCGCCAATGCTGAAATCCTGCCATTTAATGACTGCATTTTGCTGATTTTGTGTAATGTTCATTATATTACCGGAATTCTGTATATTACCACTACTGCCAGATCCAAAACTGCCTCCAATGGGTAACTGTGTATTAGTAGGAATTGCATATACCGGCGCTGCGGTAACAAACGCCATTGCACCTGCCAGGAGGAATATATGAATCCTGCGGGCAAGGTTTTTATTTTTGCGTACACTCATCTTTATAACCTCCTTTTGTGTTTAATACATCTTATACAGCTGGAACCACCATCTGCCGCTGTGGTCGTCTGTTTCTACTCTGTCCGGCCTGCCGTCGATTTTACGTGCCCAGTCCAGTTGTGCGTACCAGTCGTTGGCTTTAGAGTAACGCAGTCCCAAACCCCAACCGGCTATATGGTCAAGCTCGCCGGAAGCCTTACTGCCGGCAGCGCCTGCATCAATAAAGGCCGCTGCTTCCAGTCCCGGTACGTTTGTTTGGCAGCGGATTTCGCCGGTAGCTACATAGCCATAGTCGCCGTAGCCGTCGCTGCTGCCGTAAGCCCTGACGCCGTTCATGCCGCCCAGATAAAACTGCTCGCTGCCGTCCAAGGCTCTGTTGGCAAGCTGTCCGCTGGCTTTGATGCGGTAGTTGAATTTATTGTCATACCAGATATTTAAAATATCGCCAGTCAGCTTATGGTAGCCGCCGTCATAATAAGCGCCGCCGTCAGTATTGATGTCGCCGTACCAGTAAATCAGGCTGTACTGGGTAAACTGATTGACATTGTACTGACTGCCGCTGATACCGATATGCCATACATCGGCTTCTTTTTCCGTGGTCAGTTTGCCGAGCAGGTTGATGTTGAAGCGCAGTTCGTCTTCGATATCGCGGTGGTCATAACCATAAATAGCAGTTATACGGTTAGCCTTGTCACGATAAATCGGCGTGGTGCCGTAAATGCTGACGCCTTCAGATGTGCCGAGCGAATCAAAAAGACTGTTAGTGCTCATTTCATAGCTGCTGCGGCTGTAGGCAATGCCAAGACGTGTACCGCGGCTGCCCAAAGGCAGCTCGTAACGGATGCCGTAGTTTTTTATATCATGGCTGGACAACATCCCGTTAATAACGAATCTGTCGCCAATCTTGCCGGGATTGTTGATTTCCGTATTAAAGCCGTAGCGGTAACGTCCGCTCCAGTAGCCGCCGCCGTTATCAGTGAAGATGTAGTTATTCCAGACAGGACGGTTCTGCACTTCGATAGCTACACCGGTAGTGCCTGGCTGGGTGCCGGGGCTGAGTACGGCGCGTGCCATTACGCCGGGAAGATCGTTTAAGTTGTTGAGCGCACTTTCCAGCTTTTTGTCCGTCATGATTTCGCCGGGGCGCAGGTAATCGATGTAGTTTGTCAGGACGCTGTCAGCAATGTCCGAGTTGTTTTTCGCGATGCTGACTATATCATAACGAGCAAGATAAATCTTTACTTCCAGTTCACCGTTTTTGATTTCCTGCGGCGGAATTGTGGCTTGTGGGACCGTATAGCCACAGTTTTTACAGTAAGCGGTAATTTCCTGTATCAGGGTTTGCAGTTCATTTACTTTAACACTGCGATTGGTGTATTTTCCCAGAATAGTCTGCAGGTTGCCTGTTCTGTCAACAATAGTTTCGCCAGTCAGGTTTATTTTTTTGACAAAGAAAGCCGGTTCCTGCTGCGTTCCGGTATTGCCGGGGAGGTATACCTTGCTGCCATTATCTTTATCGTCTATTATTACCCCTTGCTGACCTGTGCGGTTATATGGGTGTACAGTGACTGCGTCTTTATCAAAAGCAGGCAGCGGTGATTCTGCCAGAACCGGTCCTGTAAAAATCAGACTCATAATACAGGCAATACTAATTTGTTTTTTCATTATCAAAACCTCCGAGTACTGCAAGTGTTAGAAAAATATAAAATCAATATATAAATTACAGAGCAGTATAAATATATAAACTATTTAATTTTTGCTTAAATCAAATAGTTTGTAAGATTAAAAGATATTTTTAGTAAATTCAGAAAATTTGACGACTTTTGCAATAAATACTTTTCATATACAAA
>ERZ791930.1280-NODE-1280-length-11077-cov-19.423244_pt1 | contig 11077 bp, 13 predicted proteins | sample MGYA00510128_ERZ791930 | MGnify/ENA primary metagenome ERZ791930 (study PRJEB30046, sample SAMN00792057) | human gut metagenome | study: EMG produced TPA metagenomics assembly of the A metagenome-wide association study of gut microbiota in type 2... | reverse complement strand
ATTCAAAATCAACCGTAGAAATACGTGCCGGTTCGAGTCCGGCCTTCGGCACCATAAGTACTTCCAAGACCATCCGAGAAAGTCCAATTATCCCTTAAAAATCAATGCTTGCAGCGATTTTTACGTCCTGAGTCGTCCGAGGTTGTCCGTTGAAATCCTGATGTCATTGGGGGCATAATTGGGGGCATCTTAACTTCGATTAGAAATGTGCCCCCAAATGAAGCTCAACGCCAGACAGGTCGAGACCGCAAAGCCAAAAGAAAAAACCTACAAAATGGCCGATGGCGGCGGTTTGTATCTCGAGATTTCGGCTAAGGGTTCTAAATACTGGCGCATGAAATACAGACGCCCCTCAGACAAAAAAGAGGATCGCCTCGCTTTTGGTGTTTGGCCTACTGTGACGCTTGCTCAGGCAAGAGCAAAGCGCGATGAAGCTAAAAAGCTGCTAGTGCAGGGCATTGACCCAAAAGCCGAACAGAAAGAAGCTCAGGCCGAGAATTCGGGGGCATATACTTTCGAAACCATTGCTCGTGAATGGCACGCCAGTAACAAGCGCTGGAGTGAAGACCATCGATCGCGCGTTCTTCGCTATCTTGAGCTTTATATCTTCCCTCATATTGGTTCGTCCGACATTCGCCAGCTCAAGACTAGCCACCTGTTAGCCCCGATTAAAAAAGTTGATGCAAGTGGTAAGCATGACGTCGCACAGCGTCTTCAGCAGCGTGTCACGGCTATCATGCGTTATGCAGTACAGAACGATTACATCGACTCAAATCCAGCCAGTGATATGGCCGGTGCGCTATCGACAACCAAAGCGCGACATTACCCCGCTTTACCCTCTAGCCGGTTCCCTGAGTTTCTTGCACGTCTTGCTGCATATCGTGGCCGTGTAATGACACGGATCGCGGTTGAGCTTTCCTTACTAACTTTTGTGCGTTCCAGTGAGTTGCGTTTCGCGCGTTGGGATGAGTTCGACTTCGATAAATCTCTTTGGCGTATACCTGCAAAGCGAGAAGAAATTAAGGGCGTGCGTTACTCGTATCGTGGCATGAAAATGAAAGAGGAGCATATTGTTCCTCTCAGTCGGCAGGCGATGGTTTTATTAGAGCAGCTCAAGCAAATTAGTGGTGATAAAGAGCTGCTGTTCCCGGGGGATCATGACGCAACTAAGGTTATGAGTGAAAACACGGTAAACAGCGCATTGCGTGCGATGGGCTATGACACGAAAACTGAAGTTTGCGGGCATGGATTTAGAACGATGGCCCGTGGTGCGCTGGGTGAGTCAGGATTATGGAGCGATGACGCTATAGAACGTCAGTTGAGTCACACAGAACGTAATGGCGTTAGGGCTGCTTATATTCATACATCAGAACATTTAGATGAAAGGCGCAAAATGGTTCAGTGGTGGGCTGATTATTTAGATCTAAATAATAAGGAGTATATATCACCGTATGACTGTGGGAGTAAAATAAATGACATCTAGCTCTTTATCAAAAAAAACTCAAGAGGAATAATGGATGGAGTTTGTTTTTTTTGCTATAATTTTTAACAATTTTTAAGGGTGTGACGAGATTATGTCATTTTTATTAAGAGAGCAAGATGTAAAAGTCGCATTTATTGACTGGCTTTTTAAAAAAGGCTTGTTAGAGAACGCAACCATTATTAATGAAATGGTTGTAGCGAATTGGAGTCGCCGCGCTGATCTGGCCGTTGCGAATGGACACTTGCAAGCTTTTGAAATAAAAAGTGATTTTGACTCTCTTAAAAGATTAGATGGTCAGTTAGAAACCTTTACATCTCGTTTTGAAAAGGTAACTGTTGTTTGTGCCCCAAAATTTACTTATGAAATTGCGAAGAAAGTAACATCAGATGTTGGTGTTATTGAATACATAAATACTAGTAAAGGCATTCGTTTTAAAATAGTTCAGCGTGGGCGTACGGCAGTACTCGGTAATAAGAAGGTTTATATTAATTTCTTACTGAAAAAAGAGTTGCAATTACTTCTTGTTGAAAATGGGAAAAAGTTTTTACTCGAGTCTGGTCGTGAGGCTTTAGAGCGTATAGCTGAACAAATTCCCCTATCTAGAATTAGAGACTTTGCGCTTAAAGCAATTAAGCAACGCTATAAAGAAACTTCTGATGATTACTTGAAGAAATTAGCAGGTAGCGAATTATCGAATGCTAACGATTTGACTTTGTTAAGTAAATCAAAAAAGAGACGGGAACATAATCACTTTAAAGATTTCGAAGATAATACTGATGAAAAATTAGATGATTTTTATACAGTTGATATTGAGGGGTTTATGAGAAAGCACGGAGAGGTTGGGAGTATCACTCCCATCAAAGTTTTGAAAAGGGTCGTGCGATAAGGGAGGCTGCCCTCCCTTATTTTTTAGAAGAAATCCTCTTCAGGATCGTAATCTGTTTTAAGTGCTTCTGATAGCTCAATTTGCTTTGTTATATGAAGGTTCACGCGCACAGAAATCCATTTAGCGGGACTCCCCATACCAGCAATATCGCCTGATGCAGCGTTTTTAATCATCAGCGCACCCCAGGATTCTTCTTCAAGATAATTAGGGTATCTTTTAAGAATCGCTCTTGCTGCTTCTATATAGCCTTTACTATCAAGTCCTGGTCTTCTCTCAAAAAACCAAGCATCATCTAATGCAATGTCAATTCTTGGGACATAACGTCCACCAACATCATCATATACAACAGAGTGAATTGAACTATGATCTCCGTATATAGATACTCCTCGACCACCAATAGTTTGGTGGAATTCTCTTTCCATAATGTCAATATAACCAGATTGACCATTTTCTCCTGCAAAGTTTGCGACCGAACTTGGGAAACTAGTCGACAGTACACTAATTATAGCTTCAGGAATTTCTGTCCTTATTTGGTTGATTGCACTTATGGCAGCAGACGTCATTGCTGAGACATGTCCGCGAATGTAACCCAAGTCTATGAATATAACCGCATTTTCAGGGGAGTCGAGAGACACAAGTGATGCTATTGTTTTATTTATATCAGTGTTAAGGTTCTTTATGCGAAATGCAATGGAACCTTTATTTTCTTCAAGTATTCTTGCTTGCTGTACTATATCCCTTAATCTTGCAGATTCAGGCATTTGAACTACGGGGATAATATTCTCATTCTTAGAGCAGAAAGCTATCCAGTTTGAAAAATTATTTTCGGAAGATAGAAGATCAAAGCTTGATGCGCAATGATGCTTGTTCTCTTGAGTAACGTCCAGAATAAAAGGCAAGTTATTCATTGCTTCCAGACTCTTATCAAGAGAAACTTGAATTTCATCTGAGCGGGGCCATTTCCCTAAGGTTATAAGTGGAAGTACTTTCTCTTTCTTATCATGAGCAAGCTTACTCAAGCCAAGTATTTCAGCTGCACGAGTTCTTAATGCAGGATAATATGAATAACTATCAAAATTTACTTTCATCTTAATTACCTCCTAGCTCAGTATTTTCTTGTCGCGCGATGGCTCTAGGCATGGCGTTAATTTGTGGGTTCTGAGTTGCTAAATAAGCCGCGATTCCTTCCATTTTTTCTTTCTGTTCTAATGCATGCGTAAGTTGTGTGGTTAATGTTTCATTCCGCTCTATAAGCGTTTGCTTTATACCATCATTACTAATGATGGTTTCTTTGTGATCTTTGCTTAGAATTTTAATAGTTCTATGCGTGAACCAACCTATCAATAGAGCCGTAAGCCAACCAGAACATACAAGGAACCATTGCGACAATTCTTGATTTCTGATGTAACTCGTCACAATCGTAACTAATGTGCCAACTATACCAACAATTCCATAAATATGATTTAGCATCTGATGACTCTCTTAACCTGAGATTTGTCCTTGAAAGAGCAGAGAAAAGGGTTGCATAGGTATCACTATTTTTTACACATATTTAGGAGTAATGCCATATCTATCTTATAGATATGTTTCATCGCTATAGCTTTTTTCGTTTTAGAACGTCTTTTTAATGCGCGGCATCTTGCGCGCAATGCTCTCCCCGCCCCGCCTGCCCGCTTAAGGGGGCGCTTTTAATGCAGGTGCAAAGGTGGTCTCAGGTCGCGCCGCGACTGGCGCTGGCAGGGAGTGCAGGGGCGGGAAAACACATGCAAAACCATGCACCTTATGGATGCATGGCTTATTTGGTTAAAAATAGCGGGATTTACGAGGATTTTTTGACGGGCTACTGCGCGGCCAGTTCGGCGCGTCGACGGGTGTAAATCATGTTCTGTGCAGGGGTGAATTTTTCACGATAATCATCCCGCGAGGGCGCGTCAGGCCTGTATCCGATGGCCGTTAAAATGTCGTTATCCTGTGCCGAATAATTAATTTCATTTCCTGCGGTCAGCCAGACGGAAAGAGCTTCTCTCAGGTAAGTGACTGAACGGTCAAGCGCACGGTTTTTTATCATCGCGGGCTGGTTTTTAATCCCCATCAGCTCAGGGGCCAGTGCAGCGGCCAGTTCTGCGCCGTTCTGCTGCATAAAATCATGCACACGGTTACGGATGCTGATGCGCTGTACCTCCTCATGCGAGAAGATATAGCGACCGGCGGCCTGATTAACTTCCCATTTTTTTACGTCGATAAGGTCACGTAGCATCTGTAATCTGCGGGAACCCGGTGCGTTGTCATCCAGTAATAATTCCTGATATTCCTGCTCTGCGGAGGCCAGTTCGGCTTTACGATTCAGCCACGCCGTTTTGTTCGTCTGACAGGCTTCAAACGCCTGCTGTAATGTCAGGGTGGTCACGTGTTGTCTCTCCTGATTAATGGCGGAACGGTGAGCTGTAGCAGCCTTTTACCTTGCGGATGGCAACGGACGCTGTCGGCACCGGCGCGGGTTTCTCATCGACACCCGGCGAGCGGATCACTTCAAAAATCGACTCATGTGTTTTGAACGTCGCCGAGCAGTGCACATTCTGGCACTGCAGGTAGCTCTCTTTGACGCTGTCAGACATATAGCGGCTGGTGCGCACATGGGCCGCCGTGCGGCAGAAAGGGCAGCGCATCATGACAGTAACCCCCGGGCCTTAAGGTCAGACTCACGTTTGTTCATTTTCTCGAACCACACCTGACGCTGGCCGGGCGTGGCCGCAACGTCATACTCCATATGAGGCAGCGTGGAGGCCGACAGTCCTGTTTTAAACAGCACCGGCTCATCGGTCAGGCGGATGTTGCAGCCCTTCACTGCCTGTTCAAGCCACGCTTTAACCTGCTGCATCACAGCCTTTTCCGGTTCGGTATATCCCTGATGGCCGATGGTATTGGCAAGAGGGTTATTCAGAACCAGTATGTTAAGTTTCATTGCCCTGACGAGAGCACCACAGGTTTCACGCAGGGCAACATCGAGCTCATGCTTTGCATACTGGCTGAGGACGCCGTGATGTGCCTGGCGGTACGCTCTGGCCGTGCTGTCACAGGCTCCCTTTAGGTTGTCCAGCTCAAAAGACAATACCTCTGTCATGCTGTCACATTCCTGTACCAGTTCACGCCGTGCTACACGCGCTATATGGCGTTGTTTCAGCTCGTCAGTAATCACAGCACCACCGGCACGAAAGGCGGTGCGCCATGCACCGGAATCATTGCCATTTTCCTGCTCCAGTTCATTTTTTTGTGCTTTTACCTGGCTGATGGCAGCCGTGGTTTCATCCATTCGACTGGCATTGGCAAGATGCGCTGACCGGGCAGTTTCAAGGTGTTCCATTGCGGGTTTAAGATAGTCGGGAATAACAGCGGTCTGAGTCATGTCGGGTCTCCTCTTCGTTTCAATCTGAAGAGATTCTGCCGCGCCAGACACAACAACACGATTCATTGCCGTTGTGGCAAAAATGGCACAAACAGACCTTAAAACCCGGCTGGCCAGAGAAAGGTCTCAGGAAAACCTTACTCACTGTTTGTTTTTTACTTATAACTATTCACTACTGTTCACTAAAAAGAAAAAGATAATTAATACAGTAAGATAAAGGGTGAACAGTTGAGGGTGTAACTGTTCACTGACTGTTCACTACTGTTCACCCTCTGTTTTTTGCACTGACGATATCACTTAGACTTTTTTTCGATTGATAAAGAAAAATATATAAGTAAAAGAAATAAAAGTTGCTGCAATGTAATGCAGTGATTTGCATCTGTTTGCCAGCGTTTGCCATTGTTTAAAAATCAATCTGTTGTATGGTAAGCCACTACAAAATGACTTGTTGCCCTGAGTAAAAATATTCACAAAATAGAGAGCTACCCGAAGCCGGACGGACACGACCGGCACTGTATGGACTTTATGAGGTAGCCCGATGCACACCGCTTTTTCTTCCCCGTCTTCTGCCCCTGCCGCCCCGCTGATGCCGGTCTCTGATGTCGTTCAGGAGCGCTTTATCCGTCTGCCCGAAGTGATGCATTTATGCGGCCTGTCCCGGTCGACCATTTACGACCTCATCAGCCGCGAGGCATTCCCGAAACAAATCTCCCTCGGCGGAAAAAACGTGGCGTGGGCACAGTCTGAAATCACCGCATGGATGGCGGATCGCATTGCCGAACGCAACCGGAGTTATGACGCATGATGATGGCCGCTCAGCAAAAAGTCCCTTTTTCTGGCTTGCTTCCGTTTGCCGTTTCCAGGTATAGTTTTCCCGCTGTCGCAAAATCGGCAGCCGGGATTGGCGTCCCGTTTACAACATTGGCGACACCGGACGCGCCTTGCGTCTTTTTTTGTGTCTATGCCTCAGTGCATCCATTTTTGATCCAGAGATTTATCTACCTTTGGATCCTTCGAGTAATGGTGGCTCAGGCGGGGGCTTCTCACGAAGCGCCGGTTTCCAATGTTGCCGGTTACGCCAACCCCGTCTGGGCTACCACCAGTGAAATTGGCGTTTCCAGTGGTAGCAGTCACATGCAAACATTGGAGGTTGCCACTATGGCTACGACCCTCACCCCGTCACACCCGCAGTTTGTTTTTGTGTTTGCCGCTGTACGTCGCGCAGACCGTAAACCCCGTATTTGTATGCTCCGCACCGTTGCCGGTGATGAACACGCCGCACGCCTTTCCCTCGTTCGTGATTACGTCCTCTCGTTCGCTGGCCGTCTGCCGGTTGCGGAGGTGCGCGCATGAGACACACCACCATTACCGCCCGTGACCTCGAATGCCTGGAGCATATGCGCAATGTCGGCCAGCTCGTCGGCGAACTGATGCAGGTGCAGGACTGCGCCACTATTCGTCGTGACCCGGCGCAGCAGTTACAGCTTACCTCCGTGATTTACCTCATGACCGCCCAGCTCGACGGCGTGGTCGAACGCTGCAATCAGCGCTGGCTGACCGGGGAGGGCAATGTATGAAAAATTCATTATCCCCTGTTCTGCGTGCTGCGCTGTATCGTCGCGCCGTGGCCTGTGCCTGGCTGACCCTGTGCGAACGTCAGCACCGCTATCCACATCTCACCCTTGATGCACTGGAAAGCGCCATTGCTGCCGGACTGGAAGGCTTCTATCTGCGCCAGTACGGCGAGGAAAAAGGCCGCCTGATTGCCTGTGCCCTGCTGGAAGATTTAATGGAAGGCGGGCCACTGAAAGCCGCGCCGTCACTGTCCTTTCTCGGGCTTGCGGTGATGGATGAACTCTGCGCCCGTCACATGCAATCGCCTGTTGTGCACTGAGGGAGAAAAAAACAATGAAAATGAACGTAACGGAAACCGTAAAACAGGCGTGCGGCCACTGGCCGCGCATTCTCCCGGCGCTGGGGGTGAAGGTCATTAAAAACCGGCATCAGCCCTGCCCGGTGTGCGGCGGTTCTGACCGTTTCCGGTTTGACGATAAAGAGGGTCGCGGGACGTGGTTCTGTAACCAGTGCGGCGCAGGGGATGGCCTGAAACTGGTTGAAAAGGTGTTCGGCGTTAATCCGTCAGAGGCAGCCCAAAAGGTGAATGTCGTCGCCGGTAACCTGTCGCCGGTTGCCCCGGAGGTGATTGTGGCCGCAGAGGCTGAAACCGAAGCAGACCGTAAAGCGGCGGCCACGCTGGCCGTCAGACTGATGGAGAAAACCCGCACGGCCAGCGGCAACGCCTACCTGACCCGCAAGGGCTTCCCCGCTCTGGAATGTCTGACGCTCACGGCCGTGCATAAAACCGGCGGCGTGACGTTCCGCGCCGGTGATGTGGTTGTCCCGCTGTATGACAATACCGATGCACTGGTTAACCTTCAGCTCATCAATTCTGAGGGTCTCAAACGCACCCTGAAAGGCGGGGCGGTAAAAGGAGCGTGCCACACCATCGAAGGGAAAAAACAGGCGGGAAAACGGCTGTGGATAGCGGAGGGCTATGCGACCGCGCTCACCGTACATCACCTGACCGGGGAAACCGTCATGGTGGCACTGTCGTCCGCAAACCTCCTTTCTCTGGCGAGCCTTGCCCGTCAGAAATACCCGGCCTGTCAGATTGTCCTCGCCGCCGACCGCGACCTGAACGGCGACGGCCAGAGTAAAGCCGCAGCGGCCGCAGAAGCCTGTGACGGTATTGTTGCCCTGCCGCCGGTGTTCGGTGACTGGAATGACGCATTTGAACAGAAAGGTGAGGAGGCGATGCGGAAAGCCATTTATGAGGCCATCCGGCCACCGGCTGACAGTCCTTTCACTACCATGAGCGAGGCGGAATTTACCGCCATGAGCACCAGTGAAAAAGCGATGCGGGTGCATGAGCATTACGGCGAAGCGCTGGCCGTGGACGCGAACGGCCAGCTCCTGTCCCGTTATGAGGCCGGGATATGGAAAATCATTCCGCCGTCGGACTTTGCCCGCGACGTGGCCGGGTTGTTCCAGCGTCTGCGCGCACCGTTCTCGTCGGGAAAAATTGCCTCGGTGGTGGAGACCCTGAAACTGATTATTCCGCAGCAGGACGCCCCGGCACGGCGTCTGATTGGCTTTCGCAACGGCGTACTTGATACCGCCACCGGCACATTCAACCCGCATGATAAATCGCACTGGCTGCGCACACTCTGTGATGTCGATTTTACCCCGCCGGTGGAGGGCGAAACGCTGGAAACCCATGCACCGGATTTCTGGCGCTGGCTCGACCGTGCTGCCGGTGGCAGACCAGAAAAACGCGATGTGATTCTGGCCGCGCTGTTTATGGTGCTGGCGAACCGCTACGACTGGCAGCTCTTTCTTGAGGTGACCGGGCCCGGCGGCAGCGGGAAAAGTATTCTGGCCGAAATTGCGACCATGCTTGCCGGGGAAGATAACGCCACGTCGGCCACCATCGAAACGCTGGAATCACCGCGTGAACGTGCCGCACTGATTGGCTTCTCGCTGATTCGACTGCCTGACCAGGAAAAATGGAGTGGTGACGGAGCCGGACTCAAGGCCATCACCGGCGGGGATGCGGTATCGGTAGACCCGAAATACAAGGATGCGTACTCCACCCATATTCCGGCGGTGATTCTGGCCGTGAACAATAACCCGATGCGCTTTACTGACCGCAGCGGCGGTGTTTCCCGTCGCCGGGTGATTCTGCATTTCCCGGAGCAGATTGCCCCGGAAGAACGCGACCCGCAGCTTAAGAACAAAATCGCCCGCGAGCTGGCCGTCATTGTGCGCCAGCTAATGCAGAAGTTCAGCGACCCGATGACCGCGCGCACACTGCTCCAGTCACAGCAGAATTCCGACGAGGCGCTCAGCATCAAGCGCGACGCCGACCCGACATTTGATTTTTGTGGCTATCTGGAGGCGCTGCCGGAACCTGAGGGTATGTATATTGGCAATGCCAACATCATTCCGCGTCAGCCGCGACTTTACCTCTATCATGCCTACCTGGCGTACATGGAGGCCCACGGCTACAAGAATACTCTTAGCCTCACCATGTTCGGCAAGGGACTGCCAGCGATGCTAAAAGAGTACGGACTGAGTTATGAGAAGCGCCGTAAAAATCAGGGCATACAGACCAATCTTGCGCTCAGGGAAGAAAGCAACGCCGACTGGCTGCCGAAGTGCGATGACCCCACAGCGAAATAACCTATCCTGACCGGCTATCGCCGGTCTTTTTTTACCTGCAAAACGGCAATAGTGAACAGTAAAGTGTTCACTGTTCACCAACCATTCACCGCATAACTTACTGAATATTAAAAACAAAAATGCTTAGTGAACAGTGTGAACAGTTTTCCTAAAAAAAAGTTTTTTTCTGTTCCGATTTGGATCCGTGCAACGGATCCAAACCGAAGATAGGATTTGTTATCTTTTCCGAGATAAACCAATTAGTTGAGCTTAAAATTATCAAATAAATGGTGGGGGCACAAAAGGGGGCACTTTAAAGTGTAGTTTATGTTTTTTGCTTGTATTTTATGGTGTTACATGATGGTTTGAGTCCGGCCTTCGCACCTTCGCACCTTCGCACCATCGGAACATCAATAGACATCAACGGACGTTTTTTTATGACTGAAATCCGCGCCACACAAGGCTTTTCGCTATTTTTCGCTCAACCTAAGTCAACCTACATCAACTTACTGATGTGGATACAGCTACAGCTGCGGCTATACCCCGATTCGATAATGTTTGTACCCACACAAAACCCTTGAAAGGCTACAAGGCTGAAATTGTCTAAACCATAGAGATGATTTTTATGATCCAGTCTTTCTCTTGTTGAGATAGTTCCAGTTTGCTCACTCGTGTTAAGAAGGTATTGATCACCTGAACATCCGAATTGGTGAGCCTATTTAATAGAGCGGGTGGTATACCTTTACTAACAATCGCTTTGCGGTGACTTTCGTAGTTTTTATTACTCATTGTTGATCCTAAAAAATCATTGTATGGCGGCATTGATCGTTTCCAGCAACCTTTACTTACTCACTTCGAACTGCATCCTCGTAGACTGTTCCACTACAATAATCGAAAAGGCGCGGATGTCCATTCAGGTATCCCGCTAATACGTATAGCAATAACAATGGCTTATGCGGCGCGCGCTGTTCACCCTTGTGCCAGATTTTTATATTGGCAATTGCCTGCTGTAGCGATTTACTGGAAGCTATTGATATCCCTGGCAGTGAAATAATTGCGATCATGCTCGCAAATTTTCTGCTGT
>ERZ791930.1272-NODE-1272-length-11121-cov-1.930508_pt1 | contig 11121 bp, 10 predicted proteins | sample MGYA00510128_ERZ791930 | MGnify/ENA primary metagenome ERZ791930 (study PRJEB30046, sample SAMN00792057) | human gut metagenome | study: EMG produced TPA metagenomics assembly of the A metagenome-wide association study of gut microbiota in type 2... | reverse complement strand
TAAGGAGTACGGGTTTACAGAGAGCGAGTCCAGTATGTATCAGTCATATCTGGATGATACAGTGGCAACCGCAGGAGATGAGTATGGCAGTGTTGCAGCATGGGGAATGTGGTACATCAAACCAGCCATTTATGAGAATGAAGTGAAAAACTGTCTCGTTGCCACCTATGGAATTCAGGGTATGGAGGGGCAGTTCGATTTCTTCGGCTATCTGGATGTATATTTTAATTATGACAAAGATGGAAAGTATCAGATACTGGATATGCAGTTTGAGGAGTATGATCCGACAGAATAGGAAACAGATAGCAGTGAAAATAGAGAGGAAGCTGGCATAGGTGTGGCAGATAACAACAGTCAGGATGCAGATTTTTACCGTCATAGTTACGAGGAAGTGATAGACGAATATCGGGATACGGTGCAGAACCATTTTTATGCGGATTTGCAGGCGGAAGACAGGGATGCTTATGAGAAAAGTTTTGGACCGGATATCGGAGAAGAGATAAGAATGTATGAACAGAGTGTATTTTATTCTTTCTATGATATCGATGGAAATGTAGTGCATGTATTTCACAATTATGAATTTGGATATCGTACCAATTTTGATCTTTGTGACGATGGTCTTATCGAGGTTACATCCAGTGCCAGTGCGGCGGAATATGATGTTGTATTCTATAGGATCGGAACAGACGGTGTGTCACCAGTGGTGGAAGATGTATTTCGCTGTGTGGGAACACAGACAGGTAATGTTCTTGAAGAGAAAATCTGTATGTGTTATGGTTGAGATATGGCACGTACGGATTTTTATATGGGGGAATGCATATGTCAGCAAGAAATCATGAAGTTACAACAAAACAGCAGTTATTAGATGTAAATGGCAATATCGCAGAGCCAGGCTGGTCGAGATGCCAGTTGCAGCAGTATTCCAGAGAGCACATCAAAGTGCCGAAGTTTCGCATCAAAGAGTGGGATTATTATCTCGTAGTCGGGGATGACTGTGCGGTCGCTTTCACGCTTTCAGATGATGGGTATGTTGGGTTACAGTCGGTGTCGCTGCTTGATTTTTCCGGGAAGCCGTGGGAGCATACGGAAACGGTTTTAGACGCATTTCCAATGGGAAAATTAAAAATGCCAACGAATTCTTCTGAGGGAGATATTGTTTATGAGAAGAAGAATCTCCGATTGAAGTATGTGTTGGAGAACGAAAAGAATATAACTATACGTCATATTATCTGCAAATTTGATAACTTCTATCAGGGCAAGCCATTCTCCTGTGACATCCGGTTGCAGCAGCCCCAAATGGATACGATGGTCATTGCAACACCGTGGGATAAAAAGGGAAGATTCTATTATAACCAGAAAATCAATTGTATGCGCGCAGAAGGTTTTGTAGAATATAATGGAAAGCGGTACGAATTTTACCCGGAAAAACATTTTGGGACGCTCGACTGGGGACGCGGTGTGTGGACGTATGATAATACGTGGTATTGGGGTTCTGGGAACTGCGATGTCGCTGGACATGCATTTGGGTTTAATATCGGCTATGGGTTTGGCAACACGAAAGCAGCTTCGGAAAACGTGATCTTCTATGACGGCGTGGCACACAAAATCGATGATGTGACCTTTGTGATCCCGGAGGATGATTATTGCAAGCCGTGGAAATTTACATCCAGTGATGGAAGATTTGAGATGGATTTCACTCCGCTACTGGACAGAGCAGCTTGTCTCGATTATAAATTAATTGTATCCGATCAGCATCAGGTGTTTGGGAGAATGAGTGGAACAGCGGTACTTGATGACGGAACAAAAGTTGAGGTCAAAGACGTTCTATGTTTTGCGGAAAAGGTGCATAACCGGTATTAAAAGTAAAAATCTGCATTGATTTATAGGAAAAAGTGCAATATATTACATGAAAAACATAGGAATAAAAAAGCAGGACATAAATCACATAGAAACAGGGCAACAGAGAGGAAACAGGAACATTGGTAAAAATAGACTTAATCACAGGCTTCTTAGGAGCTGGAAAAACAACCTTTTTGAAAAAATATGCAGAATATCTCATTGCCAAAGGACAGAACATCGGAATCCTTGAGAACGATTTTGGAGCCGTGAATGTTGATATGATGCTGTTACAGGATCTGATGGGAGACAACTGCGAGTTGGAAATGGTTTCCGGTGGCTGTGACGCGGACTGTCACAGAAGACGTTTTAAGACAAAACTGATCGCAATGGGAATGTGTGGCTATGACCGTGTCATCGTAGAGCCGTCAGGTATTTTTGATGTGGACGAATTTTTCGATGTGCTGCGCGAAGAGCCGCTAGACCGCTGGTATGAGGTAGGAAATGTGATCGCTGTCGTGGATGCAAATCTGGAAGGGCATTTATCTGAGGAGGCAGAGTATATTTTGGCTTCGGAGGTGGCGAATGCAGGAGAGATTATCCTAAGTCATGCGGATGAAGTGTCAGCGGAGCAGGCAGACACCACGGTCGCACACCTAAACCGTGCATTGGAACAGATAAAGTGTCCGCGCAGGGTGGACAAAGAGGTGCTGCGCAAAAGCACACTGGATCTGAATGAAGAAGATTTCAACCGGCTGATTAGCTGCGGCTATCAGATGGAGAGCTACCGCAAACTGGATATGGAAGAGAAAAAAGGGTTTGAATCTGTCTATTTTATGAATGTGAAAATGACAGAGGAACAGCTAAAGGCTGCCGTGGAAAAACTGATGAATGACAGGGAATGCGGTGAGATATTCCGTGTAAAAGGTTTTTTACAGAAGGAGGATGGAAGCTGGTTACAGCTGAATGCAACGCATAATGGGATTAGCATGAACCTGATCGAGAAGGGACAGGAAGTGATCATTGTGATCGGGGAAGAGTTAAAGGAGCAGGCTATTAAAAAATACTTTTTGAAGCAAGATAATTTATGATTGGAACGAGCTATGGATCCACAGTAATGATATTTTAGCGCCGACAGGAAGCGTGAGGCTGGCAGGTTGCCAGAAGCAGATGCATCCGTTATAATAAAAAGAGTGGCTTGTCAGCTATTTACAATGAAGAAAGAGAAGGGAAAAGAAAGTATGAAAATTGCAGTAACTTATGATAACGGAGAGGTTTTTCAGCATTTTGGAAGAACAGAGAATTTTAAAGTGTATGAAATAGAGGATAATAAAGTGATCTCCAGTGAGGTGATCAGTTCTAACGGAGTAGGACATGGCGCACTTGCCGGAGTACTTGCCGACAGGAACGTGAAGGCATTGATTTGCGGAGGAATCGGTGGAGGGGCGATCAATGCCCTTACAGAGGCGGGGATTGATGTTTGCTCAGGTGCATCCGGAGATACTGACAAAGCAGTCGAAGATTACTTAAATGGAAAACTTATAGATGCAGGACAGACCTGTGACCACCATGGGGAGGGACATACCTGTGGAGATCATGAAGAGGGACATGGATGCGGACATCATGATGCAGAGGAAAATCACAGTTGCGGATGCGGTTCCCATGAAGGAACAGAGAGCGGAGAAGGCTGTGGATGTGGCTGTGGAGAACACAGCAAGATCGAGGGAGCAAATGTAGGAAAGACATTAAAAGTCCACTATACAGGAACATTTAACGATGGAACAAAATTCGACTCCTCTTATGACCGTGGTGAGCCATTAGAGTTCGTGTGCGGAGCCGGTATGATGATAAAAGGATTCGACCGTGCAGTGGCAGATATGGAAATCGGACAGATCAAAGACATCCACCTGATGCCGGAAGAAGCATACGGTCTGCCTGATCCAAATGCAATCTTTCATGTGGAGATCAGCCAGCTGCCGGGCGCAGAAGAACTGGAAGAGGGACAGCAGGTTTACCTTCAGAATGAGATGGGACAGCCATTCCCGGTTACGGTTGTGGCAAAGGAAGCCGGAATTATTACGTTTGATGCAAACCATGAGATGGCAGGAAAAGAATTGAATTTCAAGATCGAACTTGTGGAAATCTGTTAATATGACATATGAAATAGCAATTTGTGACGACGAGGAAAAACAGAGAGCGTATATCAAAAGTCTGGTGGAGGGATGGCTTCGCCAGACTTTTCATCATACAAAAATTCAGGAATATGCAAGCAGCGAACAGTTTTTATTTGAACAGGCATATGACAGGACGCAGATTTTGTTTCTTGATATCGAGATGGAGAAAATGGACGGTATCGCACTTGCAAGGGAAATCCGCAAACACAACCGCCAGATGCAGATCATCTTTGTGACTGGGTACATGGAGTACATTCAGGAAGGTTACGATGTGGAGGCACTTCACTATCTGTTAAAACCCGTGTCGCAGGAGAAAATAGACAGTGTTTTAGATCGGGCGGTAGAGCGTTTGAAGACAGCGGATGCCGTGCTTCTCGTCGAAAGTGGCGGAGAAGTCCTTAGGCTTCCACTCAAGGAGATCCGTTTTATCGAATCAAACCGGAATTATAATATCATCCATGCGGATAATGATTACGAGGTGCGTGGCACTTTGTCAGAGCTGGAAGCAAAACTGGATGAAGCATTTGTCCGCGTGGGGCGGTCATATCTGGTGAATCTCAATTATGTGAGACGTATTGGCAAGACGGAGCTGATTTTGAACACCGGGGAGAAACTTCTGGTTCCAAGAGGAAGCTATAAGAAGCTGAATGAGGGGTTTATAAAATATTTTTAAGATACGTGAAAAATTGAAATAAAAGAACAACTGCCCGAGGAGATAAAAAACAATGTCCCTGCTATCCAAATACATTAACAGACAATTAGCCGCCTACCAGAGCGAGTTAGTTCAGACTCACTATCAGGAGGTGGAGAACATGTACCGTCAGATCCGTGGCTGGCGTCATGATTACCGGAATCATATCCAGGTACTCAAAAGTTATGCGAAAGACGGTGACTTAGCGCAGATCAGCAAATATCTTGATGAGTTAGACGAGGATCTGTCTACCGTAGATACCGTGATCAAGACCGGAAACAAAATGACCGATGCCATTTTAAACAGTAAGATTTCGTTGGCAAAGTCAAAACATATTCCGGTCGTGGCGGATGCCCATGTACCGGTCGCATTAAAAACATCGGAGATGGATCTCTGTATTATCATTGGAAACCTCTTCGACAACGCCATTGAGGCGAGTCTGCAATTGCCCGAAGAGAAGCGGATGATTCGCATCTACATGGATATGAAAAATACCCAGCTCTACATGTCGTTCACCAATTTTACCGCAACGAAAAAACAGAAAAAAATCAGTGGCAGATTTCACACCACAAAAGGACAGGGACACGGATTCGGGCTTATTCGTATCGATGATATTGTGGAGCGTTATGGTGGCTATCTAAGCCGCAACAGTGAAGACGGAGCTTTCACAACGGAAATCCTTCTGCCACAGGAATAAATTTATACAATTCGTCCCATAAAAGATGCAGTTCGTCCCTGAAACATGCATCTTTTTTTCTTTGCATTATAGTAGAGATTATCAAATTACACATTCACGGAGGAAACACAATGAATAACCACAAATCAGAATACGGCGTCATCCCATCGAACATATTCATGATTCGGCAGGCGGCAAAAGAAGCTCCGGCTGTTCTGGTATGGCTGGTTGTAGACGCAATTTTGGCGCTTATATTACAGCTGCTCGAATTATACGTGACACCGGTATTACTGCGCGATATTGAGGAGCAGATCGCATTAAAAGAGTTAGTGAGAACTATCCTGCTTTTTTCAGGTGGAATACTGTTACTTACCGGACTGAAAGAATACATAAACAATGCAACCTATCAGGGAAAGATAGAAATCCGCATGTCACTTTGCAAAGCAATCACGGCAAAAATTGGCGCAACATCTTACTGTAACCTTGGAAAAAAAGATTTTCAGGAGAAGAGAGAGCGCACTAACCAGGCAACCAACAGCAACAGCAGTGCAACAGAGATTATATGGATACAGTTAAATCAGCTTCTGTTCTGTATGTTGGGATTTTTTGCGTACCTGCTTGTCATGAAAAGGATGAATGTGCTTATTCTGGCAGTCACAATCCTTGCAGCAGCAGTCAGTTATCTGGCAGTACAGAGGTCTGTGGTATGGCTGCAGAACAACAGGGCAGAAAATGATCATGCGCGTCAATGTTTTTGGTATCTGAGAGATGAGGCATGGAGCCCGGTCGCTGCAAAGGATATCCGGATCCTTCATATGAAACAATGGCTGCTAGATACGATGAAGCAGAATTATGAGATATTCATGCATTTTGAAAGGGCAGTAGGAAACCATCATTTTATGGCAGACTCTGTGAATGTTTTTGCTGCCCTGATCCGGAACGTAGTTGCGTATGCGTATCTGATCGGACAGGTACTTGCGGGAAATTTGGATGCTCCGCAGTTTATCTTATATTTTTCCGCGGTGAGCGGTTTTACAAACTGGGTGCAGGGAATCATGGAAAATGTGTCGCAGATCAGACAGTCAGGTGTCGGGATTTCTGATGTGATGGAGCTGCTTTTTTATGAGGAACCATACCGGTTCGAGGATGGAGAACATCTTCCACAGAATACAAAAGGACAATATGAGCTTTGCCTGGAAAATGTCAGCTTCCGGTATCCGGGTGCATCGGAGGATACGTTACACAACTTGAATCTCACCATACGAAACGGAGAAAAGCTTGCGGTTGTAGGAAGAAACGGAGCCGGAAAATCGACGCTGGTGAAGCTTTTGAGCGGATTTTTTGAACCGACAGAGGGGCGCGTGCTTTTAAATGGTGAGGATATCCGCAAATACAACAGAAAAGAATATTATAGACTTTTTTCTGCAGTCTTTCAGGATTTCTCCATTCTGGCAGGAACCGTTGCAGAAAATGTGGCACAGAGTGTGGAGGAGATTGATTATTCCCGTGTGAAGGAGGCAGTAAAGGATGCAGGTCTGCAAGAGAACATCGAAAGGCTGCCGGAGCAATATGAGACAAAGTTGGGAAGGTCCGTCCACCTGGATGCTTATGAGCTTTCCGGAGGTGAGACACAGCGGCTCATGCTTGCGAGGGCACTCTACCGGAATGCACCTGTGATCGTACTCGATGAGCCGACGGCGGCACTGGATCCGATTGCAGAGAGTGATCTCTATGAGCGGTACCATGAACTGACAAAGGACTCCACTTCCATTTATGTGTCGCACCGTCTGGCATCCACGAAGTTCTGTGACCGTATTATCTTAATCGGAGCAGGTGGGATCGCGGAGATGGGTACACATGAGGAACTGATGGATGCAGGAAAAGAATATGCACATCTGTATGAGGTACAGAGCCGGTATTACACGGAAGGAGGAATGGAAGATGCTGCGTTCCATGCGTGAGACAATTAGACTGAATAAAAGGGCAATCGGAATCTGGTGGAGGGAATCACCAGGCATGCTGGTATCACTGTTTTTTTATGTGATTACCGGTGCGCTGCTTCCTTATGCGGGAATCTATTTTTCTGCACGGATCATTACGGAGCTGTCAGGCGCGAAAGATCCGGTTATTTTGCGGAATCTGGTAGTGCTGTTACTTGGAATGGAAAGTGTGGCAGGACTCCTTTATCATTATTTTAAAAACTGTTACACGGTGGAGCGGAATGATATGACAGCAAATTTAACACAAATTCTGAGTGAAAAGATGTTGTCACTTGATTTTGCAAAAGTGGATGATTCCGTCGTTCAGGATCAGGTTTTACAGATTGAACAAATTAACAGGTGGAGCAGGCTCGGGCTATGCATGGCTGTCTTTACCATGGAAAGGATGCTGCAGGCAATTGCAGGTATTGCTGGAGCATTGATGCTCACCGTAAGTTTTTTTCGGGCAAAAGCGGTGAAGGAAGCATTCCTATGGATGAACAGTCCTCTTTTTACGATTGTATTTCTTGCTGGAATACTAGGATTTACGGCGCTGGCATCCTGGGTTGAGGAACGGGTACAGAACATGGCTGCAGAACTTTCCGAGCGTGCAACGTTTGGAAACCGCCTCTGGAGCTTTATGGCACGTATGGCAGGAGAACGGGAACGGGAGCAGGATATCCGTGTTTATGAGCAGATTCCGGCTGTCATGGGATTTTATGAGAAAAATAAAGTCTGGGGGATAGGAACCGGGATGGACCGCCTGGAGAAAGGAAAAGGAGGCATCCTGTCAGCAGTTGCTAAGATGACAGAACGGCTCTGCAGTGGTTTGGTCTATCTGCTTGTCTGTCTGAAGGCATACGGAGGAGCGTTTGGAATTGGTGCTGTGACGCAGTATATCAGTGCGGTGACGGCGCTTAGCCACAATCTGGAGGAGCTTTTGGGCGCACTTGGCGAAGTGCATACAAACCGGGAATTTTTAAAGAAAACACTTGATTTTCTGGATACGCCGAATGATATGTATCAGGGAAGCCTCACCGTGGAAAAAAGGAATGACTGCCAGTACGAGGTGGAATTTCGGGATGTCAGCTTCTGCTATCCTGGCACAGACAGAAAAGTGTTAGACCATGTAAATCTGAAATTCCGCATTGGAGAAAAATTAGCAATCGTCGGGGAGAACGGTTCTGGAAAATCAACATTTATCAAGCTTTTGTGCCGGCTCTATGATCCGACAGAAGGCGAGATCCTGCTGAATGGAATCAGCATTAAGAAATACAATTATAAGGAATACATGTCCGTATTCTCAGTTGTCTTTCAGGATTTTAAACTATTTGCCCTTCCGCTTGGGCAGAATGTGGCAGCATCCACAGAGTATGACTCAGAGAAAGTACAGGAATGTTTAAGCAAGGCTGGCTTTGATGCGCGCTCTGCCCGGATGGAAAAGGGGTTAGATACCTGGCTTTACAAGGATTGTGATGCCGATGGTGTGAGCATCTCTGGCGGAGAGGAACAGAAGATCGCACTTGCAAGGGCGCTGTATCAGAACGCGGCATTTCTGATCTTGGATGAACCGACTGCCGCCTTAGATCCGATCGCGGAAGCGGAGGTGTACAGCAGTTTCAATGAGATCGTAGGAGACCGGACAGCGGTTTACATAAGTCACAGGCTTTCTTCCTGCCGGTTCTGCGATGAGATTGTTGTCTTTGATCAGGGCAGGATCGTGCAGCAGGGCACACACGAGGAGCTCGTGGAACAGACGAACTGCAAATACTATGAACTCTGGAGCGCACAGGCAAAATACTATGCGTAAGCAATGAGCAGTGCTCACAGAGGAAGACATAAAATCTGACTGCTAGCAGGCACTGCGGGGTTATGGGGTTATAGGTTGCAATATCCTCTGGTTTAGTGATAAGCTAAAATCAAAAGAAAAAAGACAGGGGTATTTTCACAAATGAACAAATTAACAACCTTATGTTATATCGAAAAAGATAACAAATATCTGATGCTTCACCGGATCAAAAAGGAAAATGACATTAATCATGATAAATGGATCGGTGTCGGAGGAAAATTTGAGTGGGGAGAAAGCCCGGAAGAATGCATGTTAAGGGAAGTCTGGGAGGAAACTGGTTATACCCTGACTTCATGGCAATATCGTGGTATTATAACTTTTGTTCTGGGGGAAGATATCGTAGAATACATGTCACTTTTTACAGCAGATGGATTCGAGGGAACACCAATCGACTGCAACGAAGGTGTGCTGGAATGGGTAGAAAAAGACCGGATTCCGGAATTGAATCTCTGGGAAGGCGACCGGATTTTCTTCCGTCTGTTAGAGGAGCAGAAGGAGTTCTTTTCTTTAAAGCTTGTATACAATAAGCAGGATATTCTGGATCAGGCAGTTCTGGATGCAAAAGAGTTGGAGCTTTTCGATATTTTAAATGAGGATGGAAGTAAAACAGGCGTAGTAAAAGAACGCGGTGTGGCACATCGTGAAGGCGCACTGCACGGAACTGTTCATATCTGGATCGTGCGAGAAAATGATAAGAGCGGATATGATGTACTGCTTCAGAAGCGGAGCGATAACAAGGATTCGTACCCCGGCTGCTATGATATCTCTTCTGCCGGGCATATCAGTGCCGGAGATGGGGTCATGGAGAGTGCACTGCGGGAGTTTGAGGAGGAACTGTGATTGTCTGCACAGCCGGAGCAGCTGGAACTATTCGGAACAACACTCGTGAAGTTTGAGACAACTTTTTCTGGAAAAATATTCCGGGATAATGAGTTCAGTAATGATTTTGTATACAGACAGCCGGTGGATATTGGTAAACTGAAACTGCAAGAGTCGGAAGTCGCAGAAGTCTGCTGGATGGATTATGAGGAGTGCAGGGAAAAGATTGCAGATGTGGCAATACCGAACTGCATTAATCCGGAAGAGTTTGAGAAACTGGGAAGTTATCTGGGAATCTGCTAGAAAGATGGTATGCATAGTGCCGATAAAATCTGATACACCATCATTGGTGATGCAAAACTTTTTTCATAAATCTCCCTGAAATAAATAATTTGAAGAGGCAGATTATCTGGAATATTTTGTGAGGAGGAAAATAAAATGAAAATATTAGTTACCGGAGCACACGGCTTTGTGGGCACACGCCTGATGAAAGAGTTAGAAGGAGCAATTGCCGCGCCGTCCATTCAGGGAATGAACGAAAAACAGATCAGGCAGATCGTGGAGGAGAGCGAAGCAGATGTGATCATCCACACAGCTGCAATTTCGGATGTGGGGATCTGTGAGAAAAATCCGGAAGAGTCCTATTATGCAAATGTACTTCTTCCGGTTTATCTGGCGAAAGCATCAGACGGAAAAAAACTGATCTGTTTCAGTTCAGATCAGGTGTACCGTGGCTGCGAGAGCGACGGACCATATCGGGAGGATGAGGCAAAACCTGCGAATATCTATGGAGCGCATAAACTGGAAATGGAACAGCGGGTGTTGGACAGACAGCCGGATTCTGTGCTGCTGCGGGCAGAATGGATGTATGACTACATTTCACCGAAGGGCAATTATCTATTGAATGTTCTCAATGCAAAAGAGACGCTTACTTTTGGATGTCAGTATCGTGGGATCACTTATCTGCGTGAGGTATGTGAAAATCTGGAGCGGATTGTAAAATTACCGGAGAATGGACTGCAGCAAAGCGGGAAGCTGTCGGGCGAGGCGGTTCTTGCAGAAAATCAACCAGGTAAGCAGAATGTTATATTGCAGCT
>ERZ791930.1270-NODE-1270-length-11130-cov-7.671874_pt1 | contig 11130 bp, 11 predicted proteins | sample MGYA00510128_ERZ791930 | MGnify/ENA primary metagenome ERZ791930 (study PRJEB30046, sample SAMN00792057) | human gut metagenome | study: EMG produced TPA metagenomics assembly of the A metagenome-wide association study of gut microbiota in type 2... | reverse complement strand
CGGGCGCTGGGGTGCTGTGCCGGGCGCGGTGCTGGGCTGTGTGCCGCAGTGCGGCTTCTCCGCCATTGCGTCCAACTTCTACGCCTCCCGGGTCATCACGCTGGGCACGCTGATGGCGGTGTACCTTGCCACCAGCGACGAGGCGATCCCGCTGCTGGTATCCATGCCCGCCTACTGGGATAAGCTGGCCGTCCTGATGGTCATCAAGGTGGTGTACGCCATCGTGGTGGGCTTTGTGCTGGACTTTGTGCTGCGGGGCGTGCTGCCCAAAAGCCTGCGGGGCGGCTACACCGGCCATGCCGACGAGGTGGACTGCCACGAGGAGCACAACGATGCCGAGGGCAACGAAAAGCCCATCTGGCAGGCGGCGCTGCGCCACACGCTGGAGATCTTTGTGTTCATCTTTGCCTTCAGTCTGGTGTTTGGTATGATCGTAGAGGGCGTGGGCGAGGACGTGTTTGCCGAGGCGCTGGGCAGCATGGGCTTCTTCCAGCCGGTGGTGGCTGCACTGGTGGGTCTGATCCCCAACTGCGCCGCCAGCGTGCTGCTGACCCAGCTGTATGTGGAGGGTGCGCTGCGCTTTTCCAGCCTTGTGGCCGGCCTGTGCACCGGCGCGGGTGTGGGCTTGGCGGTGCTGTGGCGCGCCAACCCCTCATGGAAGCAGAACCTTTTCATCACCGGCCTGACATGGGCCGCCGGTGCCTTTGTGGGCGTGGCGATGCAGGTTGTAGTGGCGGTGTTTGTCTGAGATAAAATTTACAAAAAGCCGCCCGGAGCGCATCCGGACGGCTTTTTTGCAGCTTATAATTTGGAAAGCTCTTCCAGCAGGGAGAGCGCGATGGGTTTGACCCGGATGGAACAGGCGTTGAACAGTTCCAGCACGCGGTCGTTTGCATAGTCTTTGCGGGCAACCTCGGTGTTAGACAAAATCGCGGAAAGCTCGGTATCCAGTTCCGTGCAGATGTTGGAAAGGGTCTCAAGAGTGGGATAAACCCGTCCATTTTCAATTTTTGACAGGTATACCACAGAAATTCCAACTTTTTCTGCAAGCTTTTCCTGCGTGATGCCTTTGTTTTGACGCTTGAGTTGGATGCGTTTGCCGATGACAGTATAGTCAATCATTTGATAAACCTCCTGCATGATTTGTTATACTGACAATACATGATTAAACCGAAAGAATAATAAACTGATAGTTTAACTTGACTTTATAGAACAATGTGACTATAATGAAGTTGGGTTCCTGATCAAATTTTGGGTTTTTGTGTACAAAGATGAATCATGTACAGGAGGTCAAACGTATGAAGTGCAACATTTCGCGCCGTGATTTTATGAAAGGTGCTGCGGTGGTTGCGGCATCCGGGCTGCTTGCGGGCTGCGACGGCGAAACACCGGCTCCTTCCAGTTCCGGCAGTTCATCGAATTCCGGAAGCTCTTCCGGCTCGTCCAGCTCCGGTAGTTCGTCTGGTTCGTCGAGTAGCTCCAGTACTTCTTCCAGTTCAGACAGTTCGTCGAGCTCCAGCAGCTCTTCTGGCGCAGAAGAAGAGCCTCACATCATGTGGACATACAAAAAGAAAACGGATGGCTCGATCTGTCTGACTGGCTACGATAAGACGGCAGAAATCATTCCGGAGGGCAGGGTCGAGATCCCGGCCCAATACGATGGCTTTACGGTGAGTGAACTGAGCTACCCATTTTTTTATAAGAATAACGACATCGAGCAGGTCATCCTTCCGTCGACGGTCACGATCATTGGCTCACAGACATTTGAGCTGTGCAAGAACCTGTACAGCGTTACGCTGCCCGAGGGTTTAAAGGAAATCAGAGACAGCGCATTCCGCAGTTGTGGTCTGGAAGGGCTGAACCTGCCGGAAAGCCTTACCAAAGTAGGCTCAGCGTCATTTGCCGAGAATACTGCACTGGAAACCGCGATCATCAAGGGCAAAACGGAATTTGAAAAGTCTACGTTCAATGGTTGCACCAACCTGCTCGCAGCCGAGTTCCACAATGTGATCCAGGCGCTGCCGGACTATATGTTCCAGGATTGTGCCAAACTCCAGACCATCCAGTTCCCGATGAGGCTCAAAACGATCGGAAATTATTTCTTCCTGCGTTGCAAGCTATTGGACAACATCCAGCTGCCGGATACCATCCGTGAGATCGGTGCGGCAGCGTTTTCCGGGTGCACTTCGCTGCGTGCTATCAAGATCCCGGATGGCGTAACGGAAATCAAGAACGCAGCATTCTTCGAGTGCGAAAACCTTACGGATATCAAGATCCCGGACAGTGTCAAGATTATTGGGGGACTGGCATTTGACGGCTGCAAAAGCCTTGTCAAAATCAAGCTCCCGGCCCGTATGTCCAAAATTGAGGGTACTGTGTTCGGGCGTTGTACAGCCTTGCAGAAAGTTGCACTGCCGGAGGGAATCCCGGCGGTTGAACATCAGATGTTTGAGGGGTGCGTTTCTCTTCAGGACGTCTACATTCCGTCCAGCGTAAAAAAGGTGGGCTCGAATGCATTCAACAACTGCAAGTCGTTGAGCAAGGTCTATTTTGGTGGCAGTAAGGAAATGTGGGATAAAGTTGTGATCGAGATGAGCGATTTGTCTACCGGCAACCGCTACCTGACCAACTCCATTATGAACCGTTACTGGAACCAGACAGCGGCATCCATTGGCTTCTGAACGACAGAATCAGTATTATAAAACGGAAAAACCCGGCTGTGAAAAAACATCACAGCCGGGTTTTTGTATGAGGAAACTTTCTTATTTCTCTAAAATCTCTCTGCAACCTTTTATCGCAAGTCAAGAAATTAGTGTAACAGTCAAACAGCATATTTGCGATATGCAATTCAACGTTGTTGCTGTTGCGTTGAAAAGTTGAATTGCTATAAAATGTGATATACTGGAACAAAATCACGTTCACAGGGAGAGCAAACGATGCAGTATAAGAATCTGGCAAGCGATTACGACAACACGCTGGTGCCCTTTGGGGAGGCAAACACCCTGCTGTACGTCAAGGAGGGGGAGGCGTCTTTCTGGCAAAGACTGATACGCCTGTTGCCGCCTTTGCCGGCAGCGAGCCGCGCCTGACCGCCGCTTTCTGGGGCTGTCCGGAAAAGGATGTGCGGCAGTAAGGGGGCTTTTTCCTCCATACTGCCGCCTTTTTTGTTGACAAGGCACCGGCTTGCTATTATAATAGTGTAGTCAAAATGGCATTCCTGTGCGGCTTTGTGGCTGCGCGAAACAAATACAGCTAATAACAAGGAGAGATTCTCAAATGGCACAAGAGATCAAGATGTCCGCTGCCGGTCTGAAGGCAATGCAGGAGGAGCTGGAATACCTCAAAACCGTCCGCCGCAAGGAGCTGGCTGAAGAAATCAAGGAAGCACGCAGCCACGGCGACCTGTCTGAGAACAGCGAGTACGACGAGGCCAAGAATACGCAGGGGCTGGTGGAGAACCGCATCACCGAGCTGGAGCAGACCATCAAGAACGCAGTTCTGATCGATGAGAGCGAGCTGAGCGTGGATAACGTTTCCGTTGGTACCCACGTCACCATCCGCGAGACCGGCGAGGACGAGGCCGAGGAATATGATATCGTGGGCCGCACCGAGGCCGATGCCTTCAACGGCAAGATCAGCGACGAGAGCCCCGTGGGCCACGCCCTGATGGGCAAGGCTGTGGGCGAAAAGGCTGAAGTGCTGCTGCCCACCGGCCAGACTGTGGAGTACACCGTGCTGGCCATCACCCATTCTGCAAACTAAGTAGGAGTAACCATGGAAGAGCAAAAGAGAAACCCCGCACAGGGTCTGTCCGAGAGTGAGCAGGTGCAGGTACGCCGCCAGAAGCTGGCCGACCTGCAGGCCGCCGGCAACGACCCCTTTACCCTGACCAAGTTCCCGCAGGACGCGTATTCTGCCGACCTGAAGGAAGAATATAAGGAACTGCCCAACGAGACCGACAGCGGCAAGCTGGTGGCACTGGCAGGTCGTATGATGTCCAAGCGCGTCATGGGCAAGGCAAGCTTTGCCCACCTGCGTGACGACAAGGGCGATATCCAGCTCTACGTCCGCCGCGACGAGCTGGGCGATGAGGCTTACGCTGCCTTTAAAAAGCTGGACGTGGGCGACATTATCGGCGTGAAGGGCGAGGTGTTCCGCACCAAGACCGGCGAGCTGAGCGTGCGCGCCACCGAGCTGACCCTGCTGGCCAAGAGCCTGCGCCCTCTGCCCGAGAAGTTCCACGGCCTGACCGATACCGAGATGCGTTACCGTCAGCGCTATGTGGACCTGATCGCAAACCCGGAGGTGAAGGATACCTTCGTGAAGCGCAGCCAGATCCTGAAGGAGATCCGCGCTTATCTGGACGAGAAGGGCTTTTTGGAGGTGGATACCCCCATCCTGACCCCGTTCGAGATCGGCGCCTCTGCGCGCCCCTTCTACACCCACCACAACAGCCTGAACATGGACATGGTGCTGCGCATCGAGACCGAGCTGTACCTCAAGCGCCTGATCGTGGGCGGCATGGACCGTGTGTACGAGGTGGGCCGCATCTTCCGCAACGAGGGCATGGACCCCAAGCACAACCCGGAGTTTACCTCCATTGAGCTGTATCAGGCCTTTACGGACTTCCACGGCATGATGGATCTGGTGGAGGAGCTGTACAAGCGCCTTGCCGTTAAGATCTGCGGCAGTCTGGTCATCCCGTATCAGGGCAAGCAGATCGATATGGGTCACTGGGAGCGCCTGACCATGGTGGAGGCCGTGAAGAAGTATTCCGGTGTGGACTTCAACGACTGGCAGACCGATGCAGACGCTATCGCCGCCGCCAAGGCACACAAGGTGGAGCTGCCCGAGGTGCCCACCAAGGGCGCCATTCTGGCCGAGTTCTTCGATGCCTTTGTCGAGGATAAGCTGATCCAGCCCACCTTCATCTACGATTACCCTGTGGAGATCAGCCCGCTGGCTAAGCGCAAGCCGGACGATCCTGCTTTTACCGAGCGTTTTGAGTACTTCATCGACTGCACCGAGTACGGCAACGCCTTCAGCGAGCTGAACGATCCCATCGACCAGAAGGGCCGCTTCGAGCGTCAGGTGGCCGAGCGTAAGGCTCTGGAGCCCGAGTGCAAGGCACAGGTGGATTACGACTATGTCAACGCACTGGAGTACGGTCTGCCTCCCACGGGCGGTCTGGGCTTCGGCGTGGACCGTCTGGTGATGCTGCTCACCGACAGCGCCTCCATCCGTGACGTGCTGCTGTTCCCCACGATGAAGCCGATTGAGCAGTAAATTTCCAATTTTAAGATAACAAAGCCTGAAACTTCTTGATGTACCGAGAAGTTTCAGGCTTTTTGTTTGCGGCAATTTCCAGCAATTTTTACACCATACGCCAATTTTACGCCAAACGATGCTAAGATTTATGCAGTGCAAAAAGAGTGTTGTTCCGGTTTGGTGATGAAATTGAAGATGCGGTGGATGGATGTAGGCTCGTAAGGAGATACATCAGAAAACGGATTCATAAATCTGCAAACGGACAGCCGAAACTTTCCACCGCAAAAGAAGCAAATGGGAAGAACATGGAGGTTTTCTTATGAACAACCTGCTTTCCTGCCGCTACAACATGGACACCAACCGGGTAGAATCCCGGTTTACGGACGGCTCTGCCGTTGCCATCGACTGCACCGCCATTGAGGACGAGTACGGCAACACCCCGGCACAGCGGGCAGAACTGGACTGGCTGCTGCACAACAAACCTCTGGAATACACACAGCTTGTGCTGAGTGGGGAGATTGAGCACTATCTGTCACTGGGATGTGAGCATGGCAGACTGGAAGATTAAGCCCAACATAACAACAAATCCCGGCAGGTGTTCTACAAGGTAGGCACTTGCCGGGATTCGTTTTGTTTGATTTACTTTTCCCTTACTCCATCCACCAGATGAAAATAATCATAATAGGGCGTAGTATAGGTTTCATACCGCCCCACTACGGTAATGGTTGTGCCTTCTTCCGGGTAATCGCCATCGGTCAGCACGAACTCCACTCCCTGCTGGCAGCAGGCAAGCGCATCGTAGATGACGCAGGAATGGTACAGCTCACCAGTCTGCTCATCTGTGTACTCCTGATATTCGCCCGTCATACGAACAATTTTATCGGTGTAGTTCTCCGGGGTAACGAGCATATTGTAAACTTCTGCGTTCACAACCGTATCGCTGAGTAAGGTCAGGTCAATGTCTGCATCCATACCGGTGTGAATATCGCTTGCGCCAGCAGTGCTGCTTTCCGGGAGCTGCACAGAATGTTCCGGGGCGGGTGCAGTAACAGCACTAGAAGATGCAGACTCCGGCAAGACCGTCGCCACGGAAGATGCCGCTTCGGGCTTTGCACCGCAGGCGGTCAATGCAGCGGCGGCACAGAGCAGCAGAAAGCCCTTCAAAAGTCGTTTCATGATGCCCTCCCCAGCAGTTTTCCGGCCAGACAGCACAGGCCAAACGCCGCCATGTCAACCGCAACAATGGTCGAACCAACCGGCGTTCCGGCCAGGACGGAAGCCACGATGCCCACAAAGGCACAGCTCACGGACAATACCGCCGAGCAGATGGTGACAGCGCGGAAATTCTTGCACAGGCGCATCGCCGAAAGAGCCGGAAAAATCACCAGTGCAGAAATCAGCAGAGAGCCGACAAGGTTCATTGCCAGCACAATGATGACGGCAATGACAATGGCAATCAGCAGATTGTATCCGTTTGCATTGGTTCCGACGGCCTGTGCAAAGGTTTCGTCAAAGGTGACTGCAAAGATCTTGTTGTAGAACAGCATAAACACTGCGACCACGATGATGGAAAGCCCGATGCAGAGCCAAACTTCCGATTTTGTCAGGGTCAGGATCGAGGTAGAGCCGAACAGGGTGCTGCACACATCGCCAGACAGATTCGCCGAGGTCGAGAACAGATTCATCAGCAGATAGCCCATTGCAAGCGCGCCAACGGACACCATAGCAATGGCAGCGTCACCTTTGATTTGGGTGTTTTGTCCGGTATGCAGCAACAGGACTGCGCAGGCCACAGTCACGGCCAGCGTCAGCGGCATATGGTCGGACATTCCCAGCACGGTCGCAATGGCCATGCCGCCGAACGCCACATGAGAAAGGCCATCTCCGATAAAGGAAAACCGTTTCAGCACCAGCGTCACGCCCAGCAGCGAAGAACACAGGGCAATCAGAACGCCCACGATGAGCGCATAGCGGACAAAGGGATAGTTCCAGTAAAAGATCAGCTTTTCCAACACGTTCATACGGCACCGCCTTTCCCAGCCGCAAATAGCCGCCCCTGCGGGCTTTGCAGATACGCTTCCCGTGTGCCGAAAAAGATCGTTTCACCAAGATGAAGAATGTGGCTTGCGTAGCAAACCGCAGCCTGAATATCGTGGGAGATCATCAGGACGGTAATGCCCTCCTGCTGGTTCAGTTTTTCAATCAGATGGTACATTTCCGTAGTCACTTTTGGGTCAAGACCGGAAACAGGCTCGTCCAGAAGCAGCATTTTCCGGGTAGCGCAGAGGGCGCGCGCCAGCAAGACGCGCTGCTGCTGACCGCCGGAAAGCTCCCGGTAACAGCATTTTGCCAGCGATCCGATCTGCATTTTGTGCATGGCATCCTGCGCAAGCTGCTTTTCCTCTCGACTGTAAAATGGGCGGAGTCCACAACGGCTCTGGCAACCAGACAGCACGATTTCCTGCACCGACGCTGGAAAATCCCTCTGCACGATGGTCTGCTGAGGCAGATAGCCGATCTCGTTCCGGCGCAGGCCATCGCCCATCTCGATTTGCCCGGAAATAGGCTGCTGCAAACCGAGCAGAGTTTTCATCAAGGTACTTTTTCCTGCACCGTTTTCACCAACTACACAAAGATAGTCGCCTGCGTGAATCTCAAAGTTCAGATGATCCAGAATGGCCTTTCCCTCATAGCCAACGAGAAGGTTCTTACAAATGAGCTGAGACATGACGGTTCCTTCCTTTAGTTCAGAGCCTGTTTCAGCACATCCAGATTGCTTTCCATCACGGAAAGGTAGGTCGTGCCGTTTGCCACATCGGTGGATGTGGTGGACTGCATGGAATCCAGCGTCAGGATGGACTGATTCTTTTCGGCGGTATTCTGCACGATAGTTTCGGCAATTTTGTGCTGTGCGCCCTCAATGGTCAGTACACAGGGCAGTCTCAGTTCATTCACTTTGCCAGCAAGGAAAGAAATGGTCTCAAAGCTGGCTTCCGTTTCCGCAGAGCAGCCTGCAAACGCGGCATAATAGCTCAGACCGTAATCGTCCACCAGATAGCGGAACGGGAAACGGTCGCCGAACAGCACAGTTTTCCGGGCGGCATTGTCCACCACCGTCTGATATTCGCCATCCAGAGCGGCCAGCTTTTCCAGATAGGATGCAGCGTTAGTAGCGTAGGCATCTTTGTTAGCCGGGTCGATCTCTTCCAGTGCATCGGTGATTGCATTGCAGAGAGTTTCAGCGTTCTTCAGCGACAGCCATACATGCTCGTCATATTCTTTTTCCGCGTGTTCCAGCATATCCTCCTTGATTTCATCACCGCTCATATCCATCGGATAGTAAGTCGGCCAATTCTCCATTTCCTGAGAGAGCGCATCGAAGCCTTCATTCCCGAAATAAATGTGAAAATGTTCCGCTTTGCCCGGAGCGATGCCATGATCACTGAACTGCACATACTTAGGCGCATCAGCATCACCATCGGTTGCCTCGAAGAAATATCGTACTCCTCTGCTGCCAGATTCATAGTCATAAATCTGGTAGCCCTTATATTGATAGGCAGCCGTTGCTTCAACACCGTTTTTCACAAAACACATCGTGTTATTTTCGGCATTGATTGTAATTTTGGAAACATCCGTTTTATAACCCGTTTCGTAATAGGCACGATATTCCTCCGCCGTTTTGTTCCCATTTTCTGCTTTACGTTCCATCACTTCGTCCAGAATACCCTCTTGAAGATAAGGATAAACAGACTGCCACTCGCCATCCCAATCGGACAGGCTTCTATCCTGCACATCGCTATCGGCAAAGTGGGAATATCCGTGATGATGTCCTTCCTCTGCCTGCATACCGGGCATTGCTTCCTCTGTCTTAACAGTATCTTTCAGCACATCAAGCAGATTGATAACTTTCATATTTTTGTTGGTGGCTTCTTTCAAGGCATCTTCGACCCAGCCATCCGATTCACCGCCCACATAGACGAACAGGTCGCAATCCGAAATTTTGATGATATCATCTGCCGTAGGCTGGTAGCTGTGCAGGTCTACACCGTTGTCCAGCAGCATGGTAAGTTCTACATTCTTGGCATGCTCTCCAAGGATCTGTCGTACCCAGTCATATTCCGGGAAAATCGTCGTGACGATCTTCAGCGGCTTGTTGCCACTCTGCAATGCAGACGGTGCAGGAGCGGACGAAGATGCGGCCTTCCCACAGCCGCCCAAAATACCAGCAGCCAGTAAAAGGCAAAAAAATACAGCGAATATACGTTTGAGTTTTTTCATAGAAATGCGCTCCATTGTTTGATATCAAGAATCATACGGACAAGCATTTCTTAATCCGACAGTTTTACCTTTAGTCGAATCGGTGTTTTTATCAGCAAAAGCGGAGAGCAAAGCGACAGCAAGGCCGCCAACACAAAATGCGGCGCGGGTGTTAGAATGAACGGCCCGGAACCATCTTTTCCGGCGTGCAGGATATTCTCGCAAAGTTTCAGCTGTGCGCAGACGGCGCAGTCTGCCCCGGTACAGTCGTGGTGGACTTCTTCCGCGCAGAATGTCAATGAACCCAAAACGGCCAGCAGGAAACCAACCAGCAGGATCCACGCAGCGCGGCGTTGTTTTGCAGTGCAGTTCATTCCATTGCCCTCCTTTCTTGAATTTGCAACTTGATTGCAAATTGGATTATAGCAAGGCAACATTGGATTGTCAAGTGGAAATTTTTGCGGACACTACGTTTATCGGAAAGTCGTTGTCAAGAGGGTTGGCACCGTTCAGCCCTCTCTCTTTTTACCAAAGTTCCCCTTGTGTTTTCTTGCAAGCTGCCGAAAATATCGTGTTTTCAAAACTTTTTGTTGACACGGCTCGGTTCTTGTGGTAATCTATCCCAACAATTTAATATAAACATATTTACTTAGAGTTCCAGCTCGGCTCCCAAAGGAGCCGGAGCAAGTTTTTGACTTTCTTATCGCTACATAACGAACCCGAACCAAGGCCACCCCGGAAGGGATGGTCAGGTTCAGGTTGTTGTGTGGCGATTTTTTATTGCCAAATCTCGCACCGCACCTTGAAAACCGCATGACCGTCTGCATGGGATACCCGGCGATGACCCCCAAGTGGGAAAGCCGGAAAACGCCGCCAGAAGGGGGCAGGAAATCCATGCAGGGAGAACGGCGCACCCAATATCAACTGGTCAAAATGGCCAGTTGATGTGGTGAATGACGCAAAACGTCATTCACCAGAAGAACCTTCTGCGTTACGGCTGACCTCGACTTGACATTTTGTCAAGCTATGGTGAAAAGTGGTGGGTTACGAAAACCGTAACTCACCACTTGGAAGTGGTAAATGGACAAATTGTCCACTTACTACTCAGCCATAACAGAGAAGGTTTGGTTGGTGGCCATTTTGACCACCAACCAGATATTTGCGGCACTTTATTGTACAAAAGTGGCTGCTATCATTTTGAGAAGTGCCACTTTACAGTAACGCCTAATCGCTCGCTCCCAAATCCCCACAGTGGGAATTTGGGCGATTATCTGAAATCAAGTTCCGCTTTCCGTAACTTGATTTTAGCCGTAACGAAGCCACCGGAGTTATCATTTTGAGAACTTCGGTTTTATCTGTAACACGTCACCCCCACTCCGTAAAAATCAGGTGATCAAAATGAGCACTTGATTCTACCTGTAACGCCTCAAGGTCGTTGAAAATCAGGTTGCCAAGATGACAACCTGATTCTGACCGTAACAGAATCAGTGGGTCAAAATGGCCCACTGAAAAAGCCGGACGAGCTGTCCATTCGGGACAGCTTGCCCGGAGCAGGAGTGCAGAGGGTGCAGCCCTTTGCCCCAGTGATATGATGCTGTGCGTCAT
>ERZ791930.1268-NODE-1268-length-11170-cov-6.480882_pt1 | contig 11170 bp, 11 predicted proteins | sample MGYA00510128_ERZ791930 | MGnify/ENA primary metagenome ERZ791930 (study PRJEB30046, sample SAMN00792057) | human gut metagenome | study: EMG produced TPA metagenomics assembly of the A metagenome-wide association study of gut microbiota in type 2... | reverse complement strand
CGGCGGGGACGGCCGGTGGCTGCGCCGTACTCGTGGCCGGCCTCACGCAGGGCGTGCTTTTCTTCCTCGGTCATGGCCAGCTCGGCGGTGAAGGGGCCGTCGCCCACGCAGGAGGAGTAGGCCTTCATGACACCGATGGAGTTGTGCAGCTTGTGGCCGGGGATGCCGGCACCGATGGGTGCGTATGCACCGATGACGTTGGAGGAGGTGGTGTAGGGGTAGATGCCAAAGTCGATATCGCGCAGTGCGCCCAGCTGTGCCTCAAACAGCACCTTCTTGCCGGCAGCATCGGCATCGGCCAGATACTGGCCCACATCGCAGATATAGTCCTTGAAGATGGCGGCATACTTTTCGAGCCAGTTCCACATCTCGTCCACGCTGATGGGAGAAGCGTTGTAGCTGCCCTCCATGACCAGATTCTTGGAATCCACCATGGTGACCAGACGCTTCTTCACAGCGTCGTCCAGATGCAGCAGATCGCCCATGCGCAGGGTCTTTTTCATGTACTTATCGCCGTAAGCATAGGCGATGCCGCGCTTGGTGGAGCCGAACTGTGCGCCGGTCTTGGACAGGCGTGCCTCCTCCAGACCGTCCTGCTCCACATGGTAGGGCATGGTGATGGTTGCGCGGTCGGAGATCTTCAGGTTCTCCGGGGTGATCTCAATACCCTGCTCGCGCAGCTTATTGATCTCGCCATCCAGATGATGCGGGTCGATGACCATGCCGTTGCCCATAACGCACACGACGTTGGGGCGCAGGATGCCGGAGGGCAGCAGGTTCAGCACGAACTTGCCGCGCTCGTTTTTAACGGTATGGCCTGCGTTGTTGCCGCCCTGATACCGTGCAACGATGTCATACTCCTGGCTGATCAGGTCGACCATGCGGCCCTTGCCCTCATCGCCCCAGTTGATACCCGTAATTGCAGTAAGCATAATAAATGACCTCTTTATCCTTTTTTCAAAAGACAGCCTTTTCCGTGCACCTTGCCCGGGATACGCTACCTTGGGTAAAACGCACCGGCTCGCTGCCCTTGCGGCACGCACCAATGCTATTATAGTATAGCACAGTCTGCCGCGCAAAAAAAGGGGCTGTTGCAGATAGTTTTGCTTTTGGGCAGCAGTTTCCCCCGGCATCAGACGATTTTGGGAGGTGTGCTGCGCTGCGCAACGCCCCCGCCGCGCGGATGTTTCCGCAGGAAACCAGCGCGGCAAATGCCGTTTCCCTTTACAGCCCCACCCGTGAAAATGGGGTACAGGAAAGTCCGCAGACTTTCCTGTACCCCAAAATCAAAAATATTCTTTCCGCTAAAGATGCGCAAAGCAGCGCGGCGCGCATTCAAGATCGTCCCACCCTCAGCTGCGCTCCCCGGGCAGGTCGGTGCGGCGGGTCACCTTGTGGATGGTGCCGTCCGGCTCCTTGATGGAGGTGCGCTCCAGCTGGCTGCGCAGGCTGGCCTTGATGTCGGCCAGATACTCCTGCCGCAGCGCCTGCTGCTCGGCTTTTTCGGCCTCGGTCAGGCCGGTGGTCTTGCTCTTTTTGGCCAGCGCATTGATGCGGGCGATCTTTTCTTCGGTCATAAGAGAACCTCCTGTATTTCATCGTAAAATATGCTATAATGTAGGCAAGACCATTATAGCAAAGGATGATACCAATGGCAACACAACGCAACTATGCCCAGCAGATGGACGCCGTACTGGCGGCCCTTGGCGATACCCGCCCGCGCCTTTTGCTCCACGCCTGCTGCGGCCCCTGCTCCAGTGCCGTGCTGGAGCAGCTGTGCCGGTACTTTGAGATCACGGTGCTGTACTATAACCCCAACACATGGCCTGCAGCCGAGTACCACCGCCGGGGCGAGGAGCTGCAGAAGTTTGTGGCCGCCGCCCACCCGCTGGGGGTGACCGTGGTGGAGGACACCTACGACCCGCAGCAGTTCTATGCCGCCGTAGCCGGGCTGGAAAACGAGCCGGAGCGCGGCAACCGCTGCACCGTCTGCTACCGGCTGCGGATGCGCCGCGCGGCGCAGTACGCCCGGGACAACGGCTTTGACTGGTTTACCACCACCCTGTCCATCAGCCCCCACAAGGACGCCGCACGTATCAACGTCATCGGGCAGGAGCTGGAAGCGGAGTTCGGGGTAAAACACCTGCCCTCGGACTTCAAAAAGCACAACGGCTACCTGCGCAGCCTGCAGCTTTCGGAGCAGTACGGCCTGCACCGGCAGGACTACTGCGGGTGCGAATTCAGCGCCAAAGCACGCGGCATTGAGGGCTGACGCAAAACGATTTATAATATCCTCCGCTGCGCTCTGGATATTATCAGCGGAATCATTATTTATAATTTCGGGATAGCGGAGCGTCTGCGGACGCTCCGCTATCCCATTTTCACGGGTGGGGTCGTAAAGGTAAACGGCAGCGGCCGCGCTGGTTTCCTGCGGAAACATCTGCGCGGCGCTGCAACTACCGTTGCCCTCCGCGCCCTCTCCTGTGAAAATGCAATGCCGGACAGCCTGCAGGCTGCCCGGCATTGCACTATTTAAAATAATCTTTCCGCTATGGGTGCCCAGAGCGCAGCGGAGGGCATTTAAATCGTCCCTGCTCCCGGCATTGCCGCGCCGACGGCACATCATTTTGCGCATGGCGCAAACATCATTGCGGCAGCACATCATTTCTGCGCTAGCAGAACCTCATTTCTTATTCCTCCGGCAGCTTTGCCACCAGCAGGGTAAAGACCACCAGACCCACGCAGGGCACAATGTTGGAGGCCATACCGGCGGCGAGGCCGGCGCGCTCGGCCACCATGCCGATGACCCACGGCATCAGGATGGCACCGCTGGAGGCCACCGGCAGCATGATGCCCATGCTGGTCACGCTGGTCATGCGGCCGGCACTTGCCACGGCGGTGGGGTTCAGGCCGGACATGGAGATGGCAAAGGCAAACAGCAGCACGATGGCTGCACCCTGCGTGTGCGCCATGACCAGCAGCACATAGAACACGGTGCACAGCACGCTCATGCCCACCATGGCCTTGCGGGGCTTTTTAAAGGGGAACACAAAGGCAATGAGCAGCCGCCCCACCAGCGTTGCACCCCACATCACGGTGACGGTGTAGGCCGCCAGCGTACCGGCAATGATGCCGCTGCCCTTGAAGTAGGTCACCATCCAGCCGTTGACGCTCTGCTCGGCGGCATTCTGGAAGAAGAGCAAGCCGGTCAGCAGCCAGAAGCGGGCAGAGCGCAGAAAGCTCCAGTCGATGGCTTCCTTCTCCGCGCTGTTTTTGTTTTTGCCGCCGCGCAGCGGGGTAAAGACGTACACCAGCCAGAGCAAAAGGCCCATGGCCGCCAGCAGAAAGACCGCCAGCTCGGTACTTACCCGGGCCGCTGCCGCGATCAGAAAGGGGCACAGCAGCGCGCCGCAGGCGTAGCAGCTGTGCATCAGGTTCATGCCCCGGGTGCGGTCGGCGGAGTTATCGCTGACCAGAATGGTACAGGTATTGATGACGCTGCCCTTGGCGATGCCCAGCACAAAAAAGGCCACTGCCAGCAGTGCCACCGCGCCGGTCAGCCCCATAATGGCATAGCCCACCGCGTAGCCGATGGTCAGCAGCAGCACACTGCGCTTCATACCCAGCACGCTGGGCAGCATCCCGATAAGCAGGCCGGCCAGCAGGTTGCCCACGCTCATCAGGGAGAGCAGCGTACCGGTCATACCGTAAGCGAAGCCGTAGCGCTCCTGCAGCAGACTGACCACAACACCCGCGCTGATGGCGCAGATACCGCTGAAGAAAAAGGTTGCAAAGCCCGCGTTGCGCAGGCGCGTATTCTGTTGTTCCATGGTGTTCCTCTCTTTGCAGAAATATCCTTTTTCTATTTAACCATACTTTCGCGGCTTTGCAACCGGATTTTCTTGCAAAAAGTCGCAAAAAGCCCGCCGGGCATTGCGCACGGCGGGCTTTGGTTTACAGTTTACTCTGCCTTGGTCTCGGGCTTTGCCTCAGCCTTGGCCTCCGGTTTTGCTGCGGGAGCAGCAGCGGGAGCGGCGGGCTTCACCACGGGCTTCGGGGGATTGGGGTCGTCCTTCAGCGGGAACAAGATGATGTGCTTGGGGCACTTCTGGGCGCACATACCGCAGCCCTTGCACTTGTCGTAATCGATGCGTGCCACGCCGTCCACAACGTGGATAGCGTCAAACTTACAGGTGCGCTCGCACATGCCGCAGGCAATGCAGGAGGTGGTGCACAGCTTGTTTGCCACAGCACCCTTGTCCTTGTTGGAGCACATGACCACCGGCTTGCGGGGGCCGGCAGCGTCGATCATGATCACCTGCTTGGGGCAGATGTTGGCACAGGCACCACAGCCGGTGCACTTGTCCTTGTCCACCTTGGCCACACCGTCCACGATGTGGATGGCGTCGAACTTACACACCTTGGTGCAGTCGCCCAGACCGATGCAGGCGAAGGAGCAGCTCTTGGGGCCGCCATACAGGGCTGCAGCAGCAGCGCAGGTCTGGATGCCCTTGTAGTCGTAGGCGGGCTTGCAGTGCTCGGAGCTGCCCTGACACTGCACAACAGCCTTTTTCTCTACGGCGCTTGCCTCGCCGCCCATGATCTTGGCAATGGCAGCAGCAGCCTTGGGGCCGCCGGGTGCACACTTGTCGCAGGGCACGCCGTCCAGAACAACGGCCTTGGCGTAGTCGGCACAGCCGGCGTAGCCGCAGCCGCCGCAGTTTGCACCGGCCAGACAGGCGGCAACTTCCTCAATGCGGGGGTCTTCCTCCACCGCCATGAACTTTGCGGCGGCCACCAGAATGATGGCACCCACAGCGCCCACGATGGTGCACAGGATAACAGCAGATACAATATTCATAGTCCTGTTCCTCCCTTACAGCGTAACATTGAACAGGTTTTCGACGATGCCGCCGAAGCCCATGAAGGACAGGCTGGTGATTGCTGCCGCGATCAGGGTGATGGGCAGGCCCTTGAAGGGTGCCGGGGGATCGCAGGCTTCCACGCGCTTACGCACGCCGCTGAACATGACCATGGCCAGCATAAAGCCGCAGCCTGCGCCGATGGCGCAGATCAGAGCCTCGATGTAGGCGTAGCCAAAGCCGTGTGCAGCCACATCTGCGCCGTAGTCGCCCACGACCAGAATGGTAACGGCCAGCACGCAGCAGTTGGTGGTGATCAGGGGCAGATAAACGCCCAGCGAGTTATACAGCGCAACGATGTACTTCTTGAGGAAGATCTCGATGAACTGCACCAGCACAGCGATGACCAGAATGAACACGATGGTCTGCAGGTAGCCCAGCTTTGCCGGCTCAAGGATGAAGATCTGGATGGGGAAGGTAACAGCCGTTGCCATGAACATGACAAAGATGACAGCACCGGACATACCAACAGCGGAATCCAGCTTTTTGGAAACGCCCAGGAACGGGCAGATACCGTAGAACTTCACCAGCACATAGTTGTTGACAAGGATCATGCTGAAGAAGATCGCAGCGAGTTTGACGAGCATCTTATTCCGCCTCCTTCTTCAGATTGTCAAGATCACAGCAGCTCTTGCGCTCGATACGGGCGTCCAGCTTGCCCTCCAGCCAGATGCAGCCTGCCATCAGGATACCGTAGCAGAAGAAGGCGCCGGGAGCCTGCGTCATGATGGACACCTTGGCAACGCTTTCCGGAATGATCTGGAAGCCCAGCCATGTGCCGCTGCCAAGGATCTCGCGGATGGAGGCCATCAGGGTAGCGGTGAGGGTGTAGCCGATGCCCATGCCCACGCCGTCCAGTGCGGAATCCACCACATTGTTCTTGCAGGCGAACATCTCGGCACGGCCCAGAATGATGCAGTTGACAACGATCAGGGGCAGGAACACGCCCAGTGCGTTGTACAGGCTTTCCATGTAGGCCTGCATGAACATCTGCACGATGGTCACAAAGCCTGCAATGATCACGATGTAGCAGGGCAGATGCACCTTGCCGGGGATGACCTTCCGCAGCAGAGAGATCATGATATTGGAGCACACCAGCACGAAGGTGAAGGCGGCGCCCATGCCCAGTGCGTTGGAAACTGCCGTGGTAACGGCCAGAATGGAGCAGGTGCCCAGCACCAGACGCAGAACAGGGTTTTCTTTGATAATGCCGTTGGTAAGGATGCTTACCTTGGACTTATTTTCTTGTGCCATTTCTTACCAACCTCCTTTTATGCCAGCTCGTTGAAGCAGTTGATACAATCATTGATGGCAGCAAACAGAGCGGTGGACGAAATGGTTGCGCCACTGTACGCATCGAAATCCTGATTCATCACAATGTTCTTGGTGCCGTCCATGCCGTTGAACTGTGCCAGATAGTCGTCGGTAGACACATTGGAGCCGATGCCCTTGGTCTGGGTAGAAGCGTCCACCCAGATGCCGGTCTCGGCACCGTTGGCGTCGAAGCCCATGATCACGGTCAGGATGCCGCCGTCAAAGCCCTTTTCCTCGGCCTTGATGGCAATGCCGCCGTCCGGAGCCTTTACCACGCCGGTCACGTTGGCGGTGGTGTAATCGGTAACTTCCTCCAGCGTAGCTGCGTCCGAAACGGTGGGCATCACGCTGACATAAGCGGCCAGCGTGGTGCGGCGGGTGTTCTCCTCGATAACGGGAGCGGTCATGCCGTTCACCAGAGCCAGCAGCAGGCTGACGATCAGAGAGATGACGGTCAGCACAACGATGGGCTTACCGGTGGTTTCCCAGCTGGAATTTGCAGTCTTACTCATTTGCCAGCACCCTCCTTCGCTTTCTTTGCAGGCTTCACATAGCCATACGGGGTCTGACGGGTCAGATCATTGATGTACGGGACCCACAGGTTCATGAACAGCAGTGCGAAGGACACGCCCTCGGTGTAGCTGCCCCAGTAGCGGATGGCAAAGGTAACGATGCCCAGTGCCACGCCGTACACCAGCTTGCCCTTCAGGGTAAAGGGGCTGGTAACATAGTCGGTAGCCATGAACACTGCGCCGAACAGCAGGCCGCCGCTCAGCACAGCCACCAGTGCGGTGTGCAGATCCTTGGTAGCGATCAGGTAGAACACGAACACGCTGCCAACGTAAGAGGCCGGGATGGCAATGCTGATGGTCTTGGTAGCCACCAGATAGATAAGACCCAGCAGGATCGCCAGTGCGCAGGTCTCGCCCAGCACACCACCGTGGATGCCCATGAACAGATCCAGCAGGCTCAGCTTGGAGGGATCTGCCACAGCCAGCGGGGTAGCCTTGGACAGCTGATCCACCGCTGCATCCGGGAACACCCACTTATTCATGGAGCCTGCAAAGCTGATGAACAGCACGATACGGCCCACCAGAGCGGGGTTTGCAAAGTTCATGCCAATGCCGCCGAACAGCTGCTTGACAACGATGATAGCCACCAGATCGCCGATGATCAGCTGACCGATGGGCATGCCCACGGGCACGTTCATGGCCAGAATGATGCCGGTGACCACGGCGGACAGGTCGCTGATGGGGTTTGCACGCTTCAGCAGCTTGCAGTACAGCCACTCAAAGGCCACACAGGCCACCACGGAAACGGCCGTCACCAGCAGGGCGCGCACGCCGAAAATGATCGCAGAGGCAACCACGCAGGGGCACAGTGCAACGATCACGTTAGCCATCAGGCTCTGGGTGGTCTCGTCACTGCGGACGTGCGGGGAAGCCGAAACAATAAGCTTCGTATCCATTACTTATTGCCTCCTTTTTTGATTTCGCCAAGATAGAAGGCCTTGGCCAGACTCATCATCTGGGTGACCGGGCGCTTTGCCGGGCAGACGAAGGAGCAGCTGCCGCAGTTGAAGCAGTAGTCAGCGTGCAGCTTGCCCAGCTCCTGCACATCGCGGGCGGCGTAGGCCTGATTGACTTCCACGGGCTCCAGACCCATGGGGCAGTACTCCACGCAGCGGCCACAGCGGATGCAGGGGTTGACCTGTGCGGGCTGTGCAGCTGCCTTGCTCAGCAGGATCAGACCGGAAGTGGTCTTGGTGGTGGGGTACGCAAGGTTCTCCACAGCGGGGCCCATCATGGCACCGCCGGCAACCACCTTGCCCAGCTCGCCCTTGACGCCCACGTAGTCCAGAATGTCCTGATAGGCAGTACCCACGGGCACAACAACGTTCTGCGGGGCAGCACAGGCATCGCCGTCCACGGTGATGGTGCGCTGGACCACCGGCATACCGGTAGCCAGATACTTGCCCAGCGTGGAAACGCTGGTCACGTTCATCACGATAGCGCCTGCATCGGCGGGCAGACCGCCGTGGGGCACCTCGCGGCCGAGGCACTTCTCGATCAGGATCAGCTCTGCGCCGGTGCCATAGACACTGGGCAGGGGTTTGACTTCGATGGTGCTGTCGTCCTTGGTCTTTTTGCACAGCAGGTCGATGCACTCGGGCTTGTTGTTCTCAATGCCGATGATGCACTTCGGGATGCCGGTATACTGCAGCACAGCCTTGATGCCGCGGATGATATCATCGCTGCACTCCAGCATCTCCTGCGTGTCGCTGGTCAGCCACACCTCGCACTCAGAGGCGTTGATCAGCAATGTATCCACCGGCTGCTTGGGCTGCAGCTTCACATCGGTGGGGAAGCCTGCGCCGCCCAGACCTACCAGACCGCACTCGCGCACGGCGGCAAGGAAGCTGGCCTTATCAGTAACTTCCGGTGCCTTGACGGCCGGATCTACGGTCTGCTTGCCATCGGTTTTGATGACGACAGAATCGCACATACGGCCATTGGACAGACGGAAAGGTTCCACTGCAGCCACCGTACCGGAAACGCTGGAGTGGATGTTTGCGGAGACAAAGCCGCCCGCCTCACCGATCTTGGTGCCGACGAACACTTCATCGCCTTTTTTGACCAGAGCCTTGGCGGGTGCGCCAATGTGCTGGCTCATAAGGATGCGTACCTGCGCGGGCAGAGGCATCGGGACAGGTTTGCTTGCAGCAGTTGCTTTGTCATGCGGCGTATGCGCGCCAAGCGCCGCACGTTTCAGCTTGTTCAACATGGATTTCAAATCCCCCATTCTGCTTGAATTGCCGTCCCCTCGCCCATGCAGGCGCACTGGTACAGGGACAGCAGCTGCTTAACACACTTATTGTATCATTTTGGCGCGGGAAGTCAACGACAACACGCCCCAAATGATGAATTTTCCTGAACTTTCTTATTCGTTTTCGTCGATTAGTTTTAACTAACCTTCGTATTTTTATTTTTGTTCTCCCCCTCTCTGCCGTTTGCCTTTGCAGCGGGAATATGCTATACTATAATCACTATATCGGCGGAACGTCCCCCGCTCCGCTCCCGAACTTCACAAGGAGGCACCAAACCATGAAAGTTCTCAAAGCTCTGCTCGCCGTCCTCACCACACTGGCTGTCGCCCTGACCGCCATTCTGCTGTTCTGGCAGGATAAAAACGCCCCGCGTTATATCCAGATCTACGAAAACGAGCAGTAATATTTTCTTGCAGCACAACACCCCGGCCGGGGCGGTAAAACCGCCCGGCCGGGGTGTTTTTGCGTATCAAAAATGCCGCTGGCGGAATGTCAGCGGCGTTTTTGCGGAAATGCTCAGTAATCCGTCTCGCAGCCAAGCAGGAATTTGATGTAGGCAAAGGTGCGCTCCTGCCCCAGATCCCGCACCATGCACAGCAGCTTTTCCAGCAGTGCGCGGGTCTCCGGGTGCATCAGGTAGTGGTCCTTGCTGCGCTGGTAGTACTCCCACGCGGAAGCATCGGTGTATTTATCGCCCAGATAGATCTGGCTCGCCGCCACCCGGTCGCACACCATCTCGCAGACATACCGCAGGGGGATCTTCATGCCGGTCAGGCCGGCCTTGGTGGTGCTGTAATCGATCCAGTATTCCAGATGATGCTTGTTGCGCCCCTTGTGGTGCAGCCACGCCGAGGTGTAGCCCTTGGCTTGGCGCTCGGCTTCGTTGGGGCTGTGGTCGCCCTGATAGTAGATGCATCCGGGGATGAACTCGGTGGGGCTGTACTTGCTCAGGTCGTGGGCAAGGCCCTGCTCATACAGCCCGCATGCAAAGCAGTATTTCATCACCAGCAGCTTGTGCCGGGTAATGGTTTCAAAATGGCCCTTGATGTTCATGCTGTTACTCCCTCCACTGCACCGTGATGCGTCCCTCTTTCAGCCCGCGCAGATCATCACTTTCGGAAAAATCCTCCCGGTCCATGGTCAGGTTGGGGTTATAGTAGGGGTCGTGCAGGATGTTCGCCTTGCCGTGCACATCGTACAGACGCTGCTGCTCGGCGGCAAAGCGCCGTGCCTTTACCGGGTCCTTCTCGTCCCCGCCGCGGCTCTTGCTCTCGTAGTGGGTCAGTTGAGCGTAGGGCGTCCACGCAATGCGATAGCCCGCATCCCGCACCCGCAGGCAGAAATCCACATCATTGAAGGCCACCGCAAAGGCTTCGTCCAGTCCCTTTACCTTGTCCCACACGCTGGTCTTTACCAGCAGGCAGGCACCGGTGACGGCAGAAAAGTTTTGCACCGTGGCGGTGCGGAACATGTAGCCGCTGCCGCCGGCCTTTTTGTACTTGTGGCTGTGCCCCGCGTAGCCCCCCAGTCCGGTGATAACCCCCGCGTGCTGGATGGTATCGTCCGGGTACCAGAGCATGGCACCGCACACGGCAGCCCCGCCGGGGTGTGCGCACGGGCGCAGAAGCTCGGTAAGCCAGTCGCCGCCCTGCACCTCCACGTCGTTGTTCAGCAGCAGCAGATACTCACCGGTGGCGTATTTGCGGCCAAAGTTGTTGATGCCGGAAAAGTTGAAGCCCTTTTTCGGGTAGGTGACCACCCGCAGGCCGTCGTAGCGCTGCTGCGCCTTTTTATAGTAGGCAAAGGTGGCGGGGTCGGTGGAGTTGTTCTCCACCACAATGACCTCAAAGTGCTCCCACGCGGTCTTTGTCCAGATGCTGTGCAGGCATTTTTCCAAGTCCTCGGTGTGGTCCTTGTTGGGGATGAGGATGCTCACCTTCGGTTCGCCCACGATATCCCACTTCACCCGGTAGGTGCTGGGGAACAAGCCGTCCTCCACCGTGCCGGTGCGTCCGGTGCGGGTCAGGTGGTCTGCCAGCGCCTTTTTTGCCGCTGCCGCCACATAGGGCTTGGCGTCCGCGCCGCCGGAGGTAGACCCCGCGTGCAC
>ERZ791930.1266-NODE-1266-length-11222-cov-5.535327_pt1 | contig 11222 bp, 9 predicted proteins | sample MGYA00510128_ERZ791930 | MGnify/ENA primary metagenome ERZ791930 (study PRJEB30046, sample SAMN00792057) | human gut metagenome | study: EMG produced TPA metagenomics assembly of the A metagenome-wide association study of gut microbiota in type 2... | reverse complement strand
CGCTGGTGCGGCTGTGCTCGCCTACAGGGGCAGAGTGCGCGGTGATCGCCCGGCAGATCGCAAACGCGCACACCCTGTTCAACGGGCTGTGCGCGCTGGTGTGGTTGCCCCTGACCGGGCAGATGGTGCGGCTGGTCTGCGTGTTGTTGCCCGACAAAAACCGCCCGGCAGAACGGTTGTAAACTGCAGCGGGGAATGGTATACTGAAGCAGAACGATACTATATATAAAGGGATGGAATGCAATGAAACGGAAAATCGGCAGGCTGTGCATGGTGCTGGGTGTGGTACTGATCCTGAGCGCCGCCGGGCTGCTTGGCTACAACCGGTGGGACGCCTCCCGGGCAGAAAAGGCCTCGCAGGAAGTATTGGGCGAGCTGGAGCAGACCATGCATAAGACCATCCCGGAGCACCGACAGCAGGCCGCAGCCGCAGCACCGCAGCCGGTGCTGGACCCGGCGCAGGAGATGACCACCGTGGAGGTGGAGGGGCACGCGTACATCGGGGTGCTTTCCATCCCGGCGGCGGGGCTGGAACTGCCGGTCATGGCGCAGTGGAGCTACGCGGGGCTGAAGGTTGCCCCCGGGCGCTACAGTGGCACCACCTATGCCGATGATCTGGTGATCTGCGGCCACAACTACGCAAAGCACTTCAGCCCCATCAAGTGGCTGGCCATCGGCAGCCCGGTGTATTTTACAGATGCAGACGGCTTACGCTGGAGCTACGAGGTGGACAATGTGGAGACCCTGCAGCCCACCCAGATCGAGGAGATGACCACCGCCACCGAGATGGATAGCTGGGACCTGACCCTGTTCACCTGCACCTCCGGCGGCAACGCCCGGTATGCTGTGCGCTGTGTGCGGACGGGCTACCCCGTCCGGGTGACGGACACGGCAGAATAACGTCGGCGCAGCGGGACGATTTGGAATGCCCGCCGCGTGCGCTTTGGGCATGGTCAGAGGAAAAATATTATTATAATTTGTGGCTCAGAAACGCCTGCGGGCGTTTCTGAGCCACTTTTTTCACGGGAGGGGAAGAAGCGGAAACGGCAGCCGTAGCGCCTGTTTCCTGCGGAAACGCGGCGCTAGGAAAAGCTGTGTTCTCAGAGAAAGCGGGTTTTGATAGAAAGGCGAAGGCTACAAACAGCGTGAGCAGACCGGAGGCGGATACGCAGCTTTTTGCGCAAAAAATCTGCAAAAACGGGTGAAAGTCCTTTTTATGGTATCCTGATTGTGCGATACTGTGTTCACCGGGAAAAGCCCCGGGAACAAAACAGACACACAGGAGGGAAACACCATGAAGGATTTTGAAGTGCGTTATGTGGGCGGTCATGTGGAGGTATACACCGGCAGTGGTGTGTTCCTGTTTTCGGCCGATACGGTGCGCGAGGCTATGGAGGAGCTGGCCGGGTAAGCACAGGAAGCCCGTAGCCGGAAAGCTTAATGTAAAATGTATGTAAAATAAAGGAAAGTTTTTGGTTTGCAACCGGGAAATATGTTGCGAAATGTGAGGAAAAAGTAACTTTCCTGTAAAATAAACCTTGTTGTGCAGCCCCCTTTGATGGTATAATAAAAATAAGCGGCTGCCGGAACGTGGTGAGCGCCGTGGGCGTTCAGGGTTCCGGCGGCTGTGTGCTGTAAAGGATAAAAAGGGAAGTTTCACATTAGGAGTATCGTTATGGATATCACACACATTACCTCTCTGCTGGGCGGCGTTGCGCTGTTCCTGTACGGTATGTCCATTATGGGCGCCGGACTGGAAAAGCTGGCAGGCGGCAAGATGCAGGGCGTATTGCAAAAGCTTACCTCCTCTACCATCAAAGGCGTGATCTTCGGCACACTGATCACCGGCGTTATCCAGTCGTCGGCTGGTACGGTGGTTATTTGTGTTGGTCTGGTCAACTCTGGTATCATGACACTGACGCAGTCGGTAGGCGTGATCATGGGCGCAAATATTGGTACTACGGTAACAGGTCAGTTGATCCGCATGGCGGATATCTCGGGCGACAGCCTGTGGCTGACCTTGATCCAGCCCAAGACTTTTGCACCCGTGGTGGCGTTTATTGGCTGCATTTTTTATGTGTTCCTGCGCAATGCCAAAAAGAAGAACATCGGCCAGATCATGCTGGGCTTCGGTATTCTGTTTACCGGCATGAGCCTGATGGATACCGGCGTGGCTCCCCTGCGGGAGAGCGCTGTATTCCAGAATCTGTTCGTTACCATGACAAACCCCATTCTGGGCGTTCTGGTGGGCGTGGTGGTCACTGTGATCATCCAGTCCTCCTCGGCCTCAGTGGGTATTTTGCAGGCACTGTCCAGCACGGGTCTTGTCACCTTCAGCTCTGCCATCCCCATCATTCTGGGTGCGCATATCGGTACGGCGTTCACCCCGTTGCTCACCATCGGCGGTTCCTCCAAGGATGGTAAGCGGGCAGCACTTATCCACCTGTACTTCAACGTTATCGGCAGCGTCATTCTGCTGGCGCTGATCTACGCGGTGCAGTTCACCATCGGCATCCCCATGTGGGGCGATGTGATGAACAAGAGCTCCATTGCAAACATCCATACCATGTCCAGTGTTTGCGCCATGCTGCTGTTCCTGCCTTGCAGCGGGGTGCTGAGCCGTCTGGCCATGCTCACGGTGCCCAGCAGCGTGGAGGAAGCGCAGGAGCTGAGCATGCCGGTGCTGGACGAACGTCTGTATAAGAGCCCGGCTGTGGCACTGCAGCAGGCAAAGAACGCTGTGATCAAAATGTCCCGCCGTGCTGCCCGCAACGTGGGTCTGGCCGCGCCGCTGCTGCTGAAGCTGGACGAGGAGACCGTGAGCGCCATCAAGGTGCGCGAGAACCTGATCGACCGCATGGAGGTGGAGATCACCAACTACCTGATCAAGCTGACGGATCAGGAGCTGGGCGATGACGAGAGCCACGCGGTGACCGAGCTGCTGAACTTTGTTACCGAGTTCGAGCGCATCGGCGACTATGCCGTGAACATCATGGAAAAGGCCGAGGAGCTGTACGACAAGGAAGCCAGCTTCAGCGAGAGCGCCCAAAAGGAGCTGCGCCTGCTGGACGCTGCGCTGGAGCGCATCCTGTCCCTGACGGACGAGGCCTTTGAAAATGACGATATCCAGAAGGCGATGCAGGTAGAGCCGCTGGAGGAAATCATTGATGTGATGGTGGAGCGCCTGCGCGACCAGCACATCCGCCGCTTGAAGGACGGCATCTGCTCCATCGACACCGGCGTGGTATTCTTAGACGTGCTGAACAACGCCGAGCGTATCTCCGACCACTGCTCCAACATTGCGGTGCGCATGGTGGGCATGGAGGCCGGTGAGGACTACGACTCCCATACCCTGAAAAACATCATGCACCACAGCCCCAGCAAGGACTATATGCTGGAGTATGAGCAGTGCCGCAAGGAATACCTTGTGCCGCTGGAAGAGCTGGAAGCGTAAATCATCTGTAACAGAGACCGCTGCACACTGTGTAGCGGTCTTTTCCTGTATTTACTCTCCCAGATCCTCCAGCAGCAGATCCAGCTCCCGGGGGCTGTTCACCACAAGGCCGCGTTTGATGCGCAAAGCATCGTTTTCCGGTAAAAGATTGGTGTAGATGCCGGTCATGCGGATCAATGTGCCCGGAGTGCCGTCGGCACGGCAGGTGTATACTGCCACCCGCCCGCCGGTGTCCCGCAGGCAGTAGCGGGCAGTATCCGTCTGGGGCATTGTCTGCGCGGCAAGGCTCAGGGGAGAGGTGGGGTCGGTCTCCGACCCGGCAGGGCTCTGGGACAGCTGCAGCTTTGGCAGCATCATCCAGAACAGGCTGAAAACGATGGTGAACACGCAAAGCCCGTAGAACAGGCAGACAGACAGCTTGCGCATAAAAACACTTCCTTTCCCTGCAAGTATGCCCCGTTTGGGCGGGCGGCAGACAATTTTCACACGCAGATACTGTACTTTCCATAAGAGAGTGTGTTATACTATTTATGTCTGCTCAGCGCACAAAGATTGGTTCTTGCCCGGCTGGGGTGCGCGTGCTATAATATGGTATTGCAGTTAGAAGTTTCGTGTTACAAGCGATGTGGATAAAACCCCGGCGCAGCAATGCCCGGCAACAGTCTTGAAATGTCAGGAGGCGATCCCTATCTCCAACAATGAGATGAGAAAGATCCATCGGGGCGGCGAGGAGCAGCCTGCCCGCCCGGTGGGACGTAAAGTCAATGTATCCCAGAGCCGCCGCGAGGCACAGCCCGCTGCGGAAAACCGTACCCGCGCGCCCAAAGCGCCCAAAAGCCCCAAGCAGCCGAAGGAAAAAAGCAAGCACCCCATCCTGCGGTTCATCGGACGCACCATTGCCACGGCGCTCTGCCTTGGCATTATGCTGGGCAGCGTAGTGGCTGTGGGGATGGTGTACTATGTGGTGCAGGCTACTGCCAACGACGGTGACCTGCTGGATCTGGACAACATCCAGCTGAGCCAGTCCAGTATGGTGGTTGCTACCGACCCGGATACCGGCGCACAGGTGGAGTATGCCACCCTGCGCTCTTCCAACAGCCACCGTGTGTGGGCAGACCTTGAGCAGATCCCTTCCAATTTGCAGTATGCTTTCATCTGCACCGAGGATAAGGACTTCTACTCAGAGCCCGGTGTCAACTTCAAGCGCACCATCGGCGCAATGATCAACGAGTACCTGCTGCCCATCTACAGCTCCAAGCAGGGCGCATCCACGCTGGAGCAGCAGCTCATCAAGAACCTGACCGATGACAACAGCGCCAGCGGCATTCAGGGCGCGCTGCGCAAGCTGCGCGAGATCTACCGCGCGCTCTGCCTGAGCCGCAGCTACTCCAAGGAGACTATTCTGGAAGCCTACCTGAACACCATCAGCTTTACCGGCACCATTCAGGGTGTGCAGACGGCGGCCAACGAGTACTTCAACAAGGATGTCAGTCAGCTGAGCCTGTGGGAGTGCGCCACTATTGCTTCCATTACCAAAAACCCCACCAATTATAACCCCTATACGAACCCCGAAAACCTGATCAACCGCCGCAACTTCATCATGTACAATATGTGGCAGCAGGGCATCATCAGCGAGGAAGAATACCGCGCCGGCGCTGCCCAGCCCCTTGTGCTGGCCGAAGAGGACAGCGGCAAAAAGCCCAGCACCGTTACCTCCTACTTCACCGATGCACTGTTCAACGAGGTCGTGCAGGACATCATGACCAAGGAGAATATCAGCGAGTCTGAGGCGCAGAAGCTGCTTTACACCGGCGGCTTTACCATCGAGGCTACCGTCAACACCAAGCTGCAGTCCCAGATGGAGAACCTGATGCTGAACACCGACGATGCTTACTTCCCGGCGGGCTGGCATGAAGAAGAGGTCACCTCCATTTCGGACGATGATGTGCAGGTGTTCAACGAGGACGGCACCCCCAAGACCCGCACCGGCGAGGACGGCACCGTCTACTACTACCGCAACGTGCGCACGCAGGCTGCCATGGTCACGCTGGATTATGACGGCAACGTGCTGGCCATTGTGGGCGGCTTGGGCGAAAAGACCAAGAGCCTTTCCCTGAACCGCGCCTACAACGTGGAGCGGCAGACAGGCTCTACCATCAAGCCCATCGGTGCGTACGCACTGGGCGTTGAGTACGGTCTGGTCAACTGGTCCACCATGCTCAACAACTCCCCCCTGTACCAGAAGCAGGATATGATCATCCGGGACGAGGACTATTGCCGCAAAAACGGCCTGATGGGCCTTTCTGATAAACAGCTCCGCGCTTACCCCAACGCATGGCGCAGCTGGCCGCGCAACTACGGCGGCAACTACGGCGATGGCAGCGACGTCCCGCTGTGGAACGGCCTTGCCCGCTCGCTGAACACCATCGCGGTTCGCGTGGGCGACCTTGTGGGCGCAAGCAACATCTTCAACTTCGTCTACAACACCTTGCAACTGAACACGCTGGACCCCACCAACGACGTGGGTCTGGCGCAGATGGTCATGGGCAGCCAGACCAAGGGCGTTACCCCCATGGCACTGGCCGCAGCCTTCCAGATCTTCTATGATGGCGAGTACACCACCCCGCACCTGTACACCCGTGTGCTGGACCGGGACGGCAACATCTATCTGGAAAACAACGCCACCAGCTATCAGGCACTGACCCCTGATACCGCCTATATCATGAACCGTCTGCTGAAGAACGTTCTGTTCTCCAGCGTAGGTACTGCCAGCGGCCGTTACCCCAACTCCAACGGCATGGAGGCCTTTGGTAAGACCGGTACGGCCAGCGATGAGAAGGACCTGTGGTTCGTGGGCGGCACGCCCTACTACGTTACCGCAGTGTGGTGGGGCTACGATGCACCCTACGATATGACCAAGACGCTGTCTAAGCAGCAGGCCAAGACCCGCACCTGCGTAACGGCGTGGAAGGCGCTGATGGAGCAGGCACAGGCAGACCTGCCCTACAAGGCGTTCCCCACCTCTGCAGGCGTAGTGGAGCGCCGCTACTGCACCCAGAGCGGCCTTCTGGCCGGTGCAGGCTGCCCGAGCACTGCTGTTGGCTACTACCGCGCCGAGGACCTGCCCGATACCTGCACCTACTCCCACAGTGCACCGCAGGCTGCTGCCGGGGACGCAGACAGCGCTGTGCCCACCCAGCCGGTCATCCCCACGGACACCAGCGCTCTGGACACAGAGTAAGGGCAAAAATCGTACTTTTTCGTCCCTTTGCTGAAAATCCGGCAAGGACGGGGCGCACTTCACAAGACAAAACTGGACAAAGTGACAAAATAGCATCCGGGCTCTTGCATTGCAGGGGTTCGGATGCTATTATATTCTCTGCAAGAACACTTGTGTTTGAGAGGTGAACAAGTTGGAACGCCGTTTTTATCTGGTGGATGCGCAGGTGCTGCCGGAGGTCTTTCTCAAGGTGGTACGCGCCAAGGAGCTGCTGGCCAGCGGAGAAGCCCGCAGCATTTCGGCTGCGACCCGGGCTGTAGAGCTTTCGCGCAGTGCGTTTTATAAGTATAAGGATTGTATCTTTGATTCTGAGAATGGCCGTGAGGTGATCACGGTCATGGCCACCCTGCGGGACGAGACCGGTGCGCTGCAAAGCCTTCTGGCGGGCATCAGCGCCGCAGGTGCCAGCATTGTGACCATCAACCAGTCCACCCCGGAAAACGGGGCTGCGCTGGTGGCGGTCACCATCCGCACCGACACCATGCAGATGTCCCCGGAGGAGCTAACCGAAAAGCTTTCGCGCCAGCGCATGGTCGTGGGTGTGCGCTGTGGGTATAACCTGTAACGAACAGGAAACGAGGGAAAGAGAGTATGGCTAAAATTGCAATTCTGGGCTTTGGCACGGTGGGCAGCGGCGTGTACGAGGTGCTGCGCCGCAATGCCGCAAGTGTCTCCCGCCGGGCTGGCGAACCGGTGGAGGTAAAGTACATTCTGGACCCGAAGGACTTTACCGGCAACCCCGTGGAGCCGCTGGTGGTCAAGAATATCGACGTGATCCTGCAGGACCCGGAGATCCGGGTGGTGGTAGAGACCATTGGCGGCACCCGCTTTGCTTACCCCTACGTCAAGGCGTGTCTGGAGAACGGCCGTAGCGTGTGCACTTCCAACAAGGAGATGGTGGCTACCTACGGCGCAGAACTGCTGGCACTGGCAAAGCAGCACGACTGCGCCTTCCTGTTCGAGGCCTCTGTGGGCGGCGGTACGCCGATCATCACCCCCATGCACCAGTGTCTGGCGGCCAACGTCATCACCGAGGTGGAGGGCATCGTGAACGGTACCACCAATTTCATGCTCACCAAGATGGTGCGGGAGGGTCTTGACTTTGAGGATGCGCTGCACATTGCGCAGGAGCTGGGCTACGCCGAGACCAAGGACCCCAGCGATGATGTGGACGGCCGCGACGCCTGCCGCAAGATCGCCATCCTGTCCTCCATGGTATGCGGCCACCAGATCTACCCCCAGAACATTCCCACCCGGGGCATCCGGGCCATTACCACCGCCGATGTGGCCAGCGCCGAAAAGCTGGGCTGCGTTATCAAGCTGATCGCATGGATGAAGCTTGGCAAGGATGGCAGCGTAGCTGCCGGTGTAGAGCCGTGCCTTGTGCCCAAGGCAAACCAGCTGGCCAGCGTGGACGATGTGTTCAATGCAGTGCTGGTCAAGGGCGATATGCTGGGCGACGTGGTGTTCTACGGCAAGGGCGCAGGCAAGCTGCCCACCGCCAGCGCCGTGGTGGCAGACGTGGTGGATGCGCTGAAAAACGGCGCGCAGGTGCACGACAGCCTGTTCTGGCAGCCTGCAGACCCGGTGGACGGTATGCTCACCGACCCGGCCCCCGCTGCATATTATGTGCGTGTGGCGGGCATTGCACCCGCTGTGGTGGAGGCTATCTACGGCTACGGCAAGGTGGTGGATGAGCGGTACGAGGGCTGCGCCTACTTTGTGGAGCGCGCCGACGAGCGTGCGCTGGCAGAGGCCGCGCGCAAGGTGGAGGCCGTGGGCGGCAGCGTGAAGCTGATGCTCAAGCGTCTGCCTGAGGAAGTGTAACGGAAAGGAACTGCGGCAATGAAGATCAAGGTTTCGGTCCCTGCCACCAGCGCCAACGTAGGCTCCGGCTTCGATGCGCTGGGTCTGGCAGTTACGTTGTACAACACGGTCACCTTTGAGGACAGCGAGGTGCTGGAGATCTCGGCATCGGATGGCACCCGCATCCCCCGCGGCGAGTCGAACCTCGTGTACCGCTCCGCCAAGGGCCTGTTCGAAAAAGTTGGCAAGCAGATCCCGCCCCTCAAGATCACCCAGACGAACCCCATTCCCATGGCGCGGGGTCTGGGCTCTTCTTCGGCCTGCATCATTGCAGGTCTGCTGGGAGCAAACCGGATGCTGGGCGATGTGCTCAACACGCAGGAGCTGCTCACGCTGGCAACGGCCATTGAGGGACATCCCGATAACGTGGCTCCGGCGCTGCTGGGCGGCCTGACCAGCAGCGTGTTCGAGGACGGCAAGGTGTATTCAGTCAAGCGGAATGTGGATGAAAGCCTCTGCTTTGCCGCCATCGTGCCGGACTACAAGCTGCTGACCGAGGCGGCCCGCGCGGCTCTGCCCAAGGAGGTATCCCACAAGGATGCGGTGTATAACCTGTCCCGTGCCGCGCTGGTGCCCGCAGCCTTCTGCGAAGGCCGGCACGACCTGCTGGCCATTGCCACCGAGGATAAGCTGCATCAGCAGTACCGGATGCCCCTGATGCCCGGCTCCCGCGAGGTGTTCGATATGGCGCGGCTGTGCGGCGCAAAGGCCGTGTATGTGTCCGGCGCAGGCAGCACCGTAATGGCTGTGGCGGAAAAGGCCGAGGCCGAAAAGTTCTATTCCAAGCTGGAAAAAGGTCTGGAGCTGTTGGAAGGTCTGGACGGATGTGAAGCATTTACACTGTTGCGGCTGGATGCCGATAACACCGGCGCAACCGTGGAATGATAAACGGGTAAGGGAAGTGCAATACCGCTTCCGCCCGGCAAGCCCCCGCAAGCGCGGGGCGTAAAGAGGAGAGTGACAAGATATGGCGTTGATCGTACAGAAATTCGGCGGTTCTTCCGTAAAGGACCGTGACCGTATCTTCAACGTTGCGCGGATCGTGGCCAACACCCACAACGCGGGCAATGATGTAGTGGTGGTAGTCTCCGCACAGGGCGACACCACCGATGACCTGATCGCCAAGGCAGGGGAGATCACCCACAACCCCTCGGCGCGTGAGATGGATATGCTGCTTGCCTCCGGCGAGCAGATCAGCATCGCGCTGCTGGCCATGGCACTGAACGAACTGGGCTGCCATGCCATCAGCCTGACCGGCTGGCAGGCAGGCTTCCGCACCGACCGCGCCTACACCAAGGCGCGCATCACCCGGCTGGAGACCGAGCGGATCTCCTCGGAGCTGGAGCGCAACCGCGTGGTGGTGGTGGCAGGCTTTCAGGGCCTGAACAAGCTGGACGATATCACCACCCTTGGCCGCGGCGGCTCCGATACCAGCGCTGTGGCTATTGCTGCAGCCCTGCACGCCGACCGCTGCCAGATCTATACGGATGTGGAGGGCGTTTACACCGCCGACCCGCGCAAGGTGCGCAACACCCGCAGGCTGGAGGAGATCACCTTTGACGAGATGCTGGAGCTGGCATCTCTGGGCGCACAGGTGCTGAACAACCGCAGCGTGGAACTGGCCAAAAAGTACAATGTGGAGCTGGAGGTACTCTCCAGCCTGAACCCCATCCCGGGTACGGTGGTTAAGGAGGTTACAAAGGACATGGAAGGTATGCTGATCAAGGGTGTTGCCAAGGACACCGATGTTGCTGTTATCACGATTCTCAACGTTCCCGATGAGCCGGGCATGAGCTTTAAGATCTTCGGTCTGCTGGCACAGAAGAATATCAACGTGGACATCATCCTGCAGTCCACCGGCCGTGACGGCATGAAGGATATCAGCTTTACCTGTGCCGAGAGCGAAGCCGAGCTGGCCATGCGTGTGCTGAAGGACAGCGCACACTTCAGCAATGTCAGCGTGGATACCACCTGCGCCAAGGTCTCCATTGTGGGTGCCGGTATGCAGAGCCACAGCGGCGTTGCCTCTAAGATGTTTGAGGCATTGTCCAACAACAATATCAACATCAAAATGATCTCCACCAGCGAGATCAAGATCTCCTGCATCATCGACCGCGCCGATGCCGATAAGGCCGTCAGCGCCATCCATGATATGCTGTTTGACTGATCTGCGTAAAATTTCAGTTTATGGCCTGTCTGCCCCTGCCGGGGCGGGCAGGTCATAATTTTTTTACACACGGCGGCGTTTACACAAATTGCAAAGGGGTGTATAATATAGTTTGAATCTGTGCGGCGCACCGGCGCTGCAACAACGCCGAAAAGGAGCCCCGCCGCATGAGTGAACCCACCCGTACCTCCAGAGCGCCTGCTGATAAGCGCCTGACCTATCAACAATGGAAGCGCCGCAAAATGCTGCGGCTGGCCCGCAACTGGGTGCTGTTTCTGGCCGGTTGCGCTGCAGTGGTGGTGCTGCTGACCGGCGGCATTCTGTGGCTGCTGCCCAAGGTGCACGGCCTGCTGGCCGGGCCCAAGGTATTCGCGGCCAGCGTGTACGATGGCACCGGCTATGTATTCGATGCCGCAGACGCGCGGCTTACGCTGGTGAATGCCAACCTGCCCTAT
>ERZ791930.1265-NODE-1265-length-11223-cov-2.687321_pt1 | contig 11223 bp, 16 predicted proteins | sample MGYA00510128_ERZ791930 | MGnify/ENA primary metagenome ERZ791930 (study PRJEB30046, sample SAMN00792057) | human gut metagenome | study: EMG produced TPA metagenomics assembly of the A metagenome-wide association study of gut microbiota in type 2... | reverse complement strand
GCCACCTGACGTGGCCACCAGATTATTTCCCCACCAGCTCGTTTATCTCTTTCACTGTCTGATTAAACCGCTCTGACTCAAGCTCAACACCTAAGGCCCGACGCCCCAGCGCCATTGCTGCTTTTATTGTGGAACCGGATCCCATAAAAAAATCAGCAACCAGATCACCAGGTCGACTACTGGCATTGATTATTTGCCTGAGCATATCCGCCGGTTTCTCACACGGATGTTTCCCCGGGTAGAACTGAACGGGTTTATGCATCCAGACATCGGTATAAGGCACGGAGACTGATACGGAGAAATAGCGCCGGAGAGATTTAAACTCATCCAGCAATTCAGAATATTTGCGATTCAGTGAATCATAAGATGCCACCAGCTGGTGGTGTGGTTGTTCCAGTTGTTGTTCCTGAAACTTCTCTGCCGCTATACGGGAAAACAGTGCCTGTAACTTCCGATAGTCAGCCTCATTCGGCAACTGCCACTGACTGGCACCAAACCAGTGGGAAACCATATTTTTCTTACCTGTGGCTTCGGCAATTTGTTTTGCCGTTATACCCAGTTCGGCACGAGCATCCCTGAAATACGATATCAGCGGTGCCATTATGTGCTGTTTGAGTTCCCTTTCTTTTGCTGCATAGCCGTCACTTTTGCCGCGATATGGCCCCTGGTAATGTTCAGCAAACAGAACGCGCTCTGTGGCAGGAAAATATGCGCGCAGACTTTCTTTATTACACCCATTCCAACGTCCGGACGGCTTCGCCCAGATGATATGGTTAAGCACGTTGAAACGTTCACGCATCATGATCTCAATATCAGATGCCAGGCGATGCCCACAGAACAGGTAAAGGCTTCCGGCAGGTTTTAACACCCGCCAGAACTGGGCCAGACAGTGGTCCAGCCACTTAAGGTAATCTTCGTCCCCTTTCCACTGATTGTCCCAGCCGTTGGGTTTCACCTTGAAGTACGGCGGATCGGTAACAATCAGGTCAATGGAATCATCAGGCAGGGACTGAATAAAATGCAGGCAATCAGCGTTGATTAAATCAACACTGTTTATTTTTACAGTATTTTTCATGGATCAGTAAGCGTAACTCTGGTAGGCTCACTCTGCTTTTGCGCTAAAGCAGTGGGCCGTGGTTCGCTTGTGACCAGTAAGCATGAGCGAATGGCTGGCAGGTGCTACCAACACCCACCAGCCGCCCATTTTCACAGCAGGAAAGCGCCATTACTGGCAGCGTCTGAATTTATTCCCGTACCCGCCGTTATCCTTCGCCAGCCCCGCCAGAACTAACTGAGTCAGTATTAACTGGCACCGGGCTTCGCTTACTCCGGTAGTTCTCGTCATCATGCGTGGCGTTACCCACTTGTCAGCAGGTAAGAAATGAAGGACTGCTGCGGCGGTTTCTGTCATATCTTGCTGTTTTAGCATGTCTTTTTCCCTTCTGGTTAACATGACATACCAATAACTCTTGTCTAAAAAGCCAGCAAGATAAAAAGTCAGTATTCACGACCACCAGCGTGTTTACTGTACTGCACCAAGTTTACAGGTACAAAAAAACCCGCTCAGTGGCGGGTTCTTAAATCTTATCAACGGTAGACATACAAAGCCCATCGTTGTGAAAATCTTATCCATATTTTTTGAAAAACGCAAGCATCATGTCGTCATCTTCGGCGAAAACCATTTATCTTGTCACCTTTCTCAATTGTATCTCTGCATATGCTTCTTCCTGCCAGCACTTTGTAACCAGTTTATCAATGACATCTGCATATCCTTTGTACCACTGATAATCCGTCAGGCCTGGTACCAGCTTCTGGACATGAAGCCGCGCCAGTGTGGTTGGTAAACGGCTAAACCGGTTTCCATTGCAACGCCCACAAACCTTATAAACAGGCGTGCCATGAAGCCGGGTTCTTTTTTCATCCAGGACAATACCTTTACCCTTACACCCTCTGCACGCTGTGCTGACTTCTCCCTTACCATGACAATGCTGACACAGTTCCTTCACCCACTCTTCCTTGATAACAGATTCCCCGCTTCTGGAGTGTTTCACCACTTCGCGCAATACATTATGAAATCCAGTACCAGCACAATGCTCACAGCGAGCCTTACTTGCCGCAGACCTGGAATAATCAGCAAAGGCAAAATTCACAAGGTAAGGGATGATCTGTAACCGGGTTTCTTCACTCAATTTGTTCAATGTCGGGTTATCCAGTGCCATCGCGTAATTGAGCAGACCTTCAATCGCAAACTGAGGATCCTGAACACCAACTTTTGCCAGGAATAAGGCAAACCCAAGCGGTGCTTTCGACTGCACCATCCCCTGCGCAGCCATCACATCCGTAATTGTTAAACCACCAGAGCCTGTCGCCGGTGCGTCATCGCTCAATTTTGGAGATTTCGGGGAGTAATATTTCGGTAAGGCTTCAAGGTTCATGCTCGTTCTCCACTTACGCCAGTACGCCTATTGCCAGCGCACGATCGATAAAACGAAATATCAACTCCAGCTGGGAGCCATACTTCTCTTCAAATGCCACGGTATCCGCATGCAGCTCGTCGTGATGCTTTCTGCACAAAGGCAACACAAAGAGGTCATGCGCTTTTGTACCCATTCCCCCCTGACCGTGGCCTATCAGGTGGTGGGGATCATCAGCGGGCTTTCCACAACATGCACACGGCTGTGTCTTAACCCAGCGCGTGTACTTTTCATTAACCCAGCGGCGACGTTTTGGGCGTAACATAAAAGACTCCGGCGACTCCGGATCCACTTTCAGCGCCAGCACCTTTTTCGCCTTATCCTGGATGATGCTGGTGGCAGGAACCGAAGGCACAAGGTCACTTTCCCGGGTAACAGACGGCACAACAGGCTTCGGTAATCTCAGTGCCTTACGGGCTGCACTTTCCGGTAAGGCATCCGCCAGATCATTACGAATCAGCCACCAGCACAGTTCCGGCATTGTCACAACGTGACTGTCATCAAAACCGAGATCCCGACGCACAACAGACAACACCCAGCGGGCACAGTTATCCGTTGCCATTGATTCCAGCCGTTCCGTGAACTGATCGCGCAGCTGGTTATCGCAGTGCCAGCACAGACGGATTGCACCCGGAGCGTGTCGCATTGTGGTTATGTTCTCGCTGTGCCAGTCGGAATGAGGCCACTGGCAGCCTTTTTCACGAAGTAACCAGCTTTCAAGACATTCCACGCCACCAGCACGACGGATCACTGCCTCATTGCGGAACACGGCCCGAACGGCAGGATCATCCGCCAGCGGTTGTGATGCCGCCGGAACGGCACCACTGGCGAAAGATGAATAACGTTCCGGCTCAGGCTCCAGCAGGACACGCCCCTGCATAAACAGGGGCATCAGCTCTGAACCTGGCCTGAACAATACGATCCCCATACGCGGGGCAATTTCAGGGGTCAGTAGTGCTCTCACGGTCACCTCAATGAACGGTATCGAGCAGCTTTAACAGCTCAGGGAATCGGGATTCGAAGAAATGCGGCTGCGTCTCGCGCGGATTTGCGGGACTGGTGATGTTCTTGCCGAACATGCAGCCTTTCGCTGTCAGCGACCAGAATTTTTTGATGTTGTTAATCGCGGTACGGCTGTATCGTTCGCGTTGTTCAACGATCCCCAGCTTCGCCATCTGGTGATATGCCTGATTAGCCGTAAGGCGGATACCATACTGTTTCAGCAGTGCACTCAGCGACAGCGTGGGGCGACTTGAGCCATCAGGCGCGTCAGCAGGAGCATCAATGGCATAGCGCGGTGCCAGATTCGGTAAGCCAACAGCCTCCTGGAGTTTCTGACAGGCACCAAGCACTGATGAGTTAGACAGGTTTAACTCCCTGCGCATAAAGTCCAGCAGAATCACACCAGCCTGCATCTTGTCAGCAGCCTGCCCGGATAATTTTTCCGGTGCGCTGGTTACCATATCGAAAGTACGGATCACCTTCAGATGGAATGACGGGCTGATCCACATTGCATAGGCATACACCAGTTCCTTGCAGACATACGTTCCCCGTTCATTTCCCCCATGAATCACACTCACCGGGTCAACACCCAAATTCTGGGTGTTGGTCAATTCATGAACAAGCTCAACAGTTTGTTGGCTGGAAAGAAACTTTCCTGGCTCCTTGGTTCTGGCATTTGCACCAGATGCTACTGCTGCGCGATGCAGATCGTTCAGGCTGTAACGTCCATAAGCATCACGACGAACTTCAATACCATCAATGACCATCAGATTATTCATACTTCGTTTCTCCTCTTGATCAGGCGGCTGCACCCGCCGTTTTCTCGTACTTACTGATAGTGATCTCGACCTTCCCTTTCGGGATAACCGGTCCCCACTCCACCAGCATTCTTTTCACCTGTCTGTCGTCTTCCCACACACCCGCGTGGGTCAGGGCGTCAAACAGCGCCTTGTTATAGTTGTCCAGATCACGGATCCGGTTATCCGGCGGAAACAACACGATCTCCACTGAAGCAGGTGCCGACGTTGGTTTCGGCAGACGACGTAACTGCTCAACTATTGCTGCGCACGCCGCGCTCTGAAATTTTCGCCCCGCCTCGCTTATCAGGCTCTTACCAGCAAATGCCCCTTTGTTGGGGTGTCGCCAGTACGTGTTCACACTGGGCGGGAAAGGAAGGATCAACTTCATACTTTCAAGCCCCTCTCATGTAACCAGTGGGCTGCACGCAACCTGGCGTTCTCCTCACCGGCAAGCAGTGCGCGGATGATACCGACCGCTTCGCTGTCGTCGTCCTTCACCGCGGTATGAAGCGTGATGCCCCGGGCCACGCCACGCTTTATCGTGATGACGCCTTTTTTCTCCAGTGCACGAAGATGCTCCACCGCTGCATTCACTGAACGGTATCCCAGCATGGTTGCCACCTCCTGATTGGTTGGCGGGAAGCCACGTTCTTTCTGATAAGAAATCAGCATATCCAGCACCTGCTGCTGGCATTGAGTTAACGTCGTCATGCCGCCATCTCCCTGACCAGTTTTTCTGCCTGCTGGCGAACCTGCGCCAGAAAGGCCTCACCACATGCCTCAAGTTCATCGCGCCCGATGTAGCTGATTGCCGGTCCCTTCCAGGTCTTGTCGAAAACAGCAATAGCACCAGCGAAGAAAGCGCCTGTCGGCACCTGCTTCTCATCCTTCGGGATAAACCAGGCAGGCAGTTCAAAACCAATACGCCCGCGAATAAAAGCAATATGGTCCGCATCTTCCGGCCACCACACTTCGCTGGTGGCAGCTTTGATCAGGAAAACATAGCGCCCGCCCTTATCACGCATGGCACTGGCATGTTTCATGATGTAACGCATGCCGGTGATGTATTGCCCCTCATGCTGACTGGCGCGGCTGTATGGGGGATTACCAAAGGCAGCACCTTTAAGCTCCGCAAGACGTTCTGACCAGTCATGCGCCAGCGCGTTATCTTCCGCCGTGTAATACGCGGCACATTTGGCGTTATCACCGTCAGTAAACAGATCCAGAACAAACGGGCCAAACAGAGTGTTAATTCCCCAGAAAATGTTGTCCGGCGTGCGCCACTGATCGCCCACTTCCTTCAGTTCATGGGCTGGTTTGTTCCGCAGTTCTACCAGCGCCTGGCAATATTTATTACTCATTAAGCCCCCACGTAAAAAGCATCCGCAATGTCTCCGGAAGTACAGCCCGGATGGGCTTCAATGAATTTCTGAACGTCATTTAACAGACTCATGATCACCCCCTGAATCCTGCCGGGATCTGGCTGTAGTCCACGTTGTCGTAACTGGCTTTGAAGTACGGGTCTTCACGTTTTTCTGTGTGCGTGCTGACGGACGGCGATAAGCGCAGGGAAAGCTCATCCCATTTTTCCCGCAACTTCGACGGGCTGAGCACGTTACGGCACCAGAACGGATCGCGGCTGACGCGGCTGTACATCTCGCAGATTTGTTTGTGAGTACGACCATCCTGCACACACATCAGGCGAATTTCGTTTGCCCAGGCTGTCCAGTTCGGTTCTTTGGGACGAACCACCTCGCCGTCACATTCGGCGGCCTGCTCGTACAGGGCGATGATTTTTTTCCAGAGCCACTGTGCGCAGGTCAAATCATCCTGCGTTCCCCACTGGCGCTTTTTAGGGCTGAATACAACCGCATCAGGATGGCGAGTTAAAAACTCCTGTTCGGCCGTTTGCGTGTCCGGTTGCGAAGCGTCCGGACGAGAAGATGTTTTATTCTCTGTAGTAATCTCTGTTGTATTCTCTGTAAGATCATTGGGCCATTTTGACCCGATGACAGCGTGTCGTTTTGAACCTATGGATCGTGTCATTTTGCGCCCATCCATCAGGTCACTTTGACCCGATGGAGAAGTGCATTTTGACCTGATGGATTCGTTCACTTTGACCTCTTCTAAAAGCTCACTTTCATAGTTGATCGTGTAGAAGTTGGTCATGTCACGCTTCGATTTATTGAGTTGCTCGCGACGCAAAACCCCAAGTGATTTCAGGCTTGCAAATGTGCGTTTCAGAGTGGACTCTGACCAGAACGGAAACTGCTCCAGCCACTGTTCTGTCGTGTTATAAACCCAGCGAATTCCGCCATGCTCAGTGCCTGAATTCGTTTCATTCAGCCAGTAATGAAGCTGCTGCAACACAATTGCCTCATTCAGACCAATACGGCATGCAAGATCACGATTTATCACAATGGGCTGGGATGTCATTAACAGGCTCATGACCGACCTCTATTTCCCTGAATTTACGACGAAACTGTTCGAGCGGGCTGAAGCACTCATGTTCATAGCCTTCACGGAGGTAGATAACCCGTTGTGTTTCCGGCTCCCAACGAATGACTCTGACGGGCACTCCGTAGTGATCTTTGAACCAGCGGTTAACTTGTCGCAAAGGACTGTCTCCTTCTGCCGGTTGAAATCACCCACAGCCCACTCTGCAAAGCTGTGGGTTACAATTTCCCTGTCACCTGGTACATTCACTGCATAGCAATACTCCACCTTCGCTTTTCCACCCGGGACAGGAAGCGCAATCAGTTGCGAGCGACGGTAGTGTGTTGTTAAACTGTTCATGCGTTAGTTTCTCCACAACCAGAAGCAATCGACGCCACGACGCCCGGAGCTGCACACTCGCGGGCGTTACTCTTTTCCGGCGCACAAAAAACACGAAATAACAGTGTTAAATGCTCCTGCCACTTCGCCATTACTTGGTAGCTGTTCTCTTCGATTTGCTCACGCTCAGCTTGGTCAATAACTCCATCAGCAGTTGCCTTGCGTAAGTACTGGGAATGCTTGCCAATCCATTCTATTGACTCCATCAGCCGCTGATTAATGTCGCCATTGTCAATGTCATCAATGACCACCAGCGGCACAAACACCCCATTACTACGACGGGCTATTGCATCCGTTACATGCCTGGTACCACTGGCATCCTGTAAAACCATGGCCCACTCAAGTGGAAAAATTTGATCCCCACCGCTACGCAGTCTGTTATGCAATTGATCTTTTGCTGGGGTGATATCATCAGATTTATACAAACCAAGAATTTCTGCTGCTTCCTCATAGCCATGAGGTAAATCAGCAATCGTTCTTCGTATTGCTGCCACCAGCCATGCTGGTTGCTTATCAACTTTCCATTCAGGTTCTTTACCCACGTTTAAGCCCTCATATCTGTGGTTTCTGTAAATCGATTTATCCATTAGATTTTTCATAAAGCTCAGGTTTAAATGGCAACCGTCCGCAAGTTCTATATGCAGCCTCTGCTGCACGTCCTTTTGGAATTAACTGGCCAGGACGGTTTCGCCACTGATAAACGGCTTCAGTTGTTATGCCGAAAAAAGCAGCAACTTTCTCAATGCTGCCGAAGTAGCTTTCGATATCGTCAGTCGTCATATGCCCTCCAAACTAAGTTTTATTAGATGTTAATTATCAATCTATCTTAGGTCAATAAAAACTAAGATTACTTAGTAATTAAAGAAATGGTGCTCCTATGGAAACGGTTGGTCAGCGTATAAAAGCTCTGAGAAGAGTTACCAGAACGTCCCAGAAAGAATTGGGTAAATTTTGTGGAGTAAGTGACGTTGCTGTGGGGTACTGGGAGAAAGACATCAATGTCCCTGGTGGGGAAGCACTTTCAAAATTAGCGAAGTTCTTCAATACGTCAATAGATTACATTCTTTATGGTGCGGAGTTTGAAGGCAAACTCGTCACAAACATGCGCAGAGTTCCTGTAATCTCGTGGGTTCAGGCTGGGCAGTTTACTGAGTGCAGGACAGCAGAAGTGTTTAGTGAAGTAGACAAGTGGGTAGATACATCATTAAAGATTGGTGATAACTCATTTGCATTGGAGGTTAAAGGCGACTCCATGACTAACCCTAACGGCCTCCCAACAATACCAGAAGGCGCAACAGTGATTGTAGATCCTGATGCAGAACCCCGGCATGGAAAAATAGTCATCGCTAGACTTGATGGAACAAACGAAGCCACAGTAAAAAAATTAGTTATCGATGGCCCTCAAAAGTTTTTAGTGCCATTAAATCCCCGGTACCCCAACATCCCGATCAATGGTAATTGCCTCATCATTGGTGTAGTCAAAGGAGTTCAATACGAACTCTAGCCCCCCTTTTCTCTAACCAAAACACCGAACTAAGAAAAGTTTGGTGTTTTCTCTTGCCATTAAAACTAAGTTAAGTTAGATTTTATATCAAAGATAACGAACAGGTAGGACGCCCACGAAGTAGCCGCCTGGGGCATATGAAGTCCAGGATGATTCGTTAGCAACAAAAAAGCGCCCTACAGGACGCTTAGCTCTTTAACAATCTGGGTATCATCCAACCAATGCAAGATTTAAGGAATCCAAGGCGAATTCAGATCTCGCCCCAACTCACGTAATGATCTTGGTCGTTCGTACATCGGATTTTTTTCCATAAGAAATTTATTTTCACAGTGAAGGCAACGGCTTGTAAGAAAATGAGAAGTTTTACCTACTGGAAGAGGATGAAGTATCGATTTTATATTTTTGGAATAACAAAGTGGGCACAGATGCACAGTTATTTCTTTTCCACTCACAATTTCATTTTTAGAGTAAACAAAAGCACCAGAGTCAAGCTGATCAAGGACATATCCTTCTACCTTGGCACAAAAATCTTCAAACTCTGCAATTTTTGCTTTGAGATGCATCACCTCTTCATCACGAAGGCGGATCGCATCGCCAAGAGAGAAGCATTCTGCCTGAAGCGTGATTAGTTTGTTCTGGAGTTCAATGGTTGCAGCTTTAACTTCTGCATCCGTTTTCGCGTCATTAATAACCTTAGCAAGACCGGCAGTCTCCTTTATAGCGGCCATAGCCGCAGACAGTTCAGCTATCACGTTGAATACTCAGCTAGTTGTTGGGGATATCCAGATTAACCAAATCCTTGTTGTTGGGGAATAACCAGGTCCACCTCGCCTGATGTGGCTAAAAGCAGGCACATAACAGCTAAGTATTTTCAACCAGAGAGAATCCTTAGCGTTGTGGTGAATGCGGCTCAGCGCACGCGGGTTAAGGTTGAGGCTGACAGTCGACCTTCTGTGGATACCCACCCGCCTGGTGTGCAACCTTCGCCAGGCACCGGGAGGCACCCGGCACCACAACAGCCACTGCTTTGGCGGTACCAGTTTGTACACTTGCTTCCGGCTGGTACCGCTCTTTTTACAAAACAGAGAAGAGCATCACCGGACGACGGGCTCATAACCCAATCCATCCGGGCGGCTGCCACCGCAGGTGTTCTTCTCTGTTTTGTGGAGAAACTAATCGGCCTTGCAGGGTCGATATGATGAGGAGCAGCAAATGGCTAGCGAACGCAGTACTGATGTGCAGGCATTTATCGGGGAGCTGGACGGCGGCGTATTTGAAACCAAAATCGGCGCAGTTCTCAGTGAAGTCGCTTCCGGTGTGATGAACACGAAAACCAAAGGTAAGGTCTCGCTCAACCTGGAAATCGAACCGTTTGATGAGAACCGTGTGAAAATCAAACACAAACTCTCATATGTTCGCCCGACTAACCGCGGGAAAATTTCCGAAGAAGACACCACCGAAACGCCGATGTATGTCAATCGCGGTGGTCGCCTGACTATTCTGCAGGAAGACCAGGGACAATTACTGACTCTTGCCGGTGAACCTGACGGAAAACTCCGCGCAGCAGGTCATTAATATCGTTCTTAATTAACTGATTATTTATCTCATCACTGAATATCTTTATATAGTGAGGACTTATTATGTCTCAGAACTTAGACGCAACCGCAATTAATCAAATCCATGCCCTTATTTCTGCTCAGGGTGTTAATGAAATTATCAGTAAGATTGGTGCCGATGCTGTGGCATTGCCTGAGAATTTCCGCATTCATGATCTGGAAAAATTTAATTTAAATCGCTTCCGTTTCCGTGGTGCGCTTTCCACTGCCAGCATCGATGACTTTACCCGTTATTCTAAAGATCTTGCAGATGAAGGCACCCGCTGCTTTATCGATGCTGATAATATGCGTGCCGTCAGTGTGCTTAACCTGGGTACTATTGATGAACCAGGTCACGCAGATAACACCGCCACTCTCAAACTGAAAAAGACAGCACCGTTCTCTGCTCTGTTGTCTGTTAACGGCGAGCGTAACTCCCAGAAGTCACTAGCAGAATGGATTGAAGACTGGGCCGACTATCTTGTGGGCTTTGATGCTAATGGTGACGCTATTCAGGCAACAAAAGCGGCTGCGGCTGTCCGTAAAATCACGATTGAAGCAAACCAGACCGCTGATTTTGAAGATAATGACTTCAGCGGAAAACGCTCCCTGATGGAGTCTGTCGAAGCGAAGACCAAAGACATTATGCCAGTGGCATTTGAATTTAAATGCGTTCCGTTTGAAGGTCTGAAAGAACGTCCGTTTAAATTACGCCTCAGCATTATCACTGGCGATCGTCCTGTACTGGTTCTGCGCATTATTCAGCTGGAGGCGGTGCAGGAAGAAATGGCTAACGAATTTCGTGATCTGCTTGTTGAGAAATTCAAAGACAGCAAAGTAGAAACCTTTATTGGTACTTTCACCGCCTGATTTCATTACTGCAAATGCCCCTGCGGGGGCATTTATGGAAACGTAATTTACTCAATAATCGCCGGATGGTGAGGGATTCTTTTTGCCAGAATTCAGCGCGGTGCAGCGCATATACGTGGAGAACAAAATGTCATTTATTAAAA
>ERZ791930.1263-NODE-1263-length-11247-cov-6.019478_pt1 | contig 11247 bp, 3 predicted proteins | sample MGYA00510128_ERZ791930 | MGnify/ENA primary metagenome ERZ791930 (study PRJEB30046, sample SAMN00792057) | human gut metagenome | study: EMG produced TPA metagenomics assembly of the A metagenome-wide association study of gut microbiota in type 2... | reverse complement strand
TGTCGTCGGCTGTTCCGGTGTTGTCGGTTCACTTGGTGTCGTTGGCTGTTCCGGCGTTGTCGGCTCACTTGGTGTCGTCGGCTGCTCCGGGGTTGTCGGCTCTGTCGGGGTGGTCGGCTGACTTGGGGTCGTTGGCTGCTCCGGGGTGGTCGGCTGTTCCGGTATTGTCGGCTGCTCCGGTTCACTTGGCTGTTCCGGTTCTGCTGTAACTTCCTTACCATCTACGATAAGTTTTACATCAGAGAATGTTACATCTGCTTTTCTTGCCACATACATACCAACATAAACATAATCTGAATCAATCGTTGTCAGCTTGAAATCGAATCCACCGGTAACAGTTTCTTCCTGTCCAAATGTGCAGGCATATCCGTCTGAATTGCTTTCAATCTTTAAGTCTATCGTATCTCCTGCCGCTATTGCTTTTGTGCAGGTTCCGCCCTGTGTCAGCACGCCGCTCTTTCTTGCAAAGCAGTTCCATGCACCGGTCTTTAACTTTAACGGGCCTGCCGCTACGTAATCGCCCAGTGCATCAGTTGTATTTTTGTCAAGATACATATCATCTCTTGCCATCAGACCAAAGGATACCTGGTCATTGCTGTCAAATGAATTAATAGTTGCCTTGGCTGTCAGCGTAAAGCTGCTTGATGCCGGTACCTTATAGTAATACATTGCAATACCATCGGCTGTGCCTGCAATCTTTCCCTTGTTGTTTCTGACTGCAATATGGATATTTCCATCAGCATCTGTTTCCAGTGTCTGATTAACTGTTGATGGATTACCGCCAACATTTCCAAATACAGAGCCGCTCCAGATGCCTGCTTTCTTCCAGAGTGTACTCTCACCCGTTACCGGTTTGTAATCCGCTTCCTTATAATCCGGGTTCGGCTTTAATACTTCGCTCTTTACCGGTGCTTCTGCGGATAAAATGTGGTCTGCAATGCCTGTTACATTTAACCTCTTGATTTCCTGTGTCAGCATATACGCGTTGTAACGCGCACCATAAATATTGGTATGTGTATTATCCACACTGCCTGCATTCGATGATGTCCATGAATGTAAATTCAAAGTTTCATCTGCGCCCAGTGAATCATACAGGTTCTTTGTCAGTGTTGTCATATCCACTACTGCGACACCCGTATCTGTTCCCAGCTTTCTGACGGCTTCTGCATAATCGCCGCCTGCATACGTCTTTCCGTCACTGACGGCATCACTTGTAATGTGCAGGTTGGAGCTGCTCCACTCTCCTGTTGCTGTTCTTCTGACAATCGGCGTACATAAAATCACCGTTACACCTTTTTCCTGCGCCGGTTTTACATAATTTTCATATAAAGAATTGGCAAATGAACCTTCTGTTGTATAAGCTCCATTCGGGTCTGTATATCTGCCGTCTTCCGCCTTTTCATCATTGTGTCCGAAACCAACGAGCAGATAATCTCCGCTTGTCATTGAATCCATTAATGTCTTGTAATTGTCTTCTGTTGTAAAACTCTTTGAACTTCTGCCTGAAAGTGCAAGGTTTTCAACTTTCAATGAGCTGTCAAAGTAATTAGATAACTGTGTACCCCAGCCGTATCTTGGATAGTAATAGGCATCTGCAAAGCTGCATACCGTTGAATCGCCGACTACCCATACGGTTGATTCTTTTGCCGGTTCTTCCGGTTCTGACGGTGTCTTACCTGAAAAATCCGCACCGATTCCTGCCGGTGCTTTATCTGTCATTTCAAATAAGCCGTTCATATTGATACTGCCGTCTTCATTTCTTGCCGGTGTAATTGTCTTATAATCCACCGATGTAAACCAGTCTGCTTCCACTGCTTTATTTTCCGTATTTACGCAAAGCTTGGTTGAAATGTCATTGCATAAATAATTGGTTGTCTTATAAATCACAGAAGAATCCTGATTCTTTAACGTAAATTTATCTGCCGCCATTGTACCGTAATTTTCAATTGCATCTGTATAGAAGCTGATTGAATTTTCCAGTACATAGCCTGTATCTCCTGTAAATTTGTCACCGTTTTTTGGTGTCAGCTGATAATTGTTTCTGTCTGCTGTACCGCCAACTCTTGAAAACAGTCCGTTATCTACGGAAATACACTGATATACCTGGCAGTCTGGTCCATTGTTGCTCATGATACCGCTTCCGCCATTGTTCCATGAAATACAGTTCTTTAAAACGTGTTTTCCTGTAAGGCCTTCTCCGCCTAACTTAAATCCATTTGCACTTGCCGCAGAATAAGAAGTTGTTCCATCTTCTGCAACTAAAAGTCCATTGCTGTACGCAACAGAATTCTGAATGGTTACTGCACCAATCGGGCCGTATTTTTCTGTACTCTTTGCATATAAATCGTATCCGTCATCGGCGTTGTTGTATGCCATACAGCCGTCAAATACATTGCCCTCACCAACTGAAAGCTTTGCTGCAAATCCATCTGCATCGTTTTGTTTACTGTCACAATTTGAATAAGATGTACAATTTAAAATTGTATTGTCTGACGGCCACCAGCATTTTGGTTCTCCGCCTGAGTAACTAATCTGAAGACCTGTTGAACCATTTCTATACATTTCACACTGTTCAACAACATTGTGATTACCGGATACATGAACACCCTTTGTTCCGTCTGATGCGTATGCAACCGCAATATCCTGTATTTTCCAGTAATTACCCTTTACAGATAAAACAGCATCTGAAGAAGCCGGAAGCTTTGCACCATTTAACACCGCTTTTCCTGCATTTTCTGCCTTCATTGTAATGACAGCATCTTGATTTCCCGAAACGCTATAAGGAATCGAAACAACCTGTGATACATTGTATGTACCGTCCTGTAACAGGATGGTCTGTCCTGCTTTTGCATAAGATACTGCTGTATAAATATCCGTCGGATTTTCTTTTGTTCCTGCTGCTTTGCTGTTTCCGCCAGCTGAAACATAAATGGTATCTCCACTGAATTTTGCTGCATCTTTTGTAACCGTATCCGTTACTGTAACCGGACTGTAATCTTTTAATAACAGTCTGTCATCGTATTTTCTGCTTCCATCTGCATTTACAGCATTTTCATAAGGTGTAACAACTGCTGTAAATGTTGTATCGCCGTCCGGCAGTTTAACCTGAAAATCAGAAAGCTTAAATTCAACTGTATCAGCCTTCTTGATTTCCTTATCGGTATAGTACTGATTTCCGTGATTATCGGAAATGCTGACCGTACCCGTTACATTACTTGTAAAACGGTAAGTATAATCTTCATCAGCAGTCGTTGTTCCGTTAAATGTATGAACTTCTGCCTCATCATACTCCACCCACAAATCCGGATTGACCGCATCTAATTCATCCTGTGTCGGTGTATGCTGTTCATAGCTTAAATCCGTAACTTCTACTGTTCCGATACGGCTCGCATAAAAACCGACATACACATAGTCCGAATCCTGCTGTAAAAATTTATTCGGGTTATACACGGTAATCGTTTTTTCTACATTGCTCCAGTCATCGTTATACCAGTTACATACATAACCGTTACCGTCTTTAACAAGTTCAAAATTATAATACAATTGTGTTGCATTACTTTGTGTGAAAACCGTTGCATTTTGGTCAAAATACTGTGTTACATCACAGCTTCCACCTGCATTGCTCTTTCCTGTCGCATCGGAATTGCCCGTATAAAGACGCACACCCGGAATCGTTGTTCCTGTTGCTTCACTCTTTGTTGCTGCATAAACATCCAGCTGATTAATGTAATCTGCTGTTGTATCGGCTGCGCCAAGTGTATCTAATACAGCCAGTCCAAAAGAGGACTGGTTATCCTGTTTTGCTACCGATGTCGTGTGAAATCTGCCACGGATTGTAAAGTTATAATCCTTAGATTTCACCTTCGTGTAATAGATTTCAAATCCACTCTGACCGGTATTTGCCATCTTTCCTTTCGCTTTTGTATTCAGCGTTAATTTGTTTGCGGCACTGTCGTAAACCGGTGTCACCATACCGTCTGACTGCGTTCCCAGCTTTGCTGTCTTCCAGTCAGCAGAACCTATGCCTGTCGCTGCTCTTGCATTTTCACCTGCAAAAGACGACCACGGCATCAGTAACACAACCATTACTGCCGCAAGCAAAACTGCAATGCTTTTCTTGCATTTTGCTCTTTTGTTTTTCATCATAATCCTCCATTCTTGCCTTTATGGCAATTTTACTCCAATGAGTATCATATCATATATAATAAAATACAAAAAATATTAATTCCGTATATATACCATATTATTTTTAAATACTAAACCTCATTCTGCAATCACAACTATTTACCTTCTCTCAGAAACAGGATATCACAATACAAAAACACCCGGAGAAAATCGTTTTACCGACTCTCTCCGGGTGCTTCTATTTTAGATTCTGTCTGTTAAGACGAATCTTTTTTACTTATAAAGTTCTACTAACTTCAGTAAGTGCTGGTAACGTGCATTTGCAGTCTTTTCAGATTCAGCAAAGAGTTTTTCAGCTCTTTCTGGGAATGGCTTAATCAGTCTTGTGTAACGAGCTTCGTTATTTAAGAATTCCTGATATGAACCATCACCTTCCTTAGAAGTTAATGTGAATGGATTCTTTCCTTCAGCCTTTAATGCAGGGTTGAATGAGAACAGATTCCAGTATCCGGCCTTAACAGCCTTCTTCATTTCATCCTGGCAGTGGTTCATACCACCCTTAGCGATACCGTGAAGTTCGCAAGGAGCATAACCAATGATTAATGATGGTCCGTTATAGCTTTCAGCTTCTTCGATAGCCTTTAATGCCTGCGCTGGGTTAGCACCAAGAGCAATCTGTGCTACATATACATAACCATAGCTCATAGCGATTTCAGCTAATGACTTCTTGCCGATTTCCTTACCAGCTGCTGCGAACTGGCATACCTCACCGATGTTAGAAGCCTTAGAAGCCTGTCCACCTGTATTAGAATACATTTCTGTATCGAATACCATAACATTTACATTCTCGCCTGAAGCAAGTACATGGTCAAGACCACCGAAACCGATATCGTAAGCCCAACCATCACCACCGAAGATCCATACAGACTTCTTAGCAAGGTAATCCTTCTTAGCAAGTACTTCTGGAGCTGTTGGGCATCCATCTGCTGCTGCCTTTTCAAGTTCTGCAATAAGAGCTTCTGTAGCTGGTGTGTTAGCCTTAGTATCATCCTTTGTCTCAAGGTACTTAGCTGCTGCTGCCTTAAAGCTATCTGTTGCCTTATCAGATGCAGCCATCTCTTCAATCTTGCCAATAGCCTGATCACGAAGAACTTTCTGTCCAAGATACATACCAAAACCATGTTCTGCATTATCCTCAAATAATGAGTTAGCCCAAGCTGGTCCCTTTAATGTATCTTTATTAACTGTATATGGTGATGTAGCTGCTGGACCACCCCAGATTGAAGAACAACCTGTAGCGTTAGAAATGTACATCTGCTCACCAAATAACTGTGTAATTAATCTTGCGTATGATGTCTCTGCACATCCTGCACAGCTTCCTGAGAATTCAAGGAGTGGCTGGTTATACTGAGAACCAATTGGTGTATTTACTAATGCTGGCTTAATATCCTTCTTACCTACGTTAGCTACAAGGTAATCGAATACTGGCTGCTCTTCTGCCTGTGATTCCTGTGGAACCATCTTAAGAGCTTCTCCAGCCTTAGGACATACAGTAACACATTCGCCACATCCCATACAATCTAATGGAGATACTGACATTGTGTACTTCATTGTTGTGTCTGTTGCATGCTTAGAATCAGCAAGCTTAATCTGTGATGGAGCTTCTGCCTGTTCCTTAGCATCAAGAATGAATGGTCTGATAGTTGCGTGTGAACATACGAATGCACAGCTGTTACACTGAACACAGCTTGCTGGATCCCACTCAGGAACCATAACGGCTGTTCCTCTCTTCTCGTATGCTGAAGCACCTGTCTCAAACTGACCATCTGCGATATCCTTGAAAGCAGATACTGGAAGGCTGTCACCATCCATCTTTCCGATAGGATCAAGAAGTTCGTTAACCATCTTAACTGTAGCAGGACGACCTGTTCTTTCAACTGGCTTCTTATCATCAACTGCTGTTGCCCAGTCTGCTGGTACTTCTACCTTATGTACTGCATCTACACCTGCATCGATAGCCTTGTAGTTCATCTCAACTACTGCATCACCCTTCTTGCTGTATGACTTCTTAGCTGCTGCCTTCATATATTCAACAGCTTCATCTATAGGCATTACATTAGCAAGCTTGAAGAATGCTGACTGTAAGATTGTGTTAGTTCTCTTACCCATACCGATTTCAATAGCCTTATCAATAGCATTGATTGTGTAAAGCTGGATATTATTCTTAGCGATATACTGCTTAGCTTCTGCTGGCATATGCTCGTTAAGTTCTTCGTCTGACCACTGGCAGTTAATCATAAAGATTCCGCCTGGCTTAACATCCTGAACCATCTTATAACCCTTAACAACATATGAAGGATTATGACATGCTACGAAGTCAGCCTGATTGATATAGTATGGACTTCTGATTGGGTTATCACCAAATCTTAAGTGGCTGATTGTAATACCGCCAGTCTTCTTAGAGTCATACTGGAAATATGCCTGAATGTACTTATCTGTATGGTCACCGATGATCTTTGTAGAGTTCTTATTAGCACCTACTGTACCATCTCCACCAAGACCCCAGAACTTGCACTCTTTTGTACCAGGTGCAGATGTGATAGGAGCCGGCTTAACCTCTGGCAAGCTCAAGTTTGTTACATCATCGACAATACCGATTGTGAAACGAGCCTTAGGAGCATCCTTCTCCAACTCTTTGTATACTGCAAATACAGATGAAGGAGGAGTATCTTTAGAACCAAGACCGTAACGACCACCTGTTACCACGATATCATTTAATCCTGCCTCGCGAAGAGTAGTAACTACATCGAGGTACAATGGCTCACCAAGAGAACCAGGCTCTTTCGTACGATCAAGTACAGCGATCTTCTTAGCAGTCTTAGGAATCACCTTAAGAATTGCCTCTGAAGACCATGGACGATACAAACGAACTTTGATCAAACCAACTTTCTCGCCCTTAGCTGTTAAGTAATCAATAACTTCCTCAGCTACGTCACAGATGGATCCCATTGCGATAATAACACGGTCTGCATCTGCTGCACCATAGTAGTTGAACAGATCATAATCTGTACCTAATTTTTCATTTACTTTCTTCATATACTTCTCAACAACTGCCGGAAGTTCATCATAAGCCTTGTTACAAGCCTCACGATGCTGGAAGAATACATCACCGTTCTCGTGAGTACCACGAGCTGCCGGATGCTCTGGGTTCAATGCATGTGCACGGAACTCTTCGACTGCGTCCATAGGACACATATCTTTCAGATCTTCATAATCCCATTTCTCGATCTTCTGAATCTCATGGGATGTACGGAAACCATCAAAGAAGTTGATGAAAGGTACTTTACCCTCTAATGCAGCAAGATGTGCTACCGGGCTTAAGTCCATAACTTCCTGTGGATTTGTCTCTGCTAACATTGCGAAACCTGTCTGACGACAAGCATATACATCACTGTGATCACCGAAAATATTCAAAGAATGTGTAGATACGGTACGTGCAGATACGTGGAATACACTAGGTAACTGCTCACCAGCGATTTTGTACATATTAGGGATCATAAGTAAAAGACCCTGAGATGCGGTAAATGTAGTTGTAAGTGCACCCGCTGCAAGGGAACCATGTACGGTACCTGCTGCACCTGCCTCAGACTCCATTTCTACCACTTTAACTGTGTTTCCAAAGATGTTCTTCTGTCCTGCTGCAGACCACTGATCAACAGAATCTGCCATCGGGCTGGAAGGTGTGATAGGATAGATACCTGCTACTTCTGTGTAGGCATACGCCACGTGTGCTGCAGCGGTATTTCCATCCATAGACTGTTTTGCTCTAGCCATTTTTGAATTATCCTCCTTAATTTATGAATTCTGTGAGATATTTTATCACTAAGCATCCAAAAAGTAAAGAATTTCAATGTAGATTTTGTCGAATTTACACGCTTTTTACGATAAAAGATCGATATAAATAAGTATATTTTCTCATTTGAACCGCTATTTGATCATTTTTCTCAATAAAATTTTATTTCTTACCATTTATGTAGGAAATAGCCTGTAAAATGGCGGAAAGACGAGCAAATCTTGTCATTTTCAACCACGGAACCCGCAAATTTTCAATTGACGATTTACACGACTTCTTTTACAATAAAAAATTGTGTGACTATGTATGGCAGATTTGACAAACTATTTGTCCTGCCAAAAACAACAAAATAAAATACGCTTTGCAGCAAATGTCAAAGCAGAAGGAGGAAAATATGGGAAAAACCTATGTTAAAAAAGTGATGTCACCGGAGCAGCTATTAAGCGAATATCCACTTCCGGAAGCCCACAAACAGTTAAAAGCACAAAGAGATGAGGAGATTAAAAAAGTCTTTACCGGTGAATCTGACAAATTTTTAGTAATCATTGGTCCTTGTTCTGCTGACAACGAAGATTCTGTATGTGATTATATTGGCCGTTTGGCAAAGGTTCAGGATAAAGTTAAGGATAAGATCCTTATCATTCCAAGAATCTATACCAACAAGCCTCGTACTACCGGGGAGGGTTATAAAGGAATCGTTCATCAGCCGGATCCGGAAAAAGCACCCGATCTTGCTGAAGGTCTGATCGCTATGCGCAAGATGCATCTTCGCTCTATCGCTGAAACTCATTTATTTGCAGCAGATGAGATGCTCTATCCTGAAAACTGGCCATATCTTTCTGACATCTTATCTTATGTTGCCATTGGTGCACGTTCTGTAGAGAATCAGCAGCATCGTCTGACCGCCAGCGGTATTGATATTCCTTGCGGCATGAAGAATCCAACCAGTGGTACTTACAGCATTATGCTCAACTCTTGTATCGCCGCTCAGGGAAGTCATACATTTATGTATCGCGGATGGGAAGTTAAGACAGATGGCAATCCGTATGCACATACTATTTTGCGCGGTGCCGTTAATAAACATGATCAGAGCAAGCCTAATTATCATTATGAAGATATGATCCGTCTGGCAGAAATGTACAGTAAACTTAACCTAAAGAATCCGGCCTGCATCGTTGATGCTAACCATTCAAATTCTAATAAGTGCTACTACGAGCAGCCAAGGATCGTTTATGAAGTATTACACAACCGTAATGTTTCAGATGAGATCAAGAAATTAGTCAAAGGTGTTATGATCGAAAGCTATATTGAACCGGGCAACCAGAAGATCGGTGATGGTGTTTATGGCAAATCTATCACAGATCCTTGCCTTGGATGGGATGAAAGTGAAAAGCTGATCTATAATATTGCTGACCGCTTATAATATTTATCATAATATATGATTTCTTTCAAAAACTGCCACTCTGACAAAGCCGTTAGAGTGGCAGTTCTTGTATTTTTCCTGTGCCGTGTGCAAATAAATACAACTCATTGGCACGTATCTGTCCAAGCACCGGCGTCTCATATTGTTCACTGTGCCACACTTCCTTAAACCCTATCGCGGCATTATAATTCAATAAAACATACCGATACGTCGATTTTTCCGGATTCCACACACATAATCCAATATAACCGCGTCGGTTATCCACGATCACATTTTCCTGCGGTCGATTTTGAGGATATATTTTGGACTGCTGCTCCCCGGTATCTGATCGCATACACAAAGTCACTTCTTTCCCAAAGTCTATATTCACCTGCAAATTTAAATCTCTATCATAAGGAACTAATGTATGATCTGATCCTTGAACTTGCTGATACCATTTATTTTTTTGCAATGCTTTGGCTCCATTGACGATATCCTCTTTCGTCTTTGGCGAATTCTTTGGATCTTTAAGCTGCCACCGGGCAGCGTATAACCGATATCTTGTCCTGCATCCCAAATATAGACTTACGGCAGACGGCTTGTCCTTTTGTTTAGTCACAACCCACAGATATTCTCCCGACAGGTTGGTTCCCACCAAACTGCCTTGCTGCTCATAGGTTTGCTCTTCCACAGGTTTCTGCGGATCCGATACCTCGTAAACCGTTGTCCGTATCTGTTTTTTCTCATGAATATCTTGTATAATATACACTCGCGCGCCATACTTCCAAAAAATCGTCGGATGTGAGAATTGCTTTTCATATACTTTTGCAACACCATTGCTATCGGTGCGGTAAATACCGAATAATGCATCTCCTGACGTATCCTGCTGCACAATATAGCTATAATCCCCCTCAGATTCTGCTTTATCTGCAAACACAAAAGAGGCTTCTGGCACTTGGTCCGGTTTAACCGCCTGGTTCTTTCTTGAAAATGTGATCATAAAACAGACAGCAGTCACTAGGACTGCTGCCATAATAATAATGTATTTGATTCGTTTCATTTATTCCAAACCTTTTAAGAAACTTTCGATACGATCTAAGCCCTTTTCGATCTGCTCAATAGAGATTGCATAGGACAAACGCAAATGATCGTCAAAACCAAAGTCAGCGCATGGTACAACTGCGGTGTTATACTCATTGATCAAAATCTCTGCCATGCGTGCTACCGTACCGACTTTCTCACCCTGGTAAGACTTATCTAATACTTCACCGGCATCAACAAATACATAAAATGCACCCATTGGCTCGATGCAGCTGACAAGCGGCATCTTCTGGATTCTCTCATACATGTATTTGCGTCTCTTATCAAATTCATCATGCATTGCTGCAACAGAGTCCTGTGGGCCGTTTAATGCTTCTACGGTTGCTTTCTGTGCAATGGAGTTTGGATTAGAAGTCTGATGACTCTGTACACTACCCATCATCTTCGCAATTTCTTTGGAAGATCCGGTATAACCGATTCTCCAGCCAGTCATCGCATAGCTCTTTGCCACACCACTGCAAGTGATTGTTCTGTCATAAATATCTTTGCCAAGAGATGCAATGCTGACATGCTTCTGCTCGCCATAAACGAGATTCTCATACATCTCGTCAGCAACTACATAAAAATCGTTTGCAACAACAACTTCTGCAATTGCACGAAGCTCTTCCTCTGTATACAACATACCGGTTGGGTTATTTGGTGTATTTAATACAAGAGCTTTGGTCTTGTCTGTGATCGCAGCCTTAAGATCATCTACGGTCAGCTTGTAGTTCTGCTCCTTGGTTGTCTTTACAATAACCGGAACACCTCCTGCAAGCTTTACGAT
>ERZ791930.1259-NODE-1259-length-11309-cov-2.457882_pt1 | contig 11309 bp, 13 predicted proteins | sample MGYA00510128_ERZ791930 | MGnify/ENA primary metagenome ERZ791930 (study PRJEB30046, sample SAMN00792057) | human gut metagenome | study: EMG produced TPA metagenomics assembly of the A metagenome-wide association study of gut microbiota in type 2... | reverse complement strand
AGCGTATGATGCGTGATGCTAAGATCACAGAGATTTACGAGGGTACAAGCGAAGTCCAGCGTATGGTAATCTCCGGTGCACTGTTAAAGTAATTTCGAATCAATCCGCGTAAAATTTAAACATATAAAACATAAGGAGTGAAAAATACATGAATATCGTAGTATGTATTAAACAGGTTCCTGATACAAAGGGCGGCGTTAAGTTCAACCCGGATGGAACGCTTGACAGAGCAGCAATGCTTGCTATCATGAACCCAGATGATAAAGCTGGTCTTGAAGCAGCACTTAGAATCAAAGATGAGACAGGAGCAAAAGTTACAGTTCTTACCATGGGACTTCCAAAGGCTGATGCAGTTCTTCGTGAAGCATTAGCAATGGGTGCTGATGAAGCAGTTCTTGTAACAGACCGCGTATTAGGTGGAGCTGATACATGGGCAACATCTACCACAATCGCTGGTGCACTTCGTAACTTAGACTATGACCTGATCATCACAGGACGTCAGGCTATCGATGGTGATACTGCACAGGTTGGTCCTCAGATCGCTGAGCATCTTGGACTTCCGGTTATCTCTTACGCAGCAGACATCAAAGTAGAGGGTGATTCTGTTGTTGTAAAACGTCAGTACGAAGACAGATATCATGAGTTAAGAGCAAAAATGCCTTGTCTGGTAACTGCTCTTTCTGAATTAAATGAGCCGCGTTACATGACACCGGGCGGAATCTTCGATGCATTTGACAAAGAAGTAACCGTTTGGGGCAGAGCAGACTTAAAGGATGTTGACGATTCTGATCTTGGTTTAAAGGGATCTCCTACTAAGATTGCAAAAGCATCTGATAAAGTTGCAAAGGGTGCTGGTGAGAAAGTAAACCTTGATCCGGCAGAATCCGTAGCATATTTGATCGGTAAATTCAAAGAGAAACACATTATCTAATAAAAAAAGGAAAAGTGGTGAATAACATGGCATTAGAAGAATATAAAGGAGTATTTGTCTTTGCACAGCAGGTAGATAACGTATTAGATGGCGTTGCATTTGAGTTACTTGGAAAAGGCAAAGACTTAGCAAAAGATTTAGGTACAGACGTAACTGCTGTATTAATTGGTTCTGGTGTAAAAGGATTAGCAGATCAGTTAGCTGAGTATGGTGCTGACAAAGTTATCGTAGTAGATGATCCTGAATTAAAAGACTACAGAACAGAGCCGTATGCTCATGCATTAGCATCTGTAATTAACGAGTTCAAACCTGAAATCATGTTAGTTGGTGCAACTGCTATCGGCCGTGACTTAGGACCTACTGTTTCTGCAAGAGTAAAAACAGGTCTGACAGCAGACTGTACATCTCTTGAGATCGGTGATTTCCCACTGGTTGCTGCACCTGGTAAAGAATCAGAGCAGAAACACAACCAGTTATTAATGACACGTCCTGCATTTGGTGGTAACACCATCGCAACAATTGCCTGCCCGGACAACCGTCCTCAGATGGCAACTGTACGTCCAGGTGTTATGCAGAAGATCGCTCCGATCAGCGGTGCAAAAGCAAACGTTGTAGAGTACAACCCGGGATTTACACCAAACAACAGATATGTTGAGATCTTAAACATCGTAAAAGCTGTTAAGAGCACAGCAAACATTATGGAAGCAAAGATCCTTGTTTCCGGTGGTCGTGGAGTTGGTTCCAAAGAGAACTTCAAACTTTTGGAAGATCTTGCAGAGGTACTTGGCGGTACTGTAAGCTGCTCCCGTGCAGTTGTAGAGAATGGCTGGTTACCAGTTGATTTACAGGTAGGTCAGACTGGTAAAACTGTTCGTCCTCAGATCTACTTTGCAATCGGTATTTCCGGAGCAATCCAGCACGTAGCTGGTATGGAAGATTCTGACCTGATCATCGCAATCAACAAAGATGAAGATGCTCCAATCTTCGACGTAGCTGATTACGGTCTGGTTGGTGATCTGAATAAGATCGTTCCTGCTTTAACAACAGCATTAAAAGCTGAGTTAGGCAAATAATACATAGGTGAATAACCTGTAAGATAGAAAGCCCGTCTTTCGTGTGCGGCTTCTGTGAGGAAGCTGACAAGAAGGACGGGCTTTTTGCTGGGAGCTGGAGAAAATTTGAGGCTTCTTGTTTGGAGTTGGAGGAAATTTGAGGCTCTTGGTCAGGAGTTGAGGGAAAATATACTTAGTTGTTTGTCAAAATCGTTATGGTACAGTTTTTCTGATCCTCAGATACGGAGTCGACCGTGATCGTATACCCGGTATCAATGGTCAACTGTCCGTTGTTGTCATACCAGCCAAAGCCTGTGGCAGTGCCTCCGATCACGTCACCGTCCCGGTAAAAGCCATTTCCGTTATTGACCAGTCTTAAGATCCATCTGCCGTTATTGGTGGAATCGTAGACAGGACTGTAGTTATCAGCGGTCAGATAGGGGGCACAGTATTCGTCGTTTGCAAGGGTGGCATCGACGTGATAAATACGAAGTCCGCCGGAAGAAAACATACCGTCATAATTACCATTCGGGGTGATATAGTCAAGGATCATGTATTCTGAAAAATAACTGGAAGCATCAGTGCGCGGTATGATCAGACAGCTTCCTTAATTTTTCGCCATCTAAATCCGGCAGGGTGGAAGCCCACTAGGATGCCGTACAGCCATACCAGAAATCAGCATTGCCTCCGCTTGGAACAGAAAGGCAGAGAGCGTCGATATAGCCATCGCCGTCAGAATTATAATCGGTATAGTCGATCGTATCATTTAAACCGGAAAGAACCTCACGCACCAGCGTTTCGTATCCATCGTTCGTTTTTTCGTAGGATGTACCTTTCGCTGTGTAATGAAATACATTTCCGGTCATATGCAGTGATCCGTATGAAGCACGGTCAAAATAACTAGTCAGGCTCTCACAGGGATAAAATTCAGTATTGTCTGTGCCAAACAGATAGAAGGAAATTTCTTCATCGGACAGGCGTCTGTCTGTATCATGGTAAAAACTCTTTTCTTATAAATATATGGTTAGCTTTGCACGCAAAAAGCAGAAAGTCAATGGCATTTATTGATAATATAAGGAAATATTAAAAATATAAAAAAGTGGTAGTGCAATTCTTAGAATGGCACAATTTTAGGATTAACGCAATCTAAGATTGCGGAAAATTCTGCCAGATGTTATACTTAGTAACGTTGCAGAGATACAGGATGCCGGAAATTCATACTGATCTACAAATGGCTCGTCCTGTGTTTCGTATAAAATTACATAAAAACGAGAAAAGAGGAAGGGACTATGAACAAGAAAAAGTTCTCCACAAAGTTTCTTGTGGAAATGGCACTTTTAGTTGCCATCATTCTTATCATGGCTTTTACCCCACTCGGATACATTAAGACGGCAGGTATTGAGATTACACTGATCGTTGTTCCGGTGGCGGTAGGAGCTGTTACTTTAGGGCCTGCGGCTGGTGCAATTTTAGGAGGTGTATTTGGACTTGCCAGTTTTTTGCGCTGCTTCGGACTGAATGCATTTGGTGCGATGCTTCTTAGCATCAATCCGTTTCTGGCATTTTTGCTGTATGTACCGACCCGTATCCTGACGGGCTGGCTGACAGGACTGATTTATCAGGGAATCCGCAAAACAAAAATACCATCGAATGTATCAATCACAATCGCGAATCTGTGCTGTCCGCTTTTAAATACCACGTTTTTTATGAGCATGCTGGTATTTGGGTTTTACCAGACCGAGTACATCCAGTCGTTTGTTCAGACGCTTGGTGTCAGCAATCCGTTTTTGTTTGTGATAGCATTTGTCGGAATCAACGGACTGGTTGAGGCGGTGGTATGTTTTATCGTCGGAACCGCAATTTCCGCGGCTTTGAAGAAAGCATTGAAATATAGTTAATTGGATGGAATATGGTAAAAATTGGATGAAAATAAAAACATGACATTACGAAGTAAATATGGATGCGGGATTGCGGAATGAGCATGCAAGTGTTATACTTAATAACGTTGTAAAATTACATATTACAAGAAAAGAGGAAGAGACTATGACTCAGAAAAAGTTTTCCACAAAGTATCTTGTGGAGATGGCACTTTTAGTTGCTATCATTCTCATCATGGCTTTTACCCCGATCGGATATATCAGAACAGCTGGTCTTGAGATCACGCTGATCGTCGTTCCGGTAGCGGTAGGAGCTGTTACGTTAGGACCGGCGGCAGGCGCAATCTTAGGCGGCGTGTTCGGTGTTACAAGTTTCATCCAGTGCTTCGGCATGAGCCCATTTGGTGCTGCACTGCTTGGAATCAACGGATTTTTAACATTTTTAGTATGCGTACCTACCCGTATTTTAATGGGATGGCTGACAGGTCTGATCTATAAAGGACTTCGTAAAACAAAGCTGCCGTCAGGTGTATCTGTTACGATCAGCAACCTTTGTTGTCCGCTGCTGAACACCACATTTTTTATGGGAATGTTAGTGATTGGATTTTACAATACGGAATACATCCAGTCATTTGTATCAGCTCTTGGTGCAAAAAATGCATTGCTGTTCATTTTAGCATTTGTAGGTGTCAACGGACTGGTTGAGGCAATTGTCTGCTTTGTTGTGGGAACGGCGATTTCAGCAGCTCTCAAAAAGGCATTGAAATATAATTAAATTGAATGAAATATAATATAATTGAGGAATCCTCTTATATGCAGGTTGTTGTCTGTATGTGAGGGGATTTTTTTGCGGTAACATGGGAAATGGAGATCAAAATGAGAAAAAGTCTCAAAAGTGCAGATTGACATTTGCGTCTGGTGCATTGTAAGCTAAAATGGTTAGAAAATACTAACCAAAGTTAGAGGGAAAATGAGCGAAGGTAAAGTAAAAAGAAAAATTATATTTCTGATTTTTGCAGCAGTCATGGTTGTGGCAGGTGGCTGTGGTACCGATGGGGGAGATACCGAGGCGAGCAGAGATCTCTTTGCAATGGACACATATATGACGGTAACTGCTTATGGCAAAGGAGCCACAGAGGCCGTGGATCAGGCGGCAGATGAGATCAGCCGGCTGGATCAATTGTTGTCTACGGGAAATGAGGACAGTGAGATATATAAAATCAATCAGAGATGGAATACTCTCGGAGGAGACAGCATATCTGGTGGAACGCTCACTGGATCTGTATGAAGCTACAGATGGTGCATTTGATATTGCGATTTATCCGGTTATGAAAGCATGGGGATTTACAGATGACAATTTCAGGGTGCCGGACGCAGACGAACTTAGGATCTGCTCACGCTGACAGATGCATCGGATATTTCTTATGATAAAGAGACATCGCAGATCGCTTTTAAAAAGGACGAAATGCAGATCGACTTTGGAGGAATCGCGAAAGGTTATACTTCTGCACGTATCATGGATATTTTTCGTGCCTGCGGGATCAAGAGCGGACTGGTCAATCTTGGTGGAAATGTGCAGGCACTTGGAACAAAGAAGGATGGAAGCAGCTGGCGCGTGGCAGTGCAGGACCCACAGGATACAGATCAGTATCTTGGGGTGCTTTCCATACAGGATAAGGCGGTGATCACTTCCGGCGGTTATGAACGTTATTTTGAGCAGGACGGCAGGACATATCATCATATCATAGATCCCAAAACCGGTTATCCGGTGGAGAACGGGTTAATTTCCGTTTCCATTGTCACAGCAGATGGAACGCTTGCGGACGGACTTTCTACATCCGTTTTTATTATGGGGAAAGAAGCCGCAACGGAATATTGGAGAAATCACAGTGATGAATTTGACATGATTCTGATGACGGATGACAGGGAAATCTATGTCACAGAGGGAATCGCAGACAGTTTTGAGTCGGAAATGGATACGAAGATCATTGAAAAAAAAGTATAAACGAATGATTTGGTATGGAGACAAGTATGAAAAATATTTCAGGAATTGTACCCGTCATTCTGGCAGCGGTGGTGGGAATTGGTGCAGTGGTTTCCCTGAGTGATTATACAGCACCGGTTTATGGTTCAGAGTCAGAAGATGAACTGACAGAGACGGAAACTATTATCGAAAGTGCCGGTATGGAGTCGGTAGAAGAGACGGAAGTTGAAAATACGGAAGCGGCTGTTGTTTTAGACGGTGCGTTTGATCTTGCAGACGGAACTTATGAAGGCAGTGCGAACGGATTTTCCGGTAAGATCAAAGTTTCAGTTGTGATAAAAAATCAGACGATCCGGTCGATCAACATTTTGAGTAATTCAGATGATGAAGCCTTTTTCAATCGTGCAAAAGAAGGTGTGACAGCGAGCATCATTGCAAAGCAGAGTACGGATGTGGATACGGTTTCCGGTGCAACATACAGTTCAAGAGGAATCATAAATGCAGTAAAAGATGCGTTATCTTCCAGTGACGGGGAAGAACAAACGGTTGTGGCAAAGGGAGATTTTGCGTTGAATGATGGCTATTATGAAGGAACTGGAAATGGATTTGCCGGACCGGTCAAATTGTTTATTGAGATCAAAGATAAGTCGATCGTTGGGATCTATATTGTAAAAACATCGGATGATGCAGGATTTTTTAACCGTACAAAGGAGGGCGTGACGGCAAGTATTTTAGAAAAGCAGAGCACGGATGTAGATACGGTTTCCGGTGCAACATACAGTTCCAAAGGAATCATTGAGGCAGTATCAAATGCGATGGAGGCTGCAAAAAAAGCGAAAAAGGGGGAGACGGATACCGAAACAGAAGATGATACCGAAAAGCCGGACACATCAAAAGCGAGCTCCTATTATGGAGTCGTTGTCTGTAACCCGGATGAGAGCGGTGCTTTTACGGCGTACAACCTGCATGTAAAAGTGATGTTTCAGAATGGAAAAATCATTGCAGTTTCCGATGTGTACGGGGATGGAGATTCCCAGAATGATACTTATATTACAAAGGCGGTTTCCGGCAGCAGTAAGCATCCGGGGGTTGTAACACAGATCGTAAATAAAAACGGAATTGACGGGGTGGATACGGTCTCCGGTGCAACCTGTACATCAAAGGCAGTACTGCATGCCGTGGATGTGGTGGTAAAAGCTGCGGCAAAAGATGGAAACTACACGTTCTCTGGCAGCCAGAGCGGTGATGACGATACAAAGAACAGCGAAGACACGGAAAAAGACAGTGAGGATACGGAAAAGAACAGCGAAAATACGGAAAAGAACAGCGAAAATACGGAAAATAACAGCGAGGATACGGAAAATAGCAGTGAAAATACTGAGAGTGGCGGAGATACTGAAAAAAATGATACGGAAAATACCGAGAATAGTGGCGAGACAACGCTGATCTATAAAAATGGTGATTATAAGGTCAGTGTTGTGTGCATTCCGGATGAGGATGAAGATTTTGATGAATATAAACTGACGCTCACGCTTGTGATCGAAAACGATCAGATCAAGGAGATCAAAGATATTTCCGGAGACGGAGGAAAGAGCAATTCATTCTATATAAAAGCTGCGTCAAAAGGTGTTGTCAGTCAGATATTACAAAAGAACAGTACAGAAGGGATCGATACGGTATCGTCTGCAACCTGTTCCTCAAAAGCAATCATTGAAGCCTGTCAAAAGGCATTGGAGCAGGCAAAAAATTAAGGGAGAATAGCAGATGAAAGATTTTTTGATCCGGTCATTTTGTCTGGCTGCAGTCATATTGATACTGGCAGGTTACAATCAGGTATTAAAGGACAGAAGCAAGGATGAAGAGATCACAAAGTTAGAGGCGCAGGTGACAAAACTGCAGCAGGAAAAAGAAAAAACTGTCGATATAAAAGGAACTTATCCGGACGGCAGATGGGAAGGCGGGGCAAAGGGTTTTGGCGGAATGATCACCGTGCTTGTGACCGTGGAAAATGGAACAATCAGCGAAATTGAGATAACTTCCGCAGACGACGAGGATAAAGCCTATTTATCCATGGCGGAAGATATCATTCCAAAGATCATAGAGGCGCAGTCCGTAGATGTGGATACCGTAAGCGGTGCAACGTTCAGTTCTACCGGGATCAGGGATGCTGTCAGCGAGGAACTGAAACAGGCAGAACAGTAAGAGTGAGGAAAAAATTGGAAGGTACAAAGTTAAAAATATAGCTGAAATAATTCAAAAAAATTGTATATCAAAGGAACGAAAGACAAATGGAGCTGTTTTCTGGAAGAAGCATAAAAAGCAGATTCCGGCATGGATCCGTGCGGGAATACAGTTATTGTTTTTTGTATTTTTCCCGTCAGCGTTCACGGCTGCATTTTCCGGTGTGAAATATATTGCCGGACAGATGGGAACGGGTGCACAGATTGAAATCACTTCATTTGTGCTGTCACTTATCATACTCTGTGCATCTACCGTAGTGTTCGGCCGTTTTTTCTGTGGATTTGCCTGTGCATTTGGAAGTCTGTCGGACTGGGTGCGTGCAGCTTATGTCTGGGTCTGTAAAAAATTTAAAAAGAAACCGGTCACGCTTGGCATGGAACTTACGGCAACATTATCACTGATCAAGTATGTCGTACTACTGCTGATTCTTTTTCTGTGTTTTGGAGGTACCTATGTGAAACTGAAAGGCAGCAGTCCGTGGGATGTCTTTTCCATGCTTCATGCAGGAAATTTTGCATTGGAAGGATATTTTGCGGGAGTCGTCCTGCTCATTCTCATCCTGTGAGGCATGTGCGTGCAGGAGCGTTTTTTCTGCCGTATTTTGTGCCCGATGGGAGCGATATTTTCACTTCTTCCAGTACTGCCATATTTTGCGCTCAGAAGAGAAAGGGAGAACTGTATCTCTGGCTGTGCAGTATGCACGAAAAAATGTCCCTCGGATATCGGACTGCCGGAACTGGGGTCGATTGAGACGAGAGGCGACTGTTTTATGTGTCAGAAATGTACCGGCATCTGTCCGAAAGGAAATATCCACTGTGGTGTCTCTGGAAAATTGAAAGGGAATGAATTGTGGTTTACTGCCATAAGGGCGGTATTTCTGCTTTTCTTATACCTGTGGATCGGAATCTGATAGTGTGAATTTTTTGATTAAGAGTTAGCAAAAACTAACTTTTGATAGATAAAGCAAAATGAAGGAGGATTTAAAAAATGAAAAGAAAAAATGTATCTGCCCGGATACTGCCCGGAGTATTGGCTTTTTCCATGGTGGCAGCAACAGGGACATCGTCCATGACGGTTTTTGCCGCAGAAGAAAGTGCAGTGGAAGCAGAGCAGATCACTGGAACCGAGGTGAAGAGTGAAACGGGAGAAACGCAGGAGTATCAGTATGCTTATGCAGCGCTGAACTGGGCTGAGTACTGGAAAAATGAAAATGTATATAATGCAGGAAGTGCGGAGAGCTCCATAGAGAAAGATGCAAGGGGTGAGCTTGACATGGGTGCATTTGATACCGTATCGAGAGCAACCACCAATCACGGACTGCACAGGGGAAGTTATCAGTGTACGTCAGAAATTACAAAAAAAGATGGTACAAAGCTCAAAGTGGCATATTATACAGGAGCAGCCACCGGTGTGCTGACGAACGGAGAGACTTTTTCCTATGATAAAAATGAGATTGAAAGTTATGTGGTAACAGGACTTAAATATGTTCCAGTCAAAGTAAAAACTGAAGATTATGAAGCTTTTAAAGCAGCATATACCGTAGTGGAAAATGGCAGTACTTTATCCGGTGGATTTTCGGAGGGAAATCTGAAAAACTATACGGATCTGGTTGCAGAAGTAACAGAAAACACCAATGGTCTAAAAACAGTTACCCAAAATGAGGACGGAAGTTTTTCGTTTGCTGCGAGAGTAAACAATGGAACGGATTCCGGAATCAAGTACGCTGCATTAAAAACAGCAGAGAATATTACAACAACGGTAAAAGAGGCAAACGGTTCTTACGGAGAATTCCTTCGTGTCGATCTGACTGGGGAGGGCTACGGTGCACTTGGTGCTGATATGCAGGCAGCAGAGTGGACTTATTATGGATCCGACAGTACTTATACCGATCCACTTCAATCTTATGGAACCAAGTTTGCATCAGATAACTGGATGCACAAAGCACAGGGAATCCAGCTTGGTCTTACAGATTCACTGCGTTGTAAACTGCCGGCGGGAACAGACGGAACCGGATACTGGACAATCACGGTATATGCACTTGGTTACAATGATTACACGGTAAAATTTAAGGTAACCGATGCAAATATTGTTAAGGATGAAGAGGAGACGGTGGATACGACGGCACTTGAAGCTGCAATTAAAAGTGCAGAGAACTTAACTGAGAGTGATTATACGGCAGCAAGCTGGTCTGATCTTTGCGTTGAATTGAAAGAGGCAAAAGATGAGCTTGCGGCTCCGCACACGCAGTCTACTGTAGATGAGGCAACAGAGCATCTGAATGTTGCAATCAAAGCACTGGTAAAGGCAGAGACAAAGGAAGAAACAAAAACAGATGTTACAAAACTTAACGCTGTAATCGAGAAAGCGGAGGCATTAAAGCAGAGTGATTACACAGCAGAGAGCTGGAGAAATTTACAGACTGCGCTCGATGCTGCAAAGAAACTTACAGATGCAACAGCAGAACAGACTGTAGTAGATCAGGCAGCAAGTGATCTGGAAACAGCGATTTTGGCGCTGGTAAAAGCTGATACGGAAAATACCGGAACTACAGACAAAAAGAAAAAACCGGCAGTTGGAACTGTGAAAACAGTTGGACAGATCAAGTATAAAGTAACCGGAAAAAATACAGTAACTGTAAATAAATATGCAAAGAAAAACATTACAAAGGCATCTATTCCTGCAACGGTTAAAATCAACGGATATACATTTAAGGTAACTGCAATTGCAGACAGCGCATTTTCCGGATGCAGTAAACTTACGAAAGTTACGGTTGGTTCTAATGTAAAGGCAATCGGAAATAAATCATTTTATAAATGTAAAAAACTTACCACATTTACGGCATCTTCTACCGGATTAAACAAGATTGGAAAGGAAGCGTTTTCCGGTGATAAAAAACTTGCAAATATCACATTAAAGACAGTAAAACTGAAAAAATCAGGTGTTGGAAAGGATGCATTCAAGAACATTAAGAAAAATGCAACCTTTAAAGTACCGGCAAAAAAGTTTCTGATTATAAAGCTATTTTTAAGTCAAAGGGTGCTGGAAAAAATATTAAGATAAAGAAACTGTAGGGTGAAAAAATATTCTTTTGTTAAAAAACAGGGGGGGAAGAGACCTTATTGTAGAATGGAATGTGTAATTGAACCTTTGAGGAGAAAACAAAAACAATCACCCTCACACTTCCGGAGAGTGAGATACAGAACATGGCGGTAGGTTTTGGTTCT
>ERZ791930.1253-NODE-1253-length-11381-cov-24.119813_pt1 | contig 11381 bp, 8 predicted proteins | sample MGYA00510128_ERZ791930 | MGnify/ENA primary metagenome ERZ791930 (study PRJEB30046, sample SAMN00792057) | human gut metagenome | study: EMG produced TPA metagenomics assembly of the A metagenome-wide association study of gut microbiota in type 2... | reverse complement strand
CCTGGTGTGCCTTATTCGGCCTGCTAGTTCGAATTTAATTTACGGTTTTTATGTGATTTTAGGGATAAACACAAGGATGGTGTCCCCTGCAGACATCTACTTGAAGCAGCAGGGGATTGATTGGAATGGTGTTTTTTAGATGTGAGAAATATTTTACCCGCTATTTTACCCATTGGCGCGGCTTAAGAGCTTATTTTTGAATTCACAATGGTCACGATATAACCATCTTGCTCGCCCGTGGATAGCCGGAGAGCATATTCCAATCGTTCCAGTGTATGGCGAATGGTCATTCGCTGGTGACAAGGAGTGCTACGAAGGAGTGGTAAGGCTGACGAAAGATGGTCAGCGCCTTCGTAACATGATCATGTCATTCAACGCCGATATTGTTGCTCGTTCACCGAAGAAGAAACCGACCTTCTTCCCTGAGCAAATCGAAGGCTACGAATACATGTACGGTGGAAATGATGACTATCCGTACTATCTGCAGAACAGGACTGATGAAAACGGTAACGACCTGCCGATTGGTCCAATCTCCTACATGGAAAACCCTGAAGTGCCGCAAGCCAACGCTTACATGCTTGAGGCTGCCACCAACGCAGTGAAAGAGGTGGCTAGTCTTGGCGTGGATGCGCAGGCAGCAAACGGTCAGGTCGCTTTCGATACCTGAAGCAGCACCCCGAGTTGTCAATCGACTTCATTAATCGCTACGGATATCTTCCATCTTTGGGGCAGTAAATGGCTAATTACCGTGATTTGTTAGAGCAGGCTGGCGCACGTTACGGTGTGCCAGAAGGGTTGATGACTGCACTGGGTGCCAAGGAGTCTTCTTACAACCCTGCCGCAGTAAGCTCCGCCGGGGCTGTAGGATTGACTCAGGTCATGCCTGGGACATGGCGTGATATGGGTTATACCGATGAGCAAATGCAAAAACCCGAATATCAGGCTGACGCTGGCGCGCGCTATCTGGCAAAGATGTACCAGCAGTTTGGTAACTGGCGTGACGCTCTTCAGGCTTATCACGACGGTCCCGGCAACGTTATGAAGGCAAAGCGTGGTGAATATACGCCAGGACCTGAAGGCCGCGGTTACGTTGATGATCGCTTTGCTCAATGGGCGGGTGACCCGGTGACAGACTCAACAGTAGAACAGCGCGCCACCTCTGCAAAGGTACATCCTCAGCAAGACCCTAACAACCCGTTTGCACAACTGGAAGCACAGTCATCCGAACAAGTATCGGCATCAGGCGTGCAGTCAGACCCAAATAATCCATTTGCTCAGATTGAGCAGCAGGCAGCCAGTCAGCAGCCACCTCAACCCGTAAGTTCTGTCGCACCGAAACCTGTTCAGCAGCAAGGCGGAATAATGTCTGACCTTGGTAATGGACTTGCTGAAACCGGGCGCGGCTTACTACAGGCAGGAATCAACGTAGCGAACATACCTGCTGAACTCACTGATGCTGTAACAAGCGCGGCGGCTTGGGCTGGCGGTAAACTCGGCATTGGCGATGGTACATATCAACCAGCACCACGAGTAACAACGCAGGGATTAGAGCAGGACTTTGGCCTTCAGCAAGGCGCGCTGACTCCACAAACGACAGAGGGAAGGGTATTTGCTGAAGCATTGCCTTACCTCACTCCTGCTGGCGTTGAGAGAGCGGCAACACAGGCACCAACACTTGCTGGTCGAATTGCTCAGGGGGCAACTCGCCTTCTAGCAGAAAACGCAGTTGGATCACTTGCTGCAAACAGTGCGAAAGATGATGCGGAAGCACTCGCCACCGATTTAGGCGTTGGTGTGCTGGCTGGCGGTGCTATTAACGCTGCCGGACGTGGATTAGGTGCTGCTTATCGTGGTGTTCGTGGTTCGATAGCACCAGAAGCTCAACAGGCTATCAGGTTTGCAGAGCGTGAAGGAGTTCCTCTGCACACCACAGACCTGTTACAGCCTACTTCCCGCGTCGGGAAAATGGCGCAGACTACAGCAGAAAATATCCCCCTGGCTGGCACAAGCGGAATGAGAGCAACGCAACAGGAAGCGAGAAGCCAGTTGGTGCAGAGATTTGCCGATAAATTCGGTGAGTATGATCCAGCGGTTGTTATTGACAGCCTTAAAGCGAAAACATCAGGAATTCGTCGTGCCGCCGGTAATCGACTGGAGCAGGTTCAGAATGCTATGGCTGGAGTAAACATTCAGCCTGCACGAGCAATTCAGCAGATTGATACTGAGATATCTAATCTGCAGAAGCTTGGTAAGGTGGCTGATAACGAGACAATTTCAAAACTTCAGTCCTATCGTGATGAGCTTGTTCGCAATGCTGGTCCTGATGGTCCGGTAAATCTGGATTTGAAGCAATTAAGCGATCTGCGCAGCCAGTTCAGAATGGACGTGAAGGGTGAGCGACCAGTGTTACCAAACCGTTCCGATGCTGCCATTCAGCGCGTTTACAAGGCAATGACCGACGATATCAATGGTGCCATTGGTCAGAATCTTGGCAACGATACTCTCCGTAAATATCAGCAGGCCAATGCCGTCTACGCTGACGAAGCGGCTAAACTAAAGAATACCAGGCTGAAGAATGTTCTCATGAAAGGCGATCTGACGCCGGAAGTTGTCAACAACATGCTATTCAGCAAGAACAAATCGGAAATTAAGACTCTGTATAACTCAGTTGGTCGTGTTGGCAGGGCGCAAATGCGCAATGGCATTATTGGAAAGGCGATGGAGAAATCTGGAGGATCCCCTGACCAGTTCCTTCGGCAGCTTAACATCCTGCAAAACCAGACTGGCATCACATTTAAGGGGCAGGACGCTGCTTATCTGAAAGGATTGAAAAACTACCTGCAATCCACGCAGCAGGCTGCAAAAGCGGCAGTAACAACACCAACAGGGCAGCAAACCATCCCGTTCATTATCGGGTATGGGACGGCAATGAACCCTGCAACAACTGGCGCAGCAGTAAGCTACGGACTTCTTACTCGCGCCTATGAGAGCGAGCCATTCAGAAATGCAATGCTCAGAATGGCAAGTACACCACGCGGATCAACAGCGTTTGAGAAAGCCATGCAGCAGGCGCAAAAGGCCATTAACGCCCTGACTCAGGGGGCCAAGTCTGATGCGTTGTCAGAATAGCTTCGCAAACACCAGGAACGTGCAAAAACCAACTATGTAGAACGCAATGTTCAACAGATCTCTTTGCATAGACTCACCTCATAATTAACAAATCATAACTGACATTAGTGCAATGCCGGACAGGTTGCATCTTGTCCGGAATTGCTACGTCCGGAGCAAATTAAATGACAGACATTACAGCCAATGTTGTGGTAAGCATGCCTTCGCAACTCTTCACTATGGCTCGTTCTTTTAAAGCCGTAGCCAATGGCAAAATTTATATCGGTAAAATTGACACGGACCCGGTAAATCCTGAAAACCAAATTCAGGTTTATGTGGAGAACGAAGACGGCTCTCACATTCCCGTTTCGCAACCAATAATTATTAACGCTGCTGGCTACCCTGTATTTAACGGACAGATTGCTAAGTTCGTTACTGTACAAGGGCATTCTATGGCTGTGTACGATGCATATGGATCACAGCAGTTCTATTTCCCTAATGTGCTGAAGTACGATCCAGATCAGTTATCAGTCATGTTAAATCTATCTTGGCTTCGAGGAATGAATGGATTTTTAGGTGGTGAGGTTTATCCCAATAAAATTGGAATTGATGCAAAAATAGGAGACTTAATTCCCGAAGGTGTAAGATTCGTTAGGCTTGATGGCGCCCTTATGATGATGAGCACACCATTATCATCACCATTGACAATTACCAGTTATGACTCAACTGTAATTAATGATAATATTGAACTTTACCCAATATCATTTTTTAATGAGGTTAATTCTGGTTGGAAAATTGCACAAAATGACGCTCAACTTAGTAGACTACTTCCACTATCTGGAAATATCGGGATCGCTTACTCTCCCGTAACTGTAGAAGGTATATTTAATATTCAGGGAGACATCCTCATAAAGCCGTTATTGCCAAAAGTGACGGTAGATTCCAGACAATTATGGCTCAGATCCCCACGGACATGGAACGAATCAAATCAAGAGTTTGACTATACTCCATATGATATACGCATTGTCGGTAATTTCTTGTTTGATTTTTATCGGCAGAATGCTTCATTTGACCCAGGGGTTGGTTTGGCCATGCAATCTGCAGGTACACTTGAGCTTTCAGGGTGTGAATTGCAGGGGGCATGGAATAGCAACGTAACGATGGATTATGGGAGATGGGTTCTTGCCGATAATCTGTACTCACATGATTGTGGTCGTGGGAAAATTCAAGATCCAGATGGCAGCAACCGAACTGGCATGGCGATCATTGTTAATGACCCTACAGAGGCGCACGTCCATCATATCCGTTGCAGAAACACTTGGGCCTCATCTTTGTTCTTCTCATCACACCGGCCAAACCGTACTCTTAATCTTATGATTCACGATGTGAGCATTAATACCTCTGGCGGTAACGGTTTGCGTGTTAACTCAGACGACCTTGTGAACGGAAGCGGGGAAGGGACAGCTATTACAAGAGTTAACATAAACGCCGCCACAATCAAAAACTGTGAAAGCCACGGTCTTCGAGGGAACTTCCGTAATGGAGTAGTTACTGGACTATATGTAGAAAGTTCGAACGCAGGTGTCGCAATTGAAGGAGCTAGTGACGTATCCTACGATAACGTTGTTATTCGTAACTGCTCGCAGGGTTTGTTATGCCGCTTCTATCCGGTAGAAAACACAAGGATGCGTTTTTCTAACTTCTTGATATCAGGTTGCTCTGCTGAAGCTGTTTATTTTTTGAGAAACTCAGCCAATACCACGACTAATCTTGCCGACATCGAGTTTGACGGCATTACGATACACGCACTTGCAAATGGTGCAAAAGGGTTTGTTTTCAACGGTGGGCCTGCTGCGGTGCCAACCACAGATTTAACATTAAAAAATGTTCGCATAGTAGGCGCTTACCCTAACACAGAAAATGGGCATTATATCGTCATCATTAACTGCCGCCACATAGAGGTTGATAATGTGAACTTGAGGGGGTGCAATGGAAGCGCAGAATCTTATTTACAGGCACTAGCCACACAGAGTGTTATTGTTAACAGGCTGGTAGCTGTGCAACCATTCGGGACAGTTAACAGGCCAATATATACAAATGATAGTGGTTCTGACGCTATAGTGAACATTACGAACTGCGTGGCCCCTGACACAACCACAGGTAGTATTGGGTACAACCCTGTACCAACAAAACGTTATGAGGCTAACAACCAGTTTGCCAATAGCTCAAAACCTCAGCAGTATCCATTTACCAATTCCGGTGCGTTACGTGGTGGAGACGTAAACACCCTATCCACGAAGGATGTTGCTAACATAGTGGCAACACTAGTTAACGACATTAGCAATGGAAAATTTGTTGTAAGGTGACTATGATGGCGCGTAGAAACGCGCTATCATCCTGTACTTTCTTTAAATATCGGGTAAAAATAGTCATTTTTACATACAATATTATGAATATTTATGAATCATTTTTTACTTATGTGCTACCTGCATTGTATGCCATAACATTAATATATTTAAGTGCCATGTCATTCAAAAAACATGGCGTGTCATTCAAATCTGTTGGGATGTTATTCCTTGTTTTTACTCATTTTTTTGGATATATATCTCTTCCGTTTAGAGTTGGGGCAAAAGTTAGTTCTGCAGAATATATGCCGTATCAATATATAAATGATGTTTCTACGTTGTCGTTTATTGGTATAGTTTTGTTTTATGTATTCTCTCATACAGCGGCAGGCAGAAATAAAATAACTTTTTCTGATAAATATTTTATTGGTAGCCCAAAATTATTTGTAAGAACAACGTTGTTTTTAAGTTTTGTTGGAATGATGGCTTTTTATGCTATAAACGGCATATCTTTTAATTCTGATGATTATGCTTTAAAGCTTGGCGGAAATGCTGGTAGTGGTGTTATTATAATGATAATGTCATCTTTTGTTTCTGCTGTTATAGTGTATGCAATTACATCTGACGATAAGTATGTGTTCGTTAAATCAATTATAATGTCATTGTTATTTGGGATGGCATATTATGTACTTATTGGTGGCTCAAGAAATGTAATGTTTTCCGCAATGTTTATTGTTGCTCTTATTTGTCACTCTAGAGGACTAATTGGCATATTGAAGTTAATATGCATAGGCTCTGCGTGCTTAATTCTAATTGGTATAATGGCTATAGTGAGATACTCAGATGTTGATATTTCAGAGTCTGGCTCTCTGTTTGGCATTATAGTAAGATATTTAGCTGATAGCGTATCTCCTATCAATTATCAGAGTATAGCTGTTAAATACTTTAGCAATGATCGCAATGTTGGTGGTATCTATTATTTCTTTACTCAATTTTCAGGGTTTATCCCAAGATTCATATGGCCTGACAAACCAATTGTCACAATGAATAGCTCATATTACTTTACCGTGAGTGCTCTTGGTCTTAGCAATGGATTGAATATGGCATCAACTTTGCTTGGGTCATCGCTTGTTATTTTCGGAAAGTATTTTTTCTGGTGCTCATATGTTATCTCAGGCGTTGTTTTTAGATTTCTTGATAAAATCATATTGATGAGGAGAGTTGGCGTAATACAAATAGCTGCACTTATGACAATGCCTTTTTCATTTTTTATGGCAAGGGAGAGCCTTGAATTCTTTTTATTTATTTTCTTAAAAAATATAATAACTGTATCATTTGTCTATTTTTCATATAAGGCAATATACTATATATTGCCTAAAAAATAAAAAAACGCACGCGATAAGCGTGCGGAAATTCTCATTTATTTTGCATGTATAGTAACTTATTATCTTTTGTGCATTTTACTACTATTTTTTCCTCGCCACTTGAAGCTATGAACTGGCTATGGCTGTTGAAATCTATGTTATGACCAGCAAAGTCTAGCGCTATCATTTTGAGGTTTGATATGCATGATGAATATTCTCTTGAGAAAGAAGATCTTAATTTAAAGTTGTCACCTGAAATACTTTGCGTATCATGCTCTTTTGAGCTTGATGACATAGGATAAAAAGAAATAACAATTATTGTTATAATGATTATTAATATAATTATATTTAAGCATTTATCCTTATTCATTTCCGTTTGCCTTGTAATGATGTGGTAAATTCGCAACATGGTTGTGCATAAAATTCAGTTAAGTATATCACCAACAAAAATAACGATCGATATGTCTATTCATGCATAATTTCTCTAGTTTGTTAGTGACATAAAACCAAGTATGTAACAAGATGTTTCCTGTAATTGCTGCAACGCGCTGTTATTGTTCTTTAATCAACCTTCCCATCAAGCCAGTCTGCCCACCACTGCATCATTTCTCTGCGCTTATCGAGATACTGAGCATGGTTGTAAATCCCGCGTACAGATCCGCCGTTGGCATGTGCCAGTTGCACTTCAATAGCGTCAGCAGGCCATTCGTGCTCGTTCATAATCGTGCTGAATTCATGCCTGAATCCGTGACCGCTTTCCAGACCCTCATAGCCGATTTGTTTGATCACAAGTAGCACCGCGTTCTCGCAGATTGGCTTCTTCTTATCGTTGCGCCCGGCAAAAACAAATTCTGATACTGGTTTAGTGATGGAGCTTAGCGTAGTGAGAAGTTCAACCACCTGGTCTGACATTGGGACCACATGAATTTTGCGTCCCTTCATCACACTGGCGTCGATGGTGATAATCCTGTTTTCAAAATCGACGTTCTTCCATAGCATGGAACGAAGCTCTTTCGTTCTTAGGGCTGTGTAGCGTAAAACTTTGGTCGCAATGAGCGATACGATACTTCCTGAAAATGTTGCCAGTGCTTTGTTGAATGCAGGGATCTGGTCTGCTGGAAGAAACGGGAAGTTCTTCTTGCGGTATCCTTTCATGGCGTCTGCAAGGTCAGGTGCCGGGTTATATTTAGCCCTTCCGGTGACAATAGCGTAACGGAAAACCTCGCCGCATCTTCTGCGGGCTTTGTTGGCTCGCTCCATTGCACCGCGATCTTCAAATCTGCGGATTACTTCCAGCAGTTGCATCGGCTCAATATCCTGAATCTCAAGACCGCCGATGATAGGTAAAATGTCGTCATCAAACATTTTTGCAAGTTCAGTTGCATATCCTACTGACCAGACTTGCTTCTTGTGCTCGTACCATTCCTTGTAAATCGCACTAAAGGAATTGTTGTTAGACGAAGCCTTTTTCGCTTTTACCGGATCGATGCCAACCGAGATGTCTTTCCTCGCAGTCCATGCTTTATCCCTTGCCTCCTGCAAAGTCATAAGTGGATATTTTCCGACGGTCAGGATTTTCTCCTTACCGTCAATCTTGTAGCGAAGCTGCCATACCTTTTTCCCTGACACAGGGACATAAAGGTACAGGCCATTACCATCGAGAAGGCGGTATGGTTTTTCTTTCGGCTTTGCTGCTTCAATCTGCTTAACGGTGAGCATGGGTAAAAATCCGGTGGGTAAAATTACTTTATCCACTTTTTACCCGTCATGGAGTGCGGCTGTCAACGATCTGACGCGAACCATTACGAACTGTGAATCTACGGAAGACTTGATATTCAGGGGATTTTGCGGACTGGTACGGATGGGGGCGAACTGATAAATGGTGTCCCCTGCAGGAATCGAACCTGCAATTAGCCCTTAGGAGGGGCTCGTTATATCCATTTAACTAAGAGGACAATGCGGCATGAGTATACCCGCTAATGGACTGCGGGGTAAGTACACTGCCGCTCGATTGCTTAAACCCTCGCCATTTATGCTGGGTTTTTATCATTTTTCTTAATGTTTTCCGCACGTTCTGCTTTTTGGCGTGCTTCTGCTTTACGCTTATTGCTCATGTCGTTACGAATCTGTGCATGACTCATTAACGCGAAGATAAAGGTGCCGCCGCAGATGTTCCCCGCTAAAGTAGGTAGTGCGAAGGGCCAGATGAAATCGCTCCAGTGCAGCGTACCGTTAAACACCAGATAGAGGATTTCAACAGAACCGACCACGATATGGGTGGTGTCACCCAGGGCAATAAGCCAGGTCATCAATATAATCACCACAATCTTTGCCGCACCCGCTGCAGGAAACATCCAAACCATAGTGGCGATCAGCCAGCCGGAAATGATCGCGTTGGCAAACATCTCGCTGGGGGTGTTCTTCATCACATCCATGCCGATTTTGACAAATGCATCGCGAGTTTCTTCATTGAAGATAGGCATATATTCAAATGCCCACGCCGCAATACCTGTCCCGAGAATATTACCCAGCAGCACGACGCCCCATAACCGTATAAGTAAGCCGACGTTGCTCATTGTCGGTTTTTGCATGACGGGTAGTACCGCAGTCACGGTGTTTTCGGTAAATAATTGCTGGCGGGCCATAATGACGATAATAAAACCAAAGGTATAACCGAGATTCTCCAGCAAGAAGCTGCCCGGCACACCTTCCAGTTCGACATGAAATATCCCTTTTGCCAGTAACGAAGCGCCCATCGACAGACCCGCCGCAATGGCTGACCACAGTAGCGCCATTGCGTCGCGTTCCAGCTCTTTTTCACCATCCTGGCGGATATGCTCATGAATTGCCATCGCCCGGGAGGGGAGTCGGTCTTCATCTATTTCTATTTTTTTGCCGCGCTCTTTTTCTTCGCTCTCAACTTCAATTTCGTCGCTGTGTTGATCAATTTTGTCGTTGTCCATGGTCTCTTCTCTTGAATTAGCACGTATAGCTAAAGCGTAGCGGCTTTTTTGCTCGCAACTGACGGGAGTTACTCTGAAAATGTAGAAAAGGCTGCGTTTGCCTTTTTCTGTTTCTATAGAATCAAGTAGCCTACAGGGCGGCGATTACCAGGCTATGATCAAATCAGCAAATCAGGGCGTCTGGACATCAGTTGACGTGCTGTTACAATCGCCCACACCTAAACAGGCGGATACGGTATCGTTCCGTCATGGATGGCAAACTGCATAAGCCATAAAAAAACAGGGAGACATTTATGAAGCTTCGCCTGTCGGCGCTTGCTCTGGGAACTACGCTTCTGGTGGGGTGTGCGAGTTCCGGTACAGATCAGCAAGGGCGTTCTGACCCGTTAGAAGGGTTCAACCGCACCATGTACAACTTCAACTTCAACGTATTAGACCCGTATATTGTTCGACCGGTCGCTGTCGCCTGGCGTGATTATGTTCCGCAACCGGCGCGTAATGGTTTGAGCAACTTTACTGGCAACCTTGAAGAACCTGCGGTGATGGTTAACTACTTCTTGCAGGGCGACCCTTATCAGGGGATGGTCCACTTTACCCGCTTTTTCCTGAACACCATTTTGGGGATGGGCGGCTTTATTGATGTTGCAGGGATGGCGAACCCGAAACTGCAACGGACTGAACCTCACCGCTTCGGTAGTACGCTTGGTCATTATGGCGTGGGTTATGGGCCTTACGTTCAGTTACCGTTCTACGGTAGCTTCACGCTGCGTGATGACGGTGGTGATATGGCGGATGGTCTTTACCCGGTTCTTTCCTGGCTGACCTGGCCGATGTCTGTGGGTAAATGGACGCTTGAAGGGATCGAAACCCGCGCTCAGCTGCTGGATTCCGATGGTCTGCTGCGTCAGTCGTCCGATCCTTATATTATGGTGCGCGAAGCGTACTTCCAGCGTCATGATTTCATCGCTAATGGCGGCGAACTCAAACCGCAGGAAAATCCGAACGCACAAGCGATTCAGGATGATTTAAAAGATATTGATTCTGAATAAGAAACAAATAAAAAAGGTGAGTCGCAAAACTCACCTTTTTTGTTGTTATCCCTCAATTACCACAAGTAAAAGGAGATAAACCGACAATGACCCGGACGTAATGATGTAAAAATACTGATGTTCGTCACTGACTATTTCCGATATTCAGGCGTTGAAAAATCAAAAAACTGGAAAAATAATTTTAAATATCATCAAAATTAACACCTGGCGCAGATAGTTGATTAATTTCATTTTGATATTTCGCCTGGCGATTTTGAAGTCTTTTTTCAACGTTATCTTCGAGATCCTTAAAGTCTTTGTATTTATTTTCAGGATGGTCAACGTCAACTTTGTTAGCGAATAAATTAGAAATTATTTCTTTTACATTATCGCGTCTAAATTTTGCATCGTCCACTTGAAAATTATATCTTATTGCTCGACCTAAACGTTTAAAAACTTCGTTAGGTTCTCTCAGTCTTTCCCCGTTGAGCTCGTTTATAACCTGATGATCGGAACCTGTTGCAAATGATTCTGCCATGATAGCTTTACTGCTTTCAAACCACGCTGAAGCAC